>ERZ835980.403-NODE-403-length-60922-cov-4.964480_pt1 | contig 60922 bp, 52 predicted proteins | sample MGYA00519943_ERZ835980 | MGnify/ENA primary metagenome ERZ835980 (study PRJEB31850, sample SAMEA3708791) | human gut metagenome | biome: human gut; feature: human-associated habitat; material: faeces | place: China | collected 2014 ... | reverse complement strand
GGTCCCCCTTCTCCCGCAGGAGAAGGCTATACAAAAAATGCTTTTATCTGTTTTTGCAGTAAAAAAATACTTTTTCAATACTCTGAAATCCCTCGGCACCGCCGAGGGATTTTGCGTGATTTTCGGGAAAAGAAAAAGTTACTTTCCCATCGATGAAAGAAACACCCAAAACACAAAAAAGCTCGGTCGCACCGAGCTTTTTTGCGTTTTATACAAGTGTCTTATTTTTTGCATTTTTCTTCATGCGGCGCACATCGGCGAGCATTTTCGGAGTGTCGCGCAGAACATTTACTTTCGATTCGCGGTGATTTATAACTTTGACGCCCATCTCATCTATCTTATAGCCGAGGCGCTGTGCTATCATCGTAGCCTCGAGGTCAAAGGCGAAACGGTTCACTTCGCAGTTGCGGAAAATTCTCCTTGCCGCTTCTCCGCGATAACCCTTGAAGCCGCACTGCGAATCGGAATATTTGAATCCCGCGGCAATGGAAAGTACCTTGAGATAAGTTTTCGAAGCGAGCTTGCGGATGAATGTATAGCCCTCATATCCGTCGGCGGAAACATTTCGCGAACCGAGTATCACATCGGAGTCGCTCTCTTCAAACCGCTTTACCATCCTGCCTATCACATCCGTGCCGTAGGCGTTGTCGCAGTCTGTGAAAATCACGATATCACCTGTGGAAGCGAGCATACCTGTGCGCACGGCACAGCCCTTGCCCATATTCGGAGTATACGAGATAAGCCGCACGCGGTTGTCCTCCGCGCTCTTTGCCTCTACAGCCTTTCCGCATCCGTCGACAGAGCCATCGTCTACAAATATCAGCTCCCAATCGTCAAAATGCTCTTTCATATATCCGTAAAATGTATCTATGGCTCCGTTTATTATGGAACTTTCGTTATACATCGGTATAATAAGCGTTATTTTCATTTTTGTCCTCCGCGCAGGTGCCGGATTATACTTTGCTCCTGCATTTAAATTGATTATACAATATAATTATTAACTTTTCAAGTACAACTTATAAATTTCTCGTGATAAACATTTGTATAAAACGCAAAAGCCGCATCGCGTCAGGCTTTTTGCAAAAGAAAAACAGGGCGACCTGAGGTCGCCCGTATTTGTTTTGTCAGTGTACGCTCTTATGAACGGCAAATTCTTCACCGCGCATAGCGGCATCCATTTTGATGGTGCATACTTTGTTTATGCTGAAAAGACCAACCTTTTCGCTTGCGTTTTCTTCAATGATGGGAACCATTTTTTCTATGGTCTCGCCGTAGCTGTATTTCTTTATGGATTCGGAATCCGTTTCCACAACAAATGTCAAATCTTTATATTCGAAAGAGAATGAAGCGGACTTCAGCTCGACGCCGGAATCAAGCAGGTCGGCATTGAAATTATATATACCGCCGACAAACTGATAGGGATTGAGTCCGTCCGACATTTCCACGCGGTAGATATTTTCCGCATCGGAGAGGTCATAGTGGTCTGTGAGGGGAACGGTACGGAACTTATAGTCCGTGGCATCGTCCTCAAAGGAATTCAGCCATGTGATTTTCTCTATGGAATCGGAATAATCGCGGGAAAGGAGAAATTCGCGTATGTTCTTTTCCATAGCGGTATTCGCGCGGTCAACGGAATAGCTGTCTGTTATCAGCACGGAAGAGTAGACGAAGATTCTGAAATTGAGTCCGTCATTCTTGCATCTGACATTGACCTCGTATCTGCCGTTTGTTTCCTTGTTCTGAGTATAGCTTACATACTCGAAATCATAGTTGTTTCCGTATTTTTCGTGGAGGTAATTGAGCACCTTTTTCTGCACGCTCTTTGATGGGGTACAGCCTGCCACCAGTATCATAATGCATGAGGCAAGCAGTAAACAGAGCATTCTTTTGAGTAATGTTTTTTTCATTTGTCTCAGCCTTTCTTTGTGAGATTTGAATCGGCATCGGGGAGAGCACAGGCGACAATCGCACTGCGCAACGCTTTCACCATGTCGGAAAGCGGCATGGAAAAGACATTCTGCCCGATGTTTTCGCCGGATTCATAAGGAAGATGAATAAATCCGACCTGCATATTTCTTTTTTCTGTCATGTTCTTGAAGAGAGTATGGTAGAGTACATCGTTGCAAAGGTAAGTTCCCGCGGAAAACGAATATGAAACGGGAAGTCCGAGTGCCGAGACGGCATTCTTTATCGCGGCAAAATCGAAAGTGGAAAAATATGCCGCATCGCCGCCGGAAATGCAAGGAGATTCCGCAGGAATATCGGAATGCGAAGGAAAAAATCCCTCATTGTCGCGGACAGCGCCGCGAAGATTTATGCCTATGCGCTCAATGCGTATGCATTTTGAGCCGCCCGCAAGTCCTGACAAAATAACAATGTCGGGTGAAAAGAGGTTTATTTCTTTCTCGAGGATATCTGTCGCCCTGTCCCAGACAACGGGGAGAAACAGCTTTTTTATTTCGGTGTTTTCGATATCCGGCAGAGCCGACACCGCGTCAAATGACGGATTTCTCTCTGCGCCGCCGAATGGCTCAAAGCCTGTTATCAGCACCTTTTTCATCGCGGGAAAACACCTCACACTTTTCACTTAATTACTATTTTATATGTTTTCTTCCGAAAAGTCAAGGGTTTTTTGTAAAGTGAAGCGTTTCTGCCCTGTGAATGAATTGAAATGAAATACAAGCAAGGGAAAATCTATTATCCCTGCCATTATTATATTACGCGCCGTGGCGAAATATGTAGACTGAGGGGGCATGGCTTTGGCAAAAACCGAAATATGCAATATACTATATTAGGAAATGATATGCCGCATATTTTTGTCAGATTTTGGCATACGGTTTATTTATTTCCTTGACTAACAAAGCGGTAAAATCGGTAAAAATATAGTAGAAAGTTTTTTCTTTCAAACTATAAAAAAGAGAGTGTGAAAAAAATTGACCGTAAAACGAGGAGATATTTTCTATGCCGACCTCAGTCCTGTTGTCGGAAGCGAGCAGGGAGGACTGCGACCCGTTCTCATAGTACAGAATGATGTGGGAAACAAATACAGCCCGACAGTCATCGCCGCCGCGATAACAAGCAGGCTTGACAAGGTGAAGCTCCCCACTCATATAGATGTCTATGCACGAAATTTCGGACTTGCAAAGGATTCCGTGATACTGCTTGAGCAGATAAGGACTATAGACAAAAAGCGCCTGCGCGAAAAAATGGGGCATCTTGACGAACTACTTATGCAGAGGGTGAATGACGCGATAACAGTCAGCTTCGGTCTTGCCGCCGCAAAAAGCGATGAAGAAATACCCGCCTCGGCGGATACCGATATGACGGGTACGGTTATAGCATAAATGAGAAGAGCAGAGGCGTTTTTCGCTTCTGCTCTTGTGTTTTTTTGCGAAGCCATATTTCGCAAAAAGCGCAAAAGCGACGACGGCACGGGGCAAAATGCCGCCGCGCCGTCGTCAGGAAGGAGAAGTATGAAGACTTTTATCTTCAGTCCGCCATGATTACAAAATCATAGAGCGGCTGACCGCCGGCAAGAACCGTTACTTCGGCATCGGGAACGACGCCGATAATGGTATCTGCGGCTTTGGAAGCGGTATCTTCACTGACATCGCTTCCTATGAAAACGGTGAAGTTTTCAGACTCACTCACCGTAGAGAGCTGTTTGAGACATTCGAGACTGCTTTCGGCAACGCATTTTATCTTGCCGTTTACGAGTCCCATGTAGTTATCCTTTGCTATGTTCAGCCCGTCGATATCGCAATCGCGCACCGCACGGGTGACCGTCAGGGATTTGACAGCCGAAGCGGCTTCCGTCATGGCGGAGAAATTTTCATCCGCTTCCGCTTCGGGATCGAAGCTCATCATGGCGGAGATGCCGGCAGGAACGGAATTTGAGGGAATCACGCGGACATTTTCGCCGAGTTCTTCCGCCGCCTGTGCCGCAACGAGATATACATTTTTATTATTCGGGAGAATGAATATATTCTCCGCGCCGAGGCTATTTGCACAGTCGATAATCTGCTTTGTGCTCGGGTTCATGGATTGACCTCCGAGAACAAAGCCGTCTACGCCGAGATCTGCGAAAACATCGCGTATGCCGTCGCCGTTGCAAACGGAAACGAAGCCGTATTTCTTTGTTTTTGCCGGTTCTTCGGGAATAGCGGCGAGCGAAGAATGCTGCTCGAGCATATTCTCAATTTTTACCGTGAGCAGTGTGCCGAAGCAGAGTGCCGACGAAAGAACCGTGCCGGGTTCGTTTGTATGGATATGGAGCTTTATCACATTTTCGTCATCTACGAAAACCATGCTGTTTCCGAGAGGGAGAAGCGTTTTGTAAAGCTCACGCGCCGTATCCTCGCCGATATATTCGGCGCTCTTTTTCACTATGCACTCCGTGCAGTAGAGAAATTCTATATTTTCACCGGAAAATTCGGCGAAATTTGCCTTTGCCGCCGTATCATGGCTTTCGCCGCTCTCCGAGCATACAACGGGATGATGTTGGAGCGCCGCGAGCATGCCCTGAAGCATCACGACAAAGCCCTTGCCGCCAGCGTCAACAACATTTGCCTGCTTGAGTATCGGGAGAAGCTCGGGCGTTTTATTCAGAATATCTACGCCCTCTTTTATTACATAATCGAAAAGCTCCTCGATATCGTCGAAGCTGTCGCTCTGTGCCTTTTCCATGGCTTTCTCGGCGCAGACGCGCATAACGGTAAGTATGGTTCCCTCCGTGGGCGTCATGACAGCCTTGTATGCTTCCGTCACGCCTGCCTTGAGCGCTTCCGCCATCTGAACGGAATCGGCTTCCTCAAGTCCTGCGAATGCCTTTGACATTCCGCGGAAGAACATGGCGAGTATAACGCCCGAATTTCCTCTTGCGGACATGAGCGTCATGCTGGCGACATTCTTTGCGCATTCGGAAAGACTGCCGTTTGCATTCCCGAGCGAGGTGCGCACACGGCTCATTGTCATGCTCATGTTGACGCCCGTATCGCCGTCGGGAACAGGGTATACATTCAGATTATTGATTTCCTCTTTGTTGTTTTCCAGCGCGCTTGCGGCGGAAACAACCATATCGCGGAAGGATATTCCGGTAATTGTCATAATATAATTCCTTTCGGTTTATCTTGTTTCGCAGATGCTGTAAATGGCAAGCGTACCTCTGCCGCAGTGTGCGCCGACGACGGGACCTATCTCGCCCATGCGCACATCCTTTGCGCCTGCTTCGAGTATCATTTCTTTCAGCTTTTCGGCGTCCTCTATGCTGTCGGAATGGTTTATGAATATTGTCTGGTTTTCAAAATCGCGTGCATTTTCGATTGTCTTATCCACGAGCATCTTCATGGAGGCTTTTCTGCCGCGCGCATTGAACATGGGGACGAGTTTGCCGTCATCGCTCATGTGGAGCACGGGCTTGATGCCGAGCATTGTGCCGACTACAGCCTTTGCCGCGGAAACTCTGCCGCCGCGACGCAGATGGTTGAGGTCGTCAACAGTGAACCAGTGCGCGATGTTTCCCTTTGTTTCTTCGGCAAACTGTGCTACTTCCTCTATCGTTTTACCCTCGCGCGCCTGCTCTACGCAGAGATTTACAAGCAGAGCAAGACCAAAGGATTCGCAGAGCGTATCGACGACGATAATCTTGCTCTCGGGATATTTCTCGGAGAGATCCTGTGCCGCGATAGCGCTTATATTATAAGTGGAAGAAAGATTTGAAGAAAAGCTGAGGAAGAGAACATCGTTTCCCGCGAGGACTTCGTTTTCCATAACCTCGGTGGCAACTGCGGGGTTTACTGCGGCGGTTTTCGCGCGCTTGCCCTCCTTCATGCAGTCATAAAAATATCTTATGTCAAGCTCCTCGTTGCTTATCGGCTTTTCGCCGTCTATCTGAACGGTGAGCGGAACTATTTTTATTCCGAGCTCGCTTTTCATTTCCGCCGTAAGGTCGGCAGATGAATCCGTCAATATTGTAAATGGTTTCATAAAATCAAACCTCCGTTTTTCGTATTTACAAAAGGTTAGTACCGCGGGGATGGAAAAAGTTACAGCAATTTGCAAAAAAATATCAAAAAATTTTTTTCTGCCGTTTTTTCTATTGAATATCATGCGAAAATATGGTAAAATAAATACACATAAAAAAGATATGAGGTAAAATAATGAAAAAATTCATGAGTTTTATGAAATATATAGTCTCCGGCACGGGAGTTACCTTTATGATAACGACCCTGCTCCTCTGGGGCGCGGCGGCTTTTCTCAAAAACAAGGACGGGCTGAATGCGGTCAGCTTCCGCAGCGATACATTTGCCGCCATTTTTGTTTTCGCTCTGCTCACGGCGCTTATCTCGCTCGTATTCAGGGCAAAATTCATCTCCCCCGCGATACTGCGCCTCTGCCTGCATTTTGTGCTCAGCATGGGAAGTTTCATCCTTTTTGTATATATGACGGGAGTTACGAGCCGCGGAAGCGGTATGCTCGCGCTGACGGCGACGGTCGGCTTTGTTTATATCATCGTTGCGGCTACAGTCTGCGCGGTGCGCTCGCTTGGGAATAAAAAGGCAAAGGAAAAGCAGAAATACGAATCGCTCTACAGCGGAGAAAAATAAAATTTTGCAAAAAGAAAATCGCAGGCTTACTTCACACAGCCTGCGATTTTGATTTTAGATAATGGTATTTTGAATTATAAAAACAGACAAAGATACCTTTTTACAGAACCTTCTCCTGCGGGAGAAGGGGACCGCGTAGCGGTGGATGAGGAGTAAGACGGCATTTTAGAGCAGATGTTGCTGCGTGTTCATAAATACCTCATTCGTCAGCCTGCGATTTTTATTGCTTTGCCATTACAGCCCGAAGCCGCCGTCCACGGAGATTATCTGCCCTGTGATAAAAGAGGAAGCTTCGGAGGCGAGAAAGTAAACCGCGCTTGCCACTTCCTCGGGCTTTCCTATGCGCGAGAGCGGCGTTTTCTCCGCCAGAACCTGCATATCTTCCGCACTGTAGCAGGCGTTCATCTTCGTGTCGATAACGCCGGGAGCGATGCAGTTGACCCTGATATCAGCCGTCGCCAGTTCCTTTGCCAGTGCACGGGTCAGCCCCGTCAGCGCCGCCTTGGAAGCCGAATATGCGCTTTCGTTTGCCGCGCCTGCAATACCCCACATCGAGGAGATGAAAATCATGCTTCCGCCGCGTTCCGTCATTTCGCGAGCCGCCGCCTGCGCCGTGAAAAACGCGCCTTTAGTATTTATATTCATTATGCGGTCGTATTCCTCTTCCGTCTCGGAGAAGAGCGGGCAGGCATGCGCCGCACCAGCGTTTATCACGGCGGCGTCTATCCCGCCGAATTCAAATATCGCCTTTGATACGGCGCGGCGCACCGAACCGATATCGCATACATCGCAGTAAAAGGGAACTATTCTTCCCGCATATTCCTTTTCGAGCAGGCGCTGTACCTCAGCTTCTCCGCTTCTGTAGCAGGCGAGCACACCCCAGCCGTTTTCGGCAAAAAGCTCGGCGCAGGCGCCGCCTATGCCGCCGGACGCGCCTGTTATCAAAACGCTTTTCATCATGCAATTCTCCTTTTAGTTTTCGTATGTTTCGAGCACGCGGGCTGCCACCTCGGCGCGCGAAATCTGCATATCCATCGCCTGCTTTTCGATATATCTGTGCGCCTGCGGCTCGGAAAGCTTCAGATATTCCATCAGCACGAGCTTTGCGCGGTTGATTATCTTTTCCTCGGCAAGCCGCGAAACGAGAGTGGAATTTTCGTTTTTCATCGCGGCGATGCGCTTCGGCACGCAGGCGCATATGCCGATATCATGCCAGAGCGCCGCCTTGCCGACGGGCGAACGCATAATGTGAACGCCGAGCGCACGCAGAGGCTCAAGTTCGGCTTCGGTGCATTTTTCGCCCGCTATATAGAGAAAGCCGGAATCGAGCGGAGCGCACGCGGCAAAGGTCTGCTCGGCGCGTTTGGCATTCATGCCGAGTGCCACCACGGCATCGCACTCAAAGCTGACAGAGCGAAGCTCGGGAGCGGACGAATATGATACGATATTCATTTTCCCGTCGGAAGCCGAGCGGAGCATTTCCTCCATGCGGCGCGTGCTCTCCGCGCTCGGACATATGAGCATCAGTGTCAAATTTATCCCTCCTTTTCGCTCTCGGAAAATGTTATTTTATCTCGTCGAGGTTCATATCGAAGCTCGGCAGTATGTACTTCATGAAGTAGTCCAGCTCCTCGCACTTCTGCGAAACAAGTTTTTCATATGTTTTCTTCTTTGCGCTTTCAAAATCGCGGTTTCCGCTGCGTTCCTCCTCCATACATTTGATATAGGCACATAGCTTGTCCGCCGCCTTGATGAGCGGGCGTAGCTCATCGTCGCCGTCGAAAATAGCTCTGTAATCGGGTCGAAGCTCGGGTGGCAGCTTTTCAAGCAGGGTATTTACCGCGCGCTCCTCGACTTTCTGATAGCCGTTTTTCATATCGTCGTCAAAATACTTGACAGGCGTCGGCATATCGCCGGTATAAACCTCGGGAACATCATGGAAAAGTGCTATTGCCGCCGCGCGGTCAGAGTCGTAATTTTTCCCGAAGTATCTGTTGCCTATGAGCGCCAGTGCATGGGCGACGACGGCAACCTCGCAGGCATGCTCGCTGAGCGTTTCCACGCTGGAATTGCGCATCAGTCCCCATCTGCGTATATATTTCTGCCTGAAAACCAGAGCATAAAAACCGAAATTACTCATTTTTCTACTTCCTTATATTTATTCTTTCTTATTATCATACCATACGCGCGGCGAAATTTCAACTCTATTTTTCAAAAAAGAAGCGAGCAGACGACAGAGGAAAAGAAAACGCAGAATATCATCGTGAGAAGCGCGGCGAGGAGTGTATGCCGCGTTTTCTTTATGCCGACGGAGCCGAAGTATACTGCGGAAATATAGAGCACGGTATCGCCCGATGCGGCGATGACGGAGGCAACGCGCGCGGCAAAACTGTCCGCTCCGCACCTGCGGTAAAGCTCGGCGAGCACGGCGCTTGAGGCACTGCCCGATACCGGACGCGTCAGCACGAGCGGGAGTATATCCGCGGGTATGCCGAGCCGCACCGCAAGAGGGGAGACGAGCCGCGCGGCAAAATCGAGAAAGCCCGAAGCGGAGAGCATCGATACCGCCACGAGCAGGGCGATGAGAGTGGGCAGCAGCTTCACGCAGGTGGCGATGCCCTCATTTGTGCCGAGCAGAAAATCATCGAATGTCGCTTTCTTTGAGAAGGTCAGCATAGCGCACACAAGCAGCATGACTGCAGGAATAACAAGTGCGGAGAGGAGCTTCATGCCCTGCTCCTTTTCGGAAAGAAAAAGCGGAAGCCGCGCGCGAAAATCACGGAAACAATCATGCATACGCCGGAGCATATCCAGACAGCCGTTATTATATCAAATGGGTCTGCCGCTCCCGCCGCCTGCCGCAGTGCGACGACTGTAGACGGCATAAAAGAGAACGCCGAGGTATTCATTACGACAAAAGTGACCATATCATCGCTTGCGTATTCGCCGTCGCAGTCGGCGGAGAGCGCCTCCATCGCCTTTATTCCGAAAGGCGTTGCGGCATTTCCCATGCCGAGCATATTTGCGCTGATATTTGCCGCTATTTCCTCGCGGGCGATGCCTTTTTTCATGCTCTCGGGAAAGGCAAGGCGGAGCAGGGGAGAGATGAGCCGCGCGAGAAATTCGCATACGCCGCATTTCTGCATCACTTTCATCACGCCGCACCAGAGCGCCATCATGCCCATGAGCGAAATCGTCAGTGTAACTGCGGTTCCCGCACCCTCTACAACGGCACCCGAAAGCGCTTCAATATTCCCGCTTATCAGAGCAAAAACGAAAGAAATCGCGCAAATTATGCAAAATATTGTTTTTATCATTATAAACAACCTCTTTATTTAGGAGAATTTGAAAAAATTGTAAATATAAGGAAATTATCATTGACTATCGGAGAAAACTATGATATTATGTCATTACAAACTAATATTTTTCAGGAGGAATTAAGATGAAATCAACCGGCATCGTAAGACGGGTAGACGAGGTTGGGCGAATTGTACTTCCTATGGAGATAAGAAAATCACTCAATATCGATACGCGCGATCCTGTCGAAATTTTCGTGGACTCAAACCAGATAATTCTTCGCAAGTACGAGCCTGCCTGCATCTTCTGCGGAAGCGCGGATGATGTCCGCATTTTCAAGGGCAGAATAATATGCAAAAACTGCGCTAAAGAGCTTTCAAAGTAATTATATTTTCCTCGCTTTGGCTTTATTACATAAATATAAAATGCGTCGGACTATCCCGACGCATTATTTTATTCTTACGGGCAGTGGCTTCTCTTCACGCAAAAGTACATCCGAGTTTTCTTCGGAGAAAAGTATCTCATAATGGCAAAAAAGCTCACCGCGGCGAAGCCGAGGTGAGCTTTTCTCTTTATATTTTCATAAATACAGCCGACTGCGCGGGGATTCTGATTTTTTTGCCGTCCGCTTCCGCTTTGCCGCCGAAAGAGTAGAGCACTTCTTTTGCGATAAGTCCGCATTCGAATTCGGCGGGTCTTGCCGAGGGATTTATCACTGCGAGTATCTTTTCGCCGTCCGCTTCTCTCGTATATGCGAGAGGATAGGCGTTCTTTTCCGCACAGATGAAATCTATCTTTCCCTTGCTTTCGAGCGCGGGATGCGCCTTACGCAGAGAAATGAGCTTCTTAACCTCATGGTAGAGCGAATTTTCATCCGCGATGCTCTTTTCCACAGTCGGGCGGTTCGGGTCCGGGTCGAGCGGGATATAGAGTTTATCCGGCGCGGAATTTCCGAAGCCCGCGTTTATACCGCTGTCCCACTGCATGGGCGAGCGAGAGCCTGTTCTGCCGTAGCCGCCCTCAACAGAGGTCAGCCCTTTGACATAGCGCATGCCTATCTCATCGCCGTAATAGATGAATGGTGCACCGGGCATGGAGAGCAGAAAGGCAAAAGCCAGCTTCATTTCCGTTTCGTCGAGAGTCAGCGCCATGCGGCTCATATCGTGGTTTCCCGAGGGAATACATATAAGCCCCTTGCCGTCGGTCTTGGCGTAGCTTTCCTTATATTTATTTACAAATTCCGAGATATCGCCATCCGCCTTGGCGGAGAAATACGGCTTGTCTGTACGAAAAAGCTCGGGATAATGTGATGGCCCGAAATGAAGCAGAAAATCCATATGGAAGCCGCCGAGGAGTGATTTGTCGGGCTCGCCCCATTCGGAAACGAGCACTGCCTCGGGATATTCGGCATCGAGAAAAGAGCGGACATTCTGCCAGAGGGAGATATTGCCCTTGCCGTCCTCGTCGTTTTTGACGAGCGACCCTGCCATATCGACGCGGAATCCGTCGCAACCCATGCCGAGCCAGAAGCGCATTACATCTTTCATCGCTTCCAGTGTCGCTCTCGGTCCCTCCGCGTCCATCGGCTGCTGCCATGGGCGCTCGGGCTTATAAAAACCGTAATTGAGCGCGGGCTGATGCGAGAAGAAATTTACGGCGCAGACGCCGTTTCGCGGAGAAAAACCGAGGATGCAACTCATGCCGGGCTTTTCCCATATGCTGCCGGTCCAGACATAGCGGTCGGTATATTCGTTCTTTTCCGCTTTCATCGATTCCGTAAACCACTTGTGCTTTACGGAGGTGTGCCCGGGGACAAGGTCAAGCAGAATCTTCATGCCGCGGCTGTGTACCTCGCGGAAGAGCCTTGCAAGGTCATCGTTTGTGCCGTATCGCGGCGCGACGGTATAATAGTCGGAAACATCGTAGCCCGCGTCACCGAAAGGCGACTCAAAGAGCGGATTCAGCCATATCGCGTCGCAACCGAGCTCCTTTACATAATCGAGCTTTTCTATGATTCCGTTTATATCTCCCATGCCGTCTGCATTTGAATCGCGGAACGACTGCGGATATATTTCGTAAAAGACGGCAGTGTCAAGCCAATGTGCCATATAAATCTCCTTTTTCAGAGGTTCAGAATTTTTCGGTTTCGAAAGCGTCCCACGGGATGTTGACCGTCTTACCATGCGAGATGAGCTCGTCTATATGCAGAAGGAGAGGGAACTGCTCCTTTGTCGCTTTGCCGGCGGCGATAAGCTCCTTGACAGCCTCTGCCGTTCTGCCGGCGATGACGATGGACTCGAGAGTTACGCCCTTGAGGGTTTCCATAGCGTCGTCAAAGGACATTCCCTCGCCGAGAAGAGTGCCGATGCGGCGGGTTCTTCCGCCGAATACGGTGACATAGAGGTCGCCTGCGCCAAGCGTGATATTTTCGGGTCCGCCCTCACAGATATCGAGCAGGCGGATCATTTCCTTTACAGCCTGACCGAAGAGCGCCGCCTGAGAATTGTAATGCTCAAACTGTCTGCCCTCGCGCTTGTATGACATGCCGATGGCAAGCGAAACGCCGAGCGCATATGCATTTTTCAGCGCAACGGCGCACTCAACACCGCGGACATCGGTCGAGAGGCTTACATGATAGTAATCCGTCTCAAAGAGAGAACGAATCCAGCGGAGCTGCTCTATGTTTTCGCCGCAGAATGTAACCTCTGTCGGGTCGTGGTCGGCAAGCTCATAGCTTGTGCATGGACCGCCGACTGCATTGAATGAAATCTTCTTGTCTGTCTTTGCGCGGTATACCTCGGGGTAGGAAATAAGCTTGCCTGCGCCGAGATGAACCATGCCCTTTGTTATCGAGAGGACGGGAAGCTCCTCGGGAATAACAGGGATAACATTTTCGATAAACCAATCGAGACCGAAAGAAGAAACGCCGCCGATGAGCAGGTCTGCTCCTGCCAGCGCCTCCGCAAATTCCTCATACTGATAGTATGTGATGCCTGCCGGCATTTTTCTTTTCAGCGTGAGATGCTTGCCCGTTGCTCTCGCGTGGTCGATTATCTCGCGGTCGAGCGGAGTGCCGACGATTCTTATCGTGTTGCCGTTGTCGGCGGCGGGGAATGTTATGGCACTGCCCATCATGCCTGCGCCGATTACTGTGATTACTGCCATTTTTATTCTTCCTTTCAAATTAAAAAATCAGATGTTTCCCGAGGTGAGCTTTATCAGCAGGTTCAGGTCATCCGGCTGAACCTTTGCCTCGTGTGCCGCGCGGTTTCGTTTTACCGCGCCGCATTTTTCGCATTTGTGAATGATGATATATCCCTTTTTCGGGTCGGGTTCCACCCTTATCGGGCGCATGATACCGCCGCATGGATTAGCTCTGTCTCCCGGGTTTATATCGACATGGAGCGAGCAGAGGCATCTCGGGCAATGATTGCGCGAACTGTAGCCGAGCGGTTGAACCTCAAGTCCGCAGTTTTTGCAGATGAACGAGTTGTCGTTTTTCGTAAAAAGCTTCTGCTCCGTATATCTCACCTCCGAATATTTTTCTTCATATATTATGCTACAAAAAAAGCCTTTTGTCAAGTATTCCGCTTGACTTTTCGATATGATTGTGATAAACTTCAGGTGTAAAATACCTTTTCCAAAAGGAGGCTTGAAAATAATGAAAATAAGCGTGCAGACAGGTTATACCATCGGCGTGCTCGGCATCGACGCCGCTTTTGATGCGTACCGCAGCGCAGGCTTTGATTGCGTTGACCTCGGTATAGATGAAAATGTCACCATTTCATGGAGAGAAAAGCTGAACGGAGACGAAGACCCGTTTTTCGGTGACAGAAACAACTATATGGCGTATGTTGCCGCCATCAAAGCTGCAAGCGAGCGCACCGGAGTGAAGATAGGGCAGGCTCATGCACCTTTTCCGCTCGGCTCATACGGTAACGAACCAATGAACGCCCGCGGAATAGAATGGGGCAATATCTGCATTGAAATATGCCATCTGCTTGGCTGTGACAAGCTTGTCATTCATCCGCTCCAGTCTATAAATATGCGTCAGGATCCGTCATCAAGCGCTACTGAGTGGGAAATGAATATTCCGCTGTACACGGCACTTATTCCTCAGCTTCGCAAATATAAGGTTACCTGCTGTCTCGAAAATCTCTGGAAGCTTGATTATACTACGAAAAAGATATACAGCGGCGTATGCTCGGATATCGACGAAGCATGCAGATATATCGATTATCTCAACGGAGTTGCGGGAGATAAGCTTTTCGGATTTTGCCTCGATACGGGACATCTTACACTTGCTGCGCTTGATACAAAGCAGGCAATAGAGCGTCTCGGCGACAGACTTGCGGCTCTCCATATAAACGATAATCACGGAATAGAGGACAACCATGTCAATCCTTATTCCGGCGTGACGCTTTGGGACAGATTTATACGCGGCATAGCGGAGTCGAATTTCAACGGAAATCTGAATTTTGAGACATTCGGGCAGTATAAAGCCGTACCCGACGATTTCATTGCAACGGCACTCGGCTGGACAGCCGATATAGGCAGATATTTCGATAAGAAGATAGCGGAGATAAGAGCCGCAAAATAATAAAAAAGCATTACGGTGTTCTTCGCCGTAATGCTTTTTTATCTTCTGTTTGTCTTGACTTTCTCATATGCTTGTGCTATACTTCAGGTGTAAATATATTTTTTCCAAACGGAGGAATGCTTACGATGAAAATAGGTGTACAGACAGCTCATACGATAGACGCGCTCGGCATAGACGGCGCTTTTGACGCATATCGTGCCGCGGGCTTTGATTGCGTCGACCTCAATCTCGACGACCGCCCCAAAATCTCTTGGAACGAGCTCCGCGACGGCGTGGAGGATCCTTTCTTCGCGAGCGAAGAGGGATATATGCCTTTTGTCAATGCCGTGAATGCGGCAAGCAAACGCACGGGAGTGAAGATAGGGCAGGTTCATGCGCCTTTTCCGCTCGGCTTCCGCGGACTGGAAAAGGCAAACGAACGCGGTCTGCGCTGGGCTAAGACATCCATAGAAATATGCCGTCTTTTCGATTGTGACAAGATAGTCATTCACCCGCTTTTTGACGGAAGCCTGAGGCAGCACCCGACGACGAGAGATGAGGAATTTGAAATGAACATTCCTTTCTATTCCGCGCTCATCCCGCTTCTCAGTAAATATCATATCACCTGCTGTCTTGAGAATATGTGGGCTCAGGACTGGCAGACAAAGAAGATATACAGCACGGTCTGCTCGGATATGAGCGATGCCTGCAAATATATCGACCGTCTCAATGAGATAGCCGGCGAGAAGCTTTTCGGCTTCTGCCTTGATATCGGACATCTCGCGCTTTGCTCGCTTGATAATTACGATGCGATAAGAGAGCTTGGCGACCGCCTTGTGACGCTTCATATCCATGATAATCAGGGCGGCATAGACGATAATCATGTTATCCCGTATATGGGAATCATCTATTGGGAGCGCTTTATTCGCGGGCTTGCCGATGCCGGATATAACGGCACGCTCAGCTTTGAGACGGCGGGGCAGTACAGAAAGGTGCCGACGGATCTGCTCCCCACCATGCTGAACTGGACGGCGGACATAGGCAGATATTTCGATAAGAGAATAGCCGAAATGAGAAACGCAAAATAAGAAACGGCAATAATGAAAACCCTTGCCTGACCTGATTTGGTCGGGCAAGGGTTTTTGTATCAGTGCTTTGTTTTTGTATATGTGCCCTTCATCGCATTTTCGAGAGTTTCATTGCATGATTTTGCCGCGGAGGCAGCCGCTTTTGCAAGATTGTTTTTGCCGGATACTATCATATCGCATACTTTGCTGTTGAAGCCGGTATCCTCATTGAAGATGCCGTAGTCGAAATTGAGAGAGCCGAGAACGATATCGAGCATTTCACCCGCGCCCTCATCACAGAGGCACTGTGTCTTGATGCATTTGATGTATTCGGGATAGAGAAGCATTTCCGAGTGATAGCCGAATACCTCGAGGAACTGTGCCGCTTCATTCGGATTCAGTATCGTGTCGGGAACGCGGATTCCGTAGCCGCGGTTTGAAACATACGTGCCGTAGTTTTCCTGCGTTTCGTCGTATTTGGGGAAAGGAACCACAGCAAGACGCTTCTCATCGAATTTTATACCGTAGTTTATCATCTCGTTGTCGGAATGGAGCCTGTAAAGCCACTGAACATTGAAGAGCGCCTGCCCGTTTGCGAGAGCATTGACGCTGTTCAGTTCGCCCGTAGAGCCGAAAGCGGGATTTTTGTAAACCGAGCCTGCGAGGTCAATCAGACTGCTTACAAATGAGAGGTCTGTATTGCTGCTGTCCATGCAGGCATATCGGTCATTCTCGTTTTTTACCACGCTCTTGAGACCGAAGCCGTAGAAAAGCCCATACTGGCATTTTACATTCGGATTTATGAGCAAGCCGAAAATATCACCGTCCTCGTATTTCATTTGCGAGTTACCGTCGACATCCGTGCGAACCGCTTCCATGAGTGTGAGCATCTTGTCTACAGTCCATTTGCCGTTGCGCACGGTCTGATAGAGGTCTATATCCGTTTTGCCTGCCGCTTTTGCGCGGTCATATATATCCATATCGGCAAACATAGAGACTACCGAGTCATACATATTCAGATTGAATTTTCCCGAGAGCGAGTGCACGACTTTGGCTCCCTCATATGTGAAGCTGAGCGTATCGATATAGTCCTGATTCCACCAGCTGCGGGTAAGGTCGATATCGAGCGCCGCGATATTATAGCAGGGCATGCCGTATTCATACCAGAGGCGCATGGAGAAATCATAGTTGTGCTGTCCCGTAGCTCTGTCGGTGCTTATCAGCACGCGCGTATCGTCCGATTGCGTCTGCGTTATCTTGCAGTTGTAGAGATTTTCGATAACGGAATTTCTGTTTATTATCGCTTCTGTTATCAGGTTATCGCTGCCTGTAGCCTCCGCGTATATTTCATAGCAGTCCCAGCCGCCGCTCCAACCTTGCTGAACAGCGAAGTTGAAAGTTTTTCCGCCGAAGTTTACATCCATGAAATCGGGGTGCTTTTCCTTGCCTGTGAGCGCAGTCGTGCCGCCGTCGGTGACCGTCGTTTCGCCGGATGCGGCTGTTGTACCGCTCGCCTGCGAGGTGTCGGATGTTGCCGCCGATGATTTTGTCGTAGCCGATGTTTCGCCCGAGGTTGTCGTTTTCTCCGTAGCCTTGTTGCCGCTCGTTGTATCGGGGTTTTCTTTTCCGCACGATGCGAGAAGCAGTATGCACAAAACAAATGAGATGGCGAGTAATGCCGAAATTATTCTTTTCATATTGCCGTCCTTTGGTTTTTATTTTTGTATATAAATATTATATTATTTTGCGGCGGCAAAGTCAATTTGCGCAGGGATTCCGAGTGATATTAACAAAAAAATGAATACAAAAAGCAAAGATGAAGCAAATTCGGCAATTTCTGTTTGTGCAATGCACCTAATCGGGAGAAATGAAATTTATGCAAAAAAACAGGAGCGTGCGCTCCTGTTTTTTCATGTATTCTTATTTCATCTTTTTGTATGTGTCGCTCATAGCTTGGTCGAGAACATTCTGGCAGGTCTTGGAAGCGGAGGCGATAGCCTTGGAGAAGTTATTCTTTCCGCTTGTTACCATTTCGCCGATTCTGTTTATAACTCCGGTGCTTCCGTTCCAGATGCCGTAGTCACAGCGCGCTGATTTCAGAACGATATCGAGCATTTCGCCCGCGCCTTCATCGCAGAGGCACTGGGTCTTGATGCACTTGATATATTCGGGGTAGAGAAGCTTTTCGGAGTGATAACCGAATACCTCGAGGAACTGAGCTGCCGCCGTATGGTCGGTGATAGCCTTGGAAACCTGAAGTCCGTAGCCGCGGCTGAAGATGAAGGAATGATAATCCTCCTGATTTTCATCAAATTTCGGATAGGGAACGACAGAGATGCGCTTTTCGCTGAAATCTATGCCGTAGTTTACATATTCGTGGTTGGAATGAAGTCTTATTGTCCACTGTGCGCTGAAGAGCGACTGACCGTTTGCCAGTGCCTTTACGCTGTTGAGCTCACCTATAGAGCCGAAAGCAGGGCTCTTATATACTTTGGTTGCTTCATCTATAACCCTGCTTACATAAGCCATGTCGGTATTGGAAGCATTGATGCTGACATACTGGTTGTTGTCATCCTTCATAACGGTCTTGATTCCCGTTGAATAGAAGAATGCATATTCGGAGATGGAATTTTTATGTGCAATGAATCCGAAGATATCGCCGTCATCAAAATTCAGCTGAGAGTCGCCGTTTACATCGACTTTAGCCGCATCCATAAGCTCAAGCATTTTTTCGACTGTCCATGTTCCGTCTTTGACGGTCTGATAAAGGTCGATATTTGTTTTGCCGGAAGCAACGGCGCGGTCATATACGTCCATATCCACGAAGAGCGTGTTTATTGAATCGTACATGATGAGATTGAATTTGCCCGAAATCGAGTGGAGCACTTTTTTGCCGTTGTAATCGAAGCTGAATGTATCGATATAGTCCTGATTCCACCAGCTGTGGCTGAGATCTATATCAAGATTTGCGATATTCATGCATGAGGAAGAGAGATTATACCAGAGTCTCATGAGAAAATCGTAATTGTTTGTTCCGAGAGCGATATCGTTGTCCACAAGGCTCTGCGGGTCATCGCTTTTGGTTTCTCTTATCTTGCAGTTGTAGAGGTCTTCGACTACAGAATTTCTGCTTATTACGGCTTCCGTGATAAGATCGTCTTTTCCGGTGGCTTCCGCGCATATTTCATATGTGTCCCAGCCGCCGCTCCAGCCTTTCTGCGTGACAAAATTGAATGTCTTGCCGCCGAAGTTCACATCCATGAAGTCGGGATGCTTTTCCTTGCCTGTCAGCTCTGTTGAGCCGCCGGGAACTGTTGTTCCCGTGTCGGTAGCCGAGGTTGATGTGCTTTCTGTCGTGTTCGTGCTTTCGCCCGAAGAGGTGGTTTCGCCGCTTGTGGCGGATGTGCTTTCCGTCGTCTGCTTTGTGCCGTCGGTTGTCACATCGGGGTCTTTTTGGTCCCCGCAAGCGGCAAGCAGAAGAGCAGCTGCAAGCATTGATACCGCGATAAGCAGGGATAGTGCTTTTTTCATAAAAATTCTCCTTGTTAAATTAGTTTAAACAGCGCTGTGTTACACTGCTTACACTTACATAAATTATACCCGAAAGCGCAGGCAAAATCAATTGCTTTTATGCCAAAATTATTGCCTGCTTTTTTGGTTAAAAAAGAGAGAAAAAAGGCGAAATCCGATGATGAGGAAATCCCGCTCTGCGCGGGGGCTTTCGGCGAATTTTGTGCGTTTGTTGCAAATGAATATATTTTGTAAGCTCCATGCGCTGTTTTGCTGACATGCAGGGAGCAGAAAATGAATGGGTGAGAACTTTATCTCTCACTTTTCAGTAATGAAAATAAAAGAAAAACATGCCATAGAAAAATGCCACTGTGCACTGCACAGTGGCGTTTTTCTGTTTTATACTTTTGTGTAATATATCAAAGACCGCGCTTGATATAGTGAGTATGGAGAACCTCATGAGCCGTATGGCTTCCGGGTGTGCCGAGGAACTCATCATAGAGCTTCTTGACGGCGGAATTTTCATGAGACTTGCGAAGATCCATATTCTTATCAGCCGTGTAGAGTATAGAGGCGCGCTTTGCCTTCAGGTCTACCTTAGCCTTTGTTTCGGCACTCTGAACAGGCTGACCGCCGCCGTTTACACAGCCGCCGGGACAAGCCATGATTTCAATGAAGTCAACCTTGAGCTCGCCTGATTTTACCTTGTTCAGCAGCTCAGCCGCATTCTTTGTGCCGCTGGCAACAGCAACGCGTACTTCCATATCGCCGAGCTTGTAGGCAGCTGTCTTGATGGGGGCTGTGCCGCGGACATCGTCGAAATCGAGCTTCTCAAGCTTCTTGCCGAGTATAACCTCTGCCGCCGTGCGGAGAGCAGCCTCCATAACGCCGCCTGTGGCACCGAAGATGGCACCGGCACCCGAACCGATATCAAAAGGCTTATCGAATGTGCCGTCGGGCATATTCTTATAGTCCACGCCTGCCTTCTTTATCATGCGGGCAAGCTCGCGGGTTGTGATAGCATAGTCGACATCAAAGATACCGTCGCCTGCCGCACTCTGACCGGGACGGCGAACCTCAAATTTCTTTGCCGTGCAGGGAATAGCGGAAACGAAAACGATATCTGCGGGATCGATGCCCATTTTCTTTGCATAGTATGTTTTGTACATAGCACCGAACATCTGCTGGGGAGACTTGCAGGTAGAGAGATTGTCGGTGAACTCAGGGAAGTAATGCTCGCAGAACTTGATCCAGCCGGGTGAGCAGGAGGTGATAAGAGGGAGCTTACCGCCGTTCTTTACTCTGTCAAGGAACTCTGTAGCTTCTTCCATTATCGTGAGGTCGGCTGTGAGATTCATATCGTATACGCCGTCGAAGCCGAGAGCCTTGATAGCGGAAACCATCTTTCCCTCTGTATCAACGCCGGGCTCAAAGCCGAAGCATTCGCCGATAGTGGCTCGGATTGAGGGAGCTGTGCAGATAGCGACATGCTTTGTCGGGTCGCTGAGCGCATCCCAGACCTTTTCTGTGTCATCCTTTTCATGGAGAGCGCCTACGGGGCAGGCAACTATACACTGACCGCAGGAAACGCACGATGTGGAAGCGAGCGGAAGCTCGAATGCGGAAGCGATATGCGTATCGAAGCCGCGGTTATTTGCGCTGATAACGCCGATGCCCTGCATATTCTGGCATGCACCTACACAGCGGCGGCAGAGAATACATTTCTCATTGTCGCGAACGAGGAATGCCGTGCTCTCATCGTGAGTAGGCTCGGGATACTTGCCCTCAAAATGCTCCTCATCGTCCACGCCGTAGTCGCGGCAGAGCTTCTGAAGCTCACAATCCTGACTGCGGATGCAGGAGAGACATTTTCTCTTATGAGTGGAAAGAACAAGCTCGAGGTTTGTCTTTCTGTTTTTCTGAATCTTGGGAGTATTTGTGAATATCTCCATGCCATCGTTTGCGGGGGTTACGCATGCTGCCATGAGACCGCGCGCACCCTTTACTTCCACAAGGCAAAGACGGCAGGCGCCTATCTCGTTGATGCCCTTGAGATAGCAGAGCGTGGGGATATCAATATTTGCGGCGCGGGCGGCGTCGAGAATGGTTGAGCCCTTCGGAACGCTGTACTCATTGCCGTTTATTTTTACATTTATCATATCCATTGTATTAAGCTGCTCCTTTCTTATGCCTTATAGATTGCGCCGAACTTACAAGTTGCGATACAAGCACCGCACTTGATACATTTAGCCGTATCAATTGTATGAGGCTCTTTGACCGCACCGGAGATGGCGCCGACGGGACATTTTCTTGCGCAGGCTGTACAGCCGCGGCACTTGTCCGCATCAATCTTGTACTGGAGAAGATTCTTACATACGCCGGCAGGGCATTTCTTATCCACAACATGAGCCATATACTCATCGCGGAAGTAGCGGAGTGTGGAAAGGACAGGGTTCGGTGCTGTCTGACCGAGACCGCAGAGAGATGCCGACTTTATGTATGCCGCGAGCTCTTCGAGATGGTCGATATCCTCAACGGTACCGTTGCCGGCGGTAATCTTTTCAAGAGTTTCGAGCAGGCGCATTGTGCCTATACGGCAGGGAGCGCATTTACCGCATGATTCATCGACCGTGAACTCAAGGAAGAATTTCGCGATATCAACCATACATGTATCTTCGTCCATTACGATAAGACCGCCGGAGCCCATCATGGAGCCGATGGCGATGAGGTTATCGTAATCGATGGGAGTATCGATAAGGGAAGCGGGGATACAGCCGCCGGAGGGACCGCCTGTCTGAGCGGCTTTGAACTTCTTTCCGTGAGGAACACCGCCGCCGATTTCTTCTACGACTTCGCGCAGTGTCGTGCCCATCGGAATCTCAACAAGACCTGTATTTGTAATCTTGCCGCCGAGAGCGAATACTTTTGTACCCTTGGACTTTTCAGTACCCATGGAGGCAAACCATTCTGCGCCGTTGAGTATAATCTGGCAGATGTTTGCGTATGTTTCAACATTATTTATTATAGTAGGCTTGCCGAAAAGACCCTTGACCGCCGGGAACGGAGGACGGGGACGGGGCTCGCCGCGGTTGCCCTCGATGGAGGTGAGCAGAGCCGTTTCCTCACCGCATACAAACGCGCCTGCGCCGAGACGGAGAGTGATATCGAAATTGAAGCCTGTACCGAAAATATTTTTGCCGAGAACGCCCAGCTCTCTTGCCTGCTTTATCGCAACCTGGAGGCGGTGAACCGCGATGGGGTACTCTGCACGCACATAGATATAGCCCTCGTCAGCGCCTATTGCATATCCTGCGATAGCCATTGCTTCGAGAACGGCATGAGGGTCGCCCTCGAGAACGGAACGGTCCATGAATGCGCCGGGGTCGCCCTCGTCGGCATTACATACGACATACTTCTTTACTTCGCCGCGGTTTGCGCAGGCGAATTTCCACTTTGTGCCCGTGGGGAAGCCGCCGCCGCCTCTGCCGCGCAGTCCGGAATCGGAGATTGTCTTTATTACATCGTCGGGAGCCATCTCTGTCAGAACCTTTGCAAGAGCCTGATAGCCTTCACTGCCTATGTATTCGTTGATGCATTCGGGATCGATGACGCCGCAGTTACGCAGAGCGACACGCTTCTGCTTGCCGTAGAAAGGAGTCTGGTCGAGAGCGAGGATTTCGTCGCCCTTTACAGTCTCTTTGTAAAGATATTTCTTTACCACATTGCCCTTTACGAGATGCTCGGAAACTATCTCGGGGATTTCATTTGGTGTGACCATGCTGTAGAATGTACCCTCGGGATAAACTATCATTATCGGACCGAGAGCGCAGAGACCGAAGCAGCCTGTTGTGACTACTTTGATTTCGTCTGCTATGTTGTTTGCCTCGAGCTCGGCTACGAGTGCGTCGCGCACTTTCATGGACGAGGATGAGGTACAGCCTGTACCGCCGCAGATGAGCACTGTCTTGCGTATGCCGTCGCCGGCGTCAACAAAGTGACCGTGACCGTGTCTCATGGCAAGCTTGGGCGCCATTTCGTTTCTTATGGCGTTAAGTTGTTCTATTGTTATCATTTGCCGAAATTCCTTTCTTGTTTTTTACTTCCGCCCGCATAAAGCTTCATCGCGGAAAAACGATATTTTTGCGTTCTGATTTTAATTACGCATCGTATTTTGCGAGAATGTCAGCTACATCCTTCGCGGTGATTCTTCCGTAAACATCTCCGTTTACGGTCATGACGGGAGCAAGACCGCACGCGCCTATGCAGCGTGTAGCCTCAAAGGAATAAATGCCGCTCTTTGAGATATCGCCGGGCTTTATGCCTGTGAGCTCGGCAACCTTATCGCAGATGGCACCCGAACCCTTTACATAGCAGGCTGTGCCGAGGCATACGCCGATGGCAACCTTACCCTTGGGATTGAGTGCGAACTGAGAATAGAATGAAACAACGCCGTATACCTCGGAAAGAGATACTCCGAGACCCTCGGCGATGATTTTCTGGACCTCTATCGGAAGATAACCGTAGATTTCCTGAGCGCCCTGAAGAACCGGCATGAGATTGCCCTGTACATTTTTGTACTGCGCGATCAGCTCGCGAAGAGCAACTTCCTGCTCGGCTGTTCCGGTAAATTCTACCGTAGTCAGTTTCTTTTTCATGTTTTTGACAGTCCTCCTGAAAATATTGATTTGCGGATGCGCTCCGAAAGAGTGCAGCCCCGTCTCTTCGCACAGAGCGGGTTTGCATCGGATTTACAGCCGCTTCGCTTGTGCACCGATATATTACACACTATATATCTCGATATATTATACACTACATAATCAAAAAAATCCATAGATTTTGCGAAAAAAACGGATAAAATTTCAAGAAAATTCGCTATTTTTCGGGTAAAAAGTTAAAAAAAGGCGGTTAGTTTTTGCTAACCGCCGATATATCAAGTTATTCATTTGTATAAAACCTTATTTCAGGATTTATACGCTTGTATTATTTTGTCACGAGATGGAATGCAAATCCTGCAATTTCATCCTTGAAGTATACCACAGTGAGGTTGCCCTTGTCGTCATACTTCGCAGTGGACTCGTCAAATTCGATTCCCATGCTCTCGAGATATGCTCTCGCTCTGTCGGGGAAGTTGCAGGCTATGGCGATATGTCCGTTTGTGCCGCGGAACATCGTTTTCATGACCTCAAATTCCGTGCCTGCAAAGATTGAGCTTCTGCCCTCGTTCGGAGCTACCATGAAGAGCCTGCAGAGGGTTTCCGCAGTCTTGCGCGCTGTCTCTTCGTTTTCGGAATTGATGCCGATGTGCTTTATCGAGAAGCCGTGCATGAGCGCGACAGCCTCGCGCGTGAGACGCTCTATCTCGTCGAATTTTCCCGCTTTGATAAGCGCATCCTTGACCATGAAGCTGCCGCCGCAGGCAACTATCTTCGGGAATTTCAGATATGTGAGGATATTTGTCGCGTCGATGCCGCCTGTGGGCATGAATTTCAGCTTGCTGTAGGGAGCGGAAACGGCTTTCAGTACGGCGAGACCGCCGGAAGCTTCGGCAGGGAAGAACTTGACCACATCAAGACCCAGCTCCATAGCCTGCTCCATTTCGCCGCAGGTTGAGCAGCCGGGAACAACGGGATATCCGTTTTCGATGCAGTGCTTTACGACTCTCGGATTGAAGCCGGGGCTGACGATGAATTTCGCGCCTGCCTTGACGGCGCTGTCTGCCTGCTCGGGAGTGAGAACAGTGCCTGCGCCGATGAGCATATCGGGATAAGCCTTTGTCATGCGGGCGATGGCTTCTGCTGCCGCGTCTGTACGGAAAGTAATCTCCGCGAGCGGAAGTCCGCCTGCGATGAGCGCCTTTGCCAGAGGCTCGGCATCATCGGCATTTTCTATTTTTACTACGGGAACTATGCCGAAAAGCCCTACTTTTTTCAAGATATCATTCATTTTGAATCATCCTCCGAATGAATTTATTTACATTCTTTAATGTATCACAGAAACGGCGTTTTGTCAATGCCTCGGTTGATTTTATCCGATTTGTCGCCGTTTATTTTTGCTTTCGCAAAGCGCGGGTATAACGCAAAAGGGAAGCGCGAGGCTCCCCTTTCTGAAATATTATTCTGTTCTGAGCGCGACTACGGGGTCTTTCTTTGCCGCACTGCGCGAGGGAATGATTCCCGATATGAGCGTTAGCAGCATGCTGATGCATACGAGTATTACCGCCGCGCCTATCGGCAGATATGCATTGAGATTTCCTATTCCCGTGAGCGAATGGAGTATCAGATTTATCGGTATGCAGAGCAGATAAGTGAAGAGCACGCCGAACATGCCCGAGGTAAATCCGATTATCACCGTTTCCGCATTGAACATGCCAGAGACATTCTTTTTCGAAGCGCCGATGGCACGGAGAATGCCTATCTCTTTTGTTCTCTCCTGAACAGATATCAGCGTTATGACGCCTATCATTATCGAAGATACGATGAGCGATACGGAGACGAACGCTATCAGCACATATGTGATGGCGTTGATTATCGTCGTGACGGAGGACATCATCAGCCCTACATAATCCGTATATGTTATCTTGCCTGTCTCGTCTTTATCCGCATTGTAATCGTCTATGGAAGCTTCGAGTGCTTCCTTGTCGGCAAAGGTTGCGGCATAGAGATTTATCCTTGAGGGAACCTCTATATCGACATAGCCGAGCTTGTGCATGACCTCGTCATACGATAAATCGGAAAACTCCGTTACAAGCCCGTAGTATTCCGCACACTGCTCATCGCTGTAGCCTGCGAGGGAAGCCGTCATTGCCGCGGAGAGCTGTTCCGTAGTCATGGCGGCGAGCTTTGCTTTCGCCTGCTCGGCATAGCTTGCTTTGACCTGCTCTGTTATTGCCTCGGTGAAGAGCGCCGTCAGCTTTTCTTCGCCCATTTCTTCGAGATAGGAGGCAATTTCCTCCTCACTCATGCCCGTTTCCTGCGCCATTGCCGCCGTCATCTGCGCGCACATCTGCTCGTATGTCACGGAGGAGAGTATCTGCTTTACGGAGGCATCGAGCACCTCTGCCGGCGGGATGCACTGTATTTTAATAAAGGAAGAAGCCTTGCCTGCGTCGTCAAGACCGGCGATATATGTTCTGAATTTTTCCGCCTTTTCGCTAACCGTGAGGTTTGCGGCGCTTTCCTCAAAGGGAAGCCCGGAGAGGATGCTCTTTTCGGGCGAGGCAATCTGCGCTTTCACCGCGTCGGACTCCGCCATGCGGGCGATGATATATTCCGTGAGAGCGTGGGTATAGCCTACGCTTCCCGAGAGCATGGGCGAGAGCGCGTCCTCCTTGGGACGGATGATGCCGACGACTTTGAGGTCTATGCCGTTATCGTAGAGATAGCGCATTCCGGCATCGGTATCGCGCATATCGGTATAGAGTCCCGTGCTCTGGCTTTTCACATAGCAATCGGAGGAGAGAACCGTGCGGAAAGTCATGCCGCAGATTTCCTCGTATGTCCACTTTTTCGTTTCCACGGGAATCTCGGTCTTGTTTGCCGCCGCTTCGAGAATCCTGTTTATATCTTCCTCGGATTTCAGTCCGAGAGAGTAGAGCGTGATATCGTCTATCTCGTTGTTTTTATCGACTACGAGAACTATCTGGTCATAGCTTGCCGGCCATGAGCCGTATATCACATCATACTGCTTTTCGATGAGTGAGCCTATCTGGCTTCCGTTATCGCCGCCGAGCAGCTCCTGCCACATTCCGTAAGAGGATGCGCCCGATGTCAGCGATGAGAAGATGCCCGTATTTCCCGATGACGAGCTGTCGCTCATCATGGAACTGCCGAAGAACTTCGCCATCAGCTTCTTCATCAGCGCTTCGGAATCGGAGCGGATTATCTTGCCGTCCACATTCTCGGTATACACGAGCATATCGAAATCATAGCTGTACTGAACGCCGCTGAGCGTTTTTCCGAGTCCTGTTTCCTTATCGAGACGCGAGCGCTCGATGTATTTGCGGAAATCGCGCAGGTCGTTTTCACGCTGACCGATATTGCTCATCGCGTTCACGAATTCGTAGAGCGACGGCTTCTGATATACGCCGTCCTTTTCATGTTCGGAAGAGTTTGATACGGGCGACATGAAAGCTTTCATCAGCTCGCCGAAATCGGTGTGCTGTGCTTCTATCGTGAGCGGGTATGAGGAGAGCGTTTCCTCCTGAACTATGCTTATATAGCTTGTCATGCCCTGCGAAACGGCAAATATCAGCGCTATGCCGATGATTCCGATGCTTCCCGCAAACGAGGTGAGCACCGTCCTGCCTTTTTTGGTAAAGAGATTTTTCAGCGAGAGCATAAACGATGTTCCGAAAGACATCGAGGGCTTTTTCTTGCGCTTTTTGCCGCTCGATTTTGCGCGCTCCGCTTCGTCTGCCGCCGCTTCGACTTTTATCTCTGCTTCGGAAAGCGGCGCACTGTCGCCGGTGACCTTGCCGTCGAGCATACGCACGATTCGCGTGGAATATTTCTCGGCAAGCTCGGGATTGTGCGTTACCATTATCACGAGACGGTTTTCCGCTACCTTTTTCAGTATCTCCATGACCTGCAGGCTCGTTTCGGTATCGAGCGCACCCGTAGGCTCGTCGGCAAGAATGATATCTGGGTCGTTTACGAGTGCACGCGCGATAGCCACTCTCTGCATCTGACCGCCCGACATTTCCGTCGGCTTCTTGCGCAGCTGCGTTCCGAGCCCCACATCCTCAAGAGCTTTTATCGCGCGGGCTTTTCTCTCCGCTTTCGGTATTCCCGAGAGCGTGAGCGAAAGCTCGACATTCTGGAGCACTGTCTGATGCGGAATGAGATTATAGCTCTGGAAAACAAAGCCTATCGAGTGATTTCTGTATGCGTCCCAGTCGCGGTCGCGGAAATCCTTTGTGGATCTGCCGTTTATCACGAGATCGCCCTCTGTATATTTGTCAAGTCCGCCGATGATATTGAGCAGGGTGGTCTTACCGCAGCCGGACGGACCGAGTATGGAAACAAATTCGTTTCTGCGGAAGCGCAGGTCGATGCCGCGCAGTGCGTTTACCGTCATATCGCCCGCCGCATAATTCTTTACTATGCCTTTAAGCTCCAACATTTGAATATATTTGCCTCCTTCGAGCATTGTTTTTAATTCTGTCATGATAATTATACTTTTTCGTCGAAAATAAGTCAATGAACCCTGTTTTAATTTTTTGTATCTAAAATATGTCCGTAATATCGCCTGTGCCTTTTTGCATATAATATCACGAGGTGATAAAGTATGGAAAGAGTAAGCGTAAACGATATGCGCGATAAAGAGGTGATAAATATATGCGACGGCAAGCGGCTCGGGTATATTTACGATGTTGAGATAAATGTCGTCACGGGATGCGTCGTGTCGATAGTGGTGCTTTTCGACTGCCGCATATTCGGCTTCGGCAAATGCGAGGAGCTTGTCATCCCGTGGGACAGGATATCGTGCTTCGGCGCGGATGCCGTGCTTGTAAATGTCGGGATAGACATATACGAGCGCCTCGGATGCAACGATAAGGGCGGCAAAAAGGGAAAATAAGCGCAAAAACGGTGTTTTGCAGAGCGCAATTGTAAACTTTTTGTGAACAAAACACTTTTTTCTTGCAAATATAAAATAGGTATGATAAAATAAATCGGATTTGCGGGAAACCACGCGAATACTAAAATATTTTATAAAATTCTCACATCCGGCAGGCGGCGTGCTTCGGTTCCGCATTATTGCGGTTGGCGCGCGTGGGCACGGGTGGCGGAAGAAACCAAAAGGAGTTTTAAAATGGCAGTTATCACACTCAAACAGTTGCTTGAAGCGGGCGTTCATTTCGGGCACCCCAAGAGAAGATGGAATCCTAAGATGGCAGAGTACATCTTCACACAGAGAAACGACACTTACATTCTCGACCTTTCCAAGACAATAGTAAAGGTTGAGGAGGCTTATGCTTTCGTTCGTGACCTTGCAGCAGAGGGCGGCACGGTTCTCTTCGTAGGTACGAAGAAGCAGGCTGCCGAAGCTATCAAAGAAGAGGCAGAGCGCTGCGGCATGTACTATGTAAATGTCCGTTGGCTCGGCGGTATGCTCACAAACTACAACACAATCAAGAAGAGCATTGCCCGTCTCGAAAGCCTCGAAAAGATGCAGGAGGACGGCACCTTCAATCTGCTTCCCAAGAAGGAAGTTGCAAACCTTATGAAAGAAATGACAGCCCTTGAGAAGAACCTCGGCGGTATCAAGACAATGCCCGGTCTCCCCTCCGCTATCTTCGTAGTTGACACAAGAAAAGAGCACAACGCTATTCTCGAAGCAAAGAAGCTCGGTATTCCGGTTATCGCTATAGTTGATACAAACTGTGATCCCGATGATGCGGATTACATCATCCCCGGAAACGATGATGCTATCCGTTCCATCAGACTTATCTCCTCTGTTCTTTGCGATGCCGTTATCGAAGGCAAGCAGGGCGAGGATGCAGCTTCCAAGACTGAAGAGACAGCAGAGGAAGCTACAGAAGCCGCTGCTGAGTAATTTCGGCAGAAAGCAACAATTCAGTATAAAAACAGGAGGATAATAATATGGCAAATATTTCCGCACAGATGGTCGGCGACCTCAAAAAGAAAACAGGTGCAGGTCTTATGGACTGCAAAAAGGCTCTCGTAGAGACAAACGGCGATGTTGACGCCGCTATAAAGCTTCTCCGCGAAAAGGGTCTTTCCGTTGCCGCAAAGAAAGCAGACAGAATCGCCGCAGAGGGCGTTGTCGATATAATGAAAGAGGGCAATGTTACAGCTATGGTCGAGGTTAACTCCGAGACAGACTTTGTTGCCAAGAATGCTACATTCGGCGAGTTCGTAAAGGGCATTCTCCGCACAATCATCGCTTTTAAGCCCGCTACGGTAGAGGAGCTCTTCACACTTAAATTTGACGGCACCGACTTCACGGTAGAGGAAGCTCTCAAGGATAAGATTTACACTATCGGCGAGAACATCTCCATCAGACGCTTTGTTATCGTTGAGGGTATCACAAGCACATATATCCACGGCGCAGGCGTTACAGGCGTTATCATCAAGTTTGAGGCTGACGATGCCGCTGCAAACAACCCCGGCTTTGCCGCTTTTGCAAAGAACATCGCTCTCCAGCTCGGTGCTTATGCAACACCTTACCTTGATCCCGCTTCCGTTCCCGCAAGCGTTATCGCTGAGGAAACAGCTATCATCAAGGAGCAGATAAAGAACGATCCCAAGAACGCTTCCAAGCCCGATGCTATAATCGAGAAGATGGCAGCAGGCAAGCTCGGCAAGTTCTATGAGCAGAACTGCCTCACAGAGCAGACATATGTCAAGGACGAGTCTCTCACGGTAAGCAAGTATGTTGCCGCTTGTGCAAAGGAATTCGGCGGAAACATCAAGATTGTCGGCTTTGAGCGTTTCGAGCGCGGCGAAGGCATCCAGAAGCGCGAGGACAACCTCGGCGACGAAGTTGCCAAGATGATAGGCAAGAAATAATTTGCATTTTCGTAAGATTATGTATAAAGGGCGGCTTTTGCCGCCCTTGTTTTTTTGTGGGAGGAGTACCTTGGAGCAAAAGTACACCTGAGTTTTCTTCGGAAAAAACATCTCACAATGGCAAAAAAGCTCATATATAATATAATGTAAGTGCGGACTTTCCGCACTTATTTTATATTGGAGTGATGAGATGAAAGATAAGAAAATAGCCGTCATGGGAGCGACGGGCGCTGTCGGGCGCGAAATGCTCCGCGTGTTACATGAATACGGCGTGCCGTGCGAAAATATTCTGCCGCTTGCAAGCGGCAGGAGCGCAGGCAAAAAACTGCCATACGGCACTGCCGAAGTGACTGTACGCGAATGCACAGAGGAGAGCTTTAATGGCGTCGACATAGTTCTCGGTGCGACGGATGCCGATACGGCAAGGCAGTTTGCACCGTTGATAAAGGAGAGCGGAGCGGTATTCATAGATAATTCCAGTGCATTCCGCATGCACGACGATGTGCCGCTCGTCATTCCCGAGATAAACGGAGATGATGCCCTGCGACACAGCGGCATAATATCAAATCCGAACTGCTCTACGATAATAACGCTGATGGCGGTTTATCCTCTGCACAGACTTTCTCAGATCGAGCGCATGGTGGTCTCCACATATCAGGCGGTCAGCGGCGCGGGGCGCGACGGCATGGAGGAGCTTATCGCGCAGAATAAGGCGATAGCCGAGGGCAGGGAGACAGAGAGCCATGCCTTTGCCCACAGGATAGCGGAAAATCTTATCCCGAAGATAGGTTCGCTTTCGGATGATGACTACACGAGCGAGGAGATGAAAATGCAGAATGAGGGTCGCAAAATCCTGCACAGCCCGTCGCTTGCCGTGACCTGCACCTGCGTGCGCGTGCCTGTCATGCGTTCGCACTCCATTTCTGCGGCGGTCTATACGAGAGACAGCATATCCGTTTCCGCGGCGAAAAGGGCGATAGGCGATTTTTCGGGCGATATCCTATATGATGCGCCCGAGGCGGAAATCTATCCCATGCCTATCGTCGCCGAGGGCAAAAACGATGTCTATGTCGGCAGAGTGCGCCGTGCGCTTGATAGCCCGCGCGGTATTTCGCTCTGGTGTTCGGGCGACCAGATACGCAAGGGCGCGGCGGCAAATGCTGTTCAGATAGCGGAATATATCTGCCGAAAATAAAACTTTTTTGCAAAGAGCGCGCAGGCGTATTGACTTCATGACGCCCGTCAATTATAATTATTACGGAGAGATTATCCAAAAACCACCGCTTTGCAACCGAAAAGTGCGTAATGCGCCGATGGGTTGCTTGATGTTTTCCGTTCAATCGGCTATAATGGAATCATCAAAAACAAACAACGGAGGCGATTATTATGTTGAATGAAAATCTCGCAAGGGTCAGAAAAGAGCGCGGGCTGACGCAGGAAGCGCTGGCTGTCAAACTGAATGTCGTGCGGCAGACGATATCAAAATGGGAAAAGGGAACCGCCGTTCCCGATGCGGACACACTGTGCAAAGTCGCGGACGAACTTGAGGTGCCTGTTTCCGAACTTCTCGGAAACTCCCTTCATGGCGAAAAATCTGATGCCGCGACTATCGCCACTTCGCTTGCGCAAATCAACGAACAGCTCGCGATAAGAAACCGCCGCACGGCTACGGTATGGAAAGCGGCTTGTATTACCGTGCTTGTTCTTGCCGCGCTTGCAGTGGGGATATTCTGCTTTGTCGGCAGAGAAGATAAGCTTCAGATTCCCGAAAATATAGAGGTATCAAATGTCACATTCAGCACGAAAAACGGCAATCTGATATGCATATTTGTGCCGAGCGTGGGAAGCTCCGATATCGATTATGAGGTGACTTACTACAGCCTCAACGGCTCTTTTCCGAGCGAAACCGTCAAAGCGCAGTATGAAAGCGGAATCTGCACGGCAACTATTGAAGAAAGCAGAATGCAAAAGCAGATGTCATACGGCGTGATTCTGAATATCAGGTATAAGAACGAGACGAGGACAGTGTCGCTCTCCGAATATTTTGTCTATAATATTAGCAAGTGGGAAAATATTAGCAAGTGGGAAATCCGCAGAGAGTGACGCGCGAAAACGAACTTTTTTGTAAACAAAACGCAGGTGTATTGACTTCGTGCAGTTTGTCAATTATAATTATAGAGAAAAGAAAAAAGAAAAGGAAAATTCAGGCATGAAAAAGCTAATTTGTCTTGCGGTAGTGCTCGCTGTTATATTTACTCTCGCGTCGTGCTCTGCGGGTGTTTCCGTACCGTACCGCATGGTGCAGCTGGCAAACAGATACAGCGAAATATTTGACTTAGAGAGCGGTATCGCGGCTTTTCGCGAAAAGCTCACATACCCCGATTTCGAATATGAGCTTTACTACGAAGCGGCGGAGAGCGGCAAGCTGACGACATACAATATATCGGAAAAAACGGACGGCTACACGATGAGCGCCTGCGACGGTACTGTGGTAATGGAGAAAGACGGAAAGCAGTATTTTCTGCTCATAATCAGCGGCACATATTCGGGCTTTGCCGATGAATATGCCGATTTTGCACATCCGCTCGATGCGGGAAGCCACTATCAGGTAAGCTCAAAGAAGAGAGCCGAGGGCGGCTATGAGGTCGTCTACAAGGCGGAGATAACGCCGCAGATGGCAGGCGAGCTATCCGAATACGGTGTAGTGCTCGGTGAATATATTTTCTCACGCCTCGTAGTGGATGAAAAATACCGTGCTCTCTCGATAGAATATTCGACAGGGAAGAGCGAGGGCGAACGCAAGCTGCTTACTCGCACATTTGAATATTACGGCGAGCCGAAAGAAAGCTTTGAAAATATGCCCGAAAACCGCGATGCCAAGGTAAAAATCGTTTATCCCGGAGGCAGAGCGGCGGAATTTTCCGTTCCCGAGGGATATCATATCGGCTTCTATATGCCGGATGTGACATATGAATTTTATACCGACGAGGGCTTTGAGACGCCTTTTGATGCCGATAATACGGCGATTTCGGGCGGAATTACGCTCTATGCAAAAGCCCTCGGAAAAAAAGCTTGAAAAAAAGATAAAAAAATCTCAAAAATGTATTGACATATTTCGATTATTATGCTATAATAACATCCGTCGCCGAGAGGTAAACGGCGATGGAAAATGCTGGTGTGGCTCAATGGCAGAGCAGCTGATTTGTAATCAGCAGGTTGATGGTTCGACTCCGTTCACCAGCTCCATATGGGAGCGTTCCCGAGCGGCCAAAGGGGGCAGACTGTAAATCTGTTGTCACTGACTTCGGTGGTCCGAATCCACCCGCTCCCACCAAAACACCTGCGCAACAGCGCGGGTGTTTTACTTTTTCACTATTCACTTTTCACTATTCACTTTTCACTTTTCACTATTCACTTTTCACTATTCCGCCTCCTGCTTATAAAAAACCAAATCCCGCACGGCGGGATTTTTACATTATGCGATTAAATTTGCACTTGTACTTGCAAATCGGGTAACTATATGATACAATAATGTCAAAGGGAGGCGAATTTATGGACCTTGTACTGATTTTCGGCGCGGGCGCCGTCGGCAAGATGACGGTAGGGCAGGAGCTGATGAAAATAACGGACTTCCGCCTTTTTCATAACCATATGATGATAGAGCCCGTGATTGAGATATTCGGAGAATTTAATCCCGCTGCTGTCGCAGGACTGCGCGAAGTTGTTTTCAGAGAATATATGAAAACTTCGCATCACGGCATGATATTTACTTTCATGTGGGCTTTCGATATGCAGTCCGATTGGGATTATGTCGCAGGCGTTGCCGCGGAATTTGAGGCTACGGGCGGCAAGGTATACTATGTCGAGCTGATAGCCGACACCGCCGTGAGAATCGAACGCAACAAAACGGAAAATCGCCTGCAGAACAAGGCTTCAAAGCGCGATACGGCGGTTTCCGAAGCGCGGATGCTTCGCGAGGATGCGAAATATCGCCTCGTGAGCCTGCCCGGGGAGCTTCCTTTTGAAAACTATCTGCGGCTTGACAATACAAATCTTTCTCCCGCCGAGGCAGCGGAGATTATAAAAAAGCATTTTGACCTTTAAATAAATTTACGGAAGAGAGGAAATTTTTACTATGAAAAAATCAGTCATAAAGCGGCTTCTTCTTGCTGCCGCGATATTTGTCTGCGCCTTTCTTGCTTCGTGCGGCATGAAAGACCCGTATCATACTCATGCTTTCGGCGATTGGCGCGTTATAAGCGAGGCTACATGCAGGAAAAACGGCTTGCGCGAAAGAGTATGCGAGTGCGGAGAAAAAGAGACCGAGGTGCTTAATGCCACGGGTCACAGCTTCGGCGAATGGGAAACGGCAAGGGAAGTGACCTGCACGGAAGACGGGCTCAGGGAAAGAACCTGCCACTGCGGAGAAAAAGAAACGCAGATTATCAAAGCGACGGGACATAATTTCGGCGACTGGACGCAGGTGAAAAAGGTTAGCTGCACAGAGGACGGAGAAGACGAGAGAGTCTGCTCCTGCGGCGAGAAAGAGACGCGCGCGATAAAGGCAGAGGGACACAAAAAGGTGACCGACAGGGCTATAGCGGCATCATGCGCTGCCGCAGGCAAGACTGAGGGCAGTCACTGCTCGGTCTGCGGCGAGGTTTTCACAGCGCAGCAGGTGATTCCCGCGCTCGAGCACAAATGGCAGGAGGCAACCTGCGCTTCTCCGAAGAAGTGTACGGTTTGCGGCAAAACGGACGGCGAGGCTCTGCCGCACACCATGGAAAACGGCAAATGCAAGGTCTGCGGTTATTTTTACAATGCGGTCATCTATGACGGAAATACCGTCAGAATCACATACAGAAGAGTAAAGAAAGTCAGAAGTGACGGCACTCGTCTTGAGCTTTTCTTCAATGTCGAAAACAAGACGAGCAAAACCATGATAATTCAGGCGGACGCCATCTCGCTCAACGGCTATTGCTTCAACGATATCAGCATGAGTTATAATGTGATTTCGCGCACCGTGGGAGAGATAAGTCTTTATATAAACGAATTTGATTCATCCCTTGTCGATGTCGATAATATCGAGTATGTCGGCGGTCAGTTCCGAATACTTGACGACGCTACGATGACTGTCTATGACACCGCAATCTGCACAAATGTCAGAGTCGATAAGCTCGGAACAGGCGGCATCCCCACGGATTTCAATGAGAAAAACAAGCTTTTTGAGGATTCAAACTGTGCGCTGTATTATCGCTTTATAAAGAAAAGTTCCGCTTCGTCAAGTCAGGCTAATCTTTATCTCTATCTCAAAAACAAAACTAATGGAACCCTGACGATACAGGCGGAAGCCCTCGCCATCAACGGTATCGGATTCTATCAGCTTATCGCGAGCGATGCAGTGCTTCCCAGAACGATAGGAATAGTCAATATCAATATCGGCGATTTCGATTTTCAAAAGGTGGATATAAACACTATCGAAAAACTCGGCGGACAGCTTGATATAATACAGAATGCTTTCAAGTCATATAAAGTGATATTCGCAAATTCGGACAAGCTTGAATGAGTTGCGGCTACGGGCTTGACTTTTTATAATTATATTTGCGGCAAATACAGACTGTGACTGAAAGAAAAATGCGGTAAATCCAAAATCGGATTTACCGCATTTTAAAATTTCATTTTAAAGCAGGGAAGCTACTACTTTCGGGAAATCATGGTAGTCATCTATCGTGAGGAAGCCAAAATCGGATTTGTAGACCGATTCGTCATTGCCGCCGAGTCCGTAGTCGTCGCCTACAAAAATCACCTCGTCATGCGCTATGCCGCGCTCCTTGCAGTATTTTGCGAGCGCATAATACTTATTATAGGGAGCGGGCGCCATATCAAATGAAGAAGAACCGCCGACAAATACATTGTAGTCGGAGAATACTTTGCAAACCTCATCGTATATTGCGCGGCGACGACTTCTGTCCGGGTCAAAGGCAAGCTTGTCCTCAATCTTCGCCTTTGTGCCGAGTATGGCAAATGTAACGCAGCCGGAAGCATGAAATTCAACGCTGTCGCCTGCGTATTCCGTGAATCCATGCTCTTTGCGGAGCATAGCCACGCGCGCTTCGCATGACTCTCTGTCGCAGGGCATAACATTATCCTCTTTTGTCTCGAGGTCGCCTGTTGCGGCATTGTATTCGGCATACTGCATGCCGTAGTTTCCGATTATATCAATCGGAAATCTGCCCATCTGCTCAAATATGCGGCGGCAGTTTCCCGCGCCTACCATGAGCAGCTTGTATTTTTTGCCGAGCGCTTCGAGCGCCTTTCTGTTTTCCTCGCAGAGCGGCGTTTTGTGACAGGTCAGTGTGCCGTCAAGGTCAAATGCAAGAAGCTTTATCATTTTTATTTTCCCCCCATATGTAAAGTTTATAAAATCAATCGAGTTTTACGCCGAAAAGCTGTGCCAGAGCGGAAATTTCGTCGCTTGAGCCGTTTTCGGAAATATATTTTGCAAATTCTTCTTCGAGCGTTTTCATATAATCGTCGGATATGCCGAATATCGCCTCATCCCCTCTTGCCACAGCGTCTTTTGCGGCTGTCGGCATAACCTTGGAATCGGCATAAATTTTCAGCATTTCCTGCTCATCGCGGTCGTCCTCCGTTGCTATGGATACGATATTTACTATGGAATCCGTTTCTTTTTTGTATTCTTTATCGGAAACGGAGGAGTCGCTTTTCGCCTGTCCCATTATGCGGTAAACATCGGATATGAGCATCGTACTGCCGCGGATATTCCTGTGGCTATCGGGGACGGCTTCCGCGAGAATTGCTATCGCATCGGCGACGGCTTCGGAAGAATCCGGATTTATGTTTTCAAACATTGCTCTGACATCGGTTTGATAGAAATCTATCTCTTTGCCGGAAATAAGAGTAACGACATCTGCAGTATCGCGGACATCGCGTATTATATCGGCAAATCTGTTCAGATCGGCGCATACCGTATCAGGCTTTGTTTCTGCAAATGCTTTTGCGATTGTTCTGATGAAGTCGTTTATTTTGACTTTCTGCTCGGAATATTCACCGCTTGTGTCGAGCAGGAGCTTTATCGAAATGTAGTCGTTATCGTCATGCACCGCCTCGGACATACCAAGGAGAATATATGCGACAGAGCTTTTATATGCCAGAGAACGATTGAGCTCGCCCGCAATATCGCGTAGTTTCTGAATATCCTCATCGGAAAAAGCTTCAAAGCTGAGATTATCTATGCTTTTGTTAACATCCTGAGCAATCTCCGAGAGGAGGTCTTTCAGCGGCTTGAAAGTATCGAGAAAAGCATCGGCAGCTATCGGAAAATCATGGTAAACATTATCTTTTTCACCGCATATCTTATAGCTTGTAAGTCCGCGGAAAGCAAAATTCGTAATACTGTTTATAAACCGGAAAGATGAAGACTCTGCCGATACAAATCTGTGAACCTTTTTTGCCGCCTGCACCGTATCTTCCGAAATGTCATATTTTCCGCTTTCGATATCGGCAATAACGGCATCTGTCATGTTATCTGCCGTCATTACATAGCCCGAGATGGGCATCCATACGGTAAAGCTTATGAGGATTGCCGTAAAGCCGCCGATAATCATTGATGCGGCGCGGCTTCCGGGTTTTGTCTGACATTCGCCGAGCTTCATTTTCTTTGTCAGCGCTATGGCGATTATTTTGTAGATTATGTAGAAAACTATGCCTGTTAAAATCCATATGAGCAGAAAAGCGGCAGGAGAAACTATTGCGGAGGCAATCGGAGACGAGTTTGAAACAAGTTCTTTTATCTGCGCGTTTTCGACATCGTTTTTACCCATCTCGGCGATGAACGGGAGATTTGCAAATGCTTTTGCAAGCGGGGCAGAGCAGGCTTTTGTGATGAAAAATGCCGCCACAGCCGAGAGAATATGCGACGCTGCGCGGATGCCTTGCAGAATAAGCGGTCTTTTCCATGCAAGAAGCAGCTCTATTCCGATAAGCAACGCGGTCAAAAAGAAAAATATAAACCATGTCATAAATGTAACTTCCTTAACAATATATTCAATATTTAGATAATAGCATTTTTCTTCTGTTTTGTCAATAAAAACAGAGCAATAAAGCCGCAACACAATGAAAAATAAAATCGGTAACATTTTTGTTTATTTTCAAAAAATATATTGACTTTTTGCCAAAAACATGGTATCATGATAAAGCGCTGTGAAACGGCAGGTTCTTTTTGCGTCTGACAGCCGCGAGCCCGTTTTCAATACGGAGGGATATCGAAGCGGTCATAACGGGTGAGCGCAGAAAAAACGATATGTTATATCGTTTTTGCAAGCGTGTAACGAAAATAAGGAGTATCGGAAGTGAGGTTTACCGCACGCGCGATGCGACTATATTTTCGGAAGGGCAGGAGCCGAAGTTATGACGATTTCAATATTTCAATCCGAGGAAACAGCTGAATAAAACCCGTTTTCAATACGGAGGGATATCGAAGCGGTCATAACGAGGCGGTCTTGAAAACCGTTTGGGGGCAACCCCGCGTGGGTTCGAATCCCACTCCCTCCGCCATATATATTTTTTAATTCGGAGAAGTACTCAAGTTGGCCGAAGAGGCGCCCCTGCTAAGGGTGTAGGTCGGATTTAACCCGGCGCGAGAGTTCAAATCTCTCCTTCTCCGCCAAAAAGAAAAGTCGCCAGAGGCGACTTTTCTTTTTCCTTTTTCACTTTTCACTCTTCATTTTTCACTTTCTCCTATCCCGATTTCCACGCATTTTGACCATGTTCTGCGGTCAAAATGCGGTCACTAAAAAGCGATGCTCAAAACTATATTTTCGCTTGCGCTTTCTGCTTCACTTGACTTTTTCGGATTTTGCGGTTATACTGATATCACAAAAAGTTTTTACTTGCGAGGAAGCTATGGAGGGGATTTTCAAAAGGCGTATCAATGATTACATATGGGCGTGTATTTTAGCTTTTATCGGCGTTGTCTGCGCGGCTTCTTTTTCCGTGATTATGATTTGGGCGCTTGCAGAGAATGAAGCGACAAGCAGTGACTTTGCGATTTTCGCGGCATTTATTGTGTTGGGGTTTATTTGTATCATATTCGGCATCGGCAATATTTTATCGAAATCGGGCGAATATATAAAAATCGAAAACGGGCGCATCTCGGCAAAGAGCAGTTTCGGCAAGCGACTTGAATGCGGGCTTGACGATGTGGAATTTGCCATGTGCGGCGATTATATGAGGCGCGAGCTGACGGTCAAGGCAAACGGCAAAAGATACGATTTCTCCTGCCTTGAAAACGCTCATAGACTTGCTCTTTACCTGAGCTCTCCGAAGAGAAACAAAAGGCAAGGCAAGAGCAGAGAAGAGCTGATTGAAAGTTATGACAGAGCAAATTACAGGCTGAAGCCACATGTTGCTGCGATGGTGCTGTCTGCGATTGTATTTATAGTCATAACCATAGCGTGCAGTGCCACCACGGTCGGAAAAGACGACGAATTTACGCAAAAGGCTTGGATTTGCTTTGCGATATTTATGGTGTCGCTTGTCGGAATGCTTGCGGCTGTTATGCTGTGCAGCACTCTTATAGAAAGGGATGATTTGGAGAGATGCATTGCCGTCGAGGGGCTGAGAAACAGCACATTTTACAATACACCGCTTTTTTCCGGCAATATTGTCAATGTATATCGCGATGAAAATATGTGTCGCATCTGCATCGCAAAGGTGCCGGCGGGCGAATTTTATTACACAATCGAAGAGATGAACACGGCAAGCATTTGCAGGTTTTCGCTTGCGACGGTGCATCACTCGGAGTTTTTTCCCGACAGAGAATCTCTCATGCGAAGTTTCGGCGAAAGCGCCGCGATGCTTTCAGATGTTACGGAAAATTTCAAATCAATAACATAAGCAAAAAGGCATGGAATCCTCGGATTCCATGCCTTTTTATCATTATTTTATATTACCGAGAAAATCAGTCCTGGAGAGCTGCCTGAGCTGCTGCAAGTCTTGCTATCGGCACGCGGAAGGGCGAGCATGATACATAGTCAAGGCCGATCTTGTGGCAGAACTCAACGGAGGAAGGATCGCCGCCGTGCTCACCGCATATACCGCAGGAGAGGTCGGGACGAACACTGCGTCCGAGTTCAACAGCCATCTTCATGAGCTTACCTACGCCAATCTGGTCGAGCTTAGCGAAAGGATCATTCTCATAAATCTTGGAATCATAGTAAGAACCGAGGAACTTACCGGCGTCATCACGGCTGAAGCCGAATGTCATCTGGGTAAGGTCGTTTGTGCCAAAGCAGAAGAATTCGGCTTCCTTGGCTATCTCATCAGCTGTGAGAGCGGCACGGGGAATTTCGATCATTGTACCTACTTCGTACTTGAGGTCGCTGCCTGCTGCCTTGATTTCCTCATCGGCGGCATCTACTACAAATTTCTTTACATACTTAAGCTCTTTTACATCACCTATGAGAGGAATCATGATCTCGGGAACAACATTCCAATCGGGATGATTCTTCTTAACTGCGATAGCCGCACGGATAACGGCTCTTGTCTGCATTGTGGCAATCTCGGGGTATGTTACGGCGAGACGGCAGCCACGGTGACCCATCATCGGGTTGAACTCATGGAGGGAAGTGATGATTTCCTTGATTCTCTCAACGCTCTTGCCCTGGTCCTTTGCGAGGCGGGCAATATCTTCTTCTGTTGTGGGAACAAACTCATGGAGCGGGGGATCGAGGAAACGGATAACGACAGGGTAGCCCTCGAGAGCCTCATAGAGCTTTTCGAAATCGCTCTGCTGCATGGGAAGAATCTTAGCAAGAGCGGCTTCTCTCTCTTCTACTGTGTCGGAGCAAATCATCTCGCGGAAAGCGGCGATTCTGTCCGGCTCGAAGAACATGTGCTCTGTACGGCAGAGACCGATGCCCTCTGCGCCGAGCTCACGGGCTTTCTTTGCGTCTGTGGGAGTATCGGCATTTGTACGAACCTTGAGCTTTCTGTACTTGTCAGCCCATGCCATGATTCTGCCGAATTCGCCTGCTATTGTAGCGTCAACAGTGGGGATAGCCTCGCCGTAGATATTACCTGTGGAACCGTCGATGGAGATAACATCGCCCTCGTGGAATGTCTTGCCTGCGAGAGTGAACTTCTTGTTTTCTTCATCCATGGAGATGTCGCCGCAACCGGAAACGCAGCACTTACCCATACCGCGGGCAACAACGGCTGCATGGCTTGTCATACCGCCGCGAACGGTGAGAATACCCTGAGCGGCTTTCATACCTGTGATATCTTCGGGAGATGTCTCAAGACGAACGAGGACAACTTTCTTGCCCTTGGCTTTCCATGCTTCTGCGTCTTCTGCCGTGAATACTACCTGACCGCAAGCCGCACCGGGAGATGCGCCGAGACCGCGACCGAGGGGCTTTGTAGCCTTGAGAGCCTTGGCATCGAACTGCGGATGGAGAAGTGTATCGAGGTTACGGGGGTCAATCATAAGAACAGCTTCCTGCTCGGTTCTCATGCCCTCGTCAACGAGGTCGCATGCGATCTTGAGAGCAGCCTGTGCGGTTCTCTTACCGTTTCTGGTCTGGAGCATATAGAGCTTCTTGTTTTCAACGGTGAACTCCATATCCTGCATATCGTGATAATGGTCTTCGAGAGTCTTGCAGACTTCGGTGAACTGCTTGAAAGCTTCGGGGAACTTGTTTTCCATTTCCTGAATCTTCATAGGAGTACGAACGCCCGCAACAACGTCTTCGCCCTGTGCGTTTACAAGGAATTCGCCCATGAGCTTCTTTTCGCCGGTAGCGGGATCACGTGTGAACGCAACGCCTGTGCCGCAATCGTCGCCCATATTACCGAATGCCATCATCTGTACGTTGACTGCGGTACCCCATGAATAAGGAATATCGTTGTCACGTCTGTAAACGTTTGCTCTGGGGTTATCCCAAGAACGGAATACCGCCTTGATTGCGCCCATGAGCTGTTCCTTAGGATCGGACGGGAAGTCTGTGCCGATCTTGGACTTATATTCAGCCTTGAACTGTTCGGCGAGTTCCTTAAGATCGTCAGCGGTAAGCTCTACGTCAAAGGTAACTCCCTTCTTTTCTTTCATCTCGTCGATGAGCTGCTCGAAGTACTTCTTGCCGACTTCCATAACGACGTCGGAGTACATCTGAATAAATCTTCTGTAACAGTCATATGCCCATCTGGGGTTGCCCGACTTCTTTGCCATGACCTCTACAACCTCTTCGTTAAGACCGAGGTTAAGAATGGTATCCATCATACCGGGCATGGATGCACGCGCACCCGAACGAACCGATACAAGCAGAGGATTCTCATGGTCGCCGAACTTCTTGCCGGTGATATGTTCCATCTTGTCGATGTATTCCATGATCTGTGCCTGGATCTCGTCGTTGATCTGTCTGCCGTCCTCATAATACTGAGTACAAGCCTCTGTCGAAATGGTAAAGCCCTGAGGAACAGGAAGACCGATCTTGGTCATTTCCGCAAGGTTCGCGCCTTTACCGCCGAGAAGCTCACGCATGGAAGCGTCGCCTTCGCTGAAAAGGTATACATACTTTTTGCTCATTACTTATGAACCTCCTGAATTTTAAAATACTTTTTTAGTTTTTTCTATGTCGCACATGGTATTATAGCACCTATTTTCAAATATTTCTACATTTTTTCTCAACAAAAAACACTTTTTACATTATGTTCAAAATTTCACATACATAATGCCGTCAATTTTTTCCAAAAACACAAAGGCGTGAATTATTTCACTCCGTCCGGCAATACTCATAGAGTAAATATCAAGAAAAAATGCCTAAAGTAAGGGGACGGAAAATATGCACGGCGGGAAGGTTGAAATCTGCGGGGTAAACACATCAAGCTTAAAGGTTTTATCGGCGTCGGAGAAAAAGGAGCTGCTTGCCAGAGTCAAAAACGGCGACATGGAGGCGCGCGACGAGCTTATACGCGGAAATTTAAAGCTTGTTCTGAGCGTGGTAAAGCGTTTTTCGGGCAGAGGAGAAAATCCGGACGATCTGTTTCAGGTCGGCTGCATAGGGCTTATAAAGGCTATCGACAACTTCGACGATTCCCACAACGTTCAGTTCAGCACATATGCCGTCCCGATGATCATAGGAGAACTGCGCAGATATCTGCGCGACAACAATGCGATAAGAGTCTCGCGTTCAATGAGGGATCTTGCCTACAAAGCGCTCAGCGTAAGAGAGGAGCTTTCGGCAAAACTTTCGAGAGAACCGAAGATTGAGGAGATTGCAAAGCAGCTCGGCGCGCAGAAAGCCGACGTTGCGGCAGCGCTTGACGCCATTGTGGATCCCATTTCCCTGTACGAGCCCGTTTTTTCCGAAAGCGGAGATTCGGTATATGTAATGGATCAGGTAAGCGATGACAAAAACACCGACGAAAGCTGGCTTGAAAGCATTGCTATCTCGCAGGCAATAGACAAGCTCTCTCCTAGAGAACGCAGGATAGTCACAATGCGCTTTTTCGACGGCAAAACGCAGATGGAGGTCGCAAACGAAATTCACATAAGCCAGGCTCAGGTCTCGCGGCTCGAAAAAGGCGCGCTTATTAAAATAAGGAAAGAAATTTAAATGTTTTCACGCGGTGTACCGGTCAAAACGGCGGCAGCCGCGTTTTTTATGTGGATTTTTTCCAAAAACCGTGTCCGAAAAGCCCAAATGTATAAATATTTTTGCGAAAACTGTTGACTTATCGGCGCCAAAAAGGTATAATATATGGCATAAGCGACTTTTTCTAACAAGAAAGGAAGAAAACTTTAATGAAAAACAGCGTATGTTCCTTTGTGCTTATGCTGCTGCTCGTCGTTCTCGTAACGACTGTGGCTGTTTTCGGCATAGGCGCATTCAATCTTCCCGGCGCGTTTGATGACGACGCCATAAGCAAAGGACTTGACCTTGTCGGCGGTTCTTCCATAACTTATGTTGCACAGCCCGATGAAAATGCCGAAAACTTCGACATGGCAACGGCTCTCGACACGGTTGAATCAATGCTCAGACAGCGTCTTGACACTCTCGGCTACACCGAGGCTACAATCGCAAAGATGGGCACGGACAGAATAAGAGTTGAAATCCCGGGTATCGACGATCCCGAGGACGCTCTTAAAAAGCTCGGCTCCACCGCAAAGCTTGAATTCCTCGATTCTTCGGGAAATGTTATCCTCGAAGGCAAGGACGTAAAGGAAGCCGTAGCAAACTACGGTCAGACAAGCGAAAGCTCCATGGGCTCGCAGTATTACGTCTCGCTCACCTTCAACGACAGCGGCAGACAGAAATTTGCCGACGCCACCGAAAAAATGGCAAAGCTTGCTTCTTCAAGCAAAAATTACATTGACATCGAACTCGACGGCGAAAACATTTCGAGAGCCTCGGTTTCGTACAGAATAGACAGCGACAGCTGCATGATCTCGGGCAACTTCACAAAGGACGAGGCAGTTTACCTTGCAGAGCTTATCTCCTCAGGTCAGCTCCCGGTTGTTCTCCGTGAAATCGAATTGAGATACGTAGGACCTACGCTCGGTTCCGAGGCGCTTGCTTCAAGCATAAAGGCAGGTCTTATCGGTACACTTATCGTAATGCTGTTCATGATTCTTGTTTACAGACTTCCCGGTCTTGTATCGGCGATAGCTCTTGTAAGCTACATTTCGATCTTCGCTATTCTTATAATCGTATTCAAGGTCAACCTCTCGCTGCCCGGCATCGCGGGTATTATACTTACTATCGGTATGGCGGTTGACTCAAACGTAGTCATATACGAAAGAATCAAGGAAGAACTCAACACCGGAAAGAGCACCAGAGCCGCAGTTAAATCCGGTTTCAGCAGAGCTTTCTCGGCAATTCTCGACTCCAACGTAACTACGATAATCGCGTCCATCGTACTTTGGTACTTCGGCACAGGTGCCGTAAGAGGATTTGCAATAACGCTCTTCATAGGCGTTGTGGTCTCTCTCTTCACCGCACTTTGCGTAACGCGCGTTCTTCTCAACTCGGTCACCAACATGGGTGCCGGCAGATGGCTGCTCGGTGCCAGAAAATCGCAGCAGGCGTAACGGAGGTGCGGAAGAATGAAAAATTTCAGCTTTACTAAAAACAAAAATATTTTCTTTATACTCACCGCAATAATGATTATCGCGGGAATCTGTTCTTTCGTTATCCGCGGCTTCAATTTCGACATTGAATTCGTAGGCGGTACCGAAATCAGCTATGACCTCAAAAAGACCGTTGAAAAGTCCGATGAGGACGCTATCAAGAAAATGGTGACCGACATTATCGGTGCGGACAACTTCTCCTCACTTCGTATTGTCGGCGACAACAAAAACACCGTCGTAATCAGAACCAAGCTTGTTTCGGCTGACGACGAGGGCAAGTGGGACGCTGCTGCTGCCGACGTTGAAGCTGCCGTAAAAGCGCTCTATCCCGATTCTACCACAGTTTCAAGCGCAGAGGGCAACTCGATATTCAGCCTTTACACCGAGGACAGCGGCACTGCCGTTACCGAGGACGATACAAACGCTATTAATGAGGCACTTACCGACGTTGTGCCCGACGCTACCGTTACAATAAGAGATGACGGCACGGTGAACGTTTCATTCGACGTTGCAGGTCAGATCTCCGAATACAGAGAAGCTATCTCAACTCAGATCAAAGAGCTTTATCCCGACGCAGTCTGGGAATCCACCGACACTGTAAGCGCAGAGGTCAGCACAAGCCTCAAGAAGTCGGCTATCGTTTCTGCTGTTGCGGCTATCGCGCTCATGCTGCTCTACATCGCATTCAGATTTGACTTCGGTTCTGCGTTTGCGGCAGTTCTCTGCCTTGCACACGACGTATTCGTAATGCTCGTTGCATACTCTGTTTTCCAGATACCCGTAGGTTCTACCGTAATCGCAACGGTGCTTACAATTCTCGGTTACTCAATCAACGCGACCATTATCATATTCGACCGCGTTCGCGAGAATGTAAAGCAGATGCCCGTCGGTATTCCTTTCTCCGAAAAGGTTGACGGAGGTATTAAATCTACACTTATGCGTTCTTTGAACACCACGATTACAACGCTTGTTACGATAGGTCTTATATACATTCTCGGCGTTACTTCGATAAAGCAGTTCGCACTTCCCCTTATCGTAGGTATCCTCGCAGGTGCATATTCTTCTATCTGCCTTGCAGGCAACTTCTGGACAATATTCAGAGGAAAGAAAAAGAAATAAAAACAGCAGTTTGTTTTCATGAGCCGCAGCAATGCGGCTCTTTTTTTTGCGCTATATTGAACCGTGCAAAGAAAATTTATCTTTTGTCTCTTTACATAAACTCATTTACAATGTATAATGTATAGTAACACAAAAGAAAGGCGGTGCTGTATGCAAACGGACACGCAAACGCAAAACCATGAGGTACAGACTTTGCAAACGAATAATTCCGGTTCAAAATTCCGTTCGGCAAAGAAGATGCCGCCGCCGAAAGAAAAAAGTTCGGGCATTACGCGCGTTTATACCGAAAAAAACCACGGCAGAGTAAATATAATAACAAATTCGCGCTACAACACCCAAAGCTCGTCGCGGCTCATGTCGCCTCTCGACGCCGAGCAGAGAAATGCGGCGCTTTACGGCACAACCTCCAACAGTGCGCTGCGCAAAAAACGAAAGCCGTCGCGCAGACTTTCACTGAAAAAAGCGCCTATCGTCCCGACAGCGCCCAAAGATCCGGTTACAATAAAGAAAAACTGGCTCATAAACCAGGTAAAACAACACGTTGCCTCGCTCGACATTCCGCTTTTGATTACGGCGCTGTTTATGTGCTTTGCAGGACTTATCGCCGTCAACAGCGCAACGCTTACATACGGCACTCACCGCTTTGTTATCGTGCAGTTCTGCGCCTGTGTTCTCGGATTCTGCGTAATGACGCTTCTTTCCGTCGCAGATTACAGGCAGCTTATACGGCAGTACAGGACAATAATCGCGCTGAATGCCCTTATGCTGATAGTGACCTACATTTTCGGCAGCAGCGTTACCGAAAGCTCCAACGCAAACTGGATAGACCTCGGTTTTATCAAAATTCAGCCGTCAGAATTCTCAAAGCTTATGTTTATTTACAGCTTTTCGGTACATCTGAGCTTGGTAAAGGACAGGCTGAACAAAATTTCAACCTTTATCACGCTGTTTATACACGCGTGTCTTATCTTCGGACTTGTGCTGCTTCAGAGAGATCTCGGTTCGCTCACTATATTCCTTATGATATTTGTGGCTATGTGTTTTGCGGCAGGGCTGAGCATATGGTACTATATTGCGGGCGCTGCGATTGCCGTAGGATTATCGCCTTTTATTTGGCGGCATCTCGGAGTTTATCAGCAGAACCGAATACTGCTCTGCTTTGACAGTTCGATAGATCCCGGCGGAACGGGCATACGCTACCAGCAGCTGCGCAGCCAGACCGCAATCGGAAACGGCGGACTTTTCGGCACGGGCTATACTCACGGCACTGTAACGCAGGGTCTTTCGGACAGGCTTCCGGCAAAACACACCGACATGATCTTCGCGACGGTATGCGAGGAATGGGGACTTATAGGCGCGCTTGTAATTCTCGGCGCTACCTGCTATCTCATCTACCGCATACTTAAAATTGCTCTTGAATGTGAAAATCCCGTCGGACGGTACATTTGCGTGGGAGTTGCGGCACTGCTCATAACTCAGGTTGCAGAAAACGTCGGAATGTGCCTTGGCATAATGCCCGTAATCGGCATTACATTCCCGTTTTTAAGCTACGGCGGTTCTTCAGCACTCAGCACGTTCCTTGCAATAGGCATGGCGCTGTCGGTACGCTCGCATAAAGAAAAAACCTTCTTTTCATAAAATTCACGGAGGAAACCAAATTGAACGACTACACCAACGAAAACGCGGATATTTTTGACGAGCCTCAGAAGAAAAAGGGCTTTACGTTCGGAAAGCTTATTAAATGGATCTGCCTTGCGTTTATAATCGCGGTCTGCGCGATACTTTTTGCGCGGTGCTATATGTACAACGACTCGCCCATTGTCAAAAAGGTGATAACCGACAGCAAATTTACCGACGCATACAACGCCGACAAGGAAAATTTTGAAGTTCTGCAATACGGAATAAAGTCCTCGTGGGTTGCAATAAAGGAAAACCGCCTTATCGAGTTCAACTATCTGTACTATGTTCCCAAAACCGAACAGCTCCAGTTTTCGGTAAAATACAATCTCGATCTTCCCGGAAAAGACGTTGGACTTCCATTCAAGTTTAAGCTTACTGACTCCGACGGGAACGAGTACACGTCATACACATATGAATTTAAAAAGCGATACGGCTACGGATATTACCGACTTTGCTTTGACGGAATTAAACTCGAAAACGACAATACAGCCGAAACCGACAAAAACAAGAGCTACACCGTAACCATTGACATGAAAGACGCGGACGGAAACTATTCCGAGCTTTGCACAAACGAGATCTACAACGGTTCAACGGTATGCCGTCCCGTTGATTTTTCAAAATACTTAAAGTAAAAACAAAGGAACGCATTATGAAACGTACAACGCTTTCGGACATTGCAAAAATGACCGGATACTCAATAAACACCGTTTCCCATGCTCTCAACAACAAAAGCGACATCTCGGAAAAAACCAAAGCCGAAATAAAAAAAGCCGCGGCAAGTCTCGGATATATCGGAAATTCTTCCGCAAGCTTTTTGAGAAGCGGAAAAAGCCGCGCCGTTGCCGTGATAATTCCCGACATTGCAAATCCTCACTTTTCGATAATGATCAAGGAAATGCAGCTTGCTCTGAGAAATGCAGGCTACACAGCCGTTGTTTTCAACACCGACGAGGACGAGAAAAACGAAACCGACGCTATTATGACATCGCTTCGTCAGAACGTTGACGGAATTATAATCTGTCCCGTGCAGAAAACCGAGTACAACATCGAATATCTCGAAAAATGCGGCGTTCCTTTTGTGCTTATAGGCAGATGTTTTGACAAAAACAAGCACAGCTACGTTGTATGCGACAACAAAAACGGCGGATTTCTGGCAGGCAAAGAGGCTATCCGTGTAAGCTGCGCAAAACCCGTGCTGTTTCTCAATGCAAGCTCATTTATTACAACTTCGCGTGAACGTCTTGACGGCATAAAGCAAGCTTTTGAGGTTTCGGACATACCTCTTTCAAACCTCAGAGTACACGAAGTCTCCCCCATGCTGTCCGATGACGGAAATATTGCAAAAATTCTCTCGGACGCAAAAAATTACGGCGCCGTCATATGCTTTTCGGACTTGCTTGCAATGAAAGTCTGTATGCTGCTGCGCGGTATGTCGCTTGAAATACCAAAAGACATAAGCGTTATCGGCTTTGACGACATTGTTTCAAAATTCGCGCTGCCTATAATGCTAAGTTCGGTTTCTTCGTCGAAAACCTTAATGTCATCAAAGGCAGTCGAGTTTCTTTTTGAGCTTATCGGCGGCAAAAAAGCCGAAAATTTACGTGCAGTTCTCCCGACGGAGCTTGTAAGACGCGAAACCACAAAAAATATCTGAACAAATTTCACGGCGGCTATTGACATTCCGCCTTTTTTGTGGCACAATATCATTAACGTTAATGTAATATGTGCGGAGGCAGGTTATGACAGACAGATTATACAATTTCGTACTTCACAAAGAGCATCATAAATACAGAACCCATGCGGACATAAGCATTGATCATTCCGCAAGCCCGATAGAGCGCATGACGGACAGATTTGAGCAGATGTGCGCGCTTCAGACGCCGGTCATACTTCCCGACGAACAGATTGTGCTTATAAGAACGACAGAAAATCTTCCGGAAATAATGACGGAACAGGAGTGGGCTGAAATCAAAAAAACGCATTTCAAGCACGAACTCGGATATATGTCAAACCTCTCGCCAGACTACGGCAGAATAATTTCGACCGGACTTTCAGAGTGTGCAAAGACCGCCGACGAATACGGCAAAAGAGAAATTGCGGCAATAATCTCGCTTTGCGAAAGATACCGTGACTTTGCACGCAAAAACGGACGTGACGACGTTGCGGACGTGCTTGAAAACATACCCGAAAAACCGGCGAAAAACTTTCGCGAGGCGCTTCAGTTTTTCAGAATAATACACTTTGCGCTCTGGTTCGAAGGAAACTATCACGTCACCGTCGGACGCTTTGACAAGTATATGTACCCATATTTCAAAGCCGACATTGACAGCGGCGTTCTCACAAAAAACGAGGCGTTTGAACTGTTGTGCGATTTTTTTCTCTCTTTCAACAAGGATAGCGATATGTATCCCGGCGTTCAGCAGGGCGACAACGGTCAGAGCATGGTTCTCGGAGGCACGGACGAAAACGGAAACGAAGTTTTCAGCGAGCTCAGCGCCATGTGTCTTGAGGCAAGCGGCAGACTTCGCATGATAGATCCGAAAATAAATCTCAGAGTAAATTCAAAAACGCCGGACGAGGTATACATAAGAGCAAGCACACTTACAAAAGCAGGGCTCGGATTTCCGCAGTATTCCAACGACGACGTGGTTATCCCGGCTCTCGAAAAAATGGGATACGACAAAAAGGACGCGGCAAACTATGTTGTTGCGGCTTGCTGGGAATTTATAATACCCGGCGTCGGCGCGGATATTGCAAACATTGCAGCCATCTCTTTCCCGAAAGTTATAGACGTTTGTCTGCACAAGGATCTTGAAAGCTGCAAGAACTTCGACGAATTTTTAAGCTGCGTTAAAAAGCAGATACACGACGAATGCGAAAATATCTGCGGCAGCATAAAAAAGCCGTGGTTTGTCCCCTCTCCGTTTATTAACGTCTGCATGGACGTAAACATATACGAGGGCGGAAAATACAACAACTACGGCATTCACGGCACCGGCATTTCAACGGCTGCGGACTCGCTGTCGGCAATCAAAAAATATGTCTTTGATGAAAAGAGCGTAAGTGCAAAAGAGCTTATACGGGCAGTTGACGACGACTTCAAAAATACGCCCGAACTTCTTGCAAAATTAAGATACGAAACTCCCAAAATGGGGAGCGATGACGACACCGCGGACGGTTTCGGAACAATGCTTCTCGACGAATTTTCGGCAAGCCTTTCGGCTAAGAAAAACTCACGCGGAGGAATATACCGCGCTGGCACGGGAAGCGCCATGTTCTATCTCTGGCATGCGGACGAGATAGGCGCGTCGCCCGACGGCAGACGCAAAGGCGAACCCTTTGCGGCAAACTTCTCTCCGAGCCTGTTTGCAAAGACGTCAGGGCCTTTCGGAATTATCAAATCCTTTTCAAAGCAGCATTTTATAAACGCCGCAAACGGCGGTCCGCTTACGCTTGAATTTCACAGCAGTATGTTTGACGGCGACGACGGCATTAAGAAAGTCGCAATGCTTGTAAAGGCTTACATGGCTCTCGGCGGAGAGCAGTTACAGCTGAACGCGGTAAATCTCGAAACGCTCAAAGACGCGAAGATCCACCCCGAAAACCACCGTCAGCTTGTGGTGAGAATATGGGGCTGGAGCGCATATTTCGTCGAGCTTGACGAGAGATATCAGAACCATGTCATGAAACGCTGCGAATACAAGCTATGACAGGCACGGTTTTCGACATAAAAGAGGGCGCGGTACACGACGGTCCGGGACTTCGCACCACGGTATTCTTAAAAGGGTGTCCCTTAAGGTGCGCCTGGTGTCACAATCCCGAAGGTTTATCAAAAGAGCCTCAGCTTATGGTAAAGCAAAACCTGTGCGTCGGCTGCGGAACCTGCCGCAAAGGCTGCCATCACCTTGAATGTGCGCCGTTTTCACGCTGCGTTCACGCCTGTCCGAACGGCTGTCTTTCGGTAAGCGGAAAAGAGCACACACCGCAAGAACTTTGTTCGGAGCTTTCAAAAAACCGTCTGTTCTTTCAGATGTCGGGCGGAGGAGTGACGTTTTCCGGCGGAGAACCGTTATTTCAGAGCGGATTTTTACTCGAATGTCTCGATATTCTGCAAAAAGACGGTATAAACACCGCGATAGAAACAAGCGGTTACTGCGATGCGGACTTATTCGGGAAGGTTTGCGAAAAATGCAGCTTTATAATTATGGATATAAAGATTTTTGACAGAAATACGCACAAAAAGTACACCGGCGTTTACAACGACGCGATTCTCGAAAATGCGAAGTTTCTTATGAACTGCGGAAAGCCGTTTCTGTTTCGCACTCCGCTTATTCCGCACATAACCGACACTAAAGAAAATCTCGGCAAAATACGGAAATTTATAAAAGACTCTCCTTGGGAGAAACTTAAATACAACGATATGGCAGACCTTAAATACAAAATGCTCGGAATGGAATATCCGTACGGCAGCATGGAGGTAAAAAATGAAAATTAACGCTCAAATGTACAATGCGGACGGCGCACTGCCCTGCGCTTTTAAAGAAAAATCCGTTTCGGACGGAGTAACAGCCGTAACGATAAGTGCAAAGAGCGATACGGCTCTTGACGCTTTATGTGCGGTAAAGTTAAGTCTTATACCCGACAACACTTTCTCCGAATACACCGCGGTATACCGCCATTCAGAGTATTGGTGCAGACCGCAGTTCGGCGAAAGTCTTAAAACCGTCCCCGACGAGACCCAGACGCTTATACTCAAAAACTCAGACGGCGGCTATACCGTAATTCTACCCGTTGTATCTCAGCTTTACAGATGCGTTATCGAGCCGGGAAATACAAAAAACGAGTTCTGCGCGCGTCTGTTTACTTATGCTGACGGTTTAACAGAGTGCAATGCACTTTCTCTGGTATACAAGACGGGAGATAATCCGTTTTCCGTTATGCACGACTGCGTAAACGCCGCGATAAATGAACTCGGAAACAAAATACTTCCGGCAGAACAAAGAAAATATCCCGAAATATTTGAATACCTCGGCTGGTGCAGCTGGGACGCGCTTCACATCGAAGTAAACGAAAGAGGCTTACTCGAAAAGTGCAAAGAATTCAAAGAAAAGAACCTTCCCGTCCGCTGGGCGATACTCGACGATATGTGGGCGGACGTCCCGAACTTCAAAAACCACACATACTCGGATTTTAACGAGATGATAAAGCTCATGCACTCAAGCTCTCTGCGTTCAATGGAGGCTGATCCCGAAAGATTTCCCGACGGTCTTAAACATACCGTTACCAAGATGAAAAAATACCTCACATGGATAGGTATGTGGCACCCGACGACCGGATACTGGTTCGGCATTGAACCGGGCAGCAAGCTTTTTGAAAAGTACAAAGATCATCTTTACAAAACCGCGGACGGCAGATACATATTAAAGCCGGATTACGAAAGCTATCACGCGTTTCTCGACGAATGGCACGCTTTCTTCAGGGACTGCGGCGCAGACTTTGTAAAGCTTGACAACCAAAGCATTATACGGCAGTTTTACAAGCACACGCGCCCGATAGGCGAAATTGCGCACGATATGCACGCGGCAATAGAACAGTCTGCCGAAAAGTATTTTGACGGTGCGCTTATCAACTGTATGGGCTGTGCAAACGACAACATATGGAACAGACCGTCGAGCGCCGTCTCACGCTGTTCCGACGACTTTCAGCCAAACAACCGCGAGTGGTTCACAAAGCACATTCTTCAGTGCTCCTTTGCGTCATTTATGCAGAGAGACATTATCACCTGCGACTGGGATATGTGGTGGACAAACGATCCTCAGGGTATCAAAAACAGCGTTATACGCGCGGTTTCAGGCGGACCTATATACATAAGCGACGAGATAGGAAAGAGCGAGCGAAACGTAATTATGCCGCTTATACTCTCCGACGGAAAAATACTTCGCTGCGACAAGCCTGCCGTTCCAACTGCCGACTGTCTTACAGGCAACCCCGAAACAAACGGCAGAATTTTCAAGCTTCAGAACACGGCGAAAGGCAGCGGTGTGCTTGCGGTATTCAACATTGACGCGTCAGACGGCGCGGCGCGCGGAAGCATAAGTCCCGACGACATTGACGGACTCTGCGGAGAAGAATTTGCGGTATACGAGCACTTCACAAAACAGGCGTTCACCGTGAAAAAAGGTCAGAGAATACCTCTTACTCTCGAAACACGCGACAATTTCAGGCTGTACAACTTTGTTCCGATTAAGGACGGTTTTGCCGCACTCGGCGATATAAGCAAGTTCATATGTCCTCTCACCGTAAAGAGCGCGGACAAAAATTCCGGCGCAGAAACCGTCGAACATACCGACTGCCTTATCTTTAAGGACGGCAAATTCGAGGCGGTAAAGGCATAAAAGTATATAATGCACGTCTTTTTGCATAAAGGACGTGCTTTTTTATTTTACGGCGCTCTCCTTTTCGGCTTTTGACAGGCTTTTGCACACGCCGAATATCACTGCTGCGGAAATAATAAACGTAAGCGTATCGGCAACCGGCATAAAGTAAAGAATTCCGTAAAGTCCGAAATAAACAGGCAGAACAAGTACAAGTCCGACGCCGAACACTGTTTCACGAAGCAGCGACAGCATTGCAAAACGAGGACTTCCGTCGGAACGTATTATCGGGTTCATTGCCTGACCGAACATATAAAAAGGTATGCCGAGGCTTATCCAAAAGAAATATTCCTTTGACAAAGCATATGTTTCGGCGTTTACCTGCGCTCCGAACGCGCAAAGAATTCCGTCTGCAAACACAAGATATACAGCCGTCACTACAACGCTCGAAAGCACCGTCATAACAATCGCGTTTCCTATACTTTTTGCAGCCTTTTCGTCCTGTCTTGCGCCGAGAGTCATGCTGAAAAACGCACTTGTTCCGTCACCTATCATTGTGGCGGCAGCCAGAGCTATTACCGTCATCGGAAAGACGACCGAATTTGCCGCATTTCCGTATGAGCCGAGATATTCGGCGTTCGCTATATATATCTGATCCGCGATATTATACAGCGCGCCCACAAGCAGCGATATTATACACGGCAGGGAATATTTACATATAAGCTTTCCGAGCTTTTGGGTTTCAAGATAACTGTTTTGTGCGGTATTTGTCATTTTGTTTTTCCTCCTTACCCGTACAAACAAAAAAATCCCGGTACAAAACAAAAGCTCTTGTCACTTTGTCTCGTATCGGGAAAAATCCTTGTATCGTTTCGGGCAAATATTTATTTTTATGTATTTTATCAGAGATTCTGCGTTTTGTCAAGGGCAAAAATCACCGAAATTTACCCGTTTCTAAAGTCAAGATATTTCAGAAATTCCTTTGCTGCGGCGCTTATGTCATGCATATTCTTACACGAAACACTGACGCCGTTTCAGGCAGCAGGCGCTTTTCTGATAGTCGGCGGCGCGGTATTTGCGGAGCTTAAAAAGAAATAGATAATATCAATAAAATTACCGTCCTGCAAGTTTTTTCATGCGGGACGTTTTTTGCCGTATTTATATGCGGAATATGTGAAACAATAATACAAAGCGTCACATAAACCTTACGTTCTCATATTCGTCGTCGAGATAGCTCTTTATATCGACGTCGCTTATCACAATATCAAGCTCAGAAACTCCGCAGAGCTTATATGCCGAATAGTGGTTGAGCTTGCTGTTATCGCACAAAAACACCTTTTTCTCGGCGTTCTTTATCATGAGCTTTCTCGGCATTATCTCGCTTGAAAAGCAGTCGTAAAGCGCTCCGTCCTTTGTGAGCGACTGAACAGAGAAAAAGCAGAAATCGGTATGGAATGAATTTATAAACTCCTCGGTCTGAGAACCGACGCAGCACGAAGGATTTTCTGTGCTCAGCTTTCCTCCTGTAAAATACGCGTTTATGGAATATTCCGAACACGCAGTCATGCTTGCAAGGCTGTTGGTTATAACGGTTATATTCTTGATATTCTTTAAGTGCTCGACGCAGAAATACGTGCTTGTTGAGCTGTCGAGAAACACAACGTCTCCGGGTCTTACGAGCGACGACGCCTTGCTTGCGACTATCGCCTTTTCCTTGGTATTTTTATGGCTTCTGAGAAAGAACGGTATCTGCTTATTTACGGAATTCTTTATTTCGGCTCCTCCGTAGCTTCTCGACACAAGCCCTTTCATTTCCAGCCGTTTCAGATCCCGGCGTATACTCGACGGGCTTATATGTATCTTTTCCGCAAGATATTCCACCGTCGCATACGCATTCTGCGAAAGTATATTCATTATCTCCTTTTCACGCTCGTTACTGTACATATAAAAGCCTCCTTTTGCTTATTCTTGCTCATTTTACATATATAAATATAAAATCTGTCTTATTTTTCGCCGTTGTTGATTTTTGTTGCTCATTAATTATATAATAATAACAGAGATTTGTAAATAGCAAATTTGCATTTTTATAAAAAAGAGGAGAGAATGAAATTGTACGATACGGCGATAATCGGTGCCGGTGTAGTCGGTTCAATGATTGCAAGAGAGCTTTCGCGCTACGATCTTAAAGTGTGCGTTCTCGAAAAGCAGAACGACGCCGCGTGCGGAGCAACAAAGGCAAACTCCGCAATAGTCCATGCCGGCTTTGACGCAAAACCCGGAACGCTCAAAGCAAAGCTCAATGTTTTAGGTTCCGAGCTTATGGAACAGACCGCAAAAGAACTCGGTGTAAAATATAAGAACAACGGTGCGCTTGTTATAGGCTTCAACGACGGCGATTATGAAAAAATTTCAAAGCTTTACGAACAGGGCTTAAAGAACGGCGTAAAAAATTTAAAAATTATAAACTCGGGCGAGCTTCACAAACTTGAACCCAAGCTTTCCGAAAAGGCGGTCTGCGCGCTTTACGCGCCCACAAGCTCCATCGTATGCCCCTATGAGCTTTGCATTGCGGCTCTCGGAAACGCCATGGACAACGGCGCGGAGTTTATAAGAAATTTTGAGGTTACGTCTATCGAAAAGAGAAACGGCTGTTACGAAATAAAATCCGAAAATTCGAGCGTCTGTGCAAAATATGTAGTAAACGCCGCAGGTCTGTATGCGGACAGCATTGCAAACATGGTATCCTCCTGCGGATTTACCATTCACCCGCGCCGCGGAGAATACATTCTTCTCGACAAGGAATGCGGAGATCTCACCGAACGCACAATATTCAGAACGCCGACCGACAAGGGCAAAGGAATTCTTCTCTCCCCGACCGTTGACGGCAACTTCTTGACAGGTCCTACCGCAACCGACTGCGAGGACAAAGCCGACAAGAGCACGACCAATTCGGGGCTTCTTCTTGTCATGTCGCAGGCATGTGAAAATCTTCCCGGAATTCCTTTCGGCAAGACCATTACCTCTTTCTGCGGTCTGCGCGCCGTAGGAAGTACGGGCGACTTTATAATAAACGCCGCAAACGACAACTTTATAAACGTTGCCGGAATAGAATCCCCCGGACTTTCCGCGTCTCCGGCAATAGCCAAATACGTTGCCGATATGCTGGAGCAGCACGGGCTTGAACTCACGCCGAAAAAAGACTTTAATCCGATAAGAAAACCTAGTCACTATTTCAGAGAGGCGTCAATCGAAGAAAAGAACGAAGTCATAAAGAAAGATCCCTCATACGGCAGAATAATATGCCGATGCGAGGGTATCAGCGAAGGCGAGATAAAAGCCGCTATACACGAAAATCCCGGCGCTGTCGATCTTGACGGCATTAAGCGCAGAACGCGTGCAGGCATGGGCAGATGTCAGAGCGGTTTCTGTCTGCCGTATACGGCGGAAATTCTTGCGCGCGAGCTTAATATTCCGTTTGAAAGCGTTACAAAGTCCGGCGGAGATTCAAAAATTGTCCTCGGCAAGACAAAGGAGGATAAATAAATGACTGAGCTTGTTATAATAGGCGGCGGCCCTGCCGGAATGAGCGCCGCGGCTGCGGCATACGAAAGCGGTATCCGCGACATTCTTATCTTGGAGCGCGACGAACGTCTCGGCGGCATTTTAAGACAGTGCATACACAACGGTTTCGGACTTCACAAGTTCGGTCAAGAGCTTACGGGACCGGAATACGCGTACAAGTACGAATGTAAGATGGAAGAATACGGTATTCCCGTAAAGCTTGACACCATGGTTCTCGACATAACGCACGACAAGGTTATTACCGCCGTAAACAAACACGACGGAGTATTTCAGATACAGGCAAAGGCAATTATACTCGCAATGGGCTGCCGCGAACGATCAAAAGGCGCGCTGAATATTGCCGGCAGCCGTCCGGCAGGCATTTACAGTGCCGGAACCGCGCAGAAGCTTGTCAACATGAAAGGTTTTATGCCGGGCAAAGACGTAGTTATCCTGGGTTCCGGCGACATAGGTCTTATAATGGCGCGCAGAATGACGCTTGAGGGTGCAAAGGTTCATGCGGTCTGCGAGCTTATGCCGTATTCCGGCGGTCTTGCGCGCAACATCGAACAGTGCTTACACGATTTTGACATTCCGCTTATGCTCAGCCACACCGTAACTAAAATTCACGGTAAAGACCGTCTTGAAGGTGTGACAATAAGCAAGGTTGACGAAAACAGGCGTCCCGTTCCCGACAGCGGAGAATACATTGCATGCGACACGCTTTTACTTTCCGTCGGTCTTATTCCCGAAAACGAGCTTACGAAAAAAGCCGACATTGATCTCGACAGAATAACCAACGGTGCGCAGGTTGACGAAAACAGACAGACATCGGCAGAGGGTATTTTTGCGTGCGGCAACGTTCTTCACGTTCACGACCTTGTAGACTTTGTTTCGGACGAAGCTGAAATTGCCGGAAAAGCCGCTGCGGAATACATCAAAAACGGCGGAACAGCCGCTGAAAACTGCGTCCGCGTCACGACTGACGGCAAGGTGCGCTACACCGTTCCGCAAAAGATAACCTGCACAAAGGACACCGACGTTTTCTTCAGAGTGAGCGACGTATTCAAGAACGTAAAAGTCGTTGTCAAAAACGGCGACGAGGTTATTTTCTCAAAGAAACTAAAAAAGGCGGCGCCCGGTGAAATGAACCGCATTACTCTGAAAAAGGAAATTCTGAGCGGTGTCGGGCAGTTAAGTTTCGGACTGGAGGAAGCATGATGAAAAGAGAGCTTACGTGCATTGTCTGCCCTATCGGCTGTCAGATAAACGTTACCGAAAAAGACGGCAAGCTTGAAATAACCGGAAACAGTTGTCCGAGAGGCGCGGAATATGCCAAAAACGAATGTACAAATCCGACAAGAGTCGTAACTTCGACTATACTGACTAAAAGCGGACTTCCGAGACCTGTAAAAACCGACCGTCCGATTCCGAAATCAAAAATTTTCGACTGCATGAAGATAATCAACTCATCTGTGCTTGACGACGGCGCAAAAATCGGCGACATTGCCGTAAAAGACGTTTTCGGCAGCAACATTGTCGTATCCGGCTGAACCGCGGTTATTTAAATTTAAGAACAACGGAGATATACCATGACTTTAAAGGACAAACGCTTTTTTCTGCTTGACATGGACGGTACGATATATATTGACGACGACCTTTTCGACGGAACTCTCGACTTTTTGAAATACGTAAAGGGCATCGGCGGAAAGTACATTTTCATGACGAACAATTCTTCAAAAAGCGTTGACAAATACGTGCAAAAGCTTGCGAAACTCGGAATATGCGCGGACAAGGACGATTTTCTGACCTCTGCCGACGCGACGGCGCTTTATCTGCTCGAAAAAAACTACCGCAAAATATACGTTTTCGGTACGCGTTCGCTCAAAGATCAGCTGCGTCATTCGGGGCTTAACATAACCAACCGTCTCTGCTCGGACATAGACTGTCTCTGCATGGGTTTTGACACCGAGCTTACCTTCAAAAAGCTTGAGGACGCCTGTATTCTTCTCGGACGCGGCGTAGACTACATTGCTACAAACCCCGATCTTGTATGTCCGACGAAATACGGCTACGTTCCCGACTGCGGCTCTGTCAGCACAATGCTTTACAATGCCACAAAGCGAATGCCGTTATTCATCGGCAAACCGCAGCCCGAAATGCCTTATCTTGCAATGAAAAAATACGGTTTCAAGCCGAGCGAAACGGTAATTATCGGCGACAGGCTGTACACGGACATTGCCTGCGGAGTAAATGCCGGAATAAGCACGATTTTCGTTCTCAGCGGAGAAGGAACTCTCGAAGACGCCGAAAAAAGCGACGCAAAGCCTGAGTACATCTACGAAAACATACGTGCATTATACAACGATTTAAAACGATAGGAGAGAGTGAGGAAAACTGCAAAAGCGGCATCGGAAATCAAAGAAAACCATGCCGCGGCAGTATATA
>ERZ835980.401-NODE-401-length-61182-cov-8.520637_pt1 | contig 61182 bp, 50 predicted proteins | sample MGYA00519943_ERZ835980 | MGnify/ENA primary metagenome ERZ835980 (study PRJEB31850, sample SAMEA3708791) | human gut metagenome | biome: human gut; feature: human-associated habitat; material: faeces | place: China | collected 2014 ... | reverse complement strand
CATCCCGAACATTTTGTTCACTATCTGGGCTTGACAGAGTCGCCGACCCCTACAAACTGAGCATCAGCAAACAGCAAAAATACCGCAGGGCTTTTGCTCTGCGGTACTTTGATTTCAGGCTTTATTTATGCTCGGCGAGGTATCTGTCCACGACGGACTCGACATAATCGGGGCGGTCGGTGATGATACCGTCAACGCCGTTTTCGAGCATCTGGATAACATCCTTTTCCTCGTCAACCGTCCATGCGTTGACCTTAATGCCGGCGGCATGGGCGCGGCGGACGAGCGCTTTTGTCGCAAACGCCTTATGCGGATGCAGTGCGTCGCAGCCGATTTTCTGCGCGAGGTGCAGAGGCTGGAAGAACCATCTTCTGACTACCTGCCCGTAAATCGGATAGAGATACGCCGTCTTGCACTTGGGATCGTACTTCTTCGCCTCAACAAGCATCTTATAGTCGAAGCTCGAAATGAGAAGCTCATCGAAAAGTCCGTAGTCCTTGACTGCCTCTATCGTCTTGCGCACTATGTCTTCGCGCTCGGACTTGTTGGGCTTTATCTCGATATTCATAACGCTCAGCTTGTCGCTCTTCTTCATGCACTCGAGGTACTCCTCGACGGTGGGCAGAGTGACGCCGGCGAAGTCCTTTGAGAACTTGCTGCCGAAATCGAGCTTGCGGATATCGTCAAACATATAGTCGCCGATAGCGCCGGTGCCGTTGGACATCTCGTCAACGGTGTCGTTATGGCAGATGACTATATGCCCGTCCTTGGTGATATGGACGTCGGTCTCGGTTCCGTCGGCTCCGAGCTCGACTGCTTTTTCAAATGCGGGGATCGTGTTCTGGGGAGCATAGCGGTTAGCACCGCGGTGTGCGATTATCTTTGGCTTATTCAACACTGTTCACCTCTGAAAAATTTCTGAGGACATTATAGCACTTCGCCGCTGAAAATTCAACAGGAATGTGATAACGCTGAAATAATTATTAAATTTCTGCTTTTATTGTACTTAAGTCCAAAACGCTGTTGCAAGCTATTAATATTTTTGCTATAATGATAAGAGCTTTTATGCAAATTGTCGATGCTTCCCGATTGAATTTTTTCATATCGGGGGGCTAAAACAACTGTCTGCGGGCGTATTTTCCCTGCTTCGCCGCGGACCTGAAGGAGTGTTGAAATGGGAAAGAGTAATCTCAAGGAAAAGGTCAGCACGACATGGAACAATGTCGTACTGCACTGGAAAACACCCGCCTTGGGCAAATATGTCTCCTACAAAGAGATAATTGCCTACGGCGTCGGAGGAATGGGCGTTCAGTTCGTCATGTTCTTCTGCTCGCTCATCGCGCTTTCCGCAACGAGCTTCCTTGTCGGAAACACGATAGGCATCAAGCCGATGCACTTGCAGTATATGGCGGTCGCATCGACTATTATCGGCTTCGGAATCACTATCGGACGCTCTTACATAATCGACAGCGCCCGCTTCAAATCCGGAAAATTCCGTCCCTGGCTTGCGATAACCGGTATTCCCACCGTTATTATAGCGGTCGTGTTCGTCTGGCTGCCATATGAGACGATGTCGTATATGCAGAAAGTCATTGCGGTTTTCCTCTGCTATAACCTTCTGCAGTGCTTCTATCCTTTCTTCCAGCAGGCATACACAGACCTTGCAAACGTCATATCGCCCAACTCCCATGAGCGTACCGATATCGTTTCGGTCTCGTCGATCATCTACTCCATGGCGCCGTCCCTCACGGGTCTTTTCGTGCCGATGCTCTCGACACTCACGGGCGGTCTGAACTCCATCACCACATACCGTATAATCCATCCCCTCGTCGCCGTTGTCGGACTTCTTCTGTCCTATGTGGCATACGCGGGAACGAGAGAGAGAATAATCGTGGCAGAGAGCCACGTTACCCAGTTCAAATTCTCCGACGCATTCCGCGCCGTTGCAAAGAACAAATATTTCTGGATAACTTCCCTTGCAGGCTGGCTCGGCTTCCTTGAGGGCGCAGTCGACGTTATCGTCGGCTGGACATTTATATATGCCTACCCCGACAGAATGGGTCTTTACGGAGTCGCAACAACGCTCATCGGCAACGCGGCGCTCTGGGCAATGCTCATCTGTCCGATAGCGATAAGAGTTATCGGCAAGAGAAACCTGCTTATCTGGTGCAATGTTACAAACGTCGTGCTCATCGGACTGCTCTATCCCCTTTACAACAACATCCCCGCTCTGATAATTCTCTATTATCTCAACAGATTCGTCAATTCTTTCGCCATAGTCTACACCCCGGGAATCAACGCTGATATGCGTGACTATCAGCAGTATTTCACCGGCGAGCGCATCGACGGAATGTTCGGCGCAGTCGGCATAATCGGCTCGTTCATCGGAATGTTCACCGGCATGGTGCTCCCGACCATCTATCAGATGCTCGGTCTTGAGGACAACTACGACGTGCTCGAAGTCGCTTCGTTCAGAGAGGATATGTTCGACGTGCTCATCATCGCCGCAGCTATCGGCGCGGCGCTCAACTTCGTCCCCTACCTCTTCTACGATCTGACCGAGACCAAGCAGCGCGGCATAGTCAAGGTACTCAAGATACGCGCGATGTTCGAGGACTACGGCAACGGTATTCTCCGCGACGAGAGCATCGTTGAAGCCATAGACATAATCGACGAAGCAAATCTCCTCTACAAAGACAGAACCCTCATGACCACAAAGGACGACATCAAGAAGGCAGAGAGACTGCCCGCGAGAACGCCCGAGGAAAAAGAGTTCAAGAAGAACGAAATCAAGCGACTGAAAGCCGCTTACAAAGAATTCAACACTCAGAACCGCGGCATAAAGAAAGACCGCATAAATCAGGCAAAGGCCATGCCCAAGAGCACCGACGCCGAGAAGGCGGCGAGAAAAGCCGCGATAAAGGCCGCGAAGAAAGAGAACAGAGAGCTCAACAAGCTCAATGCGGACATCTCCGTGTGCGATTTCATCATCGACGAGATGAACAAATACGACACCCTGCGTATCCAAAAGCAGGTCGAGCGTTCCCGTGCGCTTGAGGCTGCCGGATATGCCGGAATATTCTACTACAGCAAAGAGGACATGGCTGAAGCCAAGGCTCTGCCGAAGTCCACTCACGAGGAGCGCGAGATTCGCAGCGACGCCATAGTCCACGCCCGCGCACTCAAGAACGCAAGAAAAGCCATGATCAAGTTCTACGGCTCGCCCGAAAATATCGTCGAGCCTTCAGACGATGCGTTCAAGGCCGCAGAGGCTCTGCCGGACGACACCTTCGCGCATCAGCTCGAGAAGAAGAGAACCGTCAAGAAGCTCGTCAACGAGAAGTCGAAGTACATCAGAAGCGTCAAGCCTCTTCTCGACGCAAGACGCCAGCTGACGGAAAAAGAAAACTACGCGCATCTTGACGATATCCGCGCAAGATACGCTGACGCAAAAGCGAACACCGACGCCGAGTACGAGGCGCGCAGAGTCGAGATCGAGAGACTCGAAGAGGAGCGCAAGGCAGACCTCGAGCGCAGGAAGCAGGAGCGCCTGGCAAAGAAGAACGGAAAGTGAGGAACAGACGATGAAAAAATTCAGTAAAATAGCAGTCGTTGCTGCGCTGATGCTCGTCGTCTGCCTCTCTTTCACAGGCTGCGGCAATCTCGGCAACGCGATAATCTCCGCCCTCTCCCTCGATGTCACGGTCGACGACCCGGCGCTCATCAAGGTTGAGGATATACTCGACAAGACCGTCAAGACGGAATCCGTCAAGAGCGGCGACTTCACCTATACATTATATACCGACAACACCGCCTGCATCACGGGCTACACAGGGAGCAACCCCGTTGTTTCCATTCCCGCGGAGATAGACGGTGCAAAGGTAGTCGGTCTCGAGAACAAGGCTCTCAAGAGCAGCAGCACGCTCAAGGAGCTCATACTCCCCGACTCTGTCGAGGCAATCGGCAACTATGCCGCGATGTACTGCGACAATCTCGAAAAGGTCACGATAGGCAAGAACGTCAAACACATCGGCATAAGCGCTTTCGAGGGCTCGCAGGAGAACGCCTACACCGGAAAGAGCAAGCTCAAGACCGTCATTTTCAACGGCGCACCCAAGACAATTTCCGAAAAGGCCTTCTATTTCTGCTCCGCGCTGACCGAGATAGTCCTGCCCGAGGGCGTTGAGACTATCGGCGAATGGGCATTTGCGAAGTGCTTCAGCGCAAAGAAGATAATTATCCCCGAGGGCGTCACTCAAATTGACGACCACGCGTTCCTCAAGTGCACCGGAGCGGTCGAGATATCGATTCCCGGCACGGTTGAGAGCATTGCGGTGAGCACATTCTACCGCTGCTCCTCTCTCGAGAAGCTCACCATCGGCGAGGGAGTCAAAAAGCTCGAAAAGGGCGCGTTTGAAGAGTGCAAATCGCTCAAAACAGTCGTCCTGCCCGAGAGCATGGAAGAGCTCGGCAAATATGCGTTCTACAACTGCTACGGACTTGACGAGATAACCGTTCATTCCGGAGTCAAGGTATTCGGCGGCGAAATATTCAAGGCTGTCGGCGAGCTTACGGTTATAACCGAGAGCGGAAGCGGCGCCGAGAAATATGCTAAGGATAACGGCTTCAACGTGAGCATTATCGGTTGACGGAGGAAAAATGGGAACGATAATCGCACTCGGCGGCGGCCGTTATGACGACGGCGAGGTCATGCCGATATTTGAAAGGATAGTCCGCGAATCGGGCAAGGAGCATCCTCATGTTGTGTTTCTGCCGACCGCGGGGCACGACGATACCGAGGGCGACGAGCCTATTTGGGAGAGCTTTGAAAAGCTCGGGTGCACGGTTGAGACACTCAAGCTCACCGACCCCGCGAACACCCGCGAGCACATATATGATACGCTCGTAAACACGGACATTGTCTACGCCGGCGGCGGAAACCTCGAGTTCATGATGAACACATTCAAGGCGACCGGCGCGGACGAGGCGCTCAGAGAAGCGTACAAACGCGGAAAAGTCCTTTCGGGGCTCAGCTCCGGCGCGATGTGCTGGTTCGACATGGGATATGACGACTGCGGCGAAAACGGCAACTTCATGTTCATCGACTGCATCGGACTTCTCCCCTACTGCTACTGCCCGCATTTCATCAGCGAACGCTGGCAGAGTTTCGGGACAGCCGTAATAGGCTGCCGAGTCTCGGGCATCGGAGCCGAGGACGGCGCGGCGCTCATATTCAAAGACGGTCATTTCTCCGCCATGTGCGGAAACGACGGCGGAAGCGTGTTCTATTTTGACAAAGACAACGGCTTTGCAAAGAGCGACATAACCGAGGATGCGTCGGCGCTGGATATATAAAAATCATGCAGGGAAAACGGATGATATCTGTTTCCCCTGTTTTTTATTGGGGTATCTATAAGCCTGTAATTCCGGCACACGGTTTAATAACGAACTTGCCTAAATCTGCTGAATATGCTATGATTCCGATAGCGGACAGCCGCAAGGGCTGTCCCTACGGGATATATGAGCTATAGTCATTGCTGAATATTCGATTTAGTTGCAATATGGAGGACAATTATGTGGTGCTTGCCCAAAGACAACTCAAAAGCAGTTATTACTGCACAAGATCAAATACATAGCGCTCATCGCGAGTGTCACTTGCAACTACCCGAAACGGCAATTTTATTCTTTATGGGCAAAGCGACGGATTACCTCATATCGCAATATAATGCAACAGAACTGCCTGAACCGCTTCCGCGATTTCTTAATTCCTGCCCAATTTGGGAGATTGGGAAATTCCAGCTATGCTTTGCAGACGGAGGACGCGGTGCTCCGCAAGCAGTAGATACAATCGAAACTCTCGCCGCATTAGGAGTAAGAAATATTATTTCCGTCGGAATGTGCGGAGCATATGATGAAGTCGTCCATGTCGGTGAAATTATCGCTCCGCAAAAGGCTTTTGTGGAAGAAGGAACATCACTTCATTATTACGAGGACATCGAATACTCAAAGCCGGACGGTAACCTTCAAAAAGCTGTCACATCTTTGCTTGGCATACGCAACCATTCTATTGTCTCGACAGATGCCGTATATCGTCAGACGTTGTGTAAAGAACAGTTATGGCGAGATAAAGGTGCTGTCGGAGTAGATATGGAAACATCGGCAATCTTCAGCGTTTCCAAATATCTCGGATTAAAGGCTGTCGCTATGCTAATGATTTCTGATATACACCCAATTGATTCAAATTCTGCAAAATGGGAATGGAAAATGACAAATGAAATGAGATACAATCTCGTCGATCAAGCCGTTGCATTTGCAAAAGCGATCAATAACACAAAATAATATCTCGCCTATGCCGAATTGAGCCTATTCGAGTTTGTGCCGTTTGCGCGGCAGCTATATTTAGATTAATAACCATCGAGAAACAAATCAGCAAAATAAAACGGAGAAATAAAATGAAAAACGACCATACATTTGTCTATAAATTCTTTTTGTTTTCTTTAGCCATGCCCGAACGAATGACGAAATATTTGGAGAAAATGCGCAAAAAGGGTTACAAGCTTGTTGAAATAAGGTATAGTTGTATATTCGTTTTCAAAAAGCAGGAAATCAGAGAAGATTTAAAATATGTGATTCTGACAGAACATTATAGATACAATTTGGAATACAAGAAACGGAAATGGGATGATGTCGCATTTTTAGAAAGAAGAAATCCGCAGTTTCATGAGGGCAACGGAGAGCAATGCGATTATCTTGCCGTTGATGTTTGGTATCATGTTTATTTAACTCGCTTTTTGACAGATGAAGATCTTTCAGCTTTGCATAAATATAGAAAGCGTTACATGATCAGAGGACAAATACATATAATTATTTTTCTGCTTTCCGCGATCTTTGTTTTAATATATTTGATTTTTCTTAGATAAATAATCGGCAAACCGAGCCATTAATCAACAGCACCGCACAGCAATTTGGTGGGATTTATTGTATTACGATAAGTTTGTTAGAGCTTTTGTGCCGCTCGCGCGGCAACGGTGCGTCGAGGTCGCCGCACCCTACAAAATCAGACTTTATTATTGGGCGCAAGCGAGGCAATTAACCAACAACACTCCCTCCGCATATTCTTATAGTAAATGAATATACGGAGGTATTTTTATGCCCGATGTCTATCTCAGTCCTTCAACTCAGGACTATAACCCCTACATAATCGGCGGGAGCGAGAAATACTATATGAATCTCCTCGCCGACGCGATGGAGCCGTATCTCTCTTCAAGCGGGATAAGCTACGGCAGGAACGACCCGAACGGCAACGCCGCGGCGGCTGTTGCACGCGGAAACAGAGGAAACTATCGGCTCTATCTCGCCCTGCACTCAAACGCCGCGCCCGCCATATATGAGGGCACTCTGCGCGGACCCGATGTCTACTACTATCCGACGAGCGCGCAGGGAAAGCGAGCGGCGGAGATAATCGCGAACGGACTGCGCGAGATTTACCCCGAGCCCGAGCTTGTGAACACGCGCACCTCAACAACACTGCTCGAGCTAAAACGTTCGAAGGCTCCTGCGGTTTACCTTGAGCTCGCCTACCACGACAACGAGCAGGACGCGCGGTGGATAGCCGACAACATCGACGCGATAGCCGAAAATCTTGTCATAAGCATTGCGGATTTTCTCGGCGTGCCGTACTATCCGCCCGTTTTTCCCGCCGCGGGTACCGTTAGCACGCGAGGCGGGGTTCTGAACGTCCGCCGTGCGCCGAATACGACCTCCGCCGTTATCGGCACTCTCCCCAACGGACGCGCCGTAAAAATAACCGGCGCACTCAACGGGTGGTATGCCATCGACTTCGGAAACACAACAGGTTACGTTTTTGCAGGAAACATCAAGAGAAACTGACACAGTTTGTACACAAAATTGACATATTTATACACTTATACGCTTTTTTACGACGGCGTTTGTATAAAATGCAGATTTTTAAACTTTTCCTTGCTTTTACCCCCAAAAAGCCCTATACTATTATTGTATTTTCACCGAACTTTTCTTTAGGGGGAACGAGGATTTGAAGCTGCTTGAGGAGCGCATAATTGCTGACGGCAAAGTGATCGGGGACGATATTCTCAAGGTGGATATGTTTCTCAATCACCAGATCGACGTGCACCTTCTTCAGGAGATCGGCAAGGAGTTCAAGCGCCGTTTTGACGGGTGTAATATAAATAAAATTCTGACTATCGAAGCATCGGGCATAGGGATCGCGTGCATAACTGCGCAATATTTCTCTGTGCCTGTTGTTTTTGCCAAAAAGGGCGCGCACAAAAATGTGGGCAGCAATGTCTACTCCTCCGTTGTCCACTCCTTCACAAAGGGCACGGACAGCAACGTTACAGTGTCGAAAGACTACATAAACAAGGGCGACAAGATACTCATCATCGACGATTTCCTCGCAAACGGCGCCGCCGTTTCGGGACTTATCGATATAATCAACCAGGCGGGCGCCGAGCTTGAGGGCGTCGGCATCGCCATTGAAAAAGGCTTCCAGCCCGGCAGAAAGGTTCTCGAAGAGAAGGGCGCGAGAGTCGAATCCCTCGCCATCATCGAGAAGATGGGCAACGGAACAATAACATTCAAAGAACAGGACGACTGAGTTATTTTTTCCCGTGCAGGACTGCGGGATAAATATAAAAAATTTTTTGGAGGTAAGTCAAAAAATGAAGAAATTCACAAGAATCCTCGCGATCGTTCTTGCGCTCGCCACCATTTTCAGCTTTGCAGCTTGCAGCAGCAAGGACGGCGGCGAGAAGAAGATGAAGGTTGGTTTTATCTTCCTTCACGACGAGAACTCGACTTATGACAAGAACTTCATCACCGCAGCTGAGGAAGCTTGCAAGGAGCTTGGCGTTGAGATAGTCAAGAAGACCGGCATCGGCGAAACTCAGGCTTGCTACGATGCAGCGGCTGACCTTGCTGATCAGGGCTGCTCAATCGTTTTCGCTGACAGCTTCGGCCATGAGAGCTTCATGATCCAGGCTGCCGAGAAGTATCCGGACGTTCAGTTCTGCCACGCTACCGGCACCCAGGCTCACACCAAGGGTCTCAAGAACTTCCACAACGCTTTCGCTTCCATCTACGAGGGCCGTTACCTTGCAGGTATTGCCGCAGGTATGAAGCTCAACGCTATGATCAAGGAAGGCAAGTTCGAAGCTAAGGACGCTAAGATCGGCTATGTCGGCGCATTCCCCTATGCAGAGGTTAAGTCCGGCTACACCGCATTCTTCCTCGGCGTAAGATCCGTCTGCAAAGAGGCTACCATGGAAGTCCAGTTCACCGGTTCCTGGTACGATGAGGCCAAGGAGAAGGAAGCTGCTACCCTGCTTATCGGCAGAGGCTGCAAGCTCATCAGCCAGCACGCTGACTCCATGGGCGCTCCCACCGCTTGCGAGAACGCAGGTGTCCCCAACGTTTCTTACAACGGCTCCACTCTTGACGCTTGCCCGAACACCTTCATTGTTTCGTCCAGAATCAACTGGGTTCCCTACATGAAGTACATGATCGAGTGCGTCAGAGACGGCAAAGAGATCGACACCGACTGGTGCAAGGGCATCAATGAGGGCGCTGTTGAGCTGACCGCTATCAACGATAAGGTCGCAGCTCCCGGCACTGCCGAGGCTATCAAGGCTGCCGAAGAGCAGTTCAAGGCCGGCACTCTTCATGTTTTTGACACCTCCACTTTCACTGTTGGCGGCAAGGTTCTCACCAGCTATAAGGCTGACGTCGACACCGACGAGAACTACACCCCCGACACCGAGGTTGTTTCCAACGGTTACTTCCACGAGTCTGAGAAGCGTTCCGCTCCTTACTTCGATGTTGACATCGACGGCATCACTCTTCTCAACAAATAATTAAGTTATAACTTTCATTCAGACGGGGCGACGAAAGCCGCTCCGTCTGAAGCAGTTCAAAAAACAAGATTTTTAAGTTTGAAAAGCCGATTATCCTTCCTGTTTTAATCGGCTTTTGAGATTTAAAATAGGAGGATAAGTGGGCTTGAACGCAGCAATTGAACTGAAAAATATTTCAAAAAGCTTCGGAAGCATCATCGCCAACAAGGATGTATGTCTGACCGTCAACCGCGGTGAGATACTCTCCATTCTCGGCGAGAACGGCTCCGGAAAAACAACGCTGATGAACATGATCGCCGGAATCTACTATCCGGATCACGGTCAGATTTTCATCGACGGCAAAGAGGTAGTCATCCGCTCCCCCAAGGACGCGCTCGACTACAAAATAGGCATGGTCCATCAGCATTTCAAGCTCGTGGACGTGTTCTCTGCAACGGAGAACATCATTCTCGGACTTGACGAGGGCAAATTCAACGTCAAGAAGTCCGCCGAGCGCATCAAAAAGATAAGCGAGCAGTACGGCTTCGACATTGACCCGAACAAGAAGATATACGAAATGTCCGTCTCGGAGAAGCAGACCGTTGAGATAATCAAGGTGCTTTACAGAGGCGCGGACATCCTTATTCTTGACGAGCCCACTGCCGTTCTCACCCCGCAGGAGACGCTCAAACTCTTTGACATCCTGCGCCGCATGCGCGACGACGGCAAGGCTATCATAATCATCACCCATAAGCTCCACGAGGTGCTCTCCCTCTCCGACCGCGTATCGGTTCTCAGAAAGGGCGAATACATCGGCACGGTCAACACCGCAGAGACGAACGAATCAGAGCTTACAGAGATGATGGTCGGCAAGAAGATAAGCCTCAACATCGACCGCAGCGATCCGGTTGACCCTGTGGACAGGCTCATTGTCAAGGACATCAGCTGCATCAACCGCGACGGAGTCAAGCTTCTTGACGACATCTCGTTCACTGCGCGTTCGGGTGAGATTCTCGGCATCGCGGGCATCGCCGGAAGCGGTCAGCGCGAGCTGCTTGAATCCATCGCAGGACTTCAGCATCTCAACAGCGGCGAGATCATGTACAACAACCCCAAGACCGGCGGTCAAGACAACCTGCGCGACAAGACGCCTATGCAGATCCGCGAGCTCGGCGTGCGCCTGTCGTTCGTCCCCGAGGACAGACTCGGCATGGGACTCGTCGGCAACATGGATATAGTCGACAACATGATGCTGCGAAGCTACCGCAAGGGCAAGGGCGCGTTCCTTGAGCGCAAGAAGCCCAAGACACTCGCAGAAAAGGTTATAAGCGACCTCGAAGTTGTAACCCCGAGCGCGAATACGCCCGTCCGCCGTCTCTCCGGCGGCAACGTGCAGAAGGTGCTCGTCGGCCGTGAGATTGCTTCCTCCCCCACGGTCTTTATGGCGGCTTACCCCGTGCGCGGACTCGACATCAACTCATCTTATCTTATATACAACCTGCTCAACGAACAGAAAGAAAAGGGCGTCGCCGTTATCTTCGTCGGCGAGGATCTTGACGTTCTGCTCGAGCTGTGCGACCGAATCCTCGTCATAAACTCCGGCAAGATAACCGGACTCGTTGACGCGAGGACTTCCACAAAGGAAGAGCTCGGTCTGCTTATGACCAAAACCGACGGAGGTGAAACCCATGAGTAAGTCAAACGGACAGAAGCGTGAGCCTCTTTTCCACATAGTCAAGCGCAGCACCGTTCCCTCATGGGCGGCATGGCTCATCAGAATCGGCGCGGTCGTGCTTGCGCTGCTCGTCTGCGCGGTCGTGACCGTCGTCATCACCGGACAGAACCCCGCGGAGGTCTATTCCGCGATAATCTTCGGCGCGGTCGGCTCGCCGAGGCGTATATGGAGCCTGCTCCAGAATCTTGCAATGCTCCTGTGCGTTTCGCTCGCAGTCACCCCCGCATTCAAGATGAAATTCTGGAACATCGGCGCAGAGGGACAGGCTCTCATGGGCGGCTTCGCGACGGCGGCGTGCATGATCCTCTTCGGCGACAAGCTCCCGTCCTATCTCCTCTTCCCCGTTATGATTATAACGAGCATTGTTGCGGGCGCGATATGGGCTTTCATCCCCGCATTCTTCAAGGCGAAGTGGAACACCAACGAGACGCTCTTCACGCTGATGATGAACTACATCGCAACGCAGATAGTCGCTTACTTCTGCTACAAGTGGTCGAACCCCAAGGGCTCGGGTCACATCGGAGTCATCAACAGCGTAAGCCACAACGGCTGGCTTCCGAGCCTAGGCGGTCAGGACTACCTGCTCAACATACTTATCGTTGCGGCGCTGACCGTTTTCATGTACATCTATCTCAAATACAGCAAGCACGGCTATGAGCTCTCCGTCGTCGGCGAGAGCGAAAACACCGCGCGCTACATAGGCATCAACGTCAAGAAGGTCATCATGCGCACGATGCTCCTCTCCGGCGCGCTCTGCGGCGTCACCGGACTTCTGCTCGTCAGCGGCACCGACCACACCATCGCGACAAACACAGTCGGCGGACGCGGATTCACCGCCATAATGGTATCGTGGCTCGCGAAGTTCAACCCCGCTTACATGATCCTCACCTCACTGCTCATCGTCTTCTTCCAGAAGGGCGCAATTCAGATATCGACGAGCCTCGGACTCAACGACTCGTTTGCCGATATCATCACAGGAATCATAATCTTCTTCATTATCGGCAGTGAGTTCTTCATCAACTACTCTGTCAAGTTCCGCAGCAAGGAGGCGAAGGCATAATGATAATCACATTCATTCAGCGTGCTATAATGCAGAGCATTCCTCTGCTCTTCGGCTCAACGGGCGAGACGATAACCGAAAAGGGCGGCAACCTGAACCTCGGTATCCCCGGCATCATGTATGTCGGCGGCATCTCCGGCGTTATCGGCGCGTTCTTCTATGAGAAGAGCGTCGAGACGGTGAACCCGTTCCTCGCAGTGCTCATTCCCCTGCTCTCGAGCATTTTGGGCTCGGCGCTCATGGGTCTGCTCTACTGCTTCCTGACCGTCACTCTGCGTGCAAACCAGAACGTCACTGGTCTTGCGATGACAACTTTCGGCGTCGGCTTCGGCAATTTCTTTGGCGGCTCGCTGATAAAGATAACCGGCAGCGACATTCCCTCGATAGCGCTGAGCGCAACAAGCAACTGCTTCAAAACTACGCTCCCGTTCGCCGCTAAGCTCGGAAAGGTCGGAGATATATTCTTCTCCTACAGCTTCCTCGCTTACGCCGCGATAATCATCGCGCTCATCACCGCCTATTTCTTCAAGCACACGCGCACAGGACTTCAGCTGCGCGCGGTCGGCGAGAATCCCGCAACAAGTGACGCGGCGGGCATCAACGTCGGCAGATACAAATATGTCTCGACAATCGTCGGCAGCGTTATAGCGGGTCTCGGCGGTCTCTACTACGTCATGGACTACGCAAACGGCGTCTGGTCGAACAACGGCTTCGGCGACCGCGGCTGGCTTGCAATCGCGCTCGTTATCTTCGCCGTCTGGAAGCCCGATCTCGGCATCCTCGGCTCGTTCCTCTTCGGCGGTCTCATGGTCGTTCACAACTACATCCCGAACCTCAGCTTCGGCGCGCAGGAGCTGTTCATGATGACTCCCTATGTTGTTACGATAATCGTCCTTGTCGCGGTCAGCATGCGCCGCAAGCGCGAGAATCTGCCGCCCGCGAGCCTCGGACTTTCTTACTTCCGCGAGGATCGATAATATTGATTTTTTGAAACTCATGGTGTATAATAAAGCCATAAAACTTAGGAGGTTTTTACTATGTTAGTTTCCGCAGCAAAAATGCTCAAAGATGCAAAGGCCGGCAAATATGCGGTCGGTCACTTCAATATCAACAACCTTGAGTGGACAAAGGCAATCCTTCTCACCGCTCAGGAGCTCAACTCGCCCGTTATCCTTGGCGTGTCCGAGGGCGCAGGCAAGTATATGTGCGGTTTCAAGACCGTCACCGCCATGGTTGACGCTATGGTCGACGAGCTCGGAATCACTGTTCCCGTCGCTCTTCACCTCGATCACGGCTCCTATGAGGGCGCGCTCAAGTGCATCGAGGCGGGCTTCTCCTCCGTCATGTTCGACGGCTCTCACTACGGCATTGAGGAAAATATTACAAAGACAAAGGAAATAATCGCTCTCGCTCACTCGAAGGGCATTTCCGTTGAGGCTGAAGTCGGCGCCATCGGCGGCGAAGAGGACGGCGTTATCGGCGGCGGCGAAGTTGCTGACCCCAACGAATGCAAGATGATCGCTGATCTCGGCGTCGATATGCTCGCAGCGGGCATAGGCAATATCCACGGCAAGTATCCCGCGAACTGGAAGGGTCTGAGATTTGACGTTCTCGCCAACATCCAGGAGCTCACCGGCGAGATGCCCCTTGTTCTCCACGGCGGCACAGGCATCCCCGCAGACATGATAAAGGAAGCTATCTCCCTCGGCGTTTCCAAGATCAACGTCAACACCGAGTGCCAGCTCGCTTTCGCTGACGCTACTAGAAAGTACATCGAGGCGGGCAAGGATCTCGAGGGCAAGGGCTTCGACCCCAGAAAGCTTCTCGCACCCGGCTTCGAGGCTATCAAGGCTACCGTCAAAGAGAAGATGGAGCTGTTTGGATCGGTCAACAAGGCATAAGAAAAGCTTCAAAAAAACAATTTACCGGCAGAGTAAAATCTGCCGGTTTTTTCATTTGGGGAGATGATAAAAATTGCCGCCGACTGACAGTCGGCGGCTTTTGCATATGAGAATGAAGTTATTAAAGCTTCTCCAACAGCTTCTGACGCTGTTCGTCATACTGCTCCTTGTCGAGAGTCCCTGCGGAGAGTTCGGCGTTCAGTTTCTTGAGCTGTTCTTCGATGCTTGGCTCCGGACTGAATACCTTGAATAATAAAAGTGCATGTGCGGCAACGGTGATTACGGGGAGAACTAAAGCTGCAATTCTCAACCACATTCTGTTTATATCTTCGAACCCTGACAAATCTTCTATGATATATGTAATTTCCTCTATAAAATCGGCATTACTCTGTATCCATACAATGCACGGAAATACTAAGAATATAACACACGCCACTTTAAACAACTTATATTTACCAATTTTAAGAAAATATAAACCTGCAGGTAAAGCGGCAATGGGCAACAGCAAAAACAGGAAAGCCATAAAATCCTCTATATCCGGAGAGCTAAAGGAAAAAACTTCACTGCGAATCAGCTGATATATTTCCAGCACTACTTCAGTTAACACAAAAATTTTAAAGAGTTTATACGGATCTGCCTTTTTGTCTTTTCCTTTCACATATATGTATATGCTCACCCCAAAAGGCAATCCGTAGGCAATAATTGATCTTATTATGCCTTCTATTACACCACGTGTAATGTCATGTATGTCATCGGCTTTAAAATAGGGATTTTCATAATATTCAGAGTATTTTACAACTGCCGAGCCAATTTGACTAATCAAAACTATAGCTGCCGCAACCGCAAGCAAAAAGCAAACCCATTTCATTTTATCCGCATGATAGTTTAATCTTTTATTCACTTCTTATTCCCCTCTCCTGATTTCTCTAAGATACTCCTCTTCTGTTATGATTCCATGATCTTTTAACCGTTTAAGCTCTGTCTTTCTCTTACTTTTATCTGTTTCTTTATTATTACCTGCATCTAAATCACTTTCCGATTTTGTGCTCACGGAATCCGAATTTGCCTTTTCCTGATATTCTTCTTCGGTTATAAGCCCCTGTTCTTTTAAGCGGTCGAGCTCGGCTTTCTTCCTGTCTGTATCACTACTTTCTTTCATTTTTGTCCATAAGCTTTGCTTTTTATTGCCGCTGTTTACACCAAAAATCACCTCTGAAGCACCAACTGTTCCTGCACTCTCCAGAGAAATCTTTCCTGCAGTGATAGTACTGTTTTCCACAAGCTCACCAAAGGCATATATCGGAAGATTAGTTAAATACGCCATGAGCGGACCCAAGATCACTGTAGCTATACCGCCAAAACAAAGTCCCCACAAATCATACGAATCTACTATTCCGACAATTATCATAACTATTCCGCCTACACAAAAAAAGAAGGCATCAATCCACATAAAAGTTTGAGCTAATCTCTTTATTGTCCCTCCTATGTTCTTTTCTCTGCTGTACTTTAAATTGTCAAAAAAAGTTTTAAACATCCAAAAACCTCCCTCTGTTTTTACTAACCACATAAGATTAGTTTTATTTTATATTAAACCACATATGGTTAATTGTCAAGGGTATACTAATCACATATGATACAATTCAGCAAAACTTACAAAAGAGAGCTGCTGGAATTATGCAAAAATACTATTATCAGAGACTGCGCGACATTCGTGAGGACAGAGAAAAAACGCAAAAGGAAATTGCGGAAGTGCTCAACACGACCTACCAGTATTACAGCGCATACGAGCGCGGTGTGCGAGACATACCGAGTCACCATATAAAAACTCTTGCGCTCTACTACAACATCTCCGCAGACTACCTTTTGGGGCTTACGGACGAGCCGAGAAGAATCAAATGACCGCCGCACGGGCGGTTATTTTTTTGCGTATACCGATTGAAAAAATCCGATTGATATTTGCGCACCGCAATAGTATCATTCGATATTACAGCTTTAATATAACACCGTTTGATGTTAAAGTCAATAGTATCGTTTGATATTATGATAGGATTGTGACAGTATACAAAACGAAGGAGGCTTTTTCGTGAAACTGTCACAAAGAATACGGGCAATGCGTGAGGATCACGACCTGACCCAAACGGACATAGCAAAACTGCTCAACACCTCGCAGACGGTATATTCACGCTATGAGCGCGACGAACGAACTCTGCCGACCGAGATGCTTTATACTCTTGCGCTCTACTACAACATCTCCGCAGACTACCTTTTGGGGCTTACGGACGAGCCGAAAGCGCTGAAATAAAGTTTAACGCCCGAGTGCAGATATCTCTATTGACTGCACATCGGCGGTATTGTATAATCAACTAAAAAGCCCAAGGGGGAACGGATAAATGCTCACCATAAAAGACGGCGAGTTCAAAATGGACGGCAAGAGCTTCCGCATATATTCCGGCTCGATGCACTATTTCCGCATCATGCCCGAATACTGGGAGGACAGGCTCAGAAAGCTCAAGGCGGCGGGCTTCAACACGGTTGAAACATATGTCTGCTGGAACATGCATGAGCCGCGGAAGGGCGAATTTGACTTCACTGGCAGGTTCGACATCAGGCGTTTTATCAAGACGGCGCAGGAGGTCGGGCTATATGCGATAGTCAGACCGGGTCCATATATCTGCGCCGAATGGGACTTTGGCGGACTGCCCGCATGGCTGCTCAAGGACAGAAACATGCGTCTGCGCTGCGCCTATCCCGAATATTTGCAGCATGTTTCGGACTTCTATCACAGGCTGTTTGAGGAGATCGGCGATCTTCAGCAGAGCGAGGGCGGCAACATAATCGCGATGCAGATTGAGAACGAATACGGAAGCTACGGCAACGACAAGGAATATCTCAGATATATCGAAAAGCTGATGCTCGACTGCGGCACAAAGGTTATGCTCTTCACCTCCGACGGCGACGACAACAGCATGCTCTCCGGCGGCACGCTCCCCGATGTGTTCAAGACGCTGAACTTCGGTTCGCGCGCGTCCGAGATATTCAACGCCATGGACAGATTCCATGAGAACACCCCGAAGATGTGCACCGAGTTCTGGTGCGGCTGGTTCGACCACTGGGGCGAGGAACATCACACTCGAGGCTCGGACAGCGTTGCAGGCGAGATTAAAGATTTTCTTGACATTGACGCGAGCTTCAATTTCTACATGTTCCACGGTGGCACGAACTTCGGCTTCACTGCCGGAGCGAACTGCTATGAAGAATATCAGCCGACGGTCACGAGCTACGACTACTGCGCGCTGCTGACCGAATGGGGCGACTACACGCCCGCATATTATGCAGTCAGAGAGCTTCTGCTCAAGGCTCAGAACCTGCCCGAGACCGAGCTTCCCGCATCGCCGGAGCTCCAGACAATAGGCAAAGTCGAGCTTGACGAGAGCACCTCGCTTATGAGCAACTTCGACAATCTCGGCGAGCGCCACCGCGTTCCCCTGCCCGAGAGCATGGAATATTTCGGTCAGAACAGCGGCATGATCTATTACGAGACAAAGCTCGAACAGATATATGACCCGCGCGAGCTGCGCGTTGCGAATGTCCACGACACTGCGTATGTCTATATAGACGGCGAGCACAAGGCGACTATTGACCGCCGCGACGAGAACAAAGTCAAGGGCTACGACACATTCAAATTCGACGGCTGCACGGACGGCTGCACGATAGGCGTATTGGTTGACGCGATGGGACGAGTGAACTACGGCGAGCACCTCTACGACCGCAAGGGCATTGACGCCATCCGCTACGGCAACCAGAATCTCATGGGCTACGATGTTGTCACACTTCCGCTCGACAACCCCGAGAAGATAGACTTTTCGCTCGAGGGCGGCAAGTATCCCCTCTTCATGCGCGGACACTTCAAGGCGCAGAGCCAAAATGACTGCTTCGTTCACCTTGACGGGTTCAAGAAGGGCTGCGTATACATAAACGGCTTCAACATCGGCCGCTACTGGGAGATAGGTCCCCAGCGCGCGCTGTACATTCCCGGAGTCCTGCTCAAGGACGAGAATGAGATAATCATACTCGAGCTTGAGGGCTGCGAAAAGGCGGAGGCCGAGATAAACGCCGAGCCGGATTTGGGATAAAAAATATATAAAAGACAAAACCCCGGGCTGTAAAATACAGTCCGGGGTGAGCTTTATTTAAGATAAAATTTACTGCTTTGCGCCGTTATCGAACATCTCGAGAGCCTTGACGCTGATTGCGAAGCAATCGGCGAGACCCTGCTCGTTCATGTTGTCATATGTGTCTCTTCTGGTGTGATAGTAGTCCTCAAGCTTATGGTTGAGTCCGGTGACGCCGGTCGCTCTGAAGCCCGCCTGCGCGAACGCTGCGGAATCGGTAGCGCCGCCGAGAGGCGGAACCCAGCCCTTCTTGCAGGAGATATCAAGCTCCTTAGCAGCCTCCATGAACAGGTCGGAGACATCTTTATCCGCCTTGACCGTGCCGTTGAGGTCGCGGTAGTTGGTCATAAGATACTTGGGATCATGAATCGTATCATAAGAGAAGATGAAGGTCGGGACATCGTCGAACTCGCCCTTATGAGCCGCGCACCACGCTTTTGCGCCGCGCAGACCCGCTTCCTCGGAGCCGGTGAGGATAACGCCGACTTCGGTGTTTTCAAACTCGATGCCCTCTTCCTTGAGAGCCTTGAGGATGGCTATGCCCATATAGCAGCCGGAAAGGTTGTCGTTCGCGCCGTCAACGATGCGGTTCTCGTTCCACATCCAATAAAGACCGATAAGGAACGGGACGAACACAAGACCAATGAGGCGAAGAAGTCCGAGGGTCTCGTCTGCGTCAAACGAGACATACTCGAGTCCGTTCTTTGCTACGAGCATTATGGAAATGACAAGATAATAGACAGCGCCGATGCCGCAGATAACCGCGTGACCCTCAAAGCCGACACCGCCGAGCTTATAGTTGACAGGCCACTCCCAGGCAGCGTCCGGATGGCCGTTGAAGAATATGCGGCGCTTGACCTCGCCCTTGCAGCTCTTGACTGCGGTGACGTTATGTCCGGTCTTTTCGGGAAAGAAGCGATCGATGAATTTCTTATAGAGTCCGAACTGCATAAAGACTATAAGCAGACCGATGACGATAAGAATTATCGAGACGAGCGGATAGAAGAACGAAATAGCGACCGCCGCGAGAACGAAGGTAATTGTGAAATATATCCAGCCGAAGAACGAACCGGGGTTCTCTTTGAACGACTCGACGTCGGCTCTCTCGCATCCGCACTCGTTTTTCAGTACGTCCGCCATATACTCACATGCCTGCTGCTCGCCCTTGGAGCCGGGATCGCGTTTTTCGAAGTCCTTGCATATGTGGGTTATCTCGCTCACCATATACTCGGCCGCTTCTTTCTTCTTGTCAATGACTGACTGAAGATTCATTTTTATTACCTCCTTAAATATAAGTCAAGCGGCCGCCCGAAACCGCAAATACGGTTCACGGCAGCCGCTCAAAATACTTTTTTTACTGGCGGGGACCGGTGAAGCCGTTTGCCTGCTGGAACTTGTCGATCTTGTCGATAACGCCGAGGACAACATCGAAGCCGTCGCCGACGGTGTCAACGCTGAAGCGCTCGGGCATATCGTGCCAGGTGTGATAATAATAGGTCAGGGTCGGATCCTGAGCCGCAAATGTAACGGACTTCATGCCCGCCTTGGTCATCGGGGTGCTGTCGCATCCGCCGACGGGGTTATGTATGCAGCCGTTGGACTTGCTCTGAATACCGAGCTCCGCGAAGGTATCCTTGAACATTGCCTCAAGATCCTTGTCGAAGCGGCAGAACTGCCAATCGTCCTTGATAACGACCTCGAAATAGTCCTTATCGGCGACGGAGTCCAGATTTATGTTCCACGCGTTCTCAAGAATAGCCTCGCCCTTGTGAGCGCGAGTGAAAGCGAGAGAACCGCGGAGTCCCGCCTCCTCGGAGCCGCAGTTGAAGTCGATGATGCGGCAGTTCTTGGGCATCTTGTCGGGATTCTCTTTGAAATACTTTGTAACAGCATAGCTGATAGCGCAGCCGGAGGCGTTATCCATAGCACCGCGGGATGCATTGCGCGGATCGGGATCAGCCCACATAACAAGGAACGCGCAGCCGATAGCGGTAACGAGGGGCAGGAAGCGCATAGCGAACATGAAGTTCACAAACGCGGGAGAAGCGAAAGCTTCCGCTGCCCAGCTTGCGCCGAAATAATAGCCGGTGTAGAGGGTCGCGACGGCAATCGAAGTGCCTGCAAGGAAGAAGAAGCAGAGAGCGCCGAAGCCGACCTTGACGAAGGTGGCAACGAGGCCGAGTGCGGGGTTTGTCTTAGCGAACTTCGAAGCGTGCTCGGAATGACGCCAGTTCCAGCTGGTGTCGGTATGGCCGGAGAGGATGATGGTGTAGTCATACTTGCCGTCCTCCGGGAGCAGCTCGCCATAGGTGTTCTGCGATACTTCCTGCTTGAAGAACATATCGAACCAGGTCTTATAAAGGAAAACGCTGCAGACAAGCCAGACGATGCATGCCGCCGAAGCGAGAGCCATGCCGTACCAGACTGCGGGGATGCCCATTGCGATATAGACAAGGGCGCTCAGCGCGAGACCGAGCCAGCCTGCATAGGGGATTCCGCCGATGGACGCACGCGGGGAAACCGCAAACTCTTCGCGAACGGGCTCGATGCCGATCTCTCTGAGCTTATCGCCCATATAGGCAGCAAACTTTTTTTCGCCGTCCGAACCCGGCAATCTCGCGCCGATGTTCTTCGCGGCATGATTGATTATGTCGTATACCTCTTCGGCATACTTTCTGTGTTCTTCTTTCATGAAAAAGCGATACTCCTTTTGAAAATGTGCCATAATTATACAATAATTAGACGCAAAATTGCAATAGAGTTTAAAGAGAATATAAAAATTTCTTTAAATCTTTGTGAACGAGTAAATTTTTTCGGCGTCGGGCGGAAACGATAATAAATGCAAAGGCGCTTTTTTCTATCAGAAAGGATAAAATTAAAATGAATAAAGAAAACGACAAAAAATTCGACGGCATCCACTGCCCCACCCCGAGCTCCGAACCCGTCATGGACGAACCCGAGGACTCATTCGACATGGTGAACAAATACGGAACCTACAACATTCAGCCGACCTCGCAGACGGAAAATTCTTTTCCGCATATTGCGCAGGGACTGCCGAAAAAGCGCAAAAACGGGAAGAAGAATTAAAAGGCTACCCCCTCGGTACGAACATTACTTTTTTCGGTATTAACTAAATTTTTTTGGGCAAAGCATCCAAATTCATTGACAGAAATTGTTTAAAGTATTAAAATGCATTAGGAAGTTTTTTGTTCTTTTTTGGGGGTAGATTATATTGAGAATTGCGGTATGTGACGACGATTTGCGGGAACTTCGGGAGATAATGTCGCTCATTGAAGAATATCCGCGAAAGGCAGCCTACGGAATAAGTGCTACGGCCTTTTCAAACTCCGAGGAGTTGGCGGAGAGAATCGGTGAATTCGATGTTTTTCTTCTCGATTACCGAATGCCGGATATAGACGGGTTCGAGCTTGCAAGGCGTATCAGAGAAGAATATATGACAACGAAGACTATTATATTCATCTCGCAATACGACGACATCGTCTACGACGCTTTTGAGGTTCATGCGCATCGCTATCTCACAAAGCCCGTTGAGAAAGAGAAGCTCTACCGTGCGCTCAACGAGCTGGACAAGGACGCATATTCATTCCGCCGCCTGCTCGTCAGAAACGGCGGGGATTCAAAGCTCATCGACATAGACAGCATATATTTTATAAAAGTCGAGCGTAAGGACGCATATATCCACTACGACAGCGGCGGCGAAGAGAAAGTGTTCGTCTGCAAAAGGTCTCTTGACAGCCTTGAAAAGGAGCTTACGCCTTTTCACTTTTTCCGCACGCACCGCAGCTATCTGACGAATCTGTCGATGATAGATTACCTTAATACGGATGGTATATACATAAAGAACCGCGAGGAGAGCATTCCGATCAGAGCGAAAAGCTTAAACAAGATATCCAGAAAGCTTCGCGAGCTGGCACGGCAGCGCAACTCGCTTTAAAGTATAGGGGTAACAGAAGATGAACAATGTTAAGGTGCTAAACGCCGTTTGCCCGCCGCTGAACCTCATCAGCTGCGTGTGCTGTATACTGCTTGTGCACACATTTCTACATTCGGTCGGTTACGAAACGAAAACGAGGAAAATCCCGCTCGACGTTTTCTGCCTCGGCCTCGCCGCACTGAGCTTCGCTCCGGCATTTTTGCCGAAATACCTCGATGTGGCCGACACCGTTGACATGACATCGACTCTGTGCCACATCGTCTATCCCTATCTGATGTTCAAGTCGCGCAAAAAGACGGCCTTTTTATGGATAGGAATAGCCATGGTATCGAGCCTTGACTACCTGGCGTTCATATTGAACTATGCCATGAGGCTCGGCGTCATAGGTCAGCTGATAACCCGTATTGTCATATATCTAATTATATTCGCCGCCACCGCGCTGATCGTCAGAAGGCGCGGACGGGCAGACCTCACGGAAGCCTTCGACAAATTCCCGCCTGTCGCAAGCTTGATGATATTCGCGGCATTTCTCGCCGCATATTACAGCGTCACTGTGTCACTCAACGCGGATTATTCCAAAGAGACGGCAAACGCGCTGACTATGCTTTCGTCCGTGCTCATCGTCGGATGCATAGCGTATCTGGTTACAAAATATCTTATCGCTTCGCAGAGAAAGCGCGCGACGGAGAAGCAGCTTGAGCTCGAGCTCAACCACTACAATAATATGGTTCAGAAGAACCGCGATATTCGTGTGTTCCGCCATGATTTCAAGAACAATCTCACCTCCGTCAGGGCGTTGATATCCGACGGGCAGTACGGCGAGGCGGAAAAATACATAGACGAGCTTTACGGCAGGCTCGACGCGACGAAAAATGCTTTTTCAACAGGCAACCACTTTGCCGACGCCATACTCGCCGAGAAGAGCGCCGCTGCGGCGATTTGGCAGACTAAGCTTGATTTCGACGGAATAATACCCGCCGACGGGATTGAAAACATCGACCTCTGCACTATTCTTGCGAACGCGCTGGACAACGCTGTTGAGGCGAGCAAGCTTGTTGGCAACGCGGTCATCAGCGTTCACGCCGTTCAGGATTCGGCGGTGTTCATGCTGACCGTCAGCAACCCCACTCTCCACCCGGTCGAGATAAAGAACAACACTGTCAAAACGACGAAGCTCGACAGCATGAACCACGGGTTCGGCATCGGCAGCATAAGAAGCGCCGCAAAGAAATACAATGGCGAGGTCAATCTCAAATATGAAAACGGATATTTCACTGTTGAAGTGATGATGATAATGAGAAAGGGTGCAAGAAACGATGAACAGTAAAATCAAAGCAACGCTCAGGAAATTTTTGAGCGTTGTGCTCGCGGCACTGACCGTGTTCGGCTGCGCCGGAGCGGCTTTTGCCGCAGGCTCGGACGCGAGCGGTACGCTAAACGGCGTTAACTGGGTGTATACCGCCGCCGACAAGACGCTTGTTTTGAGCGGCAGCGGCACACTCGGAGACGGCGAGCGCGAAAGCAATCTTTTCGGTGCGTCGTGGTTGGCAAATCACGTAAAGATAGGCCCCGACGTCAACATCAAACAGGGATGGGTATTTGACAACTTCGACTTTGTTGAGGCGTATGAAGTCGACGCGGACAACAAATATCTCTGCAACCCCGACGGCGTACTCATGAGCAAGGATAAGACCGTGCTCATAAAATACCCGGCAGGCAGCAAGGAATTTTCGTTCTACACCGTTCCCGACACAGTAAAGACAATCTCCTACGGCGCCTTTGAATTTTCCTCGGCACTCAAAACCGTATTCCTTAACGACGGTCTTGAGACAATAGACACTTTTGCGTTTTTTAACTGCAACAATCTGCTCTATATCACTGTCCCCGGCACGGTAACTTCGATGGGCAGAGGCATATTCAGCCAGTGCAGGGTATTGAACAAGGTGACTTTTGAAGAGGGCGTCACCGAAGTGCCCGCAGAGGCTTTTGACAGATGCCGCACGCTCGAAACCGTAGTGATTCCCGAATCCGTAACCACAATCGGCGAGGGTGCGTTCTGGGACTGCGTGAAGCTGACTACGCTCGACATTCCGAAAAATGTTCAGACCTTTGCCGTATCGCCCGGAAGGACTCTGGGAAAGCTCAACATAAAGCTCAACGTCGACCCCGAAAATAAGTATTTCTGCACGGACGATCTGGGCGTGCTCTACAACAAAGACAAGACTCTGCTCTACTTCTGCCCGAATCTTCCGTATACATTTGACTACACCGTCAGATGCAATCTCAACGAATATGCGTTCAGCGGATGCGAAAATCTCAGAAACGTTGACATTGACTACAACCTGCGAGCCATACCGAAGAACGCATTTTACAACTGCAAAAATCTCAACACCGTGACCCTCCCCGCAACGCTCCAGAGAATAGACGGCGCGGCATTCAATGCATCGCTGAAAACCGTAAACTACCGCGGCACGGAGGAGCTTTGGAAGCTCATAACAATAGATAGCTTCTCAAACGACGCTATTAAGTCGGCGACAGTCGTCTATAACTACGGCGAGCCCGAGGAGCCTGACGAGATAACTCTCTCCTACGACCAAGCCTCCAACACCTTGACAATAGCGGGCAGCGGCGTGCTGACGCTCAATGACATAAAAAAGTGGAACTACGCAAATCTGAACACCTCCGGACTCAAAGTCAAAATCGGCAAAAATGTCAACATAACTGACGCTAAAGTGTTCTGCGACACGCTATGGTCGTTCTACTATATGAAATCGTTCGAGGTCGATTCGCTAAACCCGTATCTCAGCTCGCTCAACGGCGTGCTCTATAACAAGGATAAGACAAAGCTCATCAGATTCCCCTCCGGGAACACAACGGCGGATTACGATGTTGTCGAATGCTCGGTGGCCTCAACCGTAAAGGAAATCGCCCCCTATGCGTTCAAGAGCGCGGGCGTTACCGACGTCTATCTCCCGAACGGGCTTGAAACTATAGGTCAATACGCATTCGACGGCGCTTCGAAGCTCATTGACATAACAATTCCGTCATCCGTAAAAACAATAGGTTTCGGAGCATTTAGGGATTGCGCGAAGCTGACAAGGGCGGTTATTTCCGAAGGACTCGAGACTATACCCTCGGAATGCTTCTTGACGTGCAAAAAGCTCGAAAGCGTAACTATCCCCGATTCCGTCACAAGAATCGAAAGAGGCGCCTTTACGGGCTGTGCACTCAAGGAGATAAAGATATCTAAGAATCTGACAAATATCGTCGTCCCCGGCTACACCTTCGCAGGATGCCCCGCGGCGGTCACGGTAGACGCAGACAACCCAAGCTACAGTGCAGACGAGCGCGGAGTGCTCTATAACAAAGACAAGTCGCTCCTGCTCCACTGCCCGAACTTTGAAAAGGCATTTACATTCGACATAAGCTGCGGCATAGAGCAATATGCGTTCTCCAGCTGCTCGAACCTCACGGACGTGACCTTCTCCTTTGCAATCAAAAAAATCCCGTTCGGCGCGTTCAGGAATTGCAGCTCGCTCAAAATAGCCACCGTTCCCGACACGGTCAGGATGATAGATTCTGTGGCATTCTCTGGCTGCGCCATGACAAACTTCTATCTCCCCGACTCTGTCGAATACTTGGGAGACAGAGTTTTTGAGAGCACACCGCTGACACATTTTGAGTTCAACGACAAAATAGATACCTTCAAGAACATATTCTCGATATGCAAAAATCTCAGGACGGTCGTTCTCGGCAAGGGCATAAAGAAAATAGAGTCCGGTGCGCTCGGCGGCACGAGCAAGATAGACACGATATATTACCGCGGCAGCAAAAGCGACTGGGAAAAGATAAACGTCACCGATGTTGCCTCGGCGCTCAAAAATATCAAGATTGTCTATAACTACGGCCAGACGAGCGGCGTTTGCGGAGATAACCTCACATGGAGCCTGCAGCCAGATCTCTTCCAAATAACTGTTGAGGGCAGCGGCGACATGTATTCCTACGACAACGCTGAGGACTTCACCTGGAGCAGCAACGCCGATCTGGTCACGGGAGTTGTATTCGACAACGGAGTGACCTCCGTCGGCAAGAATGCGTTCAACAGCTTCCCCCATCTCAACGAGGTACTGCTCGGAAGCGATGTAAAAAATATAAACTCCCTCGCATTCGCAAACTGCGGCGACCTCATGACCGTTGCGATAACAACGGAGGGCGACACGGAAATAGAGTACGATGCGTTTGACGGTCACAACGAAAAATTCCTGCTCATATGCGACGAGAAAAACACCGCCGCGCAGGCTTTCGCCCTTGATAATGAGATGCCGCTTGTGACAGTAAGCTACGACGAGGAGAAGAAGGTTATAAACTTCAAGGGCACGCTCACCGTTTTTGACGGCGTCGCCGGAAGATACCTCGCCTACTACGCGTCGAGATACCCCGACGCCATGTATCTCCACTTCGACGTTCTGACCTTCGACGGAATCAAGACGGCAGACTCGACGGACGGCAAGAGATTCGAGTGCGTCGATCCCGACTCCGAGTACCTCACCTTCAAGGATATCTATGTGAAGATAAGCGTTATGAAGGACGGCGAGGAAAAGGACGTCACCTTCGGCGAAATGCTTGAAAGATACGAAAACGGCGACTACGACGCTTTCTATGCCGAAATAGAGAACGACAAGGGCACGGATAAATCGCTCGTTGTCAAGGCTTTCCAGGCAATCTTCAAGCCGATTCTTAAAATCACGTCATCTATAATTAATTTTATAAAGAAGCTGTTTAAATAACACAGACGAGCCGCTCTGCAAAACTCGCAGGGCGGCTCTTTTTGCGTTTCGTTCGCGCTTTTTATTGATTTTCTTCCCGCGAAATGATATTATAAAGGGCAACAGATTTTCGGAGATGAGTTTTGTGTTTATTCTGACGCTCGGCGAAAGCGATCCGTTTTTCAATCTGTCGGCGGAGGAATACTTTCTCTGCGAAAAGGACGAAGATTTTTTCCTGCTCTGGCAAAACGAGCCGTGCATTGTAATCGGCAGAAATCAGAACGCGGCGGACGAGATAAACGGTGATTATGTCCGCACCCGCTCGCTGCCCGTTGTCAGGCGGATGACCGGCGGCGGGGCTGTCTATCACGATACGGGCAACCTCAATTTTTCGTTCATTATAAACGGCGAAGCGGACAGAGTTGAACTGTGCCGACCCGTTATAGATGTTCTTCGCTCCATCGACGTTGTGGCGGAGATATCCGGGCGAAACGACATTCTTGTCGGTGGCAAAAAAATCTCCGGCACGGCGATGTGTTCGCGCGGCGGCAGGTCGCTGTTTCACGGCACGCTGCTGATAAGCACCGACCTTGAGGCTATGTCCGAGGCGCTGAAGCCGGACGAAACCAAGCTGATCGGGCACGGAGTTAAATCAGTCAGAAGCCGCGTTGCGAATCTATCCGAATACACGGAAGAAGTCAGCCCCAATATTATCGGCGCGATGCTGGCTGGATATATGACAGAGCGCGGCGGAGAAATATATGAACTCGGCGAAAGCGATATAGATGCCATTGAGAAGCTTCGGGACAGCAAATATTCGACCGACGAATGGAACTGCGGCGCCGAGCAGCTCCAAAAATCCGAGCGATCCCGTCTTAGCTGCGGAACGGTTTATATAAAAAAGAAAAATATCTGCGGGCGGATAGAAGATATACGCATTTTCGGCGATTTCATGAACAGCGGAGATATTTCAAAGCTCGAAGCGCGGCTTTGCGGGACGGAGCTTCGGCGCGATAAAATAACATCGGCGCTCGAATCGGTTCAAACGGAAAAATATATCCCCGGGCTGACAGCCGGGGAGCTTGCGGACATCATAACAAAAAGCGAGTGATACACATGGAGAGACTCAAAAGAACGGCCGCCATACACGATATATCGGGCTTCGGCAAGTGCTCGCTGACAGTCGCGCTGCCGATAATCTCCGCTATGGGCATTGAAGTGGCGGCCATACCCACGGCCGTGCTCTCTACGCAGACGGGTGGGCTCGAGGGCTTCACCTACCGCGACCTCACGGCAGATATGCGCCCGATAGCGGCGCACTGGAAAAAGCTCGGAATAAAATTTGACGCGATATACAGCGGCTTTCTCGGCTCTCTTGAACAGATAGACATAGTGACGGATTTCATCGATGACTTCAAGGAGAAAAACACCGTTGTGCTCGTCGACCCCGCGATGGCGGACGGCGGGAAGATGTACACGGTGTTCGACATGGACTTTGCAAAGCAAATGACGCGCCTTTGCGCCAAGGCGGACATAATCGTTCCGAACTTCACGGAGGCGGCGTTCATGCTCAGCGAGGAATACCGCCCTGCCCCCTACTCAAAAGAATATGTTGAATCGACGCTTCGCAGGCTCTCTTGTCTCGGACCGTCAAAGGTGGTTCTGACGGGCGTTGCATTCGACAAAAAACAGGTCGGCTCGGCTACCTATGACCGCCTGACAGATAAAATAAGCTACGCGCTTTCGGACACGGTAGACGGATATTTTCACGGCACGGGTGACGTATTTGCGAGCGCTCTGCTCGGCGCGTACCTGAACGGACTCACCCTCGCCGAGAGCGCGAGGATAGCTGTTGACTACACCCACGGCTGCATCGTGAGAACGAAAGAGGCGGGCACGGATCTTCGCTACGGCGTTGATTTTGAGCACGGAATACCCGATCTGCTCCGGCAGACAGGAATAATATAAATAAAGAAAAGGCAAAGAGGAGAGGAAGAAATGAGCTACGCAGACGAGGTATTTATCGCCAACTGCAAGGATATACTCGAAAACGGCACATGGGACACGGACTACAACGTCCGCCCGCACTGGGAGGACGGCACGAGCGCGCACACGATAAAGAAATTCGGCATCGTCAACCGCTACGACCTTTCAAAGGAGTTCCCGGCGATGACGCTCAGAAAAACTTTTATCAAGAGCGCAACGGACGAGCTGCTCTGGATATGGCAGAAAAAATCGAACAACGTCAACGACTTCAAGGGGCACGTCTGGGACGCTTGGGCTAACGAGGACGGCAGCATCGGCAAGGCATACGGCTATCAGCTCGGAGTCAAGCACCACTATCCGGAAGGCGATTTCGACCAGGTTGACAGAGTTCTCTATGACCTCAAGCACAACCCGCTCAGCCGCCGCATACTGACAAACATATACGTCCACGCAGACCTGAGTGAAATGAATCTCTACCCCTGCGCCTACAGCATGACTTTCAATGTCACTGGCAAGAAGCTCAACGCGATACTCAACCAGCGCTCGCAGGATATGCTCACGGCAAACAGCTGGAACGTCTGCCAATATGCGACGCTCGTTCACATGATAGCGCAGGTCTCGGGACTTGAGCCGGGCGAGTTTGTTCATGTCATTGCGGACGCGCATATCTACGACAAGCACGTTCCGATAGTCGAAGAGCTGATAAAGCGCGAGCCCTACGACGCGCCGAAATTCGTCCTCGACAAGTCGATAACAGATTTCTACAAGTTCACGCCCGGCAGCGTGCATTTTGAGGACTACAAATATCACGAGTTCACCGAGAAGATACCCGTTGCGATATAAGGAGCGAAGATGAAAGCAATAGTTTGTGCCGACATAAACTGGGGAATCGGCAAGGGCACGGGAATGCTCTTTCACATCCCCGCCGACCTCAAGTTTTTCAAAGAAAAGACAATGGGCAGCACCGTTATCATGGGACGCACGACGTTTCTCTCCCTGCCGGGGCAGAAGGCTCTGCCTGGCAGGAAGAATATAGTGCTGACGCGAGACGAAAATTGGAGCGCCGAGAATGTCACGGTGTGCCACGGCATTGACGGGCTCGCGGACATTATTGAAAATGGCGAAAATGTATTCCTCATGGGCGGAGAGGCGGTCTACAACGAGCTGATCGACTCATGCGATGAAGCGTATGTAACGCGCGTAAATGCGGACGGAAAGGCGGAGAAGTTCTTCCCCGACCTCGACGCCCGCGCAGGCTGGAAGCTCGTCGAGCGCTCCGCCGCGCAGGAGAGCAACGGATATATTTTCACATTCGACAGATATGTAAAAGAATAAGAGACAAAAAGAACCGGGATTGGTATTTCGCCAAACCCGGTTTTGTTTTATTCCGCCGGTTCGAGCTCCGGCTCGTTTTCTTCTATATCGCCCGCGAGACCTAATTTCTGTTCGAGCTTCGACTTTTTCTTATATGTCTCATTCCACTCCTGCTGAGTGAACTCATAGCCGTATGCAAGGAAGAGATCCTCGCCGCGCTTCTCCTGCTTTGAATAGCGCGCTTTCTTGAGCAGGACTACAATCCCCACGCCGAGCAGCGAACCGACGAGCGCCGCCGCGAACGAGAGCAGAATAACTTTCGCTCCCCCGCCGGCATAGAGCGGAGGCAGCAGCCCCGCAAATGCGTCGTATTTATCAGTGACGACGATTGTGGAAGTGCGGAGAAGCCCGTATTTCCGGGCATAGTCAGTCAAGAATGACTCGTTGCAGATGCCGAATGCTGCGGCGAGAATGCCAGTGAGCGTTGTACCGCCGATGAGTGCAAAAGGCGTTGTCTGCGGCTCTCTGACGCAATAGACCATCGGCGACATAGCCATGAGCCTGACATTCTGGAACACCTCGTTAATGAAGCCCGTGTTGAGCAGGTTTTCATCATAGACGACCATCGGCCAGGACTTGAACTTCTTGCCGACGAAGAGATAAATCATGCATATCCACGACGGGGTTATCATCGCCGCGGAGAACACTGTGAGCAGTCTTGCGCTCTCCATTGAGCCCGCCAGCACGCCCTTGAATATCTCATCGAACACCGCGAGCGAGAGCGGACCGCCGACATCGAAGCCGAGCGCAAAACCTATCACGGCGCCTTTGAGAATGATATTTGCGGAGGAGGCGACTATTCCGGCGAGCTTATGCGCGAGCAGGGTCATCGGAAGAGCGTAGGCATAGTTCATAACGAAGAACACCGCGAACGCAGAGAGTCCGATAACAACGAGCGAATCGCCGAGCAGAGTCATATTTTTAAGCTGCGGGCGGAATGTGCATATAAGTTCCTCGCGCTTTGCTTCGTCTTTTATTTTTGAATGGGCAAGCTTCAACAGCAGACCGAACGCCCATTCTATAACGACGACGCAGACCTTGTGCAGGAAGGTCACGCACACGGTGCTCAGCAGAGCTATCAAATAATAGCCCATGAAGCCGATAACAGACGAGCCGCCCACTGTTTCAACGCCCGCGACCTGAGTGCAGAAGAGACCGAAATATACGGCGAGAACGCCCGAGACAAGCGCGGAGAAAAATCCGCCCGCATAATACGCCATACATATCGACATACCTATGCCGAAAAGCTGGACGGACATATACGAAACCCAATAGAGTCCGTCGAGCAGGGACGGAAAAACTTTTCCGAGAATAAGTATTATAAACGCGAATATCGCGGCGAAGAGCATGAACGGGAACAGCGCGGTCGAGGTCTTGACCGCAGCGCGCCTGAGCTGATATTTTTCAAACAGCGGCGCTTTCAGATACTCCCCCGCGCTTTTGTACGGATTTTCTGTGTTATACATCTTTACCCTCCTTCTTATTTTTTCTAATCATAGCATTATATTAGCGATATTGCAACATATTCACTTATTTTATCGCATCTTTTTGTATATATTTTAAAAGTTTCTTGCAATCTGCACAATTTAAGTTCAGGACATTTGGGGACATTGACAGTCGGCAGAATAACTCTTTGCTGAAATTTCATTCCGCTCGTGCGGCAGCGATGTGTTGAGTCGCCGAGGCGATTATCAAGCAAAAAATCCTACCCAAGGGAAAACCGTGGGTAGGATTTCTGTTTTTCGCTCCCATGCAAGACACGGGGAAAATTATATTACAGCTCGTTTATCATCGAGAGCAGGTCGACATAGAACACGCGGACATTATGGTTGACAAACAGACCACCGTTTATCGAGAGGTGGTCGCCGCTGAATGTCGGCATGATGTTCCAAACGCCCGTTGCGACTTCGCCGCCGCTGTAAACGGCAGAAGGTGCATTGAACGGAGCGAGAGCGGAGATTTTGTTGACGAGTCCGTCGTTCTCAAACCACTTCTCGTCGACGACATAGCCGCCCTTGGTTGTACAGGTGAACTTGCCCATTCTGACTGCGCACGCTCTGAAGAGCCTATCTATATTGCCGTCGACCGGGCTGTAAGTGCCGTCCGCATTGCGCTCGGTCGCGCTGCACGGATAGGAGAAATAATAGACATTTTTGAGCGTCGAGATATTCTCATTTATCGCGAGAGCGTGGTCGATGTCCATATCATATTCCGCGCTGTCCGAAAGCGCCCTGTCGAGATGCGGAGCGGTGGCAACGGTGAGCATGGCGACAACCGCGCGCTCTTCGGCGGTGGCGTTGACATCCTTTATTATAGCATCGCGCACGAGATAGGCGGTCGTGCCGTTATGCGGAGCGGCGAGCGCTGTGACGGAATATATCCAATCTGCCTTTCCGCCCGTGAACAGGTCGGAGACATCGCTGCCCGAAGCCTCGCGCTCGGCCTCGCTGCCGTTTGCCATAAGCTCTGCCAGAAGTCTGACGGTCACGCCGCCGAATGAATGACCGAGAAGATTTATCTTATCCTCGGCGCTCCACTCATCGATAAGCGGATCGGAGGAATAATCCTCGCCGTATCTGTCGTGGTGGCAGCGCTTTGAATGCTCCTCGCCGTAGTCGGTGACGGTGCCGGTCAGCTGGGCATAGAGCTCGCAGGCTCTGTCCCATGCGCTTCCCGTGGGGTCGACCGACGCAGAATAGCACTCAAAGCCGCGCGCGTTGAGATACTGCATCAAATCGCCGCCGAACATACCCCAATAGGGCAGAAAATCGTTATACCAAGTGTAGCTGCCCCAGCCCGCGAGACCGTGAACGAAAACGTTGGCATACTCGGTATTGAACTTCGTATCGTCAACCTTAACGTGCGGAATGTTGAGTGCAGGGAAGCAGAACATAATTACAGATACGATAAATGAAATTATTTTTGCCACATGACCATCCCTTTTTCATTGTTTTTGTCGGCGGTTATTCTCCGAACGCGCCGTTTACAAGACAATTATATATGGAATTTATTCCCGTTGTCAATCGGTTTTATGAAATAAAAACGGCTGCGGTCGGAGCAAATATATCGCCCGATCACAGCTGTTTTTCACCATTTTTCACGCATGAGGCGTAGATTTAAAACTCTCAGCTCCTCTTTGCGTTTTTCATAATCCGGGCACCGCGAACCGACAAGCCGCCAGAACGCCGCCGAATGATCCATGTGTTTAAGATGCGAAAGCTCATGGATAATGCAGTAATCGACCGCGCCCTCGGGCGCCATAACGAGAAACAGCGAGAGGTTTATATTCCCTTTTGATGTGCACGACCCCCAGCGCGTTCTCGCGGAATTTATCTTGACCGAAGCGACCGTTTCGCCGAACTGATCGGCAAGCTCATATGTCCTGCGGACGAGATAATTCTTAGCGAGCGAGCGGTAGACTTCCTTGAGCGCTGCCGCCGTATCATCAACCGAGAGCCCGTCGGGGACAAAGAAATTGCTGCCGTCAAAGCCTGCGTGTTTCCCGGGAACTTTTATCAGCGGATACTCGCGCCCGAGCAGGAGAAGTCCCGACTCCCCTCCCGGGACGAACGAATCTGAAATGTCTTTGCGCTCCTGCACCTTTGCGAGATTTTTGAGCACCCATTCGCGCTTTTCAAAGAGAAAATCTTCGATATGCTTGAGGCTCATGCGGCGCGGCGCATAGACCAGAACCTTTGCATCGCGCGATATTTTTATGCTCAGCGTCCTGCGGTCGGAGCGCGTTAATTCATACTGAAAACCGAGTTCGGGCATTATTCTATACCCATATCTGCCTTGAACTGTTCGGTCAGCTCGCGCATCTGATCTATCTCCATACGGCGGCTGAGCGTGAACGCCGAAGCGTCCTTCGAGCGGCAATCATAACCCATGGGCACGCCCTCGAGGGAGAGATAATATTTGGCGTTGACGGGATAGAGCTGGCACTCGGCGAGAGAGGCGAAGCCGAGGAAAGCCTGAACTTTTTCCGCCTTTTCCGGCTCTTTTTCAAAGTTTTTGCACAGCCACGAATATATCTCCGGGTGGAAATTCGCCATAACGCCCGAGAAGCCGGCGCAGCTCATTTTCAGCGTTTCGAGCAGGCTCGCGGAGTTGGCGTTGAATATCTTGAGTCCCATGCCGTCAACGGCTCTGAGTTTTTCGTTTATCATACCGGGGTCGCAGCAGGTATCTTTGAGAAAAGTGAATCTGCCGGACTCGGCGAGCTTTTTGAGCACTGCGGGAGTCATAACGCGCTTATAGGGATAGGGGCACTCGTAGATGCCGAAATTGACATCGCCGACGGATTCGACAGCCCTGTCGATATTTTTGAGGAACACGCTGTCGTCCTCATCGGCTGATGCAAATCTGTTCGAAATGAACACATAGGCGTCTATCCCCTCGTCTATAAAGGCCTTTGCCTCTTCTATCTGAGTGTCGAGATCATCCGCGACATGACCGGACGCGACTATTGAGATATTTTTCGGCGTATGCTGCATGACAAAATGCAGGAGCTCGAGTCGCTCTTCAAACGAGAGAAAGAATATCTCGCTCGACTGGCAGATGGCGAAAATTCCGTCGACTTTCTTCCCGGCGTACCAGTTTATGAGCGCTTCGACAGCCGCATAATCTATCTTATTGTCCTTTGTGAACGGCGTTATCATGGTCGGATAGACGCCGTTGGGAATCATCTTTTTCATTTTTTGTCCCTCCAATATGATCTCAGTTAAGTTTATCACATCGACGGGAATTGTCAAGAAAATCAGGCGGACAGGTTGCGCCGCAGGAGCGCGAGCACGGCTTTTTCGCGCCGCGACACCTGCACCTGCGACATACCGAGCAGCTCGGCAGTTCGGCTCTGGGTCATGCCGCGATAATAGCGCAGGCTTATCATCTCGCGGTCGCGGTCATCGAGCAGAGCGATAACTTCGCGCAGGGCGATAAGCTCCGAGGCGGCGTTCTCAGGCGACTCGACGGGCAGGTCTATCTGCCCCTCGCCGTCGTCCGTGCAGGCGGTCAGCGACACGGCGGGCATTGCCGCATTGAGCAGTTGCGCCGTCTGGGCGACATCGCTGCCGAGGCGTTCGGCGAGCTGACCTACAGTCGGTTCGCACCCGAGCTCGGCGGTCAGCGCGTCCTTTTCGCGCATCGCGGCGCGCGCTTTTTCTTTCAGTGCGCGTCCGACTTTGACGCTGCCGCCGTCGCGGAAAATGCGCTTTATCTCGCCGAGAATGACGGGCACGGCATAGGTCGAAAACGAGAATCCGCGCTCCGGGTCGAAGTTCTCGGCGGCTTTTATAATCCCGACGCACCCCGCCTGAAACAGGTCGTCATACTCCGCACCCTTGCCGCGGAATTTGTTGGCGCAGGCATGGACGAGACCGATATTCTTTTCAACGAGTTCATTGCGTTCAGCCCTGTCCATCGCCGCGTCCTTTTATAAATTTATCCATGGTGACGCTCGTTCCCTTGCCCGGGACGGAGCGCACGCGCACTTTGTCCATAAAGCTCTCCATGACGGCGAATCCCAAGCCCGCACGCTCGCCGCCGAGGGTCGTAAACAGCGGTTCCATCGCCTGGCGCACATCGATTATGCCGCACCCGCGATCCCTTATTCTGATGCGGACGAGTCCGTCGTCAAACAGCCCGACCCATATGTATATCTCCCCCACGCTCGCGGGATAGGCGTGGACGATGCAGTTTGTGACCGCCTCGCTGACGGCGGTTTTAATATCCGATATTTCTTCGACCGTCGGATCCTGCTGAGCCGCAAACGCCGAGACTGCGACGCGCGCGAAGCTCTCGTTGACGGAGCGGCTCTCTATTTTCAGGCTCATCTGATCGACAGGCTTTTTTCTACTCATGTTTATCCTCCTTGTTCCTTTTCTGCGACAGCGTACACAGCGCCTGCATACCCGCAAGGCGCATCATTTTATAATTGCGCTCGCTGAGATTCGTGACTTCGAGCTTCCCCTGCCAGCCCTGCAAGAGCCTATAGCGACCCATGACAAGACCGACGGCGGAGCTGTCCATAAAAGTGACATCGGCGAAGTCGAGGCGCAGTATCTTCGGCTGCTGAGCCGCGGCGGCGGCATCGATATCCGCGCGCATTGCGGCGGCGGTATGGTGGTCTATCTCGCCGGAGAGCAGCGCGCTGACGCTGAGCGGATTTGAGATTATTTCAACACCCATGTTTTTTCCTCCTTTGGGGTGATTATCAATTAACAGTTTGTCCGGGATGAGTGGGATTATTCTCGGATTTGTTTGAATTTTTTGTTGACGATATCAGTACATTTAAAATTTTGTATCGGTTGCCGCCTATATCGGACAGCCGCAAGGGCTGTCCCTACAAACCGTGCACAATTTTTAATTGCAGCAAATCTTATGAAAAATCTGTGCCGCCGTTGGTCGGCTCTGTGCGGAGGGTCATTTTGATATTATCAAAAAATCGGACACGGCTTGTACAAAATAAAAAACAGGACGGACTATTATCATCAAAGATAATAATCCATCCCGTTTGAAAATCCTGCCGAAATGCGGCGGGTTAAATATTTTTATTTTTCAAAAGATAACCGCGAACCTCGCCTGCGAGATAGAACGAACCGCAAGTAACGAGCGTTCCGCCGTTTTGCTTTATGTCATTTATTGCCATGCGGCAGGCTTCTGTCGGGTCGGACACAGGCGTACAGTCGGCGCAATATTTATTGGCGAGCTTGCTCAGGGCTTCGGGGTTCATGCTGCGCGGATTGTCCGGGGCTGTCAGATACATTTTTTCAAACAGCGGCGCGGTCAGGCGCAGATATGTGTCGCAGTCCTTATCGCCCATGAGCGCGCACACGGCAACGCGTCTGCCGCTTGTGAAGCGCTCCAGAAAGGCTTTAAGCGCCGAGGCGCAGCCCTCGTTGTGACCGCCGTCAAGAATAATATTTTCGCCGATAAGCTCCATTCGCGCGGGCATCACGGCGTTTTTCATTCCCTGCTCTATCGCTTCGCCGCTGACATTCAATCCGCATTCGCGAACGGCGGTGACGGCTGTCAGCGCATTTTTTATCATATGGTCGCCCGCGAACGGTATGCGGAGATTCAGCGAGCCGTAGACTATATCTGTGCCGCGTATCGTCTCGTCAACAACGCGGCAGGCGGTCATATCCGGCACTGCGAGCCTATTTTTCTCGCGCCGAGCGGTTTCTTCTATAACACGGCGTGCATCAGCAGACTGCTCGGGATACATGACCGTCACGCCGCGCGGCTTGATTATTCCGCATTTCTGCGCGGCTATTTCAGCGATTGTATTGCCGAGTATCGCGGTGTGATCCATGGAAATCGAGGTTATGACGGAGACGAGCGGAGTTTTTATAATATTCGTTGAATCGAGCAGCCCACCGAGCCCGACTTCGAGCACGACAACATCGCATTTTCGCTCTTTATACCAGAGAAACGCGGCGGCGGTTAGGGTCTCGAACTCGGTTGCGACAATTCCGCGTTTATCGAGCTTGTCGCACGCCGATTTAACGCGCGCGACAACAGCTGCGAGCTCATCGGGAGGAATCATCTCACCGTCAATTTGCATGCGCTCGCGGAAATCGATGACATAGGGCGAAGTGAACAGCCCGGTTCTGTACCCGGCGGCAGAGAGCATACAGGATATCATGGTGCTTGTCGAGCCCTTGCCGTTCGTCCCGGCGACATGGATGAAGCGAAGCTCATCCTGCGGGTTGCCGAGCGCGGCGCAGAGCGCCCTGATACGCTCCATGCCGGGGTGTATGCCAAAGGTCAGGCGCGAATGGATATATTCGATTGCTTCGGTTGGTGTCATCAGTTTTCCTCCGTAAAGCATCAAAGGACGGGACACGCCCGTCCTTTGCAGGTTGGTTTTTATGTACGGGAGAACATACGCAAATGTGAACGAATACCGATTTTACGGGCGGATGATATCCGCCCCTACACCGATAACCGAACGGGCATGGTTCCCACAACGCAGTATCACGCGGAATTACGCATTGGCGCCAAAATTACGCACAGGCGAGCCAATAGCGGAATTTTGGGTGAGACAAGGCGTGGGGTTCTGCACGAGAGGGAGCGTACGTCGGTACGTGACCGAGCGGGCACGGCTCTCACAACGCAGTATCACGCGGAATTACGCATTGGCGATCTTAGAGAGGCTGTCGTTGAGCATAGCTATCTTCTCATTCAGCTTTCTCGCCGCTTCGCGCTGAGCCTCAACGACCGGCGCGGGAGCTTTGGAGACGAAGTTCTCGTTGGAGAGCTTGGCGTTGATGCCGTCGAGCTGCTTCTGAGCGGAGGCGAGCTCTTTGTTGAGTCTTGCGCGCTCGGCCTCGAAATCGACGAGATCGCCCATGGGGATATATATCTTGGCGGCGTCGGTGACGATGCAGACTGCGCCATCTATCTCGATGCCGTCCTCAACCTCGACCTCGGACGCGCCCGCGAGCTTCTGCATGAACTCGCCGGAGAGTCTGAAGGTATCGACATAGGAGGTGCTGATATATATTTTCGCTCTCTTTGAATGAGGAACGTTCATCTCGGCGCGGCGGTTTCTTATCGCCCTGACCGCGTCCATAATCATGTTCATCTGCTCTTCCTCTGCGCTGAAGTTCAGAGCGTCGGAATACTGCGGCCAATCGGAGACCATTATGCTCGCGCCCTCATGCGGCAGGGACTGCCAAATCTCCTCAGTCACGAACGGCATGAACGGATGGAGAAGCTTCAGAACATTGGACATGACATATATAAGCACGCGCTTTGCGCACTGTGCGGGCTCGCCGCCCTTTTGCAGGCGAATCTTCGCAAGCTCGATATACCAGTCGCAGAAAACATCCCAGATGAAATCATAGAGCTTCTGAACTGCGATGCCGAGCTCGAATCTCTCGAGATTGTCCGTAACCTCTTTGACGAGGTCGTTATAGAGGCTGAGCACCCACTTATCCTCGAGCGCAAGCTCATCGGGCAGACCCGCTTCTTCGGAGCCGTCGAGGTTCATAAGGATAAAGCGTGCGGCGTTCCAGAGCTTGTTGGCAAAGTTGCGGCTCGCTTCGACCTTTTTGTCGGAATATCTCATGTCGTTTCCGGGGCTGTTGCCGTTGGCAAGAGTGAAGCGCAGGGCATCTGCGCCGTACTTGTCAATGACCTCGAGCGGATCGATGCCGTTGCCGAGCGACTTCGACATTTTTCTGCCCAGCTCATCGCGGACGAGGCCGTGAATAAGCACGGTATCAAACGGAACCTGACCGGTCTGCTCGATGCCGGAGAACATCATTCTCATGACCCAGAACGGGATTATATCATAACCTGTGACAAGGGTGTTGGTGGGATAATAGCGCTTGAAGTCCTCGCTGTCGGTATTCGGCCAGCCGAGGGTCGAGAACGGCCAGAGAGCCGAGGAGAACCAGGTGTCAAGCGTATCGGGATCCTGATGAATATGGGTGCTGCCGCACTTCGAGCACTTGTCGGGGGCGGTTCTTGCAACGGTTATCTCGCCGCAATCGTCGCAATACCACGCGGGGATGCGGTGACCCCACCAGAGCTGGCGGGAGATGCACCAGTCGCGGATATTCTCAAGCCAATGGAAATAGACTTTCTCGAAGCGCTTCGGGACGAATTTTGTCTCGCCGTTCTTGACAGCGTCGATAGCGGGACCCGCGAGGGGCTTCATGCTGACAAACCACTGCTTTGAAACGCGGGGCTCAACGGTAGTCGAGCAGCGGTAGCAGGTGCCGACATTGTGGTTATAATCCTCAACCTTGACGAGAGCGCCCTCAGCTTCAAGATCCTTGACGATAGCTTTTCTCGCCTCGTATCTGTCCATGCCGGCGTATTTCGGATAGTCGTCGACTATCTTTGCGTCATCGGTCAGGACATTGATAACGGGCAGGTTATGGCGCAGACCGACCTCGAAGTCGTTCGGGTCATGCGCGGGGGTTATCTTAACGACACCGGTACCGAAGTCTATCTCGACATAATCATCGGCGACAACGGGTATCTCGCGGTGGACTATGGGCAGGATGAGCGTCTTGCCGACGATATCCTTATATCTTTCATCATTGGGGTTGACGGCGACTGCGGTATCGCCGAGCAGGGTCTCGGGTCGGGTCGTTGCAAGCTCAAGATAGCCGCTTCCGTCCTTGAAAGGATAGCGAAGATGCCAGAAGTGACCCGCCTGATCCTCATATTCGACCTCGGCGTCGGAAATCGAAGTCAGGCAATGGGGGCACCAGTTGATTATTCTCTCGCCCCTGTAAATGAGTCCCTTTTCATAGAGGTTGCAGAAAACCTCATTGACAGCCTCGTTGCAGCCCTCGTCGAGGGTGAAGCGCTCGCGCTCCCAGTCGCAGGACGAGCCCATCTTCTTGAGCTGTTCGATTATTCTGCCGCCGAACTTCTCTTTCCACGCCCATGCGCGCTCGAGGAAGCCTTCACGGCCGACATCGTCCTTTGTAAGGCCTTCCTTTGCCATAGCCTCGACTATCTTCGCCTCGGTGGCGATAGAAGCGTGGTCGGTGCCGGGCAGCCAGAGGGTATCATAGCCCTGCATGCGGTGGTAGCGGATAAGTATATCCTGAAGAGTATTGTCAAGAGCATGACCCATATGGAGCTGACCCGTGATGTTCGGAGGGGGAATAACTATAGTATAGGGTTTCTTCTCCGGGTCGGGTACGGCGTGGAAGAAATTGCCGTCGAGCCAGAATTTATAGGTTCTGTCCTCCACTTCCTTCGGATCATACTGTTTTGCGAGTTCCTTTGCCATAACATAATCCATTTCTCCGGCGAATAGATTTTACATGAACGCTGATTGCTCCGCGCCGGAGGAGCAGCGTTGATTTTACAAAAATTAAAGTCCGTTTGAGCCGAGGAATCCGAGCGTTACGCCCGCAAGCTCATCGGCACGGTTCTCGTTGCACATATGTCCGCCTTTTTTGACTTCATATGTCTCGGCATCCGCGAGAGCGGAGTTGACCTGAATCTTCATCCACGGCATCAGAACGAGATCATACTGCGCCTGGACGAGGAGCACCGGCATATCTATTTTTGACACGGCTTCGAGGTCGGTCGGGCGCGCATTGAACATCATGCTTATCATGCTCTCGCCGGTATAGTCGACAGCGAGAGGATCCGCCACGGCGGAGACATCATAGTTCATTGAAAAATCCCAATCAACAAAAGCCGCGAGCAGGACTACGCGCATAAGCGGAGTCACTTTCGTGCCGTATTTGAGAAAAGCCGACATGAATTTGCCCATAAAGGCATTGTTCATCATGCTCTCCATAAACGACGGAGTCTTGCTGACGGGTGCGGGGCAATAGAGCATAAGAGCTTTGAGCTCCGGAGTTTCGCAGGCTATGTTCATAGCGACTCCGCCGCCCATTGAATGCCCTGCCAAAATCCACTCATCCATCGGCGCAATCGAGAGCATGAGCTTCTCAATCAGCTCTTCGCGGTCGACATGTCTGACATCGGCAGTCTCACGCGTCGTATAACCGAAGCCGGGAAGATCGGCAAGCACACACTCATAACCGTTCTCGCTCATGAGCTTCGCCATCGGCTCCCACGAATAAGTCGAGCAGCCGAAGCCGTGGAGCATCATTATCCTGCCGCGAAAGTCCCCTTTCGCTTCAAAGACGCGGTAATGCACGCTGTAATCGCCGTACTCAAAAAATTCACTGTTATCAAACGGGGTCTGCGTTTTTGCAAAAGCCGTAACGGATACTGCCATTATCATGACTGCCGCAAGCAGTACCGCCGCGGCGGCTTTTAACTTTTTCAAACCGTTCCCTCTTTTCCGATGAATTACTCTATATTATCACATTCAGAAGCGTTTTTGTCAAGAGATTTAACGCTTTTTGACTTCTCCGGAGGCAAAAATGAAGAACACGAAACGGCTTCTCATAAACACGCTGACGCTCGCCGCGACATCGTTTCTCATGCGCACGGTCGGCGTTGCGTTCAATGTATATCTGACCGGTCGGCTGGGCGCGGCGGGAATAGGACTTTTTTCGCTCGTCACGGATGTATACGCGATGGCGCTGACATTTTCGTTTGCGGGTCTGCCGCTCGCATCGACGCGGCTCACGGTCGAAGATTCCGGAAAAAATGCCGGTCAGGGCGTATGGATAATGCGGCGGTGTGCGCTCTACGGGCTGACGGTCGGGTGTATGATGCTCGCCGCCGTATTGTTCGGCGCGGAGCTGATAGCAAAATTGTGGCTCGGCGACATACGCACGGCGTCGTCGCTTCGCATACTCGCGCTGAGCCTCCCCGCGGCATCGGTCGGCTGCGCGTTCAGCGGATATTTCACGGCGCGGCGCACAGTGCTCAAATATGCGGCGGTGCAGATATTCGAGCAGGCGGTAAAAATAGCGGTCTCTGTTCTGATGCTTCGATTCTGGGCGGCAAAGGGCGCAGAATATGCCTGCGACGCGGTGGCGCTCGGCATAACGATATCGCAGATAAGCTCGCTGCTATGCGCCTTTTTGCTCTACAAGTCAACGAAGCACCAAAAGCCGAAAGAAAAAACGCCCGGCGGGCTTCGGGCTCTGCTGCGCATTGCGCTCCCGGACGCCGCCGGATCGTGCGCGCGCTCGGTGCTGCTGACGATAGAACACCTGCTGATTCCCGTGGGCTTTCGCAAATCGGGGCAGAGCGCGGGCGGCGCGATGACGCTCTACGGAGTCATTCACGGCATGGCTCTGCCGGTTATCCTCTACCCCGCCGCCATAATGACAGCTCTCGCGAGCATGCTCGTGCCTGAATTTGCCGAATGTGCGGCGCGCAGCAACAGAAACAGGATAGACAGCATGGCGGCGCGGGCAATAAAAATAACCGTGCTGTTTTCGATGGGCACGGCGGGAATAATGTTCATTTTTTCCGAGGGGCTGTCGCAGTGCATCTACGGGGACGGGCAATGCGCGGAATATCTGCGCGTGCTCGCGCCGCTTCTGCCGATAATGTACACCGACACGACGGTTGACGGAATACTCAAAGGGCTCGACCAGCAGGTATATTCAATGAGATATAATATAATCGACTCCGCGATGTGCGTCGTGCTCGTGCTGATACTCATCCCGAAATATTCCGTAAAGGGCTATGTCGCGATACTTTTTATCAGCGAGATAGTAAACTTTTCGCTGAGCATACACAGGCTTTCAAAAGTTTGCACGCTCGAAATAAATATCATGGATTCGATAATAAAGCCCGCCGTCTGCGTAACAGCTTCGTTTCTCGCGGGGCTGCTGCTCTCCTCGGCGCAGGGCAGCGGAAAAGCCGCGCTGACAATCATAATAACTGTCAACGCGGCGGTGTATATTCTTCTGCTGATGCTCACGGGCAGCATCTCAGCGCAGGATATTATTTGGTTCAAAAACATCTTTTCGCGCGGCTCAAAATCTGAAAAAAGAGGGCTCTGCGCTGCTCGGATAAACGACCGTCAGCGTTCCCTGAGCGACTGATATTTCGCTTCTTTTGCCGACAAATTCATTGCTGACGCCGAGGGCGTATGTGTTCTTCAAAGTGCCGTTTTTGAGCTCATATTTGAGCCCGCTTATAGTGACACCCGATGAGATATCCGAATGAGAAAACACGGAGATCATGCCCTTTGCGTTCTCGTCAAAAATAATTCTGCCGTTGGTTATCGAAGTGAACGAAGTTTCGCGCGCGTCGATAATCGCAGTCATTCCGCGCCTCGACAGCGACGAGATGAGCTGGATATTCGCAAGAGTATGGTCGGCTCTGCCGCCCGATGCACCGTAGAGAATGAAATTTTTATATCCGCGCATCACGCCCTCTGCGACCGCCGCGCCCATATCGGTATCGTTCTTTTCGCAGGGCAGGACGATAATATTCCGCCCGTTCGGAATGTGTCCGAGGGAATCGAAATCGCCTATAACTAAATTCGGCGTTATACCGAGATTCTGAAGATACAGCAGACCTTTATCGGCAGCGATGATGAAATCACCCTCCCCTGTCGGGCGGATTCCGAAGAAGTCGCCGCCGCCGACTATATGACAAACTTTGCTCATAATATCACCATCCGTTTGTTCCTTTGACAATTATATATCATCAATCATAATTTTTCAATCATATACGAAAAGCCGCCCCGGAATATATCCGGAGCGGTAATTTTATGCTGCATCTTCGTCTTCCGCCGGCGAAGTTGAGCCGAAATCGGGAAGAGTGAACGGGAAGCGGCGGGTCGTGCTCTCTGCCTCGGTGAGTTCGCTCACCGCCTCGGAAGTATGCTCATGAGTTACAGGCTCTTCGCTCTCCGCCACAGTACCGACATCGGTGTGCGGACGGGTCGACGCAGAATATGAGCCTGAGCCGCTGTTGTTGCTGCTCGGGACTGCGCCCTTTTTCAGCAGATCGACAGCGGAGACATGGTTATCGCCAATCTTTATATTCGTGTCGCCGTAGAGAGCAAGCTGGAGCTCACGCGCAACGACGGGATAATCGACGACCCAGACCGAAAGGCGCTGGTTGATTATCTTGCCATAGTAGGTATAGAGCTGAGCGGAAGTGTAGTTGCCCTCGGTCGGCATGACTATCTGCTTTATCTCGTAGTTCATCCAGCCCTGAGAGAGCGCCTGGGTCATGAGAGAGAGAATCTCACTGCGCTTGTAGTTCGTCACGACATTGGGAAGGACGATATCGAGCGCGTTGTTGAGCTGACCCGCAGAGGCGTTCTGCGCGCTCTTGATGAGAGCCATGATAACGGTACGCTGTCTCGCAGTTCTGCCGACATCGCCTTCGTTGTCGACATGGCGGATACGGCTATAGACCAGAGCCTGTCTGCCGCTGAGCTTGACGGAATCGCCGGAGGTTATCTTCTTTATCTTCGTTGTGGTGCGATTGATATAATCCGCCTCATAGGGCTCAATCGGAACGGACACGCCGCCGAGAGAGTCAATAAGCTTCGGGAAGCTCTTGAAATCGACGCTGATATAATGATCGATCTCAATCTTGTAGTTATTCTCAAGCGTCTCGATAAGTGCCGCGGGACCGCCCCAGAAATAGGCATGGTTAGTCTTGCAGCAGCGCTCGGAGCCGTTGATATTCATATAGGTATAGCAGTCTCTGAGGAAGGACACGAGCGTTATCGTCTTGGTCTTTTTGTTAAGCGAGAGCAGGATGATGGCATCCGAACGTCCGCCCTCTGCCTTGCCGGTCTCGCTGTCAACGCCGAGGAGCAGAACATTGATTATATTCTTGCTCGAATACTTCGCGCCGCCGTTCTTCGCCCACGCAGTTATGAGGCTGTCGATGCTCGAAGCGTCGCTGACATCGTACATTGCATCAAACTGCTCCTCGGGCGCAAAGGTGCCCTCGGGATCGCCGTTGCTGCCGTGGTCGATGGTAATAAGTCCGAGCTTATTGCCGATATAGATGCCGCCGCCGATTATAGCAAGGGCGAGCACCACGCAGACAACGGTAATCGTAATTTTTAGATTGCGTTTGTTGTTGTCCATAAAAAACTGTTTAAATGTTCTTTTTTCTTTCTTTTTCATAAAGCAGCTCACTTTCAACAGTATTCGGCATATTGTATCACTTTTCGCGTCAAAAAGCTATACCAATCCCACAAATTTATTGTTTCTTTATTTTTGGCTGTTTACACAAAGCGTGCAAAATATAAAACGCTCGGATTTGAGATCTTACTGCACGGCGGCGGAAAATTTTTTCGGTGGATGATATCATGATAAAAAACATTGATATAACACCGAGCATACATAAAACGGATTGACAAATTAAGATTTGTCTATCACTTGAGCTGTAGCAAAGTAAAAGCAAGTGACTCAATTGATTTTTATCATCAGATTTTCAATAGCCGCGCCGCAGTGTTTGATAAGCTTTTTTAGAGAAGTGAGGGAACGGCTTGCGAAGCAAGACGCACGAGCCCGCACTCGTTCAAGCTCCGGCGCGGCTCGCGGCTATTGAGTGTATGATTATAAAATTTAGCTGAGTCGCTTGTCTTTACTCTGCTATGACTCAAGTGATAGATAAATCCAAGTTTGCCGAATTGATAAGCGACGCACTTTTATACACCTTGCGGCAAAAAAAACGACCTATGAGCCATAGATCGTTTTTATATTCTACAAGCACCCCGCCAAAATCAATGGGGAAAATTTATTCATCAAACAGACCGTCCATGAGTTCGAGTGCTGCTTTGCGGCGGCGTTCTTCTTCCTCGCGGTCAAGCACGAACGAGCCGTCCGGAAGGCGGCGCAGGACATTGCCCTCGCCCGCTCCGTCGGGGAGCAGAGCGCGGCTGATATTGACCATTGTTTCGCCGTCTTTTTCGCAGACTGCGTAGTTTTCTTCGATACGGTCGATGGCGTAATATTCCATTATTCCGCCTCCTTTTTTACTTCTCAGCGGTCTTGTTATCCGGGAAAGCCGTTGAAAGATGCTCGCCGTCCGAGCCAACAACTATCGTGCCTTTTATATCCGTGCGCTCATATGGAATATTGTATTTCTCAAGCTTTTCTATAGTCTCCTTGTGCGGGTGACCGTAGTCGTTATCCTTGCCGCAGGAGATGAGCGCAAGCGACGGAGACACGACCTTGAGAAATTCTTCGCTCGTCGATGTGCTGCTGCCGTGGTGACCGAGCTTCAGAACATCGGCTTTGATATCCGCGCCGTTTGCGAGAATCTTCTTCTCGCTCTTCTCCTCGGCATCGCCCGTGAAGAGGAACGAATTCTTGCCGTAGACAACCCTCATCACTACAGAGGCATTGTTGAGATCCTCCGGAGTGCCGACGGGTCCGACTATAGTTATCTTTGCGTCGCCGAGGGTATAGGTATCGCCGACTTTTGCGGAGATGACTTTGGCGCCGGACGCTTTAATAGCCTTTATGAGCTTTTGATATATCGAAGTTGTGGGCACAAGGGAGTTCGGGAGCTTCGGCATGATAATATTATCGACCTTTATCCCCTCGATGACCTTTGGCATACTGCCGATATGGTCGGAATGGGGATGGGTGGCGACTATGTAATCAAGCTTTTCGACAGAGTTCGCCTTGAGATAATCAAGTATCGTCTGGTCGTTGCCGCGCTCGCCAGCGTCTATCAGCATGGCGTGGTCACCGCTCTTGACTAAGATGCTGTCGCCCTGACCGACATCTATAACATGGACGGTGAACGGCTGGTTGAGTGCGTCGCCGCTCTGTATCGTCTGCTCATTGCCCGAGAGCAGCTCGCCCCATGTGGGGATATCGAACGGGAGATTCATATAGGGCGCGAAGGTTATCAGCAGCGCGACGGCTATCACGACTGCGGTGACGATTATCTTCGTGCGCTTGTTCTGTGCGGCGGAGCCGCCTTTTCTCTGATTTGCCATAATTTCCTCCGATCAGGTCTCGTCGTCTGCGGGAGCATCCGACAGGGCGCATTTTTCCATCCACTGCTGTTTGGTTATAAGCACCTGGCGGGGCTTGCTGCCCTCGAACGGTCCGATGATACCCTTGCTCTCGAGTTCGTCCATGAGCCTTGCGGCGCGGGCATAACCGAGCTTCAATTTGCGCTGGAGAAGAGTTGTTGAAGCCATTTTGGCATCGAGCACGACCTCGACGGCGTTCGGGAACATCTCATCGCCCGGCTCTTCGCCGTCATCGCCGCCTGCGGCGCTGTTCTTCTTTGTTGAACCCGCTATTGCCGCCTGCCTGTTTATCTCGTCCATAATGCCCTCATCGTACTCCGCCTCGGCGTTATGCTTGATGAAGTCGGCAACATCCTCGACCTCTTCGTCGGAGATGAAGCAGCCCTGGATACGGGTCGGCTTGTTTGCACCGATGGGGCTGAAGAGCATATCGCCGTTGCCGATAAGCTTCTCCGCGCCGGACATATCGAGTATCGTTCTCGAATCGACCGACGAAGAAACGGAGAGCGCGATACGGCTGGGGATATTCGCTTTGATAATACCTGTGATAACATCGACGGAGGGGCGCTGAGTCGCTATGACAAGGTGCATACCTGCGGCACGCGCTTTCTGAGCGAGGCGGCATATCGCATCCTCGACTTCATTGGGCGCGACCATCATAAGATCGGCAAGCTCATCGATGAAAATGACTATCTGATGCATCGGGCGCAGTGACTTATCGCGCTCGGCTAATTTGTTATATCCTCTTATATCGCGGACATTCTTCTCGGAAAGTATCTTATATCTGTTCTCCATCTCGTTGACCGCCCATGTCAGAGCGCCCGAAGCCTTGCGCGGATCGGACACGACGGGCACGGCAAGATGCGCGATGCCGTTATAGACCGTGAACTCGACCTGCTTGGGGTCAATCATCAGAAGCTTCACTTCGTCGGGAGTCGCGTTATAGAGAATGCTGACTATCATTGTGTTCAGGCACACGGATTTACCGGAACCCGTAGTACCCGCTATGAGCAGATGCGGCATCTTCGCGAGGTCTGCGCAAACGGCGTTGCCCGCAATATCCTTGCCGAGGACAACATTGAGCTTGCTCTGAGCGTTTTTGAACTGCGGGGTTTCGATTATCTCGCGCATATAGACCATCGAGCGCAGCTTGTTTGGCACCTCGATGCCTATCGCCGCCTTGTTCGGAATAGGCGCTTCGATTCTTATTCCCGACGCGGCAAGGCGCAAGGCGATATCATCCGCAAGGTTGGTTATTTTATTTATTCTGACGCCCGCGTCCGGCTGAAGCTCATATCTCGTGACGGACGGACCGCGGCTTATCTCAGTTATCTTCGCGTGGACATTGAAGCTTTCGAGCGTGTCGAGCAGCTTCTGCGCGTTGGATTTGAGCTCATCGGAGAAATTGTCGTTGCCGTCATGGATAGGCTCTTTGAGGCAAGTTATCGGCGGCTTGCGATAGGTCGGCTGACTCTCGATAACAGGCTCTTCCTCGTCCTCCTCCGGCACATCGTGCACGGGATCAGGCTCTTTGACGGGCGGGAGCTCCGGCTCTTTCCTCTTCGGCTTTTCGGGCTCGGCGGGCTTCTTGCTTATATCGAGCATTTCAAGCTCGTCTTTCGCGCTCTCGGTCGGCAGAGGCGGCACGCAGGCGGGTCTGCCGTCCACAACGGCGGCGGCCTTTGACACGCCCTCGGCTATTTTCGCGGTCGCCGATGCGGCGTTGACGCGGTTGACTATATCATCGATGCCGACATCGGTCTGAACCGGCTTGCGTGGGAACACAGTGGGCTCGGGGCCTTCATCGGCGGCGGATTTTTTGCGGCTCTTTGCAGTTGCTGCAGGCGTATCGGTCGGCAGAGGCGGCACGGGGAACGGGCGGGGGCTGACATAGGGCTCCTCCGCTTTTTTCTCCCTGCGCTTGTCTCTCGACGGCGCTCTCTCCTGCTCATCTCTGACGCGCTGAGCTCCGCGCTCAAGGCGTTCGTTGGTATCCTCGCTCATGCGCTTTATGGGCTTGGCGATAGATGTACCGAGGCGGGACAGGGTAAGTCCCGTGAGGAACATTATGCTGACTATCAGCAGGATAATATTTATTATCGCCGCGCCGACCTTGCCCGCCATTTTGGCAAGCAGTCCGCCGACGAGCGCACCGAGCGCGCCTGCACTCGGGAATGTGTCATAATCCCTCCACGCAGTCTTTATCTGATCGCCGAGGGTCATGAGCGAAAAGTATTCCGACGGGTTCGAGAAAATATGTATCGCCGAGCACAGCAGCAATATTGATATCCCGACGCCGATAAGATTCGACGATATCGAGCCGAACGTCTTGTTCATGGCGAGCATGACCGAGACATAAATGAGCATGACGGGCCAGATATATGTACACGTGCCGAACACGCCGAACATAAAATTATGCACGGCGCGCCACGCGCTCTCGCCCTCGATAAACGCCATGGCTATGAGCAGAGCCGCGACAGCCATGAGCGCGATAGCCGCTTTCTGGCGGCGCGAGGACTGCTGCTCGGGAGTCTGCTCGACAGGCTCTTTTGCAGCCGCAGGCTTTGAAGCCGGGGCTTTTTTTGGCGTTGTAGTTGTTGTTTTTTTCTTCTTAGCGGCCGTTGACTTTGCCGCAGTCTTTTTCGCAGCCATTAAGGCCCTCCTTAGAAATTTGAACGAACTTATCTGACCTTTTCAACTATGCCGGCGATGATAACAACAACGCCGAGGACAAGGCAGTAGTAACCGAAAATTTTGAACTTATCAATTTTGACGAGCCACTCGAGAGCCTTTATCGCGGCAAAGCCGACGACGGCGGCGGTGACAACGCCTATAATAACGGGCAGGATATCTATCTGCTCGCCGAGGGCTACGGCGTCCTTTATCTCCATGACATTGGCGGCAAGGATAGCCGGTATGCCGAGGATAAACGAATAGCGAACCATATACTCTTTTGAAACGCCGCAAATCATACCGGTCGAGATGGTCGAGCCGGAGCGCGAGATGCCGGGGAATCCGGCGGCGAAAGCCTGAGCCACGCCGACGGCAAGCGCGGATTTCGCGCCTATCTGGGGACGAGCTTTGACCTTCTTTGCGCGCCATGAGCCGACGAGCAGGAGAGCTGCGGTGAAGAGGAAGCAGACTCCCTCGACCAATATATCATTGTCATCGGCAAGACCGCCGAGAACATCCATGATGCGTCTGTCGCCGCCGACGGGAATGAGCAGGAACAGCAGAGGCACGCAGGAGATAACGAACATGAAGAGCATGCGCCTGTTCTCGTTCATCTCGCTCCACTTGAACTTGCCGGTGAAGATATCTTTTATAGTGCTGAAAAATTCAACGATGAGACCCCATATGGTCTTGTAATAAACGACGAACACGGCTATCAGAGTGCCCATATGTAACAGCACCGTGAACAGCAGAGAGCTTGTGCCGCCGACATTGCCGAAGAAGTGCTGAAAGACCGAGAGATGCCCGCTCGATGAGATGGGCAGGAATTCGGTCACGCCCTGCAGAAAGCCGAGCAATATTGCCTTGAGTATTTCCATGATTATATTACCCCTTTTCCATTTTTCCGGCGGAATATAAAGTGCCGGGTGAATAACACGGTTTCAGATATTCAAACGGATCGGTCGTCACAAGTCTTTCAACGACCTCGCCTTTTTCTGTCCTTGAACACATCACGCAGCCAAACGGAGTCTGATGCTCGCAGATATCCGCGGGCGGCTGCATAAAAATCTCGGCGGGAGAAACAACTGTGTAGAGCATCACCCGTTCTCCCCTTTCTTTTCACTCTGCTCCTCGATCATATCGCAGAGCTTATCGAGGGCATCGGAGAGAGAACCGAGAGAATCTATAAGCCCCTCTTTGACCGCCGCCTCGCCGTCGAGCACGGTGCCGACATCCATAACGAGCTGACCGGTTGCGAGCATAAGCGAACGGAAGCGGTCGGCGGAGATGCGCGAATTATCGGCGACGAATCTGACTATACGCTCCTGCATCTGCTCAAAATAGGACATAGTCTGAGGCACGCCCAGGACAAGTCCCGTCATTCTGACCGGGTGGACAGTCATGGTGGCGCTCGGTGCGATAAACGAATACGCGCTCGAAGCCGCGAGCGGCACGCCTATCGAATGTCCGCCGCCGAGGACGAGGGACACGGTCGGCGTTTTCATTCCGGCTATAAGCTCCGCTATCGCGAGTCCGGCTTCAATATCGCCGCCGACGGTGTTGAGGATTATGAGCAAGCCTTCAATATCGCGGCTCTCTTCTATCGCGACGAGCTGAGGAATGACATGCTCGTATTTTGTGGTTTTGTTCTGCGCCGGCAGGACATAGTGACCCTCGATCTGACCGATAACAGTCAGGCAGTGGATATAATGCCCGCGCTTGTCAACGGTTATCGAACCTGTTTCGACTATCTGGCGAAGCTCCCTGTCCGTGCTGTCGGAGGAATCTCCGTCCTCTTCACTGACGCTCGGGGTCGGCGCGACGGGCTCCAATATGCCGTCTTTTTGTTCTTCGTGCTTTTTTCTGTTCATCGAATTCACTCCCGACAAACAGTATGCCCGAATAACTTTCGATAATTCAGCCATAGCACAGCGCACTGCGGCAGATTACATTTAATTATACCACGCAGAAAGCTTTCGGGCAACATAAAAAATCGTCATATATCAATTTCCCCTATAAAATGTAATATATACAGGTATATATTTGGCGCGGCGCACCTTGACAAAATCCGCGGATTGCAATAAAATTTAAAGGTAATTTTATTTTTATACGGAGGGATACAAGTGGGCAGCACTATTGCACAAAAGCTTATAAAAAGCCACCTGCTCAGCGGCGACATGACCGTTGGCAGCGAGATCGGTCTGAGGATCGATCAGACTCTCACTCAGGACGCCACAGGCACCATGGCATACCTTGAATTCGAGGCTATGGGAGTCGAGAGAGTAAAGACCGAGCTTTCGGTCGCATACATTGACCACAACACTTTGCAGACCGGCTTTGAAAACGCGGACGATCACAGATTCATCAGGAGCGCCGCTAAAAAGAGAGGACTGCTTTTTTCACGCCCCGGCAACGGCATCTGCCATCAGGTGCATCTTGAGCGCTTCGGCATCCCCGGCAAGACGCTCATCGGCTCGGACAGCCACACCCCGACCGGCGGCGGCATCGGAATGCTCTCGTTCGGCGCGGGCGGACTCGACGTCGCGGTTGCGATGGGCGGCGGCGCATACTACATAACTATGCCCAAGATGACGCGCATAAACCTGCACGGTGCGCTTTCACCGTGGGTGAGCGCAAAGGATATAATCCTCGAAGTTCTGCGCATCATGTCCGTCAAGGGCGGCGTGGGCAAGATAATCGAATACGGCGGAGACGGAGTCAAGACTCTTTCCGTCCCCGAGCGCGCAACTATAACCAACATGGGCACGGAGCTCGGCGCAACGACCTCTGTTTTCCCCTCCGACGAAGTGACGAAGGCTTTTCTCGCCGCTCAGGGCAGAGAGCAGGATTGGGTCGAGGTCAAGGCGGACGACGATGCAGTCTATGACGAGGTTATCGACATAGATCTCAGCACCCTCGAGCCCCTCGCGGCAATGCCCCACATGCCAGACAACGTAAAGAAAGTTTCAGAAATAGGCGAGATAAAGATCGACCAGGTCTGCATCGGCTCCTGCACGAACTCCTCGCTCTACGATATGCTCAAGGTGGCGGCTATCCTCAAGGGCAAGCGCGTCGCCCCGAGTGTCAGCCTCACTATCTCCCCCGGCTCGATGCAGGTTCTCAGAATGCTCTCCGAGGACGGCGCACTCTCCGACATCCTCGGCGCGGGCGCAAGACTGCTTGAGTGCGCGTGCGGTCCGTGCATCGGCATGGGTCAGTCCCCGAACTCAGGCGCTGTCTCCCTGCGCACCTTCAACCGCAACTTTGAGGGACGCTCCGGCACTGCCGACGCGGGTGTTTATCTCGTCAGCCCCGAGGTCGCCGCGGCTTCCGCTCTCACAGGCGTGCTGACCGACCCGAGAACCCTCGGCGAGGCACCGCACATCACCATGCCCGATCACTTTGAAATAAACGACAATCTCATCGACAAGCCCGCTTCTCCGGAAGAGGCCAAGAATCTTGAGATAGTCTACGGTCCGAACATCAAGCCCGTCCCCAACGGCGACGCACTGCCCGAGAGCATCGAGGCCGAAGTCGTTCTCAAGGTCGGCGACAACATCACAACAGACCACATCATGCCCGCAGGCGCAAAGATTCTCCCCTACCGCTCGAACGTACCGTTCCTGTCGAACTTCTGCTTCAAGCAGTGCGACGAGAACTTTGCCGAGCACTGCAAGCAGGCTGGCAAGGGAATCATCATCGGCGGCAGCAACTACGGCCAGGGCTCTTCGAGAGAGCACGCGGCTCTTGTTCCGCTGTATCTCGGCATAAAGAGCGTTATCACAAAGTCCTTTGCGCGCATACATCAGGCAAACCTCATAAACGCCGGTATCGTGCCGTTCACCTTCGCCGACCCCGCCGACTATGACCGCATCGAGAAGGGCGACAAGCTCGCGCTCGACGGCATCAGAGAGACTATTGAAAACGGCGGCGAGGCTGTTCTCAAGAATGAGACAAAGGGCGAGAGCTACAAGCTCTGCTACAGCTTCTCCGGCAGGCAGAAGGACATAATCCTCGCAGGCGGTCTGCTCAACTACACAAGAGAATCACACAAATAAGAGAGGAAGATAAACATGACAGAGGCACAGGTCAAGAACGCCGTCGAAAAATTTGAGGCTCTCATCCGCGCTCAGAGCGACCGTTCGGACAAAATAAAGGCTCAGGGCGATTTCATCGACTTCAAGTCGCTCGACAAGATCATCATCGGCGTCTGCGGCGGCGACGGCATCGGTCCGGTCATCACCAAGGAATCCGCAAGAGTTCTCGAATATCTGCTTGACGATAAAGTAAAGGCAGGCAAGATTGAATTCAAGGTCATCGACGGACTGACCATCGAAAACCGCGTCAAGGCAAACAAGGCTATCCCCGACGACGTGCTCGAAGAGCTCAAGAGCTGCCACGTTATCCTCAAGGGTCCGACCACTACCCCGCAGGCGGGCGATCCGTGGCCGAACATCGAGAGTGCAAACGTTGCGATGAGAAAAGCTCTCGACTTATTTGCGAATCTCCGCCCCGTCAAGGTTCCCGAGCAGGGCATTGACTGGACTTTCTTCCGCGAGAACACCGAGGGCGCATATGCCGTCGGCTCGATGGGCGTCAATGTTACCGACGACCTCGCGCTCGACTTCGTCGTGACGACCTCCGAGGGCTGCGACAGAATCGCAAGACTCGCATATGACTACGCGCGCCGCAACAACAAGGGCCGCGTTTCGATAATCACAAAGGCAAATGTCATCAAGACCACGGACGGCAAGTTCCTCAACCTCTGCAAGAAGGTCGGCGAGGAATATCCCGATATCGTGACCGACGAGTGGTACATTGACATCACCACGGCGAAGCTCATCGACGAGAAGCGCCGCCGCGACTTCAAAGTTTTCATTCTCCCGAACCTCTACGGCGACATCATCACCGACGAGGCAGCTGAGTTCCAGGGCGGCGTCGGCACAGCCGGCAGCGCAAACATCGGCAAGCGTTACGCGATGTTCGAGGCTATCCACGGCTCGGCTCCGAGAATGGTTCGCGAGGGCAGAGCACAGTACGCCGACCCCTGCTCGATGCTCAGAGCGAGCGTGATGCTCCTCTCCCACATCGGCGAGCAGGAAAAAGCCGATCTGCTCGAGAGAGCGCTCGACATCTGCATGTACGAGGACAAGAAGCTCAAAATCACAGGCCGCGAGGACGGCTGCACCTGCAGCGAGTTCGGCGACTATGTCATGGAGACAGTCAGAAAAATCAGCGAGTAAAAAAATATATAAAGTCAAGCCGCAGCGATTTGTTTTGCTGCGGCTGTTTTGTTTTGCCGCGATGTGGGGATACGGAGAGATAAATCGGATTTGTCACAAAAACTATTTAAGCTCCCCTGCAGGGGAGCTGGCTCGGCGTAAGCCGAGACTGAGAGGGTGTTTTGCTTCGCTCAAAGCAACAAATATATGCAGTAGGGGCGGATATTATTTGACCGCAAAATTTGTAGTGACTTATTGTCTTGTATTTTGTAGGGTGCGGCGACTCGACGCACCGATGCCGCGCGAGCGGCGCAAAATCTTTGAAAAGGCTTGTTTTACCGACCGCTCGTAGGGACAGCCCTCGCGGCTGTCCGCTATCGGCGCAGCCGATACAACAATTTTGATTTGTTTATAATTGGCTATTACCTTCGCGTCCCACTATAATCAAACTTTTCACACTACCCGCGTTTCGGCATTTCTTTTCTGTCTGAGAAAAGAAACGTCTGCAAAGAAAAGGCAGACTCGAGGTTTCACCCCTAGCCCCCCGCAACGCCGCGCCGCAGTACATAGCTCGCGGCTCTCAGTCGGTCGCTCGGCACATTCGCCCGTAAACTCGCTTCGCTCAAACAATACGAACTCGTGCGTCTTGCTTTGCAAGCCGTTCAGCCCTCTCAAAACATAGTCGCCTATCGCCCTTGGAGCGGGCGCTATGCTCCTTGTTTTTCGCCAACATCGCCTCGCTTCATCCGCCACCGGCGGCGCTTCGGTGATGTTGCCCGCTCCTCAAAGAAAGCTATCAAACACTGCGGCGCGGCTATTGTAAGTCTGATTATAAGTGTTAGTCGAGTCGCCCGCTTTTGCTTTGCTATAATTCAAGTGTTCCGCAAATTCCAATTCGCAAATGACCGCTTTTTTGAAACTATATTAAGCAAATTCGCGAGCATTGCTTTTTTGCTGTTATTCTTTAATTGTATTGAACTTATATTGACGCAAGAGTATAATTAATATATATTTTCAATTAACATCAATCCTAAAAAAGGAAGGTGCGGAAAATGAAAGAAGTGAAATCCCCAAAGAAGCCTCTGATATTCTACTACGGCATTGCGCTGCTCGTCATTGTGCTGTTCAATGTGATTGTGTCTCCCCTGCTCGTCAAGGCGCGGGTGACGGAAGTCGACTACGGCACATTTATGAGCATGATTGAGCAGAAAAAAATCGGCAATGTCGAGGTCGAGGACGATCAGATAATCTTCACCGACAAGGACGACGCGAAGAAAATCTATAAGACCGGCGCGATGAACGACCCGACGCTGACTCAGCGGCTCTACGACTCCGGCGCGAAGTTCTCAAAGGATATCGAGACGACGACCTCGCCGTTGGTGAGTTTCCTGCTGACTTTTGTGCTCCCGCTGATAATCTTCATCGGACTCGGCCAGTATATGGGCAAGAAGCTGATGGAACAGGCGGGCGGCAAAAACTCCATGGCGTTCGGCTTCGGCAAGAGCAACGCGAAGGTCTATGTTCCGTCGACCCAGGGCATACATTTCAGCGACGTTGCGGGTGAAGACGAGGCGAAAGAGAGCCTTTCGGAGATAGTTGACTATCTCCACAATCCGAAGAAATATTCCGACGTCGGCGCGTCGATGCCCAAGGGCGTTCTGCTCGTCGGCCCTCCCGGAACGGGTAAAACAATGCTCGCGAAGGCTGTTGCGGGCGAAGCGAATGTGCCGTTCTTCTCGATGTCCGGCTCGGAGTTTGTTGAGATGTTCGTCGGCATGGGCGCTTCAAAGGTCAGGGATCTTTTCAGCCAGGCAAAAGAGAAAGCTCCCTGCATAGTGTTCATCGATGAGATCGACGCCATCGGCAAGAAGCGCGACGGTCAGTTCAGCTCCAACGACGAGCGCGAGCAGACGCTCAACCAGCTGCTCACAGAAATGGACGGTTTCCAGGAAAATATCGGCGTTATCATATTAGCGGCGACGAACCGCCCCGAGACGCTTGATCCCGCGCTCACCCGCCCCGGCCGTTTCGACAGGCGCGTACCCGTTGAGCTGCCCGACCTTGCGGGACGCGAGGCAATACTGAAAGTCCACGCAAAGAAGATAAAGACGGCAGACGACGTCAACTTCCACACGATAGCAAGAATGGCATCCGGCGCATCGGGCGCGGAGCTTGCGAATATTATAAACGAGGCGGCTCTGCGTGCGGTCAGAAACAACCGCACGGTAGTCACCGAGGCGGATCTCGAAGAGAGTATTGAGACGGTCATCGCGGGATATCAGAAGAAGAACGCGGTGCTCTCGGACAGCGAAAAGAAAGTTGTCGCCTATCACGAGATAGGTCACGCGCTCGTTGCGGCTATGCAGTCGCACTCGGCGCCCGTGCAGAAGATAACGATAATCCCCCGCACCTCCGGCGCGCTCGGCTACACGATGCAGGTCGATCAGGGCGACAAATATCTGCTGACAAAGCAGGAGCTTGAAAACAAGATTGCGACATTTACGGGCGGACGCGCCGCTGAAGAGCTCGTTTTCGGCGAGATAACGACAGGCGCATCGAACGACATCGAGCAGGCGACAAAGCTTGCCCGCGCGATGATAACCCGCTACGGCATGAGCGAAGATTTTGACATGGTGGCTCTCGAGACGGTTTCGAACCAGTATCTCGGCGGCGACGCTTCGCTCGCCTGCTCTGCGGACACGCAGAATGAAATAGACCGCAAGGTCGTTGAACTAGTAAAGCGCCAGCACGAGAAGGCTTCCAAGATTCTCGCGGACAACCGCGCAAAGCTCGACGAGCTGGCAAAATATCTCTATGAAAAAGAGACCATAACCGGCGAAGAATTCATGTCCATTCTCGATAAAGGAGGCGAAAAGGAATGAAAAGGCGTTCCGGCTTCGGATGGATGGAGCTCATAATCGGCATTGCGCTCGCGGCGCTCGGAATATTCACTTTTATCTATCCCGACAATGCGGTGACGACCCTCGTTATTATCTACGGCATAATCGCCATAATAACCGGCATTGCGGATGTTGTGCTCTATGTTCGCGTTGACAAGCATCTCGGCTTCGGTCCGACTGTGTCACTCATTTCGGGCATACTCAGCGTCATGGCGGGCGCCATGCTGCTCGTCTATCCCAACGCGGGCAAATGGGTGCTCTCACTCCTGTTCCCGATATGGTTCATCGCGCACTGTCTCTCGAGGCTCTCGCACCTGAACACGATTCGGTTCATCGCGGGCAATTTCGTCTACTGGTTCACGATGATAGTCAACATTATCGGGCTTGTGCTCGGCATCGTGATGATATTCAGCCCGAACATCTCGGTTGCGGCGGTCGCTTACATCGTCGGCGCATACCTTGTGCTGTTCGGCATTGACTGCATCATACTTGCGTTCAGTCGCATCGGCGAGGGCAAACAATACTGATAAAACAAAAGCAAGGTCAAGCGTAGTTTTGACCTTGCTTTTTTCTGCTTTCCAAACAGTGCCGCCGACGGCGGCATAGGGTCGTCGAGTCGCCGCACCCCTACAAAGAATCTCAAATTCAACATTGAGCCATATTGATAAAAGCGCCGGAGGCGGGAAATTCCCTGTCTCCGGCGTTTTTATTTTATTCAGTCGGTCACGGACACAATATTTATCAGCACCTCGACCATCTTCGGCAATGCATCGACAGGTATCGCCTCATAGATACTGTGGAAATTCATGCCGCCGGTCGAGAGGTTCGGACACGGCAGACCCTCAAACGAGAGGCGTGCGCCGTCCGTTCCGCCGCGTATCGGCACTATCTCCGGCTCAACGCCAGCATCGCGCATGGCTTTTTCGGCACGCTCGACGATATCCATATGCTTCTCGATTATCTCGAACATATTATAATAGCTGTCTTTGATATTCAGCTCGAAAGTGCCCGAGCCGTACTTTTCGTTCAGGAAACCGACAGTATCGGCGACGAACTTCTTGCGGCGCTCGAAGTTATTCTTATCGTGGTCGCGGATTATCATATGCGCGCTCGCCTCGGTCTCGTTGCCGGCGATACGTGCCAAATGATAGAAACCCTCGCGTCCCTCAGTATGCGCCGGGGTCTCCCACGCGGGGAGCATATTGACAAACTCCGCGAGATACAGCGCGGCATTTTTCATCTTGTTCTTGGCGGTTCCGGGATGGGTATTCACTCCGTGAACCGTGATATCAGCGGCCGCGGCGTTGAAGTTTTCGCACTCGATACCGCCGACCTCGCCGCCGTCAACAGTATAGGCAAAATCGGCGTTGAAGCGCGCAAAATCAAAGTGATCCGCACCGCAGCCAATCTCCTCATCGGGAGTGAAGCAGATGCTCAGCGCACCGTGGCGGATGTTTTTGTTCGCGTTGATTTCGGCGCACAGGGCGACTATCTCGGCAACGCCCGCTTTGTCATCCGCGCCGAGCAGAGTCGTGTGGTCGGTAACTATAAGCTCGCGCCCGATATATTCATCGCCGACCATCGGGGCGTTCGTGCCGTCAAATTTGATTATCTGCGGCTTGACATTCGCGCCGCTGACATCGGGCGAAGTATCCATATGCGAGACGAGCCCTATCTTAGGGCAATTTTCGCAGCCCTCGGAAGCCGGGATATGCCCATAGACATAGCCCATTTCGTCGCGCATTGCATCGGCGACTCCCGCGCCGCGAAGCTCCTCGACGAGATAATCGGCGAGGACGAGCTGGGTCGCGGTCGAGGGCACGGTATCGCTCGACTCGTCGGACGTGGTTTCAAAGGTAACATATTTCAGAAATCTTTCGGTAACGGTCATTTTTATCATCTCCGTTTTTTTGTCGGTTCAATGATAACACAATCGGCGGAATTTGGCAACAGAGCGGTGAAATTTGGAGGAATATCGATGTGTTTTGGGGCGTGAAAATCAAATTGCAAAGCCGATGTGATTTTGTATCGGCTGCGCCGACAGCGGACAGCCGCAAGGGCTGTCCCTACGGTATTAAAATTAAATATTCGTGAAGATTATGTGCAACCTATGCGACATCGGTGCGTCGAGGTCTGTATAGTCTGGTAAGATAGTTAACAGAGTGTTCGGGGAGATAGTTTACAGT
>ERZ835980.387-NODE-387-length-62015-cov-23.641995_pt1 | contig 62015 bp, 59 predicted proteins | sample MGYA00519943_ERZ835980 | MGnify/ENA primary metagenome ERZ835980 (study PRJEB31850, sample SAMEA3708791) | human gut metagenome | biome: human gut; feature: human-associated habitat; material: faeces | place: China | collected 2014 ... | reverse complement strand
GCCGATTTTCGGAAAGGATTTCATTGTATTTATTTTTTTAAGTTGATTCAAGCCCGACAGGAAGCAGCAACGCTCTCCTATCGGGCTTTGATTATTGTGTAAAGAAGAGAAATTCAAAAAAAATATGAAAAGGCTTGCAAGTTTCGGAATATTGGCGTATATTTGCAGAAAAAAAAGAAAGGCTTATGAAATATTTGGATCCTAAGGCCGATTTGACCTTCAAAAAAGTGTTTGGCGAACATCCCGAGTTGGTAAAAAGTTTGCTTAACGCCCTTCTTCCTTTTAAGAGTGAGGAAGAGGAAATCACTTCTGTGACATATCTTACGCCTGAAATGGTTCCCCAGACACCCACACGAAAATATAGTATAGTGGATGTGAGATGCGAGGATGCCCAGGGACGTCAGTTTATTGTAGAAATGCAGATGGTTTGGTCTGCGGAGTTTAAGCAGCGAGTTCTCTTCAATGCTTCCAAGGCATATGTAAAGCAGCTAAACAGGGGAGAAGATTATTCTCTTCTGAAGCCAGTTTATTCTCTCAACTTGGTTAATGAAGTATTTGAGCCTGAACTGGATGATTATTACCACTATTACCATCTTGTACATGAGGAACATACCGAAAAAGTAATTGATGGTTTGCATCTGGTATTTGTAGAGTTGCCGAAGTTTACGCCTCATACGTTTACAGAGAAGAAAATGCAGGTTTTATGGCTTAGGTATCTGACAGAAATTGATGAGAAAACGAAGGAAGTTCCGGCAGAACTGCTGGCAAATCCGGAGATAGCCAAAGCCGTATCAGAGATTGAAGAATCAGCCTATACCGAGGAGGAACTTCTGGGTTATGATGAATTCTGGGATATGGTGAGCGTAGAGAAGACGCTTGCCGGCAGGTTGGAGCGTTTGACGAAGGCTAATGATGATACAGAGGAGAAACTTAAGGCAACCTCTAGTCAGTTGGAGGCAACCTCTAGTCAGTTGGAGGCAACCTCTAGTCAGTTAAAGGAAGCTGAGGAGCAGAGAAAGGAAGCTGAGGAGCAGAGAAAGGAAGCTGAGGAGCAATTAAAAAAAGCTAATGAGGAAAAATTGCAATCAGCCCAAAAACTTCTACAGGCTGGAGTATCAGCTGATATTGTGGCAAGTACTCTTAACTTAAGCATGGATGAAATAAAAATTCACTAACTTTGCATCAGATATATACATTAGAATTCTTTACAAACAATAAAATGGAGAATAAAATAACGACAATGGAGCGAGGAATGCAGCGACGCACCGAACTGCTCCTGGGAAAGGATAATCTTGAGAAAATTCAGAAGGCAAGAGTGCTCATCTTCGGTATCGGAGGAGTAGGATCATGGTGCGCAGAAGGACTCCTGAGAAGCGGCGTGAGAAACATCACAATCGTAGACAGCGACAGGGTATGCGTAACCAACTGCAACCGCCAGCTGATGGCTACAAGCCGAACCTTAGGCGAAGTGAAGGTAGAGGCGCTGCGCAACCGACTGCTCGAAATCAACCCCGATGCCAACATCACAGCCTATCAGAAAATATATCAGGCAGAAACTGCCGATGAATTCCACATGGAGCAATACGACTTCATCATCGATGCCATCGACTCGCTCAAGGATAAGGCTGATCTCATTCTGCGTGCCACTGCCCTGCCTAAGGAAATCACCTTTATATCTTCTATGGGAGCTGCCCTGCGCACCGACCCCTTCAAGGTAAGAAAATCTGAATTCTGGAAGGTGGATGGAGACCCGCTGGCAAGAGCACTACGAAAGAAATTCAAGAAGAACAAAACCTTCCCACGACGAAAATTCCAGTGCGTATACAGTGAAGAAAAACCGATGCAGAACCAAGGGGTGAACAAAGCATGCGGCACGGGCGGATGCCTATGCCCGAAAGCCAAACTGATTAGCGGAGAGAGGAGTACCGATACTGCCGTATATGATGCTCCGGGCGACCAGCAACTGGTAGAACACGAATGGTGCTCTACTAAGGCACAGATCAACGGTTCGCTCTGTCACATCACCGCAACCTTCGGAATGGCTATCGCAGGAATGGTCATCAACCACATCATTGAATAACTGTTTTCTTTACAACAGTCACTTGAAAAGAAACTTACAAAACATACGCAAAAGGCGAGGCGCTTTCACAAGCTCCCCGCCTTTATTAATGATTCAAGTTTCGCTAGGTTCAGAAGTTTCTCGGGAGTAGTCTTATCGGCGTTCGCCTCTATTCGTCTCTTCATATCGTCAAAGAATAAAGGTTAAATCCGATAAATCTTGTTAAACAAATTCTATCTTACCTCTTATGTTTATACCTTTGCACGCAAATTTATAATCACAAAGGACATTTTCATGTCCCAAAAAGGATAATATTTAATTTAAATAAGAGAAGAAAAATGAAAGAAAAAGCAGAAAGTTCAGTAGCCTGCAATCATCACAGAGTAGGCTTCCTGGGATTGCTCGTTACATTAGGCATTGTATTCGGAGACATCGGAACATCACCTCTCTATGTGATGAAGGCTATCCTGCATACAGGCGAAAGCATCAGCGAGAGCACCATCCTGGGCGCACTGTCATGCATCATCTGGACACTCACCCTCCAGACCACCATCAAATATGTATGCGTGGCGCTGCGTGCCGACAACAATGGCGAGGGAGGCATCCTCGCCCTCTATGCCTTGCTGCGCCGACTCAAGAGCAAGTGGATTTACCTACTGGCCATCATTGGCGCAAGCACCCTGCTGGCAGACGGAATCATCACCCCTGCCATCACCGTGACCACAGCCATCGAAGGACTCGAAAGCATCAGTCCCAACCTGCCAGTTATCCCCATCACCCTTGCCATCATCACCATCATCTTCTTCGTGCAGCGGTTTGGCACAGAGAGTATTGGCAAATCGTTTGGCGTATTTATGCTGCTATGGTTCCTGCTGCTGGGCGTGGTGGGAGCTTTCAGCATCACGTCTTACCCATTGATACTGAAGGCTTTCAACCCCTATTATGCTGCCATGCTGTTGGCAAAATCGCCTGAATGGTTTCTAATTCTGGGTGCCGTATTTCTCTGTACTACCGGTGCTGAGGCTCTCTATTCCGACCTGGGACATTGCGGCAGAAAGAACATCGCCATCAGCTGGGGCTTCGTAAAGACCATGCTCATTCTCAACTATCTGGGACAGGGAGCATGGGTGCTGAATCATGCAGATACGGCGCTGGCTGTGAATCCGTTCTTTGCCATCATGCCGCAGAGCATGCTGTTCTTCGCTATCATCATGGCCACGGGTGCGGCAATCGTTGCGAGCCAGGCACTCATCAGCGGAACCTTCTCCATATTGAGCGAAGCCATGAATCTGCACTTCTGGCCGCGCATGCGAATCAAGCATCCTACCCATGTTAAGGGGCAGCTCTATATCCCGATGATCAACCTCGCCATGTACATCGGCGTGGTTCTCATCATCCTGCTCTTCCGCAACTCCTCGCACATGGAGGCAGCCTACGGACTCGCCATCACCATCACCATGCTGATGACTACCCTGCTGCTCGGTTTCTACCTGCACAGCAAGGGAGTGGCACGGATTTTCACGATGCTGTTTATGGGTGCATACTGCATCATCGAAGCCATCTTCCTGACTGCCAATCTGTCAAAGTTTCTTGCAGGTGGATGGTGTACGATGCTCATTGGAGGAATCCTGTTCCTGATGATGTACGTGTGGGTGAAAGCCATGAAGATACGCCGCCATTATATCAGCACCAAACCGCTGGATGATTATTATCAGATTATCTCCGACATCAAGGCCGACGAGAGCATCCCTAAGTACGCTTCCAACCTGGTTTATGTGAACCACGCCAACAAGGAAGGTGCCGTAGATGACAAGTTGCTCTACTCCATCATCAACAAGCAGCCGAAACGTGCTGACCATTACTGGCTTATCAACATGGAGTTTGTTGACACTCCTGACACGCTGGAGTACAACTGCGAGACCCTGATTCCCGACACCCTCTACAGCGTAACCATGCACATTGGTTTCCGCATAGAGCCTAGGGTGAGTCTCTATCTGCGACAAGTAGTGGAAGATCTGGTAGCAGACGGAAAGGTAGATTTGCAAAGCACCTATCCTTCGCTGCGCAAATACGGAATTCCGGGCGATTTCCGATTCATCATCATTCACCGCGTATATTACCCGGAGAGTTCAGATAATCGCCAACAGAACCTGCTGATGAGTATCTACGCTCTTATCAGCAAGATAGGTATTGACGAGCCTAAGGCATTGGGCCTCGACACTTCCATGGTAGTGGTAGAAAGAGTGCCGCTCATCATCAACCATCCGGTCATTAAGGACAAGGTCATTAAGGTTATTAAGGATTCTGAAACATCACAAAGCAGACAATAAGCAAAAAGGCGAGGCGCTTTCACAAGCTCCCCGCCTTTAACCTATTAGCTAGAAGATTATAGCTAACAACTAACACAAAACCTTATAACTATTTTCAAATCTTAATCGTTATTTGAACCTATGAACGAACATGTTTTTTTTAATTAGAGGATAGTCTTAACAGCCTCCAGCATGCCCTTCTCCTGAATAAGGTCAAGATCTTTCTTAACCAACTCGGTAAGGCCAGGAACTGTCTTGTTCAAATCCTCGTGCCAGATATAGTCGAAGCCCAATACGCCCTCAGCTACCTTCTGGGTATCGCCGGTAGCCCAAAGCTCGGTGAGCTTGTCCATAATCTTCTGGTCATCGTTTGGCTGGATAGGAGCACCATCCTCGCGAACACCACCCTTATAGTAAGTGATGATAGCAGCGAGACCGAATACCAAGCCCTGTGGCAACTCGCCCTTACGCTCAAGATAAATCTTGACACCAGGCAGGTCACGAGTCTCAAACTTAGGGAATGAGTTGAGCATGATGCTGGTTACCTGATGATCTACGAATGGATTCTCGAAACGCTCCAATACATCAGAAGCGAACTTCTGGAGCTCATCCATAGGGAGGTTCAGAGTCTGCATCAACTCCTCAAACTGTACCTTGTGGATGTACTTGCCCAATACCGGGTGCTCGCAGGCATCGCGAACAATGTTTACACCGCTGAGGTATGTAACAGGGCTCAATACGGTGTGAGGACCATTCAGCAGAGTAACCTTACGCTCGTGGTATGGCTTCTCATTATCTGTGATAAGCACGTGGAGACCTGCCTTATGAGCTGGGAACTCCTCCTGCATCTGCTCTACTGTCATGTTTTCTGCCTTCTCGATTACCCAAAGGTGGAAGCTTTCTGCCTTAACTACGAGATTGTCCTTGTAGCAAACCTTCTGCTGAATCTCCTTGATGGTATCGCGTGGGAAACCAGGAACGATGCGGTCTACCAATGTAGCACAAACGTAACAGTGGTTGGTGAACCACTCCTTGAAGCCCTCGTAATCAGCACCCATATCGCCCTTCCAGAGCTCGATATACTGATAGATGCACTCCTTGAGGTGGTGACCGTTCAGGAAGATCAGCTCACATGGCATCAGGATCATACCCTTGGTTGGGTCGCCCTCGAAGAACTTGTAGCGGTGGAACAAGAGCTGAACCAACTTGCCTGGATAAGAAGCTGCAGGAGCATCTGTAAACTTGCAAGAGTCATCGAATGCGATACCAGCCTCTGTAGTGTTAGAGATGATGAAACGCATCTCTGGCTGCTCAGCCAAAGCCATGAATGCCTGGTTCTGAGAATATGGATTCAGCGCACGGCTGATAACGTCGATACGCTCCAATGTGTTGATAGCCTGGCCGTTCTCCTTACCCTGAAGGTTTACGTGATAGAGGCAGTCCTGACCGTTCAGCCAGTCAACCATACCACCAGCCAATGGCTGAACTACAACGACAGAACCGTTAAAGTCGGTCTTCTTGTTCATATTCCATACAATCCAATCTACGAATGCACGGAGGAAGTTACCTTCACCAAACTGAATGATTTTCTCTGGAGCGACGCTCTTAGGAGCAGTGCGCTTGTTTAATGCTTTTAGCTCTTTCATGATTTGTTTATTTTGTCTTTATTATTTTACTTTCCGTTTTAAATTCCAATCTATTCATCAGATTGTTTTTTTTCTGAGTGCAAAGGTAGTAAATATTTCGTTTGATTGTTCCAAAAACAGCGAAAAACTTCACGCAAACCTTTACGCTCCTCACCGGTTCTATACCTTATCATATATAGAACTGCGCAGGCACCAAATAAAGAAGTAGGGATTTTCCCCCACCCCTTTAGGGGAAATCCCGACCGTGGAAGCAAAAAACATCGTATCTTTGCACCAAAAAAAGAAACATGAAGTATAACAATTTAAAGATATACGATTATGAAACGAATGATAATAGCTCTGGTAGCCATGTTCATGATGACATTCACTACCGCTTCTGCAATGAGTTATGAGCAGGCAAGACAGCAGGCTCTCTTCCTGACAGACAAGATGGCTTACGAGCTCAATCTTACGGAAGACCAGTATGAGGCAGCTTACGAGGTGAACCTCGACTACCTGATGAGTGTAGATACATACGATGACCTATATGGTGCTTACTGGCGCCAGCGAAATATGGATTTGAGCTATATCCTGCTCGACTGGCAGTATAGAACATATCTCAATGCCACCTATTTCTACCGTCCGCTCTACTGGAATGCGGGCTACTGGCACTTCGGCATCTACGCCCGCTATCCTCGCCGCGACTATTTCTACTTCGGTCGCCCTCACTTCTACGTATCTTACCGTGGAGGTCATAGCTGGCGAGTAAACGGAAACAGAAGCTGGTATCACGGAAGAAGTTTTGGCAGACCTCACCCAGGAGGACATCCTAGAGTAGGTATGAGAGACGGATTCAACCGTGGTGATTACGGCAGAGGAAGATCTTTCGGAAATCTGAACCGCGAGAACAGACCTCAGATGAATCCAAACCGTGGTTTCGGTAATGCAAGCCGCCCTAACAACAACGCTGGCTTCGGAAACAGCGGCCGCCCTCAGAACGGAGGCTTCGGAAATAACAACGGAGGTTTCGGCAACAGCAGCAACCGGGGCTTCGGCAATAGCAACAGCCGCCCTAACCGCGGTTTCGGCAGCAGCAACAGCAGCACCAGCAACAACCGTGGGTTCGGAAACAGCAGCCGTGGTTTCGGAAACAGCAGCTTCGGAAGCGGAAGAAGTAATATCTTCGGGGGCAACCGCAGCAGCATGAGCCGTTCATTCAGCAGCGGGTCTGGCAACCGTGGCGGCGGATTCACCCCTCGCTCTTCTACACCAAGCAAGAACAATGGCGGTGGAAGCTTCGGACACAGAAGATAAGAAAAGAGAAAGAGTTATAATTTCAAGTTTATAAAGACAGAGAGTTAAGAAAATCAAGACCTCAAGTAAGAGAGTAAGAAAAATCAAGTACAAAAAATGGGAATTTGCATCGGTTCATACCATTCGCAAATTCCCATTATTATTTTATCAACTTTCAGTAAAAGTTTTACTCCAATCCGAAGAGCGATTTCAAACCGCCATCTACGCCCGAGAATCCCATGAAGGCGAGGCTGAGGAGCGCTGCAGTTACCATGACGATAGCTACGCCCTGCATGCCCTTAGGAATACGGACCAAAGCCTGCTGCTCGCGAATGCCGGCAAAGACAATGAGAGCCAGGGCAAAGCCGAGAGCGGTAGAGAAGGCGTAAACCACGCTCTCAAGCAGATTGTAATCCTTCTGGATAACCAGGATGGCTACACCCAGCACGGCACAGTTGGTAGTAATCAGAGGCAGGAAGATACCGAGCGCCTGATAAAGTGCAGGAGAAACCTTCTTCAGGATAATCTCTACCATCTGAACCAAGGCTGCAATCACGAGGATGAATGCCAGGGTCTGGAGATATTGCAATCCGAACGGATCGAGTACATACTTCTGAACACACCAGGTTATGATGGTTGCCAGGGTCAAGACAAAAGCAATGGCACCACCCATACCGATGGCTGTATCAACTTTCTTCGATACGCCCAGGAATGGACAGATACCGAGAAACTGCGACAAGACGATGTTGTTGACGAATATCGCAGAGATAAATATCAATAAATATTCCATAATTTCTATTTTATTTCATTGATTTGAAGCGATGCCTACGCTTACTTCTTTACCTTATTAAATATAGCAATGATGTAACCCAAGGTGAGGAATGCTCCAGGAGGCAGGATGAACATCAGAATGTTGGTAGTCTCCGGCAACAGAGTGATACCGAATACACTACCTGCACCGAGTATCTCGCGGGCACTACCCAGGATGGTCAAACCGAGGGTGAAACCCAAACCGCAACCAATGCCATCGAAGAGGCTGGCAATAGGCGAATTCTTGGCAGCAAAGCTCTCTGCTCTACCCAGGATGATACAGTTTACTACAATCAGCGGAATATAAATACCCAGCGCCTGATTGATGCTGTCGGGAGCATAAGCGCTCATCAACATCTGAAGGATGGTTACGAAGGCTGCAATCACTACGATGAAAACAGGGATGCGAACCATATCCGGGGTAATCTTCTTGATACAGGAAATAACAAAGTTGGTACAAATCAGCACCGCCATGGTAGCCAATCCCATAGAGAGACCGTTGATGGCGCTGGTTGTTGTAGCCAAAGTAGGACACATACCGAGAAGCAACACGAAGGTTGGATTCTCCTTGATGAGTCCGTTCATCAAAATCTTAACATTACTCATATCGGTTTATCCTTTCTTTTCGTTATGTTCAACTTTAGATACACCACTCTCTGCATCTGCTTTCTGAGATGCACCGCTCTCGCCGTCAACATCCTTCTTGGCATAAACGGCATAAGCCTGGTTGATAGCCTTGAGGAAGGCGCGGCTGGTAATGGTAGAAGCGGTGATGGCGTCTACTGCATTGCCACTCTTATCGTCCTTAGATACGTGGAGGTCGCCATCCTTTGGAGTCTTACCGATGATGCTACCCTTTCCGTCCTTCTGGAACCAGGTAGCAGCCTTGGCACCCAGACCCGGAGTCTCTGAAGCCTGAAGCACGGTATAACCCATAATCTTGCCCTCGGTATCGAAACCTACGAGCACCTTCAAATCGCCGCCGAAACCACCGGTAGTACTCTCTACAGCTGCTCCCAACTCCTTACCGCTCTTGTCTGAGCACTTGTGGATGGTGAAAGAGAATTCCTTACCGCCAAACTCCTGCTTCACCTCTTCAGGATCAGCCACCTGGAGTTCTTCTGTACCCATCACGCTCTTAATACCGGCAGCCAGACTCTGTGCAGCCTTCTCAGCGATAGGACCAGATGTAAGATGATTGATATATGCAAGCACGGCACCTACGATGAGCGCTACGCCCACCAGCACAAGCACCATGTTCTTTAATGATGATTCTAATTTCTGCATGTCTCTGTCCTCCTTATTTCTTAGCAGGCTTCTCACCGAAGCGCTTTGGTTTAACGTATGTGTTAATAAGAGGTGTGAACGCATTCATGATAAGAATGGCGAACGACATACCTTCTGGATAGCTACCCCAGTTACGGATGATGACGGTCAGCAGACCGATGCATACACCATAGATAAGCATGCCCTTGTGGGTCATCGGAGAGGTTACATAATCAGTAGCCATGAAGATGGCACCGAGCATCAGACCACCACTGAAGATGACAGCCAGAGGATTGGCATAAACAGGATTAGCCAAATGCATCAAACCGCTGAAAATGAATACGGTAGCGATGATGCTGACTGGAATATGCCAGGTAATGACCTTCTTCCAGAGCATGTAAGCCAAACCGAGCAAGAGCGCAACGGCACAAACCTCACCGGTAGTACCGGCACCGAAAGTATCGCCTGTAGCACCGAAGAGCATGCTCATCGCATCAGGCAACTGGTTGAGAACAGAAGCATCGCCCGTCTTGATGGCGGTCTTCATGATAGCCAGCGGAGTAGCACCCGTTGTAGCATCGGTATAGCTGAGCATCTGTCCAGCCACTGGCCATGAAGTCATCTGGGCAGGGAAGCTGACGAGCAGGAAGCAACGGCCTACCAAAGCGGGATTGAAAGGATTGTTACCCAAACCGCCGAAGCTCATCTTACCTACACCGATGGCAAACAGGGCACCGATGATGATGATCCAGAGAGGAAGGTTACTTGGCAAGTTCATGCCGAGCAAGAGACCGGTAATGATGGCAGAACCATCGAGCAAGCTGGTCTCCTCCTTCAGGAGATATTTTGTAATTGCCCACTCAAAGAAGACGCAGGCTGCCACAGAGGTGAGCAGAACAACTGCTGAACCCAAGCCGAAGAAATAGAAAGATGCGAGGATGGCAGGCACAAGAGCGATAATCACTCCGTACATGTTCTTCTCTACGCTCTCATTTCCATGAGCGTGTGGCGATAATGAAACGATTAATTTTCCCATTTTATCTTTTAAATTCTTTCTTAAATGAAATTCATTCTTGACGTGAACGCTTACTTCTTGGCGTTGCGAGCTCTGATGATGCCCATTACCGCACCCTTACCATTGATAATATTATCGAGGATAGGACGATGTGAAGGACAGGTGAACTGGCATGAACCGCAGGCAATGCAGGATGTTACCTCCTCTGCCTCCAGGCGCTCATAATCCTTCACTACGCTCAGGGTAGCAAGCAAGTATGGCTCCAGGCCCATCGGGCAGGCATCCACACACTTGGCACAGCGGATACAGGGCTGAGCCTTCTTGCGATGAGCATCAGCATCGGTCAATACGGTGATTGAGTTGGTACCCTTGGTTACCGGTACATCGAGGCTGATTACAGCCTTACCCATCATCGGACCACCAGCCAGCACCTTGTTGTCGCCCTCTGGCAAACCGCCGCAATTCTCTATCATCTGAGAGAATGGAGTTCCTATACGCACGAGGAAATTGCCCGGGTTCTTCACCTGCTTGCCGGTTACGGTAGTATAGCGCTCGAAGAGAGGTTTATTCTTCATAACTGCCTGATAAACAGCGAAGGCAGTACCTACATTCTGAACAATTGCTCCAACGTTGACAGGGATAGCTGGAGGAGCAGGAACCTGACGGCGGATAACGGCATCCACCAGCTGCTTCTCACCACCCTGTGGATACTTCTTGGCAAGAGGCACAATCTCGATACGAGAATCATTGGCTGTCTTCTCCTCGAAGAGCTTGATGGCTGCAGGTTTGTTATCCTCGATACCGATATAACCCTTCTCTACCTTAGCCGCCTTCATCAGAAGGTTCAAGCCAACGAGAATCTCATCGGCATGCTCCATCATCAGGCGATAGTCGGCTGTGATATAAGGCTCACACTCTACACCGTTGATGATGACGCACTCAGCCTTGGCTCCTGGAGGAGGACAAAGCTTGATGAAGGTAGGAAAACCGGCACCACCCATACCAGTGACACCTGCTACCTTGATGCGGTTTACGATTTCCTCTGGAGTAAGCTCAGTATGAGGCTCAAGCGTCTCGAGTTTATCAGAGCGGTCGATACTCTCCTCCCACTCATCGCCTTCTACATTAATAATAATACAAGGCTTGCGATAACCGGTAGCATCAATAGATGTATCTACCTTGAACACAGTTCCTGATACGGAACTGTAAATAGGAGCACTCACAAAGCCACCAGCCTCAGCAATGAGTGTACCCACCTTCACCTTGTCGCCCTTGGCTACTACAGGCTTGGCAGGAGCACCGATGTGCTGACCAAGTGGGAAAATAGCCTGCTTAGGGAGAGGAGCTACCTGAGTAGCCATCTCGGCAGTAATCTTATTCTCTTCTGGGTGAACTCCACCAATTCTAAAAGTTCTCAAATTCATGATTATTCCTCCTTTTTCTTAACTGGGAAATTTACTTTTACGAGAGCACCTGTTGGGCATTCGTCAACACACTTGGTACACATGCGGCACTTATTGAAGTCAACATAAGCCACATTGTTCTCAATGGTAACTGCATCAAACTTGCAGACCTTCTGACACTTACCGCATCCGATGCAAGCAACGCTACAAGCCTTCTTGGCAACAGCACCCTTGTCGTGGTTTACGCACTGAACGTAAACTCTACGGCCCTTAGGACCCTTCTTGCGGAGCTCGATGATATGACGTGGACAAGCGTTGGCGCAAGCACCACAACCCGTACACTTCTCTTCATCTACCTCAGGAATGCCAGTTTCAGGATTGATAGAGATTGCACCAAACTGGCAGGCAGCCACGCAATCGCCACAACCCAGACAGCCGAACCCGCAGCCTGTTTCGCCAGCGCCACATGAATTCATAGCTGCACAAGTGTGCAAACCATCATACTCGGCAATGCGAGGACGATTCTCGCAAGTACCATTACAACGTACCACAGCCACCTTTGGCTCGGTATTGGCTACTGCCATACCTAAAAGGTCGGCTACCTTGCCCATCACGTCGGCACCACCTACCGGACACATCAGTCCATCGATAGAACCGGCATCAGCACCCTTCACCAGAGCTGCAGCCATACCGGAACATCCGGCAAAACCGCAACCACCACAGTTGGCACCTGGCAGAATCTCTCCTACCTGGCCCAAGCGAGGGTCTTCTTCGACGGCAAACTTCTTAGATACTCCGAAGAGAACCAGCGCTGCAATCAGCGCGATTGCTCCGAGAACCAAGACAGCAATCAAAATAAAATTCATAATTTTTTGTGTTTTGTTTTGTTATTTTCTTTGTTTTAAAATAAAGGCTCATCGCAGAAACCACAAGAGCACATCACGCACCCTACATTTCTATAGAGAAGCTCAGTTTGTTTTTAAGTTTGTTTCTGAATAAGTAGAGCACCACATAGTATGGAATGAGAATGCCCAATGCCGAGAGCGCTGCGGCTCCCTCTGAGTGAGTAGCTTTCAGTACACCCACCAAAGCGATCACCATCAGCATCAGCGGCAAGAGATAGCCATAGAAACTGGCTCTGAAGCCTACAGCCGAATCAGCAGTCACCACCACGCTATCGCCTTTGTGGTAGAGAGACGCCTCTGAGGTAGAAACCTCAATCATCTTCTCTTTCGATTCAGATGCAGTACAATGAGCAGCCACCTTGCAAGCGCTGCAGGCTGACGACTGTACGATGCGAATGCACACACAACCTTCTTCTACGCTCTCTACGATGCCAGAATGTTTTATTTTGTTATTCATTTGTAATGTTGAGATTGCATTTTTGCAATTCAAGTGCAAAGATACTACATTATTTAGAAATGGCAAACAAAATCGAAAAGAAAATATAAAAAAAGAAGCGTAAACGTTATCTATACCCTGGAATCAGGCAGTTTGAGAACAAATTAAAAGCAAAAATGCTTTTTTTTAGCAACTTCTTTTGGTGATATCAATTTTTTATGTACCTTTGCATTGATTATTAAAGAATTGATATGGAAACATTAGAGCAAACAATCATGCAAGTAGAGCGCTTTATCAGAAAAGTGGCTCAAAAGTTCCCTGCGCCAGAATCTGACGACGAGACTTCTCAAATGACTGACATCCACGTAAGGGTTTCGCAAGACAGTGGCGAACTCCTGGCCTTTGACGACGATGACAACGAGATTACCCGCTGCGTTGTTGAGCAATGGATAGAAAACAAGGATGAAGACTTCTACGACGAGGTAGCAAAGCTGCTTCGCGATGTATTGCGCAAACAGGCTGATATCATAGATCATCTCGGCATTCTCAAGCCATACAGCTTTGTGCTCGAAGATGAGGATAAAGAGCATATTGGCGAGCTCTATCTTGCTGACGATGATACGATCATTGTAGGTGGTGACTTGATGGAGAATCTGGACAACGATCTGGATAACTTCCTGAACGACCTGCTGAAAGAATAAAAAAATACAGGATGAAAGGACTACCCGCTCCCCCATCCCAACAAAATAAAAAACCGTTGCACTCTCTCCTATCGAGTACAACGGTTTTTCTGTTTTTAACGGTCTTTCCGTTTATATCATCTAACCAATCTAAAAAGAAATTTTCTTTTTCTTACCTTTACTTTCGTTTCCTACGCGGTCAAGAGCAGTTACTACATACACATATTTCTTGCCACTCACATAAGGTATGCGATAGAAATTATCATAAGTTACTGCCTGGAGTGCAGAAACATCATTGAGATTTACCTTAGCTCCTTTCTCAAAACGATAGATAGCAAAACGGTTCACCTGATCGCCCCACTTTTTCTTGCTAGCCTTAGGAGCCTTCCATACCAGCAGCGGACCTTTCTCGGTCCACATCAGCTTGACACCCTTTACCCCCTTTGGCGCCTTATTATCAAGGAAAGGCATAGAGGGTGGCAATGCTGGATACTTCCAATAATTGTTGCGGAGTGTATGTCCGATATTACCTACATTATCGGCAGCAGTCTGCGCATACCAGAGCACAGTGCCCTTCACATTATTCATCTGCTGATGCAAACGGTGCTTGGCAGGCAACTGATGACTGCGCGGATTGACTGGATCAGCAAACTTGGCTGTACGCTCTATATCTTCACCTATATATAATGGGCGGTTGCCAGCATGCTTATTCCACCAGGTTATGAGCGTCTTGTAATCGGCAGCACGATTGCCAATCTCCCAATAAATCTGAGGCACACAATAGTCTATCCAACCATTATTCACCCAAAGCAATACATCTGCATAAAGATCATCATAATTCTGGAGGCCGAAAGTTTCTGAACCATTAGGATCGGTACGCTTGTTGCGGTAGATTCCGAATGGAGAAACACCAAACTTAACCCAAGGCTTAACGGCATGAATAGATTCGCTGAGCTGCTTTACAAACCGGCTCACGTTATCACGGCGCCAATCACCTATGTTTCGCATGCCGCGCGACTGCTGGCGGAAGAGCTGCTGATCAGGAATCTGTCGTCCGGCCTCTGGATATGGATAGAAATAATCATCAATATGGAATCCATCAACATCATATCGGCTTACAATGTCCACAGCCACCTCGCAAATATAATCGGCTGCAGCCTGCAACCCAGGGTTCAACAGCGTCAGCTTGCCATACTGAAAACAGAGATCAGGACGCCTCTTCACGATATTCTTCGGCGAAACCTGCTCATAGGAAGTTACGCTATGCTTGGCACGATAAGGATTAATCCAGGCATGAAGCTCCATGCCACGATTATGACACTGCTCTATCATCCACTGCAACGGATCCCAATAAGGAGAAGGAGCCTTTCCCTGCACTCCCGTAAGAAACTTGCTCCAAGGCTCTAAATCACTCTTATACAGAGCATCACACTCGGCTCGAACCTGAAAGATTATCGCATTCACGCCATCCTTCTGCAGTTCATCAAGCTGTCTGGTAAGCATCGCCTGGATCTGCTGCGTACTCTTGCCCAGATACTGTCCGTTAACGCACTGTATCCAGGCTCCACGAAACTCTCGTTTGTTCTGAGCCTTCATTGTTGCCGACGACATCAGCATCATTGCAACAACGAGCATCAAAATCGCTTTCAGTCTTTTCATCTGTTATCTGTTATTTATCAATTTCATTTTTTCCTTTTCATTCTACAGTTTGTTCTTCATCCCTCAGCTTCGGGAGTGAAATATGGTATCTTACAGCCAGCAATCGGATGGCACAGACCACACAGAAAGCTACAATCACCGTAATATAGAGGCTCACACCCAGATAGCTCAATCCCCAATAAGCCAAACCACCGGCGACACAAGCCATCGCATAAATCTCCTTTCGGAAGATGACCGGCTCTTCATTAAGAAGCACATCGCGGATAACACCGCCTGCAGCACCCGTGATACAGCCCATGATGATGGCTACCCAAAAGGAGAAACCACATTCGAGCGACTTCTGGATGCCCGCAATATTGAAAAGCGCCAAGCCCAAGGTATCAAACAGAAACCAGGTATTGTCAAGACGCTTGAGATAGCGGTGGCAAGCAATCACTACCAACTGCGCAAACAGCGTACAAATCAGGTAGATAGGGCTCAACATCCAAAACGGACGCACACCAAGCATCACATCTCGTATGGTTCCACCACCTATGGCTACAGCCACACCACAAACAAAACCGCCCAGCCAATCATAGTGCTTACTTGCTGCCAGGCGAATGCCCGAAAGGGCAAAAGCAAATGTACCGATGAATTCTATCACGCTATGAAGCGTGAGCACGAATTCCGGATCGCCATGTATCATCATTTTCTCGTATCAGTTAGTTGCTCTAAATATCAATTTCTAATTATTCTTTCTAATCACTAATTCTTGAATCTTTCTCCCCAACAGGTAACCATCCAGTTGTAGAGGCGCTCTTCGGAAGGCGAATGCTGCGCATGCCAGAAGCGAGCATCCTTCAGTTCGTCTGGCAGATACTGCTGCTCAGTGAAATGTCCAGGATAATCGTGAGGATACTTATATCCGTCATGATAGCCCAAATCTTTCATCAGTTTGGTAGGAGCATTGCGGATGTGCAGCGGAACAGGCAGATTACCCGTTTGCCGTACAGTAGCCAGCGCATCATTAATGCCCAGATAAGCACTGTTGCTCTTCGGACTCGTGGCCAGATAAACCACAGCCTCAGCAAGGGCGATACGCGCTTCGGGCCACCCTATCTTCATCACCGTATCGAAGGCAGCATTGGCAAGCAGGAGTGCATTCGGATTGGCAAGTCCCACATCCTCAGAGGCACTAATCACAACCCTACGGGCTATAAACTGCGGGTCTTCTCCTCCTTCTATCATCCTCGCCATCCAATAAAGCGCAGCATCGGGATCGCTTCCGCGAATACTCTTGATAAAGGCTGAGATAATATCATAATGCATCTCACCCTGTTTATCGTAAGCCAGCGGATTCTGCTGCAACTGCTCTTCTACCATCTTGTCGGTAATCACAATCTCTGAAGATCCGGCAGATTCTACCACCAGTTCCAGGATATTGAGCAGTTTGCGGGCATCTCCACCACTATATCGCAGCAGCGCGCCCGTCTCTTCCAACTTAATATTCTTTTCTCTGAGTTCTACATCCTGCGTAATGGCACGATGCAGAAGCCCTTCAAGATCAGCCTTTTCGAGCGATTTGAGAACATAGAGCTGACATCTGGACAACAGCGGCCGAATCACCTCGAACGAAGGATTCTCGGTGGTAGCACCTATCAGCGTAACAATACCCTTCTCTACCGCACCCAAAAGCGAATCCTGCTGACTCTTGGAGAAACGGTGAATCTCATCAATAAACAATATAGGAGAAGCCGAATTAAAGAATCTACCACTTTTTGCTCTTTCTATCACCTCGCGGACATCCTTTACGCCACTGGTCACCGCAGAGAGGGTGAAGAACGGCACCTTGATGGTTTGTGCCACGATTTGAGCAAGGGTAGTCTTGCCCACTCCTGGGGGTCCCCAGAGGATAAAAGAGGATATGCGCCCTGCGTCAATCATCTTGCGCAGCACGGCCCCCTCACCTACCAAATGCTGCTGTCCTACATAGTCAGCAAGCGTGTGAGGTCTCATTCTTTCAGCTAACGGTTCACTCATAGTACGTGCAAAGGTAATGAAAAAAATCGAATTCCAAATAAAAAAGTGACCAAAAACACAAAAAAACAGCAAGAAAATTTGGATATATAAAAAGAAGTACTTACTTTTGCACACACAAACACAATTGAAGATGAATAAAGATAAAATATTAACACTGAAGAATGTTACTAAAAGTAGCATTTGGGAATTGCAGGAGAACGATGTGTTCCGTCTTTGGGAAGCAGTAGAAAAGGATGCTGACCTCAAGGATTTCCAGAACAAGTATATCGCAGTTATCCGCAGCGCATTCGAAATGGAACCAGTGACGGTAGACCGTCCTGAAGTGATTGACAAACTGATGGCACGCGGCTTTAAGATTGGCACTTTCCGCATCAACGACAAGAAGGAAAAGTATGCCATCAAAAAGCGCCCTATCATGCGCGTTACTGACCTTACTTACGAAAATGTAAGTCACATCACCGCCAATAAGCTCATCGAACTCTTGGAGCGCAACTTTGGTGGTGGCTGGGAGAGTCTGCCTCAGAGCATCCAGGACATCATCGAAAGTAATTTCGACATCAGCACAACTACTCTTCCTGCTGACCGCCTGAAAAAGCCGGGTGGTCTTTACGAGAAGAAACTCGCCGATGACTACGAGGTGCTCGTGGTACCAAAAGGTTCTTGGGTAGAAGCAATCTTTGCCAAGGAGAAGCCAAAGGTAGAAAAGGTTCGCATGAGATTCGATGATGAGAATGATTTGAAACGCAACGACGACCTGCTCGACCCAGACGAGGATGAAGACGAGGATGCACCAGAAATCGAGGATCACTACAACGATCCAGATGAGGATGACGATGCATTCGATGACGACAAGCTTACTGAGGAAAGCTACCGTACTACCTTCGAAGACCCGGAGAACCTCGGTCTTGATGATGCAGAAGACGTAGCCGACGATGATTATTAATTCAGTTTATACATTATTATAATATAAAGAGAAATGAACGCATTAATTGGATTTGTTGCATTAATCGCTGTGGGCCTCGTAGGTTGGGCGATTGCAGAATTTAAGTACAAGGCTTTCACTTTCACCCGTTCAGAAAAGGACATCGAGGAAGAGAAAGAGCTTGAAGAGCAGAAACGCGCAGAGGGTTTCAAGGAGATGAACATCCGCGACATCATGCGCAAAAACTCAACCAATGGTTATAACGCCGTAGGTTAGTATTATGTTAATTTACCTATGCTTATGATACAGTATATCATCATAGCAATCATATTGGCGGCATGCGTCACGTATGCCGCCATTTGTATCTACCGCTCCATCAAACAAGCACGAGAGTGTAAAAACTATCAATGTTCAGGTTGCCCATTCGTTAAGAAATGCCAAAAGAATAAAAAGAAAGAGGCTACTCAGCGGAAAGAACAATAGCAGTTTTCATAAAAAAGCTACAAAAGCTACTTTTACTGTCATGCTGCGAGGAAACCAAGCAAAAATAATGCATTTCAGAACCCGTTCATTATGAGCAAGATACAAAGAAAGTGATTGTTTTAATTAAAAAAGTTGCATAAAAATTTGGTAGAACCAATAAAAAGTAGTACCTTTGCACTCGCAAATCAGAAATGATTATTCTACACAAGGTGTCTTAACCGAGCGGTTAGGTAACGGTCTGCAAAACCGTGTAGAGCGGTTCGACTCCGCTAGACACCTCATAAAAAAGGAAGTTCTTCAATAAGGACTTCCTTTTTTCATATCTACTCTCCCCCATTTTCATTCCTCATTTCTAGGTATTCATCAAAACCCCCATTTTTAGGTATTGCACAATTATAAAAATCTTCGTACCTTTGCAACCGTAAATGATAAACATCAGAACTGAGGTTATCCTACGAGTAGGAATTGCCCCTTGCCAAAAGCAATTCTGGTGAACGTTTGAAACTTTTAGATAATTGAGACAAAGATAGAAATTAAAATCTTGTTCGCTAATAGAAATAATTCATAATGTTTTTGTATAATATGAAAAGGAGTGCTTGTGAAAGTACTCCTTTTATGTATTGGTTTACTACATGGCGATGCATTTTGTTCTATGTCACGACGCACAGACTTTTACATCGCCATGTAATTTCAAAGATATCGGGAGTTTTAAAAAAGCCTGTTACTATTTGATTTTAGCACCAAATGACTTGACAAACTTAATCTTCTTGCCTTTTGCGATGATTGGCTTCTTCCATTCACCACCCAAAATACGGATAACAGCCTTCTTGCCTACAGGAACCGCATCTACAGCCTTCTGCAAATCCATGAAATTGCCTCGACCTTCTGCAGAGACTACATAATCATAATGGCAGACATGAGACTTCAGCGCTGGCACCTGCTCAGCTACAGCATCAGCAAGCGCACCGGCAACCACACGTGCACCATATACATTATAATGGGTATTATCTTTCTTACCCTTAGGAACCTGCGGATTCTCGCCAGGCATAAACCACATATGTAATTTGCGGCTGCCTTCAATACCCATGCCCGTTTCTATATCGTGGGTAATCTTGGTAGCATCAACAAATGGAACATTCAGCTGCTTTGCTACATTGCGGGGAGCTATCACATAAGCTCCGTGGGTGTCGATAAGCGTATCACTATTAATCTGTTCCTTTCCATCATATACTTTATTGCGAAGATTCTCGTCATCATCATTCTTCAATTCTGCAGAATAATAGCAGCGACGAACCACCGCATTGAACAGTACAGGAATGCCACCCTTGGCACGGGTCTCATTTACATATCTGGCAAGGTTTGCATCAAAAGTAGATCCCGGATCAGTATGACGGTCAGGCATTGACTTCTCATCGTTATGCCCAAACTGGATAAACACATAATCACCTGGCTTTATTCTATCCAAAACCTTTTTCCATCTTCCTTCATTGATAAAGCTCAAAGAAGAACGACCATTAACAGCATGATTGTCAACAATCACCTTGTCATCAAAAAAGCCTTGCAATACCATCCCCCATCCTCGCTCTGGACTATTTCTAAAACCGCCTTTCTCGGCTGCAGTAGAATCACCTATTACGAAAATCGTTGTTGTCTTTGTGCTGGATGTCATCAGCAACGCCAGTATGAATACACATAAAATAGCTTTTATTTTTTTCATTTGTCTGTAGTTTTTAGAAGTTACTAAAATTATAGTTAGACATACACGCTAACACATAAAAAGCTCTCGCCCTGCCGCACTGCATATTCACATATACGAGCACGAGAGGACGAGAAAGAGAGTATTATTTATTTACTTTGGCTATCAATTCCTCGGCAGTAACCAAGGTTTGTTCGCCAGTTTCCATATTCTTAAGCGTAACCTTGCCCTGAGCCATCTCATTCTCACCTGCAAGCACCACAAACGGAATATTCTTGGCATTGGCATAGCTCATCTGCTTTTTCATCTTCGCCTTATCAGGGAAGATTTCGGTACGGATACCGGCTGCACGAGCTGCACTTACTATAGGCAGGCAGTAAGCTGTCTCCTTTTCACCGAAGTTGATAAACAGTACCTGAGTAGCATTTACAGCCTCCTTCGGATAAAGGTCGAGCGCACCTAACACATCATAAATACGGTCAGCACCAAAACTGATACCAACACCGCTCAAACCTGGCAAACCGAAAATGCCGGTAAGGTTGTCGTAACGACCACCACCTGTAATACTTCCCATTGGAGTATCAAGCGCCTTCACCTCGAAGATTGCACCCGTATAATAGTTCAAGCCACGAGCCAGAGTGAGATCCAGTTCTATCTCGTTGTTCAAGCCAAGAGTCTTCAAGGTATTGAGGATAAACTTGGTTTCCTCTACACCCTTCAAACCAACTTCAGAACCTTCGAGAACCTTCGCTATCACTTCAAGTTTCTCATCATTAGTTCCTGACAATGAGATGATTGGCTGCAACTTCTCAATGGCATCTTCAGAAATGCCGTCATTACGCAACTCTTCGTTTACATTGTCAAGTCCGATTTTATCAAGCTTATCGATGGCTACTGTGATATCTACAATCTTCTCAGCCTCGCCGATAACCTCTGCAATACCGGTAAGAATCTTGCGGTTATTAATCTTGATGCATACACGAACACCAAACTTGGTGAACACGGTATCAACAATCTGCATCAACTCGACCTCATTCAGGAGAGAATCAGAGCCAACCACATCAGCATCACACTGATAGAACTCACGGTAACGTCCCTTCTGAGGGCGGTCTGCACGCCATACTGGCTGAATCTGATAACGTTTGAAAGGCATCTGCAACTCCTCGCGGTGCTGCACTACGTAACGTGCGAAAGGAACTGTCAGGTCATAACGAAGACCCTTCTCACAAAGTTTCGCTGCTAATTTGAGTGATCCAAGAGAATGAATATCCTCATCGCTCACCTTATTCATATAGTCGCCTGAATTCAATATCTTAAAAAGCAGTTTATCACCCTCTTCACCATACTTGCCCATCAAAGTCTGAAGGGTTTCCATGGCAGGGGTTTCAATCTGCTGGAATCCATAAAGAGCATACACTTCCTTGATGGTGTTGAAGATGTAGTTGCGTTTCGCCATCTCAACAGGACCAAAATCTCTCGTGCCCTTTGGTATACTTGGTTTCTGAGCCATTTATTAATGTTTAATATGAATGTTAAATGTTTAATGTCTAGCGCCATGTAAACCCCTCAAAGTAAACATTAAACACTAAACATTAAACACTATATAAATTACTTGCGTACAATAGTCTGAGCACGGTCTGGACCGATAGAAATGATACCGATCTTAGTCTCAAGGAACTCTTCTACGAAAGCAATATAATCCTTGAACTCCTGTGGGAACTGATCTTCAGATGTGAACTTAGTCATATCTGTCTTCCAGCCCTTGAACTCCTTGTAAACAGGTTCTACATCATCGATTTCGTATGGGAAATCTGTTGTAACAGAACCATCCTTCAACTTATATGCCACGCATGCCTTGATGGTATCGAAGCCATCGAGCACGTCGCTCTTCATCATGATAAGCTCGGTAACACCATTCACCATGACAGAATACTTGAGCTGTACAAGATCGCACCAGCCACAACGACGCTCACGACCGGTAACAGCACCATACTCATGACCGAGGTCACGGATCTTGGCACCCGTCTCATCGAAAAGCTCTGTAGGGAATGGACCTGCACCAACACGTGTACAGTAAGCCTTCATGATACCATAAACATTGCCAATGCGGTTAGGACCGATACCTAAACCAATGCAGGCACCTGCACAGATAGTATTAGAAGAAGTAACGAATGGATAAGAACCGAAATCAACATCGAGCATAGTACCCTGCGCACCCTCGCAGAGGATATCCTTGCCAGAACGGAGCACCTTATTGATTTCTACCTCGCTATCAATAAGTTTAAACTGCTTCAAGTATTCGATGCCCTCCATCCAGGTCTTCTCAACCTCTGTAATATCGAAGTCGGTATAACCGAGACTTGCGATGGTTTTGAGATGAGCAGCCTTGTGAGCAGCATACTTCTCCTCGAAATTGTCAAGGATATCGCCTACGCGAAGACCGGTACGGCTAACCTTGTCAGTATAAGTAGGACCGATACCCTTACCAGTAGTACCTACCTTGTTCTTTCCCTTAGAAGCCTCGATAGCAGCATCGAGTACACGGTGAGTAGGCATGATGAGATGTGCCTTCTTAGAGATGTAAAGACGGCTCTTCAAATCATGACCGCTCTTCTCAAGATCCTTAGCCTCACCCATAAAGAGGTCTGGAGCCAAAACCACACCATTGCCGATGATGTTCACCTTACCACCCTGGAAAATACCAGAAGGGATAGAGCGAAGCACATACTTCTCGCCCTCAAACTCCAATGTATGTCCAGCATTAGGACCACCCTGGAAACGAGCAATGACATCATACTTAGGGGTCAACACGTCAACCACCTTACCTTTACCTTCATCGCCCCACTGCAAACCCAGCAGGACATCTACTTTACCTGTGTTCATTTTTTATCTTTTTATCTTGATACTTATTCTTTTTTGCGTTTGCGAGTCATCTTGCTTTGACAGCCGCTGCATACGCCATAGATGTAAAGAGCATAAGCATCTTTACGAAAGCGCTGCATCCTGATATCCTTCACAGCTGCCGTAACCTGTGGTGCTACAATTTCGGTTACCTTGCCACAAATCGTGCAAACCTGATGCACATGATTGTCCTCGCTATAACTGGCCTCATACTTGGTGCCGTCTGCCAGACTGTGCTTTACCACAAGCCTTAGTTCCAGGAACAGATGCAATGTGTTATAAAGCGTAGCCCTGCTTACGCGAAAATTCTTTTTCTGTAGCTCTCTGCCCAAATCTTCTATCGAGAAATGCTCTCCCATAGAATAAATGGTGTCGAGGATAGTGGAACGCTCCGGAGTGCGCCGGTGATGATTGCTCTCCATATAATTGTCCAAAACCTCATGAGCTTTTGCTAAAATTTCTTCACTCATAATCCTTGTTAGTTACATAAAACGCACAAAGATACTCATTATCTACGACATAGAACAATATTTAATTTTAAAAAATCTAAATTTGCCTCAATTCCTCATAGATACGCTGAACCGGAAGCCCCATCACATTAAAATAACTCCCCTTCAACCCCGTACAACCTATGTAGCCAATCCATTCCTGAATACCATAGGCGCCAGCTTTGTCAAACGGCTGATAATGATTTATATAATAACTGATTTCATCATCAGAAAGCGGTTTGAACGTCACTTCTGTTGTTACTGAAAAGGAACGCTGCTTATGCTGGGTAGTAAGACAAACACCTGTAACTACATGATGCGTCTTTCCGCTCAACATCTTCAGCATTCGTCTGGCATCTTCAGCATCACGAGGCTTCCCGAGAATGACTCCCTTTCCTTCCTGGTCATTCTGTTCGCCAGCTGTTGGCGCAATCACAACCGTATCTGCTGTAAGAATCAAAGTTTCTGACTCGTCCAACTCTCCGACACTATTATTTCCGTTCAAAAGCGGACGATAAGCCTCAGCCTTTTTCTTGCAGATGAATTCTGCCACCTGATAAGCATCGAGGTCAGCAGGATAACTTTCATCAATACCACTAATCACCTTCACCTCAAAAGGAATATCCAAACCTGCCAGAAGCTCCTTGCGACGAGGCGAATTACTCGCCAAAATGATCTTATAATTCATCTATTTAAATTATTACTTTGAACTTTATGATTAAAATTCAGTTGCAAACTTTCTACTATAAACTATCAACTTTCAACTATTAACTAAATTCTACCAGCCAAACGCCTTAGCATCTGAAAGCCATAAACCCTTGGCTCTCAGTACCTGTTCTACGACGTCACGTCCCACACCATCACCTCCGTTACAAGCCGAGATATAAGTAGAAATTTCTTTTATATCAGAGCATGCATCTGCTGGGCAACATGGACATCCGCAACGACGCATAATCTCATAATCAGGAATATCATCACCTACATATATTATTTCCTCATCTGTAATTGAATATTTCTGCTTGAACTCCTCATAAGTCTTTATCTTTACAGAACACCCCATGAAGATATCCTCTACACCAAGATTTTCATAGCGTACCTGTATGGCATGAGAATTACCGCCTGTCAGAATTACGATACGAACACCTTTCTTCTGAGCCAGCTGAATGGCATAGCCATCTTTGATATCAACAGTACGCAAAGGTTCGCCGGCACTGGAAAGCGTGATGGTCTGTCTTGAAAGTACTCCATCAACATCAAAGATGATTGCTTTTATCTTATTTAAATCGTAATTTATCATATTTTTTTCTGTTTTTAGAACTTAAATTCTTAACTGCAAACTTAAACCGACAACCGTTTTATTTTTTGAACTTGAATATGCTTTTGCTCATCATTTCATAAATCTGCTGTAATTCTGGCTGTTTTTCAAGAAGTTGCATTTGTTTTTCCATCACATTTCTATCATCACGAACTGCCGGTCCTGTCTGCACTTCAGCTGCCGAATGCGAAGAAGCCTTGTCCATAGTTTCCATAACCAGAGGACGGAGAACACTGCCAGGAATATGATGATTTTCGAGAATCTGCTGACCTATAGCTACGCAATGATTCGCAAAATTACAAGCAAAAACAGCTGACAGGTGCAGATACTTACGATTATCAGAATCCAATTCATAGACACTACGAGAAATCTGTTCTGCCAACCTCTTCAGGAAAGAAGTTTCGAAAGCACCACATCCCTCAATGAAAATAGGAATATTTTCGAATGCAACCTTTTTATCTTTCGTAAATGTCTGCATCGGATAAAATACGCCATAATGACGGGCATAATCTTTGAAAACATCCATCGGCATGGAACCAGCTGTATGAACAAACATCTTATCTTCTCTTCCTTTGCATAGTTCAGGAATAAGCATTTCAAGCGCATCATCCTTCACTGAAACTATGTACAAATCTGCATCACAGACCACCTTACTCATCTCATTGACAGGCTCACAATTCACCTTCTCAGCCAATAGAGAGGCCGACTCCCTAGTTCTACTGAAAACTTGCACAATCTGATGTTCTGATTGCGATATTTCGAGCGCAAGATTGGTAGCAAGATTACCTGCCCCAATAAACACTATTTTCATACGTAATTTTGTTTAAAGTTTTACTTTTTATGCAAAAATACTAAAAAATAACGATAGAGAAGCCCTTTTTCTTGCTTTTTTATGATAAATTTATTATTTTTGCCTTCGTGAGAAAATATGATGTAGAAATATATGGTAAACTGGAAGAAATGCCGCATTTATTGGAAGGCGACTTTTTTCATAGCTTGGAGCTTTTTCAGATTCTTGAAAAAACACCCGGCATAACCCCTTTTATGGCTGTCGCCACACAGGAGAACAAGGTAGTAGGACAAATGCTCGTCATCCTCTATCACCGCAAATCATTATTCCCACCTTATTTATATACGCACGCACACGCGTACGGAGAGGGACTTTATGCACTCGATGCTGAACAGAATGCTATTTTCCCATTATTACTCCGCAGCATAACTATTCACTTACACAAACGACTCTGCTTTTACATCGAGTTCTCCCGAATGAGCAAAAAGATGCTGGGTTACCGGGAATTCAGAAAATTGGGCTATGTACCTATTGCCTGGCAAGAGATACATAACTCCCTACACAGCAAACTTCCCCAAGAGCGACTCTCAGACAAACAAATTGCTATGATTGAAAAAATGAAGAAAAAGGGAATAAGTTGTAGAGAGGCAACTTCACCCGAAGACATCCATCGTTATCACCAGTTGCTCAAAAATTATTATCGGCTGAAACTTCGCTGTTTTGTTCCTGACGAAACATTCTTTCAGAAACTGAGTACAAGTAGCAATGCCAGAAACGTCATCATCACCTATAAGGACAAAGTGATTGGCGGCTATACCTGCATCTACAACCAAGGCAATGCCTTTCTTTGGTTTTCTGCATTCAAGAGAAAGACTTACATCCATCTGCATCCGGACACAATGACCATCTGGCAAGCACTCTCTGATGCACAGGAGCAGGATGCCCAACACCTCCACGTTATGGACGCAGGACTTCCGCTTAAGAGTAATCTCTACCGTGAATTCATTCTCGGTTTCGGAGGCAAACCTGTTACCAAGTTTCGCTGGTTCCGCTTCTATCCAAAAGTTATAAACCCGCTCCTCCACTGGCTATACAAGGAGTAAGGAGAAGAGGTTCCGTGAGCCTATATAAAGCATCTCCGAAACCTCTTTCTCTTTTTTAAGCGTAATTACACATACGCTCAAAAAGTACATTTTGTATATTAAAGCCAACGCCTCTACTCTTTCAAAGCACGGTCAAGCTGCTCCAAGCCGCGCTCTGTACAGAATCCACGAATCAGGCACAAAATATAATTGTCGTATATCTCCTGCATCGAATGAACACGATAGAGCTGATGGTGCATGATTTCCTCCATCATCACATGTCCTACGTCCATAACAACATTGAAGTCTACATCCTTACGGAAAAGCCCCTCCTTTACACCAGCCTCAAAGAAACGTACACTCTCCTCCCGTTCATGAGCATGATTTTCCTGGAAGAATTTCACTACACGAGGCATCTTATGAACCTCCTCATAAAAAAGAACGCCCACCATCCCATTGCGCTCCATCTGCAATTTATAGACATAGCTGATAATATCTATCACATTCTTCGCTTGGGTCTTGGCGAAATTCTCTAACTTCGAACGATTTTCTTCTAGCTGACGCATCATACCAGCAAGCAACAATTCTTCTTTGTCACCAAAAATCTCGTACACAGTTCTCTTAGATACATGAAGTCCCTGTGAGATTTCATCCATCTTAACAGCTTTTACACCACGCTTATAGAATTCAGGCATCGCATAAGAGATAATTCTGTCTTTCAGTTCTTGTCTATATTGATTGATTTCTGTCATTTTACTTGTTTGAAGACTATTTTTGTGCAAAGATACAAAAAAAATCAAAAAACCATTCTTTTTTACTAAGTTTTTTTGTACCTTTGCACAAACTTTTAAATTTCGTGCGAAAAATCCACGAATATGAAAGAAAAATAAACTCTAAACCAATATATTGTTATGGTAAAAATTACAAAAGAGGCGGCTTTAAGTTATCACGAGACTGGTCGTCCTGGCAAGATTGAGGTTAAGCCAACAAAACCTTATCACACACAAACGGATCTGAGCCTTGCTTATTCTCCTGGCGTGGCATTCCCATGTCTTGAGATCCAGCAGAACCCAGACGATGCATACAAGTATACTGACAAGGGTAACCTGGTTGCTGTTATCAGTAATGGTACAGCAGTGCTCGGACTTGGCGATATCGGTGCCATGAGCGGAAAGCCAGTGATGGAAGGTAAGGGATTGCTTTTCAAGATTTACGGCGGTGTGGATGTCTTCGATATTGAAATCGATGAAAAAGACCCAGAAAAGTTCTGTGAAACCGTAGAGAAAATCGCTCCTACATTTGGTGGAATCAACTTGGAGGACATCAAGGCACCTCAATGTTTCTACATCGAGGAGCGCCTGAAAAGAACTCTCGACATCCCTGTAATGCACGATGACCAGCATGGTACTGCTATCATCTCTGCTGCAGGTTTGAAGAACGCTCTTGAGGTAGCTGGCAAGAACATTGCCGATGTGAAGATTGTCGTAAATGGTGCTGGTGCAGCTGCTATCAGCTGTACTAAACTCTACGTAGCACTTGGTGCACAGGTAAAGAACATCGTTATGCTCGACTCTAAGGGTGTCATTACCAGCGACCGCGAAAATCTGACAGAGCAGAAAAAGCTCTTTGCAACAGACCGCCGCGATGTCCATACACTCGAAGAGGCTGTGAAAGGCGCCGATGTATTCGTAGGCCTCAGCAAGGGTAACGTGCTCTCCAAGGATATGATTCGCTCTATGGCAGACAACCCTATCGTTTTCGCTCTTGCCAATCCAGTACCTGAGATCAGCTACGAGGACGCTATGGACAGCCGCCCTGACGTATTGATGTCAACTGGCCGTTCAGATTATCCTAACCAGATTAACAATGTAATCGGTTTCCCATACATCTTCCGTGGTGCACTCGATGTTCACGCCCGTGCTATCAACGAAGAAATGAAGATGGCTGCTGTTCATGCAATTGCCGATTTGGCTAAGCAGCCGGTTCCTGATGTGGTAAACGATGTTTACCACGTTAACGACCTTACATTCGGTCCTAAATACTTCATTCCGAAACCTGTAGATCCACGTTTGATTACAGAAGTTTCTGCTGCCGTAGCTAAGGCTGCAATGGAAAGTGGTGTGGCTCGCACCCCTATCACAGACTGGGAGAAGTACAAGCAGGATTTGCGCCAGCTGCTTGGTCAGGAGACCAAACTGACCCGCAAACTCCACGATACAGCGCGCCTTCACCCACAGCGTGTAGTATTCGCAGAAGGTGGCAACCCAACTATGCTGAAGGCTGCAGTCCAGGCAAAGCAAGAGGGTATCTGCCAGCCAATCCTGTTGGGTAACCCAGACCGTCTGAACCGTGTTGCTAGCCGTTTGAAACTTGACCTTTCAGATATTGAGATTGTAGATATGCGTGCCGATAACGAACAGGGCCGCCGTGCAAAGTTTGCCAAGCATCTGGCAGAGAAGCGTGCTCGCGAGGGCTACAGCTTCGAGGAAGCTTATGATAAAATGTACGAGCGCAACTACTTCGGTATGTCAATGGTAGAACAGGGTGATGCTGACGCATTCATCACTGGTCTTTACACAAAGTACAGCAATACTATTAAGGTGGCAAAAGATGTAATTGGAATTCGTGAGCCATATAAGACTTTCGGTACCATGCATATCCTTAACACCCAGAAGGGTATTTATTATATCGCAGATACGCTCATCAACCGCCACCCAGACGAAGATGTGCTGATTGATGTTGCCAAGCTGTCTGCAGGTACAGTGAAGTTCTTCAACGAAGAGCCGGTTATGGCCATGTTAAGCTACTCTAACTTCGGTACAGACAATATTGGCTCACCTGTTAAGGTAAAGAAAGCCGTTGCTGAAATGCAGAAGGAGTTCCCTGAACTCGCTATCGATGGTGAAATGCAGGTAAACTATGCACTCAACAAGGATCTGCGCGATGAGAAGTATCCATTCTCCCGCCTCAAGGGCAAAGACGTCAACACTTTGGTGTTCCCTAACTTGAGTAGCGCCAATGGTGCATACAAACTTCTCCAGGGTTTGAATCCTGAAGCTGAGATTATCGGCCCTATCCAGATGGGATTGAATAAGCCTATCCACTTCACTGACTCAGAAAGTAGTGTACAGGATATTGTAAACATCACAGCAGTAGCTGTCATTGATGCTTATGTAGAGAAAATCAAGAAGCAGAAGTAATCACTTCTTTTTCCTGATTCAAACAAACAGAATAAGATAATAGTATCTTCCATAAACAGGTTGGCACTTCTGCGCCAACCTGTTTTTATTTTCTCTTCTTCACTACTCGTCTCGAAAGTTCGTCTCTTTATACTTTTGAAGATATCTAAACAAAAAAAACAACAGAATTGCAATCGATTACGCAGCCTTTCTCACTAAAATAAGTTAATTTATGCCATTGTGTGCCCACACTATAGAATTATAACAAAAATAATCAAATAAATATTTGGTGATTTGAAAAATATCATGTACCTTTGCAGCCAGTTATCCTGAAAACAATCTTTTTACCTTAATGGAAACTAATACCTATTGAAGATTTGGAGCGGTAGCCTGTGAAGGTCATCGCTTTTTTCTTTTTATACACCTCCTCCATCAAATAGCATATAGCATATATTGTCCCAAGAAGAAAGTATACAATTAAAAAGGTAATATCACTTGAGTCGGAAGACTTGCTGACTGCAGTCAGCAGACCTGCTGACTAGGCTCAGCAGAGCTGCTGACACTAGTCATAACTTTAACGAAGGTATCTTCCTGAACCAGAGAAGTCGTATCCTTAAACCTAAGAAGACATCTCCTTGAACCAGAGAAGACATATCATTGAGCCAGAGGAGACATATCATTGAACCTAAGGAAGTATATTATTGAACCCAATAAAGAACATTATACTATTCACGAGTCCCTTATCTGGTAGCAAATAATCGGTATTCTTATAAAAAACAGGCTTTTCTGTTAAATCTTTCTAAAAAACAATCTTTATCTCCCCAACATTTTGTTCATATCAAAGATAATTTGTAATTTTGCACCCCGAATGCTCATGGATTGGGCAAATGTTACAGAAAAGTTTAGTTCGAAGGGGCTCAAAGAAGATCCGGCACAATGCAGGACGCCTCCCGAAGAAACCCGTTTATATAATTAATTTAATGTACGCAATTGTAGAAATTAACGGTCAGCAGTTCAAGGCTGAGGAGGGCAAGAAGCTCTTCGTACATCACATCAAGGATGTTGAGGCAGGTCAGACTGTTGAGTTCGACAAGGTTTTGCTCGTTGACAAAGACGGCTCAATCACTGTCGGTGCACCAGCTGTAGAGGGTGCAAAAGTAGTAGTAGAAGTAGTGAACCCACTCGTAAAGGGTGACAAGGTAATCGTCTTCAAGATGAAGCGCCGCAAGGACTATCGCAAGAAGAACGGTCATCGTGCTCAGTTCACTGAAGTATCAATCAAATCTGTAATCGCTTAAAATTAGGAGGAATTAGAAAATGGCACATAAGAAAGGTGTTGGTAGTTCTAAGAACGGCCGTGAATCAGCTTCACAAAGATTAGGCGTTAAGATCTGGGGTGGTCAGAGCATCATCGCAGGTAACATCATCGTTCGCCAGCGTGGTAACAAGCACTTCCCAGGTGAGAATGTAGCTCAGGGTAAGGATGATACATTGTATGCTTTGGCAGATGGTATCGTTTACTTCCACAAGGGCCGCAAGGACAAGAGTACAGTTTCTGTTCTCTCTCCAGAGGTTTACGCTGAGAAGACCAAAAAAGCTGACGCTTAATTTTTAAAGTTTTAGAAAAAACTATTCCAAACAAACAACATAGAAGCCTGCTCATACCTAGAGCAGGCTTTCTTCGTTTATATAAGTTTTTAGGCAAGGATTACACCACCCCCTTTCTAAGCTCCTTAACCCTATAAAACCACAAAAAAACTTTAATTCTACCCTTCCCTGTAAAAAAGTCAGCATTTTTTTACGCTATCACAAATATTTTTTGTACTTTTGCCTACAAATAGTAAATTATTTAATTAAAAGACATTTTATGCTTACACTTAAACTTATCAGTGAGGAAACTGAACGTGTAGTTAAGGGTCTCGAAAAGAAGCATTTTCCAAATGCTCGTGAGGCCGTAGAGAAAGTTTTGGAGTACGACAAGATTCGTCGTGAAGCTCAGCAGAAGTTGGATAACAACAAGCAGCAGGCAAACCAGTTTGCTAAGCAGATTGGTGCCCTTATGAAGGAAGGTAAGAAAGAGGAAGCTGAGAGCGCAAAGGCTCAGGTAGCTATGCTCAAGGCTGACGCTAAGGCTCTTGAAGAGATCATGGAGAAAGCACAGAACGATATGACCAACCAGTTGCTCGAAATTCCTAACATCCCTTGCGAGCAGGTTCCTGAAGGTAAGGACGCAGCCGACAACGTTGTTGTGAAAGAAGGCGGCGAAAAGCCAAACCTCGGCGAGGATGCTCTCTGCCATTGGGATCTCTTGAAGAAGTATAATCTTGTAGACTTCGACCTCGGCGTTAAGATTACTGGCGCAGGTTTCCCTGTATATATCGGTAAGATGGCTCGTTTCCAGCGTGCGCTTGAGGCATTCTTCCTCGATGAGGCTCGCAAGAGCGGATATCTGGAGATTCAGCCTCCTTACGTAGTAAACGAGGACTCTGGTCGTGGTACCGGTCAGTTGCCAGACAAGGAAGGTCAGATGTATCATGCTAATCTGGACAATCTCTTCCTCATCCCTACTGCTGAGGTTCCTGTAACCAACATCTTCCGCGATGTTATTCTCGATGAGAAAGATCTCCCTATCAAGCGTTGTGCTTACTCAGCTTGTTTCCGTCGTGAAGCAGGTAGCTATGGTAAGGACGTTCGCGGTTTGAACCGCCTGCATCAGTTCGACAAGGTAGAGATTGTTCGCATCGATAAGCCAGGTCACTCTTACGAGAGTTTGAACGAGATGCTCGACCATGTTGAAGGTCTTTTGAAGAAGTTGGAATTGCCATACCATATCCTCCGTCTCTGCGGTGGTGATATGAGCTTCACCTCTTCTATCTGCTACGACTTCGAAACATGGAGTGCTGCACAGGGCCGCTGGTTGGAAGTTTCATCTGTATCTAACTTCGAGAGCTACCAGGCTAACCGTCTCCACTGCCGCTATCGCCATACAGATGACAAGAAGATTGAACTTTGCCACACATTGAATGGTTCAGCTCTTGCTTTGCCACGTATCGTAGCAACCATCTTGGAGAACAATCAGACCCCAGAAGGAATCCGCGTACCTAAGGTATTGGTTCCATACTGTGGTTTCGAGATGCTTGATGACAAAAATTTCGATTAATTTGAAGTATCGGTAAGACTTTCAGTTTTTCTCGATTATACAAAATATTCGAAAAACAAAAATAACATATATTGTACGAGGATAACTTCGACTGCCACAAAGGTAGCCGATGTTATCCTTTTGCATTTTTATGTACCATGAAGCAAACTCTAAACAGCTAACCAGAAAAATTAATATATCAGCATTAAGAAATTTAATAGCCCATGAACAAGATTATCAAGAAAGTACAATACTCAGAGAAAGTATTCCGCTTCGATGTAGAAGCACCGCTTATAGCCAAGAGCCGAAAGGCAGGTAACTTTGTTATCATCCGTGTAGACAACAACAGCGAGCGTATGCCGCTGACCATCACTGATGCTGACATTGAGAAAGGAACCATCACACTGGTTGTGCAGAAGGTAGGTCTTTCATCTACCAAACTCTGTGCATTGAATGAAGGCGATGAGATTCATGATGTGGTGGGACCACTTGGAAATCCTACACATATCGAGAACTTCGGAACAGTCATTTGTGCCGGAGGTGGTGTAGGCGTAGCTCCTATGCTCCCTATCATCAAGGCACTGAAAGCCGCAGGAAACAGAGTCCTTTCCGTAATTGCGGGTAGGAACAAAGACCTCGTGATTATGGAAGATGAAGTGCGTGCATCTAGCGATGAACTCATCATCATGACCGATGACGGAAGTTACGGCGAGAAGGGTGTTGTAACCGTAGGAATCGAGAAGTTTATCAATCAGGAGCATATCGATAAGGTTTTCGCCATCGGTCCTCCTATCATGATGAAGTTCTGCTGTCTCCTGACCCAGAAATATAATCTTTCCACAGACGTTTCGCTCAATACCATCATGGTGGATGGAACCGGTATGTGCGGTGCCTGCCGCCTGACCATCGGTGGCAAGACCAAGTTTGTCTGCATCGACGGTCCTGAGTTTGACGGCGCTCTGGTAGATTGGGACGAGATGTTCAAGCGCATGGGCACTTTCAAGGATGTTGAACGCGAAGAGATGGAACACTTCGAAGAGCACCTTGCAACTGTAGACGCAGAAAAGAAGAAAGAAACTACGGATGTAATCATGGACGTAGAACCTACAGATGCGAGCATCGAAGAGTTGACCGACCGTAACGCTGAATGGCGCAAGGAGTTACGCGCTTCGATGAAAGCAAAAGAACGTACAGCTATAGAGCGCGTAAAGATGCCAGAACTTGACCCTCTTTATCGTGCCACAACCCGTACGGAAGAGGTAAATATCGGTTTGACCAAGGAAATGGCTTTGACCGAAGCCAAGCGCTGTCTCGACTGTCCTAAACCTACCTGTATGGAAGGTTGTCCGGTAAGCATCAACATTCCTTCCTTCATCAAGAACATTGAGCGGGGCCAGTTCCTTGCCGCAGCCAAGGTTTTAAAGAACACCTCTGCCCTACCAGCCGTTTGCGGACGAGTTTGTCCACAGGAAAAGCAATGTGAAAGCAAGTGTGTACATCTCAAGATGAACGAGCCTGCTGTAGCTATCGGATACCTGGAGCGTTTTGCTGCCGATTACGAACGCCAGAGTGGAAACATCTCTGTACCAAAGTGCGATGAACCTAATGGCATCAAGATAGCCGTAGTTGGTTCAGGACCTTCTGGATTGAGTTTTGCAGGCGATATGGCAAAGAAGGGATTCGACGTTACCGTCTTTGAAGCATTACACGAGATTGGCGGTGTATTGAAATATGGTATTCCTGAATTCCGTTTACCTAATGCTATCGTAGATGTAGAGATTGAGAATCTTCAGAAGATGGGCGTAAAGTTCATTACAGACTGCATCGTTGGCAAGACCATTTCCGTAAAATATCTGGAAGAACAAGGATTCAAGGGAATCTTCGTTGGCTCAGGTGCGGGTCTGCCCAACTTCATGAATATTCCTGGAGAGAATGCCTTGAACATCATGTCTTCTAACGAATATCTTACCCGTGTAAACCTGATGGATGCAGCCAATCCTCATAGCGACACCCCTATCAACTTGGGTAAGAAGGTGGTTGTTGTAGGCGGCGGAAATACAGCTATGGACAGTTGCCGTACTGCAAAACGACTCGGAGCAGACGTAACCTTGGTATATCGCCGTTCGGAGGCAGAAATGCCTGCCCGACTCGAAGAGGTGAAGCATGCCAAGGAAGAAGGAATCAACTTCTTTACATTGCACAATCCTAAAGAATATGAGGCAGACGAGAAGGGCGCAGTAAAGGCTGTAGTCCTCGATGTGATGAAGCTTGGCGAACCTGATGCCAGCGGCCGTCGTCGTCCAGAAGCTACAGGAGAGACCATCACGCTGGAGTGCGACCAGGTAATTGTTGCCGTAGGAGTAAGTCCTAATCCACTCGTTCCACAGAGTATCGAAGGCTTGGAACTCGGCCGGAAGAACACCATTGCCGTAAACGACCAGATGCAGAGTTCCATCGAAGAAATCTACGCTGGCGGCGATATCGTACGAGGAGGAGCCACAGTAATCCTTGCCATGGGAGACGGCAGAAAGGCCGCTCTCAATATGAGCGAAAAATTATTGAATAAGAAATAAGAAAACGGGAAACAATAAAGGGCAGCCATGCATCACGCAGACTGCCCTTTCCTTTTCTCGTATGTAATGTTATAAAATGAAATGTAGTTCGTACATATATTTATTAATAATTGGCCTCAAACACTATTTCAGATTAATACGGAGTCCGAACTGGAGATTAAAATTCCACTTCTTATCTTTAAACGTATTTTCTATTTCGCTGCCATTATCAAAATAATATTTTGCACCTGGCTCAATATAGAAGCCCACTTGTGGTGTAACATCATACTGTGCACCAAGCGAAGCCTTACCCGAGAACTGAACGCCATCACGTTTCACGTCCTCTTTATGACCAGAAACCTTTGTATCATTCTTTACGTTGAAATCGGCTTCTCCACCCGCCATTACGTACGCATGAAAGCCTCCCGTGCTCCAAACCTCATAGTTTAAACCAAGTGGAACACCCACATAATGCAAAACCTGATGTGTATCAAATTCTGAAACACCATAAGATTTGAAATCAGAAGCAACACGCGTATATACGACACCGGTACTCAAAGACAAACGAGGCGCAAGTCCGATACCAACCTGAGCACCTATAGCCAAAGGAGCATGATGTTTCGCTTCAACATATTTCGGTATTGCATATCTTAAAGGAGAAGCAGCAGCCATGAAAATGCCATGATCAGCAAAGCCACCACCAGCAAGAGGATCTGAAGACGCATACATGCCGTTTGACATTCCATCACTGCCAGAGCCCAGACTTACATTCTCTGCATACAGGTTCATGGTCCAGTTCTGTTCATACTTGTCCTTATAACTGCGTTCAAAATGACCATCCTGCGCCCTGCCTGCATAAAGCTTCTGCCCACCATCTGCTTCCAACGGCTTGGTTGCATGATTAGAAGAAACGGCCATCTGTCTTTCAGAATCCTCATTTTGCTTTTGCAAAACAGATAATTCCCGACCATTTACCTCTGCATTAACAGACTGTTCTGGCATTTCTACCTCTGCTGCAAACATTACTTCATTATCAGCAGCAACAGTCCTCTCCTGGAAAGAGACAGAAGATTTACTATGGTTCAATTGACGCCCCGATAAATGGCGATTCACCTGATGTGCAGATGCATTGTTTTCAGCAAGCAAGATAGCATTTTCACTTCCTGCCGATTGTGCTTCTGCACGGACAGCAGAAGAAGTCCTGCTTGAACCTGATGCTGTAGAGAAAGAACTCTGAACAGCTAAGTTAGCCTGTCCCGATTCATCATCATGCAGATAAACATAACTGCCTCCTACTCCCAATAAAGCAATCGCTGCAGCTACTGACCATCTTTTCAAGACAACATAACGAGTCTGTGGTCTCTTCTTTACATCAGTTTCCTCATCACCAACCTTTTTAGACTGAGCAAGCGATTGTTCTATCTCAGCCCACAAGTCGTGGCTGACAGGCTCTTGGTAGTCAGCCAACTGATCTCGAAGTTTATTTGTCCAATCGTTACTCATTACTTTTCTCATTTATATGATTCAACTCTTTATTATCACTACAATCTGCCTGGCTCAGATAATCTTTCACCTTTTTGCCCAACAGCTTTTTCGCCCGCAAATATTGTGAAGCAGAACTGCTTTCTTTGATGCCTAACAGCTGTGCAATTTCTTTATGGCTTTTCTGTTCAAAAACAAACATGTTAAGAACCAGTCTGTACCCATCAGGCAATTCTCCTATCATTCTTGTCAGTTCTGCAGGCGGAACTCTTTCTACTTCAGACTCTTCATCCTCAATATCATCGGGAACTTCGTCCACGATAGTGAAGCGCTTTTGCTGCCTTACAAAGTTGACAGCTTCATTTGTCACTATCCGCAAGAGCCAAGCCTGAAGAGCGCCCTCACCCCGATATTCAAACTTTGAAATGCCGGAAAAGACTTTTATAAAACTATCTTGCACTACATCTTCAGCATCATCGCGCATAGGGATATACCTCAGCGCTACGGCCATGGCATACCCCACATAGCGTTCGTACAATCTGTGCATGGCTGCCCGACTGCCGCTATTGATGTCGTCTAAGAGTTCCTTTTCCGATTCCAATTTCAAATCCTTTTTAAAGATTAAACGATATAAAGAGAAAACCTTGCATCAAAAATGAACTTTTTTTGGCGCAAGGCACTTTTTTTATATTTCTATATTATTCTATAGAGAACACTTTACCTTCCTGAGTAAGATAACTTTCCGTAAACACCTCTTTAGCTTCATTCAACAATACCTCTTCATTATTATATCTTGCACTATAATGTCCCAGAAGAAGTTTGCCTACACCCGCATTTCTGGCTATAGTTGCAGCCTGTCGAGCCGTACTGTGATAATAGAGTTTAGCCCTGTCCTCATTCTCCGAAGTATAGGTGCTCTCATGATAAAGCACCGTAACCCCCTTTACCTTTTCTGCCAACCCCGGAACAAACCGGGTATCACTGCAATAAGCATAACTGCGGGGAGTAGCGGCAGGCATTACCAATCTGGCATTAGGTATTACATCCCCCTCCTTCGTTGTCCAGTCAGCTCCATTCTTGATATTGTTAATCTGGCTTACAGGAATCTCGTAATAATCTATCATATCACGACGGATATGAGGCAATGTCGGTTTCTCTCTGAAGATGTACCCACAACAAGGCACACGATGCTGCAGAGGAACGGTTTCTACGGTTACAGAATGATCTTCATATACTACTTGCGACTTCTCGGTATCTACAGGAACAAATTCGATTTGATATTCCATTCCCTGCATGAAGAAATCGATCTGACGCTTAAACAAATCTCCGTAACTTTCTGGTGCATAAACTTTTAACTTAGCCGTTCTGCCCAGCATACCTAAGGTAGAAAGAAGTCCCAGCAAGCCAAAGCAATGATCACCATGAAGATGCGAAATAAAGATAGCATTTATCTTAGCAAAGTGAACATGAGTGCGACGGAACTGCATCTGGGCACCCTCGCCACAATCCATCATAAAGCATTTGCCACGCATCTCAATAATCTGGGACGAGGCACAATGCTGAAGGGTGGGCAAAGCACTGCCACACCCCAATATATGTACTTTAAATGGTTCCAAAACTAAATCATAATTTACAGGTTCAACATGATGACCTTACTCTTGGCGCTTGAAAACAAAGATACCCTGAGTATTCTCCAACATAAGACTGTCAGAACCCAATTTGTCAATAGCAAAAGTATCCTTATTCAGCAAAAGTTTACCATTGAGTATCTTCCAGCTAGTCCAAGGATTAGTTTCAGCCTTCACATTGTTCTTCACCTCTCCACCTTCCAAGATATCAAAATTCTTATCCAGAGAAGTCCATTTACCCAAGAGGGATGTCAGGTTGATAATCTTCTGGGCCATCATCTCTCCATCCTCTGCCTTATAACCGATAAGAGCAATACGGTCGCCAGCCAGCAATCCTCCCTGAACAACATCAGGATTCTCATCGTCAATAAACACCGAAAGGGTGTCACCATCATCAGAAATCAGCTCCAGGCTATGCATAGAGGTTCCCTCACCGCATACACCATAGATGGTAGAATCGTTCATTGCATCCTCTACCTCTACCGAATCTGCTGCACTGATAACAGGAACATTATTTTTGTTCTTACAACTGTTGGCAGCGAAAAGCGCCACCAAAGCTATTGTTACATAAACTAATTTCTTCATAACACTTTAGTTTTTATTATTATATTGATGAGTCGATAAGATTATCTGATTCACCGTTATTTATCATCCTTTTTCTCCTGAAGTTTTGCTTCATCCCATAGTTTATCCATTTCTTCTAAGCTCATATCTTTCAAGTTTTTACCTTGCTTTAAGCTATGATCTTCTACGTAGTTGAAACGGCGGATAAATTTCTGGTTGGTTTTCTCCAGCGCATTATCCGGATTGAGTTTATAGAGACGTGCTGCATTGATTACTGAGAAGATGAAATCGCCCAATTCCCGGGTAGAATTCTCTTTGTCGCCTTTAGCCAGTTCCACCTTGAGTTCTTCCAGTTCCTCCTGCACTTTGTCCCACACATCTTCTTTTTCTTTCCAGTCGAAGCCTACATTTCTAGCCTTGTCCTGAATGCGATAAGCCTTGATAAGAGACGGAAGAGAATGAGGAACACCGCTCAACACCCGCTCATTTCCATCCTTCTCCTGCTGCTTGATCTGTTCCCAGGTTTTCTCAACAGAAGTAGCAGTTTTCGGCTTGCTGGCGCCAAGAGCCAAGGTTTCTTCCGAACTGGCAGTTCCTGCCTTCCCGGTTTCTGCTTCTTCAGACTCTCTATATACCACCTGTCCCTCATCGTTGATATACATATCAGGATTCGAAACCGTCCAATTTCCCTCTTCCTTCCAGTTGATGAAAGGATGGCGGAACATCAGCTTGTCAGCCTCCTGATTGCAAACATCGCAAATATCGAACTCGCCGTCTTCTCTGCCGATGATGCTATAGAACATCACGTGCTCCAACACATCGCCCAACTCCTTCTTGATATCTTTGTAATCGCGCTTCATCAAGGCGTCACAAAGCTCGAAAGTCTCCTCGATCGTATTCGGACGAAGACTCTCGAATGTCTGCTTTTTATCCCATGGACACTGCAGGCGCAAACGGTCCTGCACATCCAGCAAGCGGCTGAACGCCGCCAGTTTTTCTTCTTTCGTATGTCCTTTTCCTGTATTACTAACCATCGTTTTGTGCAAAAATTAATAATTTTGATGCAAAGATAGTATTTTTCGCCCAAAAATTAGTATCTTTGCACCGTTTTTTAAAGAAAAAGAAAGAAAAAGAATAAAAATTAGATATAAACAATGGAATTAGCAAGTAAATACGATCCACAAGCAGTGGAAAGTAAATGGTATCAGTACTGGCTCGACAACAAGCTTTTCAGCTCTAAGCCAGATGGTCGTGAACCTTATACAGTGGTTATCCCTCCACCAAACGTAACAGGTGTGCTCCACATGGGACACATGCTCAACAATACTATCCAGGATATTCTCGTTCGCCGTGCTCGCATGGAGGGCAAGAACGCATGTTGGGTACCAGGTACCGACCATGCCAGTATCGCTACCGAGGCAAAGGTTGTAAACCGCCTCGCTCAGCAGGGCATCAAGAAGACCGACCTTACCCGCGAGGAGTTCCTCAAGCACGCTTGGGACTGGACTCACGAGCATGGTGGCATCATCCTCAAACAGCTCCGCAAACTCGGTGCCAGCTGCGATTGGGACCGCACAGCATTCACCATGGACGAGACCCGCTCTCGTGCCGTCATCCACGTATTCTGCGACCTTTACCAGAAGGGACTCATCTATCGTGGCGTGCGCATGGTTAACTGGGACCCTAAGGCTCAGACTGCACTCTCTGACGAGGAGGTTATCTACAAGGACGAGCACTCTAAGCTCTACCACTTGAAGTATTATGTAGTAGAACAGGACTGCCAGCAGGTGGATGAGGAGAACGTGATGCACAAGGATGAGAAGGGATACTATGCAGTAGTAGCAACCACCCGTCCTGAGACCATCATGGGCGACTCTGCCATGTGTATCAACCCAGAGGATAAGAAGAATACCTGGCTGAAGGGTAAGCACGTTATCGTGCCTCTCGTAAACCGCGAGATTCCTGTCATCGAGGATACATACGTAGATATCGAGTTCGGTACTGGTTGCTTGAAGGTAACTCCAGCTCACGATATCAACGACCACACCCTCGGTTTGAAGCACGGTTTAGAAACCATCGATATCTTCAACGACAATGGTACCATCAGCGAGGCAGCAGGTCTCTATGTAGGTATGGACCGCATGGACGTGCGCAAGCAGATTTCCATCGACCTTCAGAACGCCGGTCTGATGGAGAAGATTGAGGACTATAATAATAAGGTGGGCTTCTCTGAGCGTACCAATGTGCCTATCGAGCCAAAGCTCTCTACACAGTGGTTCCTCAAGATGCAGCACTTTGCCGACATCGCCCTTCCTCCAGTTATGGACGATGATATCGAGTTCTATCCTAAGAAGTACAAGAACACCTATCGCCACTGGTTGGAGAACATCAAGGACTGGTGTATCAGCCGTCAGCTCTGGTGGGGTCACCGCATCCCTGCCTACTACTTCGACAATGCCGGCAAGAAGGATTTCGTGGTAGCTGAGACAGCAGAGGAGGCTCTGAAACTCGCTCAGGAGAAGAATGCCAACATCAAGGCTGAGGATCTTGAGCAGGAGAGCGACTGCCTCGACACCTGGTTCTCTTCATGGTTGTGGCCTATCTCTCTGTTTGATGGTATCGAGCATCCTGACAATGAGGAGATCAACTACTACTACCCTACTTCCGACCTCGTAACTGGTCCGGATATCATCTTCTTCTGGGTAGCACGTATGATCATGGCTGGCTACGAGTATCGTGGCAAGATGCCATTCAAGCACGTATATTTCACAGGTATCGTTCGCGATAAGCTCGGCCGCAAGATGAGCAAGAGTCTCGGTAACTCACCAGACCCACTGGATCTGATTGACAAGTTTGGTGCCGACGGTGTTCGTATGGGTATGATGCTCAGCGCTCCTGCAGGCAACGACATTCTCTTCGACGAGAGCCTCTGCGAGCAGGGACGTAACTTCAACAATAAGATCTGGAATGCCTTCCGCCTCGTGAAGGGTTGGGAAACTGCAGATATCGAGCAGCCTAAGAGTGCAGAAATCGCCGTGAAGTGGTTTGATGCCAAGCTCAAGGAGGTGAACGAGGAGATGCAGAAGCAGTTTAAGGACTACCGTATCTCTGAGGCATTGATGACTGTATATAAGCTGTTCTGGGATGAGTTCTCATCCTGGTACCTGGAGATGGTGAAGCCAGCTTACGGCCAGCCTATCGACCAGAAGAGCTACGATGCTACCCTCCGTTTCTTCGATGCCCTCCTGAAGATGTTGCATCCATTCATGCCATTCATCACCGAGGAATTGTGGCAGCACATCTACGACCGCAAGGATGGCGAGAGCATCATGCGCGAGAAGCTGGATATTCCTGCACCTACAGCCGAGGAGCAGAAGTTGGCAGCCGACATTGAGGCTGTGAAGCAGATTATCGCCGGTGTTCGTACCGTTCGCAACCAGAAGAACATTGCCCAGAAGGAGCAGTTGTCTCTCCAGGTAGTAGGCAAGAACGATTTCGAGGCTTACAACGACGTAACGCTGAAGATGGCGAACCTTGATAAGATTGAGGTCATCGCAGAGAAGAGTGCCGATGCATCAAGCTTCATGGTAGGTACCGACGAGTTTGCCGTACCATTGGGCGACCTGATCGACGTAGCTGCCGAGATTGAGAAGGCAGAGGCTCAGCTCAAGCACTTGGAAGGCTTCCTGATGGGCGTACGAAAGAAGCTCAGCAACGAGAACTTCGTAGCTCACGCACCTGAGAAGGTAGTAGCCCTGGAGCGCAAGAAGGAAAGCGACTCTGTTGAGAAGATTGCTGCCCTCAAGGCAACCATCGAGGAACTCAAGAAGAAATAATAGTTTAATATTTATCATGTTAAGTGCGGAATGTTAAGTGTAAGAACTTAGCATTTCACACTTAACATTTCATATTTTCAAGAGAAACATGATCAAGAAGCTTTTCACCTTATTTATATGTACGCTATCTCTAGCAGCAACTTTCACCAGTTGTGGCGATGAAGCTATTGATGTAGAAAGCGTCAATAAGCAGACTATCTTCGTCTTCTATCCTTGGACGGGTGGAACCAACACTTCCGGTCTCACAAGTTTTTTGGAAAACAACGTTGACAGTATCTGCGAAGGTATTGTTGCCAAGAAAGGCTTGAATAATTCGCGTGTAATGGTCTTCATGAGCCAGAATTACAGGAAGAGCTATCTTATAGATCTTCAATATGACGGCAATACGAAAACCGTAATTCGCGACACTTTGAAAACATACGATGAAGCTACATATACTACAGCAGAAGGATTTGCAGAGATTCTGAATGAGGTGAAACGCCGTGCTGAAGCCCTGAATTATTCGCTCATCATCGGAGCTCATGGCTGCGGATGGACCTACAAAAGCGATTGGGTAAACTATCCTTATATGGCAAGACCTAATGCCGGTTTTGCTCAGAAAGGAAGCACCAGCTACCCTACCGCTACCGGCAATTTCAGCGGAATACAGTATGGTCCCGATCCCAACAAACCTATCACCCGTTTCTTCGGAAGCGTAAGTTTAGAAGAAAACGCTCTCGACGTTCCTACCCTTGCCGAAGGAATCAAACTCAGCGGCACAAAGATGCAATACATTCTCTTCGATGCATGCTATATGGGTAATGTAGAGACTGCATACGAACTGAAAGACGTCACTAATTTCATGATCAGTTCAAGTAGCGAAGTAATGGGAGCCGGCGTTCCATACAAAACCATATGGAGTTACCTCAACAGTTCTGCACCCAACTACTCAGGATTTGTCAACGGAGTTGTCAATTTCTACAAGAATAGTAGCGATCCATTCTGCAACATGGCGGCCATCGACTGCAGACAGATGAACAATCTAGCCCAAGTGATGAAGGAAATCAACAGCAAATATACCCTCTCATCATCCGTTCCGCTCGATTCCATACAGCCTTTGGATGGTTTCTCTCCCAACCTCTTCTACGATATGAGTGTATACATAGACAGTCTTGTTCCGAGCGGCTATCTGAAAGACAAATATACTTCACAGATGAAACTCACTATCAAAGCTGCTGCTCATACCGAACAGGCTTATACAGGGTTAATGAGTTATAGAGGTACAACCTTTAAAGTGAAAAATTATTGCGGTCTTTCTATCTCCGACCCTAGCCAGCACAGCGTAGCTATCAAGGGCAGAGAGAAAACAGCATGGTGGAAAGCTACACACTGATAAGCAATTGAGAGTGTAAGAAACTCCTTATTGGCTTTTAAGAAAAATATTATATAAAAAAATACATGATGGAATATTTTATCATTGAGAATAACGGACAGCAAGCGGGTCCATTCAGCCTGGAGCAACTCGTCCAGAAGGCTATCACACCCGAGACCCTTGTTTGGGCACAAGGCATGAAAGACTGGACTCCAGCTTGGAAAATAGCAGAACTGAAGACTGTTCTTGAAACTGTAGAAGCTATCAAGGCTAATGCTAACAAAGAAAATGCAGAAGGAACATCAGCAGATGCAGCCGGCAACAACGGGACAGAAGCAGCAAACTTTCAGGCTGCAAACCAGCAGGGTTTCCAGCAGGCACAGCAGGAAGCTTACCAGCAAGGCTTTCAGCACGGCGCAGCAATGAACCAGGGCTACAGACAGGAACCGGAAAAGAAAAAATCGAGCAAGACCCTCTGGAAAATCATCTTAGGGCTTATCGTACTTCTCTTCCTGGTTTTCGCAATAACCAATCCAGGACTTGATGCCCATAAAGAAAAGGTAAAGACTGAGGCAGCCAAGGCTATCGACAAGGCTACAGAAACCAGTGATAACAACTTCTTCACCCAAAGCATCCGTTCCATTGCCAAGATGATGGCAGGAAGCGCTATCGATGAAGTGATGAACCAGCTCTTCGAATACCACAACTATATCGTATGCTCTAAGGGAACCGTTGAGTTTAATGGCAAGCAGCACACCATAAGCTTCGGAATCCTTGGCAGCGTTTACACGATGAATGCTGATGATATGGTGAAGGCGCTGGAAGGTGCCGACAATCTGCAGATAGAAGAAACCACCAGCTCATCAACCGATGAATCCCCTTCGGTAAGCGATAATAACAGCGATGGTTCAGAAGAAGACGGACTGGGCACTTCTGTTCAGAAAAAACTGGAAGACAAGGCAAACCAGGCCATGGATCAGGCTGCCGACAAGGTAAGCAAGAAACTGGAAGAGAAAATCAACCAAAAACTCGATGAAGCAACCGATTCTTCAACCGTAGAAAAGATTCTCGACAAGATTCTGGAACTGATCTAGCATCAGAAATCCGAAAAAACATAAGAAATATGACACATTTCTCAATATGACAGCATGGCGGCTTGACGTATATCAAGCCGCCATTGCTGTTTAGTTGACGTGTATCAAAAAAAGCCCCTTTTTCATCATTTTGTCATGTCTTTGTGACAGATATTCAAGAAAAAGGCATTACCTTTGCACCAGAAAACAGTGAGATTGTAATAAGGATAATGTAAAACAGGAGACCTCACATGGAGGCTCCACAAAGAAAGAAAGGAAACAAATTATGATGACGACAGTAATGATTCTTACAGTTGTGGCAGCTATGATTGCCAAGGCTGTAAATGTAAACAACAACATGGAGATGGGCAAGTAAAATTGACCACCGTTCATGAACAAAAGGAAAAAGAAAATGGCAGAAATGCCAAGTATTAATTTTTTAAAAAAAGGATAACGATTATGAAAACAATGTATGCAAACATCAAGAAGGCCTTGAAGGCTATTCTTGCAAATTACATGACCGCAATGGAAATGTATGGTGAGGCTTTGAACAGAAGCCGTGGTTGTGCTTGCGTATAAGGGTTCCAATCCCTTCATGCTGCGGCATAAACTAGATTGAAAGCAAAAAGTAATTACGTTTAAATAAAGAAAAAGCGTGTAAGTTACCATACTTACACGCTTTTTTTGTATCTTTGCAACCGGTTAGTAAAGATTTTAAAAAGAAGAAACGATGAACTCACAAGATATGATCAGCAGGCTGGAATCGAAAGGCATTCGGCCAACCGCCAACCGCATACTCGTAATGAAGACCCTGATGGGCGAACAGAACCCGCAGAGTCTGAGCAATCTGGAACGAAAGATGGTTTCGATGGACAAGTCGAGCATCTTCCGTACCCTTACCCTCTTTCTGGAACATGATGTGGTACATGCCTTCGAAGATGGGCGAGGCGTACTCTGCTACGAACTCTGCGAAGAAAAAGGGGCTTGCGATCATCACGACGGGCATATTCATTTCTACTGCAAATCTTGCCAGCGTTCCTTCTGTATGGAGAATATCCATATTCCAAGTTTCGAGCTGCCCGAAGGCTTTTATCCCCACTCTATTTCCTTTGTCATCAAAGGCGAATGCCCGGATTGCAGAAAGAAACACCAGTAAAGCGAAAGGTGCATTCTGCGTTAATTTAGCATAAATATTTTTGAAATTCTATTGCTTTTCCGATATTATCATTACTTTTGCAAGCGATTATCACGGGGTGCTGAAAGATTCGGCTGAGATGATACCCATTGAACCTGATGCAGGTAATGCTGTCGCAGGGATATTTGATAGCGCTTTATTCTTTCTCTTAAGGCTTTCATCTGGAAGTTCACCGTGTTTGATTACATATTTGCTTATCATCGCTTTCGGGCGATAGAAAAGCGTAAACAAACGGATTATTCATCATATAAAACGAACAGAATATGAAAGTAACTATCAACAACAAAGAGACCGAGACACAGGCTAAAACCATCAGGGAGTTAGCCCAGGAACTCGATTTGCCAGCTACAGGAGTTGCAGTAGCTATCAGTAACGAAATGGTGCCTCGTGATGAATGGGAAAACACAATCATCGCAGAAGGAGCAGACATCGTTATCGTAAAAGCGTTCTGCGGAGGATAACGGTCCCAGAATACTGCGGAAAAGAATCACCCAAAAGTACTTTTCCTACAGAAATGAAAACAAAAATAACAACTCTATAATAAAACAATGGAAAAATTAGTAATCGCAGGCAGAGAGTTTAACTCTCGCCTCTTCTTGGGTACAGGAAAGTTTAACAACAATGCCCTCATGGCTGAAGCCATCAAAGCATCAGAAACAGAAATGGTTACTGTTGCTATGAAACGTATCGAACTCGAAGACAAGCAGGACGACCTGCTCTCTCATATTGTGCAGAACCCAAATATCCAGCTCCTTCCTAACACCAGTGGCGTGCGCAACGCCGAGGAGGCTGTCTTCGCAGCACAGATGGCTCGCGAGGCTTTCGGAACCAACTGGCTCAAGCTCGAAATCCACCCTGACCCTCGCTATCTTCTTCCAGACTCTATCGAGACACTGAAGGCTACCGAGAAACTGGTAAAACTCGGTTTCGTGGTATTGCCATATTGCCAGGCAGACCCTACCCTCTGCAAGCACCTCGAAGAGGCTGGTGCTGCTACCGTGATGCCACTTGCTGCACCTATCGGTACCAACAAGGGATTAAGAATGAAGGACTTCCTGCAGATCATCATCGAGCAGGCTACTGTTCCAGTTGTAGTAGATGCAGGTATCGGTGCACCTAGCCACGCTGCCGAAGCCATGGAGATGGGTGCCAGCGCTTGCTTGGTTAACACAGCTATCGCCGTTGCCGGTGACCCTGTAGAGATGGCTAAGGCATTCAAGGAAGCAGTAGTATGCGGTCGCCGTGCTTACGAGGCAGGTCTCGGAGCCATCAGCGATTGTGCTGAGGCAAGTTCTCCTCTCACCGCATTCCTCAACGACTAATTATAATATAGATAATACAAAGGCATGAAGGATGAAGGCAAAGAAGCAAGAACGCTCTTTTTACCCTTTTACCCTTTTACCTTTTTACCTTAAAAAAATTATGCCAAACGATAAGAAAGCTTACGCCCAGAGAGAAAAGGCGTATATGCAGGGAAAACTCTTCCCACAGATCAAGGTTGGAATGACCAAGGTTAACCTCACTCCTACTGTTGTGAAGGATGAGCGCGGCATTCCACATACAGAGCCAAACGCTCCGGTTTACATCTACGATACCAGCGGTCCTTACAGCGACCCTAACTATCAGGTAGATTTGAAGAAAGGCTTGCCAAGAATGCGCGAGCAGTGGATTCTCGACCGCAACGATACCGAGCAGCTCAAGGAAGTTACCAGCGAGTATGGCAAGCAGCGCCTTGCTGACCATAGCCTCAACCACCTCTGCTTCGAGCACATCCAGTTGCCTCGCCGTGCTCAGGCTGGCAAGCACATCACCCAGATGGCTTATGCCAAGGCTGGCATCATCACTCCAGAGATGGAGTACGTGGCTATCCGCGAGAACATGAACTGCCAGGAGTTGGGCATCGAGACCCATATCACCCCTGAGTATGTGCGTGATGAGATTGCCCGCGGACGTGCCGTTCTTCCTGCCAACATCAACCACCCGGAGAGCGAACCGATGATCATCGGCCGCAACTTCCTCGTGAAGATCAATACCAACATCGGTAACTCTGCCACTACCTCCAGCATCGAAGAAGAGGTAGATAAGGCTGTATGGTCTTGCAAGTGGGGAGGCGATACATTGATGGACCTCTCTACCGGCGACAACATCCACGAAACCCGTGAATGGATTGTGCGCAACTGTCCTGTACCGGTAGGAACCGTGCCTATCTACCAGGCTTTGGAGAAGGTAAACGGCAAGGTAGAGGATTTGAACTGGGAGGTATTCCGTGATACCCTCATCGAGCAGTGCGAGCAGGGGGTTGACTACTTCACCATCCATGCCGGCATCCGTCGCCACAACGTGCATCTCGCCGATAGCCGTCTCTGCGGTATCGTGAGCCGTGGCGGTAGTATCATGAGCAAGTGGTGTCTCTACCACGACCAGGAGAGTTTCCTCTATGAGCACTTCGACGATATCTGCGACATCGTGGCACAGTATGACGTAGCCCTCTCTTTGGGCGATGGTCTGCGCCCAGGCTGTATTGCCGATGCCAACGATGCAGCCCAGTTTGCCGAGTTGGATACCATGGGCGAGCTTGTTACCCGTGCCTGGGACAAGAACGTGCAGGCATTCATTGAGGGTCCTGGTCACGTGCCATTGCAGAAGATCAAGGAGAACATGGAGCGCCAGCTCGACCACTGTCACGAGGCACCATTCTACACCCTCGGCCCATTGGTTACCGATATCGCTCCAGGTTACGACCACATCACATCAGCCATCGGTGGCGCCCAGATAGCATGGCTCGGCACTGCCATGCTCTGCTATGTAACACCAAAGGAGCACCTCGCCTTGCCTAACAAGGAAGATGTGCGCACAGGTGTAGTAACCTATAAGATTGCCGCTCATGCAGCCGATTTGGCAAAGGGGCATCCAGGTGCAACCATCCGCGACAATGCCCTCTCCAAGGCACGCTTCGAGTTCCGCTGGAGAGACCAGTTCCACCTCTCTCTCGACCCAGAGCTTGCCTTGAAGTATTTCGAGGAGGCAGGTCATACAGACGGTGAGTACTGCACCATGTGTGGTCCAAACTTCTGTGCAGCCAAGTTGACACACGATTTGAGAAAGTTTAAAAAGTAAGAAAATGTTTTCAGACGAATTAAAGAATATCAGTTGGGAGGAGACCACGGAGCGCATAGCTCGAATGACCGATAATGATGTGCGTCGTGCCCTTGCCAAGGATCATTGCGATGTGAACGACTTCATGGCGCTGATTTCACCGGCAGCCGAGCCATACCTGGAGGTAATGGCGCGTCTTTCCCGCAAATATACCGAGGAGCGCTTCGGCAAGACCATGTCGATGTTCATTCCTCTCTACATCACCAATTCATGCTCTAACTCCTGCGTGTATTGCGGTTTCCATCGTGAGAATCCGATGGCTCGTACCATCCTCACCCCAGAGCAGATTGAGAACGAGTATAAAGCCATCAAGCAGTTGGCTCCATTCGAGAACATCCTTCTCGTTACGGGCGAGAACCCAGCCAAGGCTGGCACCCCTTATCTTGCCAAGGCAATCGATATCGCCAAGAAGTATTTCTCTAACGTGAAGATTGAGGTGATGCCACTCTCTACTGAGGATTACAAGACCCTCGCCGACCACGGCATGAACGGCGTCATCTGTTTCCAGGAGACCTACAACCACGAGCACTACAAGCTCTACCACCCACGTGGCATGAAGAGCAAGTTTGAGTGGCGCTGCGACGGTTTCGACCGCATGGGTATGGCAGGCGTTCACTCCATCGGTATGGGTGTGCTCATCGGCTTGGAGAAGGAATGGCGCACGGATGTAGTGATGATGGCTCATCACCTGCGCTACCTTCAGAAGCACTACTGGAAGACCAAATACAGCGTGAACTTCCCTCGTATGCGCCCTGCACAGAACGAAGGTTTCCAGCCAAACAGCTTCATGACCGATAAGCAGTTGGCACAGGCAACTTTCGCCATGCGTATCTTCGACCACGATGTAGATATCTCCTACTCTACCCGTGAGCCAGCCTACATCCGTGACAACATGGCAACACTGGGTGTCACCACCATGTCGGCAGAATCAAAGGTAAATCCTGGTGGTTATCATACCTATCCTCAGGCACTGGAGCAGTTCACCGTAAGCGATGAGCGTACCGCCAAGGTAATCAATGCGAGATTGAAGGAATTGGGCAGAGAGCCAGTCTGGAAGGATTGGGATGCCTCATTCGATTTCTTCGGAAATATCACAAACGGATAAAGAAGATATAATTAAACAGAATAAAAAAAGAGTGTATCATAAATTCATGACACACTCTTTTTTTGTTAATATTCTCAGACTGACGCCCCTATAATAGATCATTTCAGATGGATGGTCTGTGTTTTCCCCGTGATATCAGTTACCACGGCGATCCCTCCATCACGAATCTCGACCTTCTCATATTTGGCATCAACTATCACCTTGCCTTTTAAGGTCATAATACCCCAATATCTTGGAATCTCTTCAAAGGCACAATAGGCACCAACAGGTTGCGCTATGCTGCGATAAAGGGGTGGCACGACAACTCTGCCATCCACTTTTATGCCCCATTTCTTTCCAGCCTGATATAATTCCACATGTCCTGCTTCTGACTTCTCATGCAAAAGAAGCATCTCGTTTGCTTCCTTTTTCTTCTCCTGTAACATCATCTCATCATAGTATTTCTTGCCAAGGCGAGGCATTACAATATGAAGATCTTCATTTTCATTCTTTGGGTTATTGCATCCAATATAGGTCTTCTTCAAATATGAATCCACCAGGTAGTAGTCCTGCTTGCTGTCCATAACCACGATACAACCACAACGAAGAGTGGCACACTTCCAATACACATGTTCATAATCACCACGCAAGAAACATACTCGATTACTATCTATAGTAGCCTTCATCATCAAGCCATTGCCTCCTTCATAATAGTACCATTCCTGGCAACCACTATCTACTAAATAATTATAACGATATATCAGGTAATCCCCAAAATTGAACAGGTCATATTTGGAAGGGCAATATGGCCAAGAGAAATGTTCGTAGGTGCGAGACATATAAACATCTCCATATTTGATGAACTCCCAACCTTCTAGCGTAACCACCTTTGGAACATCGTAAACATTGGGACCATCGTCAATAATAGCTCCAGCCAACAAGTCATAATAGCAGACCTCCTTTCTGCGATGTCGGTAGAACAGGATGTTGCCATCCAACAGCTTCATGTCACGGTAATCGCCTGGCTCCAAGACTTGTTCTCCCTGCCGGTTCACTACCGTCATCTTTCCATCAGGCAGCTTGATGATGGCAAACTCCCCTCTACTGTCCACAAACTCTCGATAATGCAGCGTCTGGAGCAACTCCTCATGGCTCACCACCATCATCATTTCTGAGTCTGGATGAATCAGAATATCGTCTTGCTTCTCGTTCATCAGGAAAAACTCTCTATCCTTCGGAGTCTCCTTTCTCTTGCCAACTTTCAGCTTTCCTTCAAACATCGCATTCCAGTTCCATACTTGCGAAGGCAACCCGAACACCCGATATAGTCCCACATTATCTATAATTACGCAGTTCTTCTTTCCCTTAGCCACTCGCAATCCTCGTCCCACCATCTGCAGGTACTTGGCAAGTGACAGCGTAGGTCGAGCCAACTGCACAAACTCAATATCCGGACAGTCAAATCCCTCCGAGAAGATGTCCACATTCACCAGCACTTGTATAGGAGCAAGTTCATCGCCAACTCCATCAGCAGCCCGCAAGCAAGTAGCCCCCAGGCCATCACCAACTCGCAAGCAAGTATCAGTAAGGCGGTCCCATCCCGCACAATCTGGCGAGACCTTTGATGGTCCGCCATCCTTAGAGCGTAGCGGTTCCGAGCACCGAGTAGGGCGGTTTCCTCCCTCTCCCCTGAGGGTGAGAGGGTCGGGGTGAGAGGTGGAGCCCTCTTTAAGGGTAAAGAGGGACGGGGTGATTTTCGAAAAATTTTGAGAAGTATTAGAAGATTTGAACCTTTCAATCAGCATTCTGCGCTCACTCGCAGGAGTCTTACTATCAATAGCAACAGCCGCGATGCCGTGTTCTCTGTAGAACTCGGCAATAGCATTAGCATGAGAAATATTGATAGCATACACGATGCCCTTTCTGTCTTTACCAAATTCTTCCAAACTCCGATAGAGCCTTTCGATACTCGGCTTCTTATTCAGCAACATATCCATTTCTTTGTTCTGGTAGTCACCATCAGCCCCTCGCTTCTGCAAGGAGTCGATGAGCCGTTGCGTCACACCATCCGATTTGATGCTCACAAAATCATATGTCGCCAATCTTCCCTTGCTGATAAATTCAGGAACACTCCACGACTGCACCAAGACATCAAACAAATCCGTGAATCCCTTACCATTCAATCGGCAAGGTGTTGCTGTCAGTCCCAGGAACTTAGCTTTCGGGAATCTCTCCCACATTCCCTTGTAAGTCTTGGCAAGCGCATGGTGCGCCTCGTCAATCACTATCATTCCCGGTTCTTCCTCTATCTCGTCATAGTGCTTCGACAACCATTGTATCGACACAGCCTTGATCGGCATCATGTCAGAAGTAGGATTAACAGAAAAGGCAGAAGTGGCACCAAGCCCATCACCACCCCTCTCACCCAGGCGGTCCCATCCCGCACAATCTGGCGAGACCTTTGATGGTCCGCCAACCTTAGAGCGAAGCGGTTCCGAGCACCGAGTAGGGCGGTTTCCTCCCTCTCCCCTGAGGGTGAGAGGGTCGGGGTGAGAGGTGGAGCCTCCCTTAAGGGTAAGGGAGGACGGGTGGGTTTTCGAAAAAACTCTTTGAATAGTTTCTCGAATCTGAGAAACCAACTCCCTTCTATGGGCAACAATCCAAACATGACAATTAGAATGTTCCCTCAAAAACGATTCTACGACCGAAGCGAGTAGAACCGTTTTTCCCGTACCAGTTGGCATTTGTGCCATTACGGACCGATGAAGGCGCAACGCCTTCTCAATCCGTTCCTTCATATCCTCTTGGTAATCAAAAAGCTTGATTACATTCATATTTTCAAATTATAATTAAATATTGTTATTTTTTCGCCTTGTCGGTTGACTACTCCGTATAATTTTACTATCTTTGTCAACCAGAAGAAAGAATGATTAATTATGGAACTAAAAGATATATTTTCTAAGCGACTGCGCAACGCACGTCTGATGCGAGGCTTGTCCATGCAACAACTCTGTGTGATGATGAATGATATTGTCACCAAACAATCTGTGTCTAAATACGAACGAGGCGAGAGTATGCCAGACAGTACCATTCTCATCGCATTGTGTAAAGCCCTGAACATTTCCCCCGACTATCTGTTTCGTGAAAATCGTTCAGCTCTCAATAATGTTCATTACCGCAAACTAACTCGCCTGAGTGCTAAGGAAGAGAAATCCATCAATCTCATGGTGGAAGATACCATTGAACGCATCAATGAAATAGAAGATATTTGTGGCATCGAAAGACATTTTGATGCTTCCTCCTTTACTTGCCAAGTAAAGTCTTTAAATGATGTTTTCAGCGCAGCAACCAAACTCCGCACCGATTGGAATATTGGCAACGCCGCCATTACAAACGTCATCAACATCTTAGAGACCAATGGTATCATTGTGGTAGAAGTAGAAGCTTCTGACGCTTTCTCTGGTCTCAATGGCACATTGGAAAATGGAACTCCTGTCATTGTCATTAACAAACAGATGAGCACCGAGCGTAAGCGTTTCACTGCGCTTCATGAATTAGGTCATGCATTGCTTCATTTTCCAGAAGACATGGATGAAAAGATGGAAGAACAATACTGCAATATTTTTGCCAATGAAGTTTTGATGCCAAGACAAACTTTCTTTCAGTCTATTGGTGAGAAACGCCACGACATAGCTTTAGTTGAGTTGAAAAACCTTCAAGCAGAATTTGGAATATCCGTTGATGCCTTGATGTATAAGGCGAGATATCTTGATGTCATATCAGAAAATCGCTATACAACCTATTGGAAGAAGAAAAATTTTGATTCCAATTTCAAATCACAGGTAGAGAAAAGCATCATTGATGACGAGCACAGCACCAGATTCGAGAACCTTATCTATCGTGCCCTGTCAAGTGGCTTGATTACAGAATCCAAGGCTGCCGTCTTACTCAACAAGACGACAGAGGAAGTATTACATAATTTCGTTCTTGCCTAATGGAAATAGTAATCAGCGATACCAATATATTCATAGATTCTTTTTGAGAATGCCATGATTACAGACATAGAAAGTGCAACCTTTGAAATTTAAGCGTTATGATATAGAACAAATTATTCCGTGATTGCCTCGCTGTAGTAATGCATCAACTAAAAAGATACAGCATGCAACGTTTGTAAGCCAAAAATGCCTACAAATATCATATAAATATTGTAAATTATTCGTTAATTGGTCTTAAATATGTAAAAATCAATGGGATAAATTTGTTTAAGAAAAAAAATACTCGTAACTTTGCAGCAGCTCATTAACCAAGTTGTTAAAGGAGTTACGAGGTCGTATAGCAGGTTGCTATACGACCTTTGCTTTAATCATTTATCCTTTGCATTATATTTTTTATAAGTTCATCAGGTGTTAAAACTCTTCCTGATAGCCTTAACCATTCTTCATATTCCTTTGCTTTCTTCCTCACTTGATGAGGATAATCGGCATAAAAAGCAGTCCATAACAGCACAAAGGTCTTTCTAACATCTAAGACAACAAAATAGTTGTCGCCATCATCTACCTCCAGCCAAATGCATACACGATGCTTTCCGCTTCTAGTTTGCTCCCAGCATTTCACCTCACTCTTCTGAGGTAAAATTTCAACAGTAGGCTTTGCCCATGGCATTCTTTCACATCTTCGGAAATCAGGAACTCTTTCATTTTCCACATTTCCCTTATGTGTCATGTGATAAAAAGTATAGGCCCTATCTTGAAACTCAGGGTGCACTTTCATTTGTAAAGGCCAACTTCCGAAATACGCTTTACGTCTTATAAAATCTTTCTCAAATACAGAATATACAGCATCTATATAAGTAGAATAATTCCCGCCATAATCAGACAGGAATAATTTGTCGGGCACATCATTGATACTTACAGCCATATTACACCTGCCTTCCCTTCCACACAAAGATATTAACCTTATCCTCTTTCACCAATGTTGACTTCAGCAGAGAATATTTTGAACGCCGCTTCATTTGTTCCACAAGTTCTAACTTTGCAGCACTAGTATTTAAACCTCTATGCGCATAAGCGACAGCACCTATCAAGAAATCAGCAAGTTCTATGAGTTCCACCTCATGAGATCGAACTTGTTGTATCTTTCGAATCATTTTTTTATTATAGTCATAAGCATTGTTAGCCAGCACATCTTTCAGCTTTTCCACCTTTCTTCCACCATTAGTATCTTTTATGTCTAAATAAATACAATACTCATTCGATGGAGTCAAGATTGTCTTTAACAAGTCAAAGTACATTTTATAATAAAACTGGTCATGTGTTTGCCCATATTGCTCATGATGTAGAACGGATTTATCTGGTACAACCAACACCCTAAAATGCAAATCAGAATTATCGAAAAAGAAATCCATTACTTCTTGATAATATGCCAATTTGGCTTGAGAGACAGCATTCCACTTTAGTTCACAAGTAGGTTTTAGTCCATACTTCACCTTAATGGCACGAAGTCTCTTAAAGATAGCATCTTTCTTTTGCTCTTCACACCACACACACCCTAAAAACATCGGCTTAATCCCATCATGTTCTAAATGGCAGCTCTCATCACAATAAATATTTATTTTTGCCATGACTATTAAATTTTATATCTACAAAATTATCTATTAATTTTGAAAACGCCAAAATTCTTGGCTATATTTAACGATAATAAAGAGATAATCTATTCCACCTGATATACAGATGCCGAGCAAAAAGCAGAGTTCGATTTGTCTTTCGGTATTGCCGAGCGCATTAGTGAGATTCTGAAAGCCAAGGGTCTCACCCAAAAGGATTTCGCCCGCTTGCTCAACAGTAAATCACCGTTAGAACGTAACTACTGATTTTCAGCAGTTAGCACATCCAACAATTTTTCAAAAAAAGCATATTATTAATTGGTATTGCCAGAGCTGCCTATTAGGCTGCCTTGACATTCACCTTTTTGTTCGAGTTATAATTACATGGGATTAGGGACATGAAGTCTTGCTCCCCCTCCATCAGTCGGGTGAGTATATCTTCTATATAATCGCCAAAATTAATGTCATTCAACTTGCAGCTCTCAAAAAGTGAGAACATAAAAGCTATGTTTTCCGCACCTAAATGGCTACCGGTATGCATCCAGTTTCTCCTTCCCATAGCCAAGTGGCGGAACATTCGTTCGACCGCATTGTTATGCATCTCGACACGGCCATCCTGCAAGAACACCTTGAAGGCCTTCTCGTCATCAAGTACATAGTTGACTGCTCGCAGAACCATTGCACCATAAGAAGAATCAAGCTTGATCTTCTTCAACAATTTCATCAACTTGCCAACGATCGATGCACTGTACTTAAGTCTAAATCGGCGTCGCTGCTTTGCAGTATGCTTGCGTAACTTCGACTCTCGCTCTATCTGGAAGAGGTAGTTCATCATCAAGATGATTACACGCACACGATGGTCAGAGATATAAGCATCCACGAAGCGATGGCGGGCATGGAACCAGCAAGCTGTACGCACCAGTCCCATTTCCTCCAAATCCTTCTCAATTGTCTCATACAAGACTGCTCTGTCTGCAGTAATCACAGGTCCCAGGCGTTCACGAAGATAAGTCATGATTTGCTGCATCCAACCGTTCAAGGTTGACTGAGCTACCTTCATACCCATCTGTGACAACATATCCAACAAGCGGTTTTCGGAGAGATGATAGGCAAACTTCGACTCCAGATAGAACCTACAGAAGGATGGCATCAAAGGATTACCCTTGATGATACTCTGAGGATACTTGCTGCTCTGAGGATCAGAGCCAGGTACATTAAAGCGCGCTATCTTGTATTCCTTACAATAAACCTCTTGTTTCTGATAGAAGAACAGACGGACTACCCACATGTCCTTCTTACCCTTACGTATGATAACCTTTGCATTCTCAGGAAGATCAGATTTATCTATGCCGAAGGACTTCAAAACTCTAGCTGTTGTAGTATAACGCTTGCGAGGGAGTTGACTATCTGATTTCTGCTTTTCTTTTTCTGTTTTCTTAGGCAGTTTTACAGCTGGTTGCTCTGGGGCTGAAGATGCCTTAGACTCTTCATCCTTATGCTTTTCATCCAACGCCTCGTCAGCAGCATCACTGATTTTCTTTTTCAATCCATCAAGTCCCAACTCATTGACCTCTGCGTCGGATGTATCCAACACACCATTCAAGAGATTGGTCATATCTGAGTTATGAGCAAACTTTCTATGAAGGAGAACCTCGATGATAGTTTTATAATCAACCTGAGCCTTGTCTGCTATATCCAACAAGGCATTTGCCTTTTCATAATCATCTGCCTTGGAATGAAGTCGAGATACCTCTGCTCGTAATTCCGAGTTATCAGATTCCGCTTGGGTCAAAGCCACCTCCAACACATAGATACGAGCATTTGCATCTGATAAATCTTCGCTTAACATAGAGATACGCTCGTTTGCCTTGTCAAGTTCCTCCGACAACTCTGTATTACCTTGCTCAATCTGCTGTTTGAGCAAGCCAACAAGCTGTTTGGACTTGGCTAGGTCATTGCTAGCTTTAGTCAACATTGACTTATACGTAGCAAGCTGCATCTCTATATTACTCTTGTTATTTATCATGTTTACAAAGGTACTAAATTTCTGCGACATATACAACTATTTCTTGTTAAGAAAAGTTATATAACTACTTGTTTTTCAGAAGCTTATAAGATTTCAGAAACAACTTTTCCTCGTATTCCTTGTTTTTCTTTTCCAAAGCTTCTTTTGCTGTCAGAAGAGATTTGCGCTCTCTCAATAGAGCAAGCAGTGCTTCCTGCTTGCCCAAAATATACTCTTGTATCTCTACCATCACATCCATGATTTCAACCTGACGCAGATTCATTCGAGAAATTTCCTCTCGAATCGCCTTTTCATCAGATGAACCTTGCTGTAATGAAACTTGAAGCTCTGCAACACGAGATTGCATACGCTTCAGTTCTGCATGCATGGATGGTATCAAACTCTTAATATCAGTATTCATAATATGATTTCCGTTTGTACAGATGTTGATAGCATCAGTATCAATGTCTCACGGCTTATCTTATGACAGCGAGCTGCCTCCAAGAAGCGAGGCTTGAGAAACTTACCATCATCAAACCACTTCTGGTATAAGACAAAACCATTGATATCATAATGTAATATTTTAACCTTGCGGTAATCCTTGGAATAGAAGATGAAGGCTTCATCATAACTATAAGGATCATGCTGCATTTTTTCACGGATGATTCCTGCCAAGCCCTCACGACCATTGCGCATATCAGTGGGTGTGGAACTCAAATAATAAGTTGTTCGAGAAGTGAAGTTCAGCATGGCTATGACATTTTACGCAGCAGTTCTGCAACTGCAAACAGGTTAGTACACTTGATTTCCATCTCATCACCAGTCGGAGACTTCAAAATCAGTCTCTCAACTTGCCAACCTGCAGGAGTTTGTTGCTCGGGAACAAAATTCTCCTCAACTGTCAAAGCGATAAACTCACCGTCGCCTAGCTTCTTGTTTTCATCTGGTTGAAGCTTATTTGAACGATATGATTTCTTAAACTCAATGAGCCAGTCATAATCCACTGCCTCATCCTTACAATACTTGCGCAAGCTACGACCTTTACGATTTTGGTTGTAATCCTGCATCACTTTTTCGAAATATTCCCTTGTTTCCATTATCAAACTGTTTTGATTACGGATGCAAAGGTAATATATTATATAGGTACCGCCATACGGGCTAACGGTGATTTACGAAAAAATGGCGCAGACCTTTGATGGTCAGCCAACCTTAGAGCGAAGCGGTTCCGAGCTGCGGAGGGCGGTTACATCCTCTCGTCCTTAGGGAAGAGAAGCTTGGTGAGAAAGGTGAAGCTCTCCTTGCAGGAGAGACAGAGAGGTAGAAAAACCTTTGAAAAGGGTCATTGGGATTCCCGAATCTACTTCATGAACTTCGCTTGAATGAATTGCGGCACTTTCCATGCCATTTTCAATTGTTTTTAGAAAACATCACTATGAGAACCAGTATTAGTCATCACTAAAACTAGCTCATCATTATATTGTTTCCATATCAACAGCCAATCTGGCATAATATGACATTCCCAACTTCCCGCATATTGCCCAGATAGTTTATGCGGCTTATATTCAGGAGGTAATTTTCCAGTCTCTTCAAGTAATCGAATTACTTTCTTTAGCTTTTCCATTGGAAGATTACGTTTTTTACAACGCTTTACATCCTTTTCAAAGCGACTGGTAGCTATGATTCTGTATTTCATATTCCCAACTTTTCAAACATATCATCAGCACTTTCATACTCTGTCACTCTACCATGACGAATATCATCCATTGCTTCTTCTATCCCTGACATGCTTTTCTGATGATTAGGAACAATCACAACGCCTTTCATTGCCTCAAGAACTTTCTTGAGGCCAGCCATAACACTATTATCTTCCACTTGTATAGTTAATGTTGCCATAACCTATAATTTTAAACGTTAAACTTTTCCGCAAAAGTACGCTTTTTTATTGAAACCACCAAGAAAAAAGCCGAAAATCTGCAAGTTATCAGCAAATTCCACAATGCGCCAGCCGACAAACAATCGCAACACTGTTGCGTAAGCACTCCCAGCCAGCCCCTCGTGGGCACAGGCTCCGCTGGCTGGCCAAAACTCTGGTGGCGCTATAGCAGAGCCAGCTACATCCTCTCGTCCCTGAGGGTTTCTGTCCCCCAGAACTGGGGGAACCGAAGGGGGCGTAAAGACTATTGAAGAGAGGCTTGGTGAGAAAGGTGGAGCCTTCCTTAACGGTAAGGAAGGTTTCTGTCCCCTAGAAGGGGAACCGAAAGGGTCGTAAAGACTATTGAAGGTAGGTTTTCGAAACTAGATATTATCTATCTTTATACATCCCCTCATAATACTTCTGATACTCCCCAGAAGTAACATGATCCATCCATTCCTGGTTATCGAGATACCATTTTACGGTTTCCTCGATTCCCTCCTCAAACTGGAGAGATGGCTCCCAACCGAGTTCCTTCTGAAGCTTGCGAGAATCGATGGCGTAACGCATATCGTGACCCTTTCTGTCTGTTACATAAGTAATCAAATCCAAGTCAGCACCCTCAGGGCGACCGAGCAATCTATCAACAGTCTTGATTACCACCTTGATGATATCGATATTCTTCCACTCGTTGAAACCGCCGATGTTATAGGTCTCGGCAATCTTACCCTTGTGGAAAATCATATCGATGGCACGGGCATGATCTACTACATACAACCAGTCGCGCACGTTCTCACCCTTACCATATACTGGCAATGGCTTGCGATGACGGATATTGTTGATGAACAGCGGAATCAACTTCTCTGGGAACTGGTATGGACCGTAGTTGTTAGAGCAGTTGGTCACGATGGTAGGCATACCGTATGTATCGTGAAAAGCACGCACGAAGTGGTCTGAGCTTGCCTTGGATGCAGAATATGGAGAGTGAGGATTGTACTTGGTAGTCTCTACGAAGAACTCCTCGCCATAAGCCTCGTGGTTCTTACCGCTGGATGCCTTGGTAGTGAAAGGAGCAGGAACGCCCTCAGGGTGAGTCATCTG
>ERZ835980.371-NODE-371-length-63226-cov-4.715312_pt1 | contig 63226 bp, 53 predicted proteins | sample MGYA00519943_ERZ835980 | MGnify/ENA primary metagenome ERZ835980 (study PRJEB31850, sample SAMEA3708791) | human gut metagenome | biome: human gut; feature: human-associated habitat; material: faeces | place: China | collected 2014 ... | reverse complement strand
CCCAGTTTGAGCGTGGTGAGGCCCTGATCCACAGCAACAACAATAAGGTTCCTGTTGTTATTAAGGCTTCTGCCGAGGAAAAAGAAATGATTACCACCGACCGGGCGGAGCTGGAAGCGATCCTGCGAAAAAGGCAGAAAGGAACCACATAATTCATGGGCGTTGTACGCATTTTCCTATTTATGCGTATAACGCCCAAAATGAGTACAAGGAGGTATGTAAGTCATGGCCCTTATAGAAGACGAACGCTTGGTTTTACGGTGGCTCAGTCAGTACGGGCCTTTGCGTTTGCCGCAAATTTGGGGGCTGCTCCATTACAGGCCGCAGCGCTCTGCCAATCGGCTCATTCAGAACATGAAGCGTGCCCGCAGAATTGCCCCCATAGAAGGCGGTGAATATCTGGCAATCGATCAATACTGCGAGCCGAAGCCGCGAATGATCACAGCCGTCTGGGTGCTGCTTCAATTCATTGAGCAGATCGACCCCGAAGCCCACTGGCAGGCGGATGCGCCAGCGCAAATCTCTTTCTTGAAGGATAAGACAGCTTATGAAATCGTGGTTCTATATGAAGACGAGGATCATTTGGCCCGGCTTCTTCAGCCTCAGGAGGATACGAAGTACATCTTCGTTGTCCCGAATATGGGATTTGCGAATAAGCTGATGCTCCCGGATGCTCCGTGTCTTTTTGCGACCGTTGAGCAAACCGGAGCGGGAACGCCAAAAATCACTTTCTACTCTACTTAGGAGGAAAACGATATGCCCGATGAAAAGTCCATCTTTATGAAAACCTCCGGCAGAGCCTTGAACATCCTGAATCAGCTCCACGCCGGAACTGCCCAGGCGATGTACGCATATACCATCGGACAGCAGCGGGAAGCAAACGATATGGCTCTCAGCAATGCAATTCTTGTGGAAAAGCTGATTGGCTGTTACCGGGTCATTCCCACCCTTTTGGGGTCTCCCAATGCAAAAAAGGCCGTTGAACAGATCATGCAGGACGAAATTCCGGTTGAGATTGGCTTTACCGAAGACGGCTGGTTCTCCCTGCGGATTCCCAGGCTGCTTCCCCGAAAGGAGCGGGACAAAGGCTCTGTCGAATACATTCGAGGCTTTTTAGGCCCTGCCATGCAGCGGTTCTTCAAGGAGGAATTTCCCGTCCGCTATGACGACTGCGTAATCATCTATCGCCATATCTACGACCGCACAGAGCCGGAGCGCAAGCACCGGGATCACGATAATATTGAGACCAACTTTGTGACGGATATTGTCGCCCTGTATGTCATGGCAGACGATGCGCCGCTGCGCTGTCGGCATTACTACTGCAGTGCCGCTGGCAGCACAGAACGCACCGAGGTCTACGTTGTCCCTGAGCCGGATTTCATGCGCTGGTATGCGGCAGAAAAAACATTTCCAGAGGAAGGGGTGAAGCTCCATGCGCAGACCACCTTTTGGCCGAAAAAAGCTATCCCAAAACAGGGGTAAAATCTCACAGCGACTTATCTACACCCCGCAGAATGTAAAAAAACACCATGTCCCAAGGAAAATCCTGCCTCTGAACCATTCCGATTTAGCCAAGAGGAGCAGGCACGAGGGCGAAAATGCCCCGGTTCAAGGAGAGAAAACATGACCACCATAAAGCAGGATTCCCATGTGTACAGATTGCTCACATTTCTTTCCTATGTCGGGGAGTACCCTCTGTGTTCTTTGCAGCTTTTCGGAAGCAAAGAGGTATGGCGCAAACTGATTCACAAGCATTCCCAGCGACAAGAGTATCGCATCCCTGGCCATGCCGAAAAAATTACCTGTCGGCTTCTTCTGATTACCGGCAAGGGTAAGGGCAAATCTGTCCGGCTATCCAAAGGAGGGCAGAATATTCTTGAGATCGTCAATCCCAATGCCGCCCTTTACTATACTCAGAATTACCTGCGCCACAATCATGCCGGTGAGGCCAAACGGTTGGACCGTTTCCATCGGGTGGCCGAATCCGCTGCCCTGATCAGTCTGGCAGGATTCGAGACCTGCCCCTATAGGCTGCCCCAGCTTCAAATGGTCACAATCCGCAAGGTCGTTACGGATGCGCCTTCGTTCTATATCAGCAAAGAACTCAAGTATGTGGGCGATGATGATGTCAACAAAACCAGCTTTTCCAGAATAACAGGTGCGCTGTTCTACCCCGGTGGATGTTACGCCGTGTACAACAGCCGTGACTATCTGATGAACTGGAACGGCAGAGGCGAGGCAAAGGTCAGGCTCCACCTTACGGAGATCGCACGCATGAATGCAGATGTGGATGATGTGCAGTCGGCTATCCTTTTTGGTGCAGGATACGAAATCGCTGAAATCACCTTGCGTACCCTATGGAAAACCAAGCGGGCAGAAACAGAGTTCAACGTCATCTACGACCATCTTCATTTTATCCCTTTGAATGAGTTCGGCGTGCGCCTTCTGAAAATACTGACCTCCCCAGACTGGAACGAAACATTGCTGGATCTTCTGTTCGATTCGGAAGACAGATCCTACGGTACCGGCGTTTTCGAGTATGACGCTCGTGAGAACGGTATTTATCTGTTCTCATTCCTGGACAGCGACATCACCCGATTGAACCATTTTATAGATGGCGCAAAAGGAATCGAGCGGGAAACAGCGGTTATCTGCTTTCCGGAGCAAGCTGCCTTTGTTCGGAATATCGTTGGGCCGAAAGTCAGCATCAAGACGGTGACAATGGAAACGGTAGAAGATGCCCTCTGCTTGGAAGGAGATGATCCGGTTGAATGAGAAACAGCGCAAAGCCGCGATCCTGGTTGCCTCCATCCTTGGATGCGGGACACTTCTTTATCTCGGTGGCCTACTGAGTCAGGTGTTTACCAATTATTCTGTCTGGATGGAGTCTGGTGGTATGTGGGAGCAAACACGGATTGCTGCCCCAGACTGGAATCCCATCGTGTGCTTCTTGCATGCATTCAATTGGAACGGCGTCAAAGCAATTCTCCTGATCGTGGGTATCGGAGTCGGTATTGTGATCTATCTTAAAATTCACGATAAATTCTCCGGGACCCAGTATGACGACCGGGGGTTCACCAAGAGCAAGGCCGGCACTTACGGTACCGCGGACTGGATGACAGAGAAAGAGCTAAAATCCGTTCTGGAACTGTCCACCCCGGAAAAGGCTGCCGGCATGATTCTTGGTGAGCGGAATGGCCAGCTGGTATGTTTACCGGAGGACACCCGCCTCAACCGTCACTGCGCTATCTTCGGCGCATCCGGCACCATGAAGTCCAGAGCAGTTATTCGCAATGCGCTCTTTTCCGTCATCCGCAGAGGTGAGTCCGCTCTGATTGCGGATCCAAAGTCGGAAATGTACAGCGACACCTCCGAGCTATTCCGGAAAAACGGGTATGAGGTCAAGGTACTGAATTTAGTCGATCCTTTGCATGGGGACTCCTGGAACTGCATGTCCGACCTGAATGGAAACACCATGATGGCACAGGTCCTCACCAACGTCATCATCGGCAATACCAGTAACGGCAAAAGCGACCATTTCTGGGACAACGGTGAGGCAAATCTGCTGAAGGCACTGGTTCTCTATACCGATTTGGACAAGACCCTCCCACCGGATCGAAAAAATCTGGCCTACGTCTATCAGCTGCTGACCCACAATTCCGAAAAAACGCTGACCGTCATGTTTGAGAAGCTGCCGCCGGACCATCCGGCCCGGGCACCGTTCAATCTGTTTTCGCAATCCAGTGATACGGTCAAATCCGGTATTATTCTTGGTCTGGGCACCCGGTTGCAGGTGCTCCAGAATGAGGCTGTAAAACAGCTTGTCTCTTTCTCCGACATCGACCTGACCGCACCAGGCAGCCACAAATGCGCCTATTACATCATTCTCAGCGATCAGGAAACATCCATGGCGTTCCTTTCTTCGCTTTTCTTTTCATTCCTGTTTATCAAGCTGACCCGCTTTGCTGACCTTTCCCCGGGTGGACGGTGTCCCGTGCCTGTAAATCTGATTCTGGACGAGTTTAACAACATCGGCCGAATCGGCGGCGCACCGGACGGCTCGGATTTCTGCCGTTCCCTAAGCGTGATCCGCTCTCGGGACATTCGGGTCATGCTCGCTGTCCAGAGCCTTGGACAGCTTCAGAACCGGTATCCCAACAATCTATGGTCCGAAATCATCGGCAACTGCGACATTCAGCTTATGCTAGGTTGCACAGACGATGTTACCGCAGATTACATATCTGACCGCAGCGGAGAAATGTGCATCGTTGTGGATTCTACCATGACGGTGAAGAAAACCGTTGCCGTTGCGCAGGTAATCCCACAGTATCGGGAAACACAGGGGCAAGGAAAGCGCAAGCTCCTCACCCCAGATGAAGTTCTTCGCCTTCCGCATGAACAAATGCTGGTCATTATCCGTGGCCAGAATCTGCTGCGGCTGAATAAGTTCGACTACACCCGCCATCCCATGTCCAAAGAAATGGTCCGTACTTCTATCATGAACTACTGCCCAAGGTCCGGTTACACGCCCCCGCCCCAGACCGATTCCGAACGGGAGTCCGATAAAAATCCTCGGCGGGAGTCACGCGGTCGGAAGCTTAGCCGCTCCGATACTCCGCCAGTTGAATTTTAATTTACCTGAATAGGAGGAAAATGTATGTCCACAATCGAAACCACCACACCACTCGATGGTGTGTCCGTAACCCCAAGCAGTGAAGCGCCCCAGACTGACCCTGTCCTGAAAGTGCCGCCCCGTCAGCCAGTGTCCACTGGTGAGGTCTTGGAAACTACCGAAGGCAGCAGCACAGCACCCCATTCCCCCCGGCAGGCACGGCAAAGACTCAATGTCCCTATGCCCAATATGGAAGTTTTGGCGATTGATGATGCGCTTGGTGTCCAGACCGAGATTGAAAAAGCCAGAGATAAATTTCTGGATCTGGTCGAATCTCTGAAAACCGGGCGCTACCTCACCGATAAGATTCAGGGTGTCGAAAAGCATTCTGGCCAGGGTGAGCCGCGTGCTGTGATTTTCCATGGCGATTACAAGGTCGTCATTATGGCCTCCATGATCGTTGACCTGCCCAAGGACTTGCGTGGGCAGGCCCCCTATGAAGTCTACCATTATCTGCTTACCAAGCGGCTTGGGTCAGAAATTGATTATGTCGTCAAAGGCATTGATCGCAATACCGGTCTGGCGGTCGGCAGCCGAAAAGATGCCATGGCCACGAAGCGCCGGTATTACTACCTGAACCAGACCCGTGAGGGCACATACCGAATTTATGAGGGGCTCTGCTGCGAAGCACGAGTGATGTCCGTCATTCCCTACGGCATCTTCGTAGATTTGTTCGGCATCGACGTTTACATTCCCTTGCGGGAACTAAGCTATGTGCGGCTGACCGATACCATGGGCTACTATGAACCCGGCGACCGGGTACTGGTGAAAGTCACCCAACTCAACCGGGACGACCCGAATGACATCCGCGTATCAGCCTCTGTAAAACAAGTTTCTGCCAATCCTGTGGATAAGGCCCTTGAGAAAATCGAGGTGAACAGTAACTACGCCGGTACCGTCACACTGGCGGACCGTACCGGTATCTTTGTGAGTCTGGATATGGGTGCCGAATGCAGATGCAGATTCCCATACCGTGCCAGGCCACCCAAGGGTGCCCGTGTGGTCGTAAAAATTGCGGGCATCAATATGGAGCAGAAAACTGTTTGGGGAAATATCACCTATGTCACCATTCCCAAATAACGCTGAAAGAAGGTACCCTTATGACGCAATGCGAACTGCCGAAAGAGGAATTGGTTCGCCGAAAGGAGCTGTCTGATAGCACCCGGAAAATGATTTACGGCTTGCTGGAAGTCGTTGCCGAGGACGAAGCCTCGCTTATGACGACCTACCGCGACTTCTACCTCCAGATCAGCTTTTCGGAGCTGCATCCGCTGATGGTTTTTTACCTGGCTCGGCCCCTGGAGGGAGAGAAAGCCATGCTGACAGATCGCTGGAACGATCTGAATCTGCGCAGCGTTCTTGGCTGCCATTCCGTCAATGAAAACTTCAGCTGCTATAACTATCGTGCGACCCACTGGCTCGATACTCAGATGACCAAGACCAGGTTTTTTGAAATTCTTGACCGATGTGTCGACGAAGCTGTACGCGGGTATGCTCAACTCGCGCACTGAGTGCTGTTGTTCTCGATACTCCCAGCATTTTTGAGCAAATCACGCAAACAGGAGGGAGCGTACATGTAAAATAAATTGCAACCCTACTTGCTGCCGTAATACCGGTTTTGGCAGGCTGCCCGGGATTCGGATCTGATGTCACAGGTCCAACCAATCATAGCCAGTATCCCAGACCGATTCTGAAATAGCCCCAAATGCCCCCGTCTTCCGTGAAGAGGGCCCCGAGTTCTCATCGTTTAGGCCCATGTCCCAGACTGATTCTGGAGAGGAATTTCAGCTGAAGTGCCGGCCGGACCGGGCAGCAATACGCAGTTCTACCTTTGAGAAAAGGCATCAGTTTTAACGACTGGGGCCTTTTCCTATTCCAATTGAAAGGACGAAAAACACATGAATACACCGTATAAACGGCTGCTTTCGTTGCTGCTGGTATTTGTGCTGGTGCTGAGCCTCATTCCGTCGGTTTACGCAACCGCCAACGACGAGACTGTCCCCACCGAGCCGGAAACCACGGAAACGACCGCATCTACCGAATCCCCCGAGTCCGCAGAGTCCACCGAAACAACGGCCCCCCAGTCAGATTCTTCTGCAGAAACAGGGGAGCCCTCCGCAGATGTACCGGAGGACCTCATTCTCGACGATGAAAACGGGATTGCGACAACAGCCAGCACATCCGCAGGCATCCTGCTGTTTGACTACGCCGACCATGGCAACTACACAACCGTGCTGAACAGTCAGGTCTCGGTTACTTATAAACCCAATGGCACCGGTTCCGCCAAAACGGCATATTTCAAAAATCTGGGCTGGCATTTTGCCCGGTATAACAATGTCGCCTATGCGGATAATCCACTGTACTGCATTGAGCCTTACAAGAACTACGCTGCGAGCACGTCCGGCAATTCTGTCGACCGGGATGTTACGCTAACCGGAAGCGGCAGCACCACCGGCGCTACCGCATGGTATTCCTTGCCGGAAGCAAGGCGAAAGGCCATCAGTCTGATTCTGCTTTACAGCGACGAGATGTGGGACCATTCCATCAGCGTCACCACAACTTACAAGGACAGCAATCCCAATGTTCCCCTCCGAATTGCGACGCAATTCCTCATTTACGAGATTGTGTGCGGCCTCCGGGATCCGAATACGTTCGTCCAGAACTCTACTAACGAAAGCGGAACAGCAGGCAATGTCTTTTACAACGCCGGTGTGGCCTCCGTGTCTAATTTTGCTTCAAATTATAACTCGTTGGTCAGTTATGTTCAAGCTGCCTTAAAGATTCCGAGCTTCACCTCCAGTTCCAGCAACTCCGCCCCTACCATCACGCTGACCGGAGATGAAACCAGTGTGTACGACTCCAACGGTGTCCTGTCTGGCTTCAGCTTTGCGAATGGCAACGGTGCCTCGTTCCGCAAATCCGGCAACACACTCTATATCACCAAAACCGGTACGATTTCCGAGTCTACTGTATTCAAGGCAACCAAGACGATTCCGTCCGCAGAAAACTCCACCTATTCTCTTTGGTATATGACCGGTTCCTCTTACCAGACAACGATCAGCTTGTACAGCCCTGAATCCAGTACGCTGAATGCCTATTTCAAATTAAAGGCGCAGGCGATTGGAAATCTCAGCCTGACAAAGACCACGGAGGATGGCAAAAACCTGTCCGGGTGGAAATTCGGGATCTACTCCAACTCCGCCTGCACCAGCCTTGTTTCCGGCCCTCATACCACAAACGCCAGCGGCAAGATCTCCGTTACCGGGCTCACCGCTGGCACCTATTACGTCAAAGAATTGGGGCACACCGATTCCAGTATTGAGGCTCTGTATGTATGCTCCAGCGCCAATCCCCAGCAGGTCACCATTGTCGACGGCGGCACGGCATCGGTCAGCTTCGTAAATAAAATCAATACCGGCAAACTGGCTCTGACAAAGAAAACGGACGATGGTTCCAATCTTTCCGGCTGGCAGTTCAGTATTTATTCCGATTCCGGCTGCACGACCCTGGTATCCGGCCCTCATACAACGGATGCCAAAGGTACCATTTCGGTCGATGGCATTGTCCCGGGCACCTACTATGTGAAGGAGATTGGCCATACGAATTCCGCAGTAAACGACCAATATGTCTGTGCCACCACCAATCCGCAGAAAATCGCCGTCATCGGAGGCACCACCGCATCTGTAACCTTTACCAATAAGATCAAGACTGGGAAATTCAGTCTGGTCAAAACAACCAGCGACGGTCTGAATCTGGCTGGCTGGAAATTCGGAATCTATTCCGATTCTGGCTGTAAAACATTGGTGTCCGGTCCTCACATAACAGATTCCAACGGCACAATCTCCGTTACCAGTCTGAAAATCGGCACCTACTATGTCAAGGAGCTTGGGCACAGCGACAGTGCTATCGAAGCGATGTACAGCTGTACCGGTGACAACCCCAAAAAGGTGACGATTACTTATGGCGCTACCGCTTCTGTCAGCTTCCATAACTCTCTGGATCCCGGTTCCGTCAAGCTGATCAAGCAGACCAATACGGGAGAAAACCTCTCCGGCTGGCAAATCGGGGTCTATACGGATGTCGCCTGCACCAAGCCTATTGAGGGTTCTCCCTTTACGACTGGCAAAGACGGCACCATTGTGATAGAGGGTCTGGTCCCCCAGCAGCTGTACGCAAAAGAAATCGCAGTGGATGATCCTTACTGGGTATGCGATTCTTCTGTCAAAGCCATCACTGTCAAAGCGAATGCGACTGTGTCGGTGACCTTCAGCAATACACACAATGGTGACCTTCGTGTGAAAAAGAATGCTGTAAACGGGAGCGCCGAAGGGTGGAAATTCCAGATTCTGAATGCAGACCGGGATCCGGTGGAAACCATTACCACCTGTAAAGACGGGTATGCCACATCCGGTAAGCTGGCCCCCAGTGTCTATTACGTTGTCGAAATTCACGACAAGGACGAGACTTACTGGACCTACGACGCTACCGTCGAGAAGCAGGTAACGGTTACTGCCGGTACACAGGCCGAGGTCGAATATACCAATGAGCAATTTGGCATTCTGGTTTTCTGTAAGACAACGAATACTGGCAACCAGCTCGAAGGCTGGACCTTCCGTGTCCAGGACTCGGATGGATATGTCGTGGGCGACTACACCACCGATGAAACGGGATATGCCAGCACCGGCAAGCTCAAGCCTGGAAAATACACCGTTGTTGAGCTTTCCAATGGGGACGACTACTGGAACTGCGAGTTAGGTTTCCATACCGTCACGGTTGTCGCAGGTAAGACCACAGAAGATGCCTGGCTTAACCGGGAACAGGGATTGGGCTGGTTCCACAAGTCTACCAATACCGGCGAGTCCCTTGAGGGCTGGGAAATCACCATTTACTCCGATAAGGAATGTACCCAAAAAGTGACCACCGTAACCACTCACGAAGACGGCAAGGTTGGTATGTACCTTGATCCCGGTACCTACTATGCCAAAGAGACTGGTGATACCGAAGGCCGCTTTGAAAATGAGTATTGGCTTGTGGATGAATCTGTGAAGGAGTTTGAAATCCTGCCCCATAAAGATGTGGATGTCACCTTTATCAACACCCAGTACGGAAAAATCAAGGTCATAAAGTCTATGCCCTCCAGCGGCTCTCTGGAAGGATGGACCTTCATTGTCAGAGATGCCAAAGGCGATGAAATAAAAGGCTCGCCCTTCGTCACAGATGCGTCCGGTCTCATTGTCAGCGAGAATCTTTATCCCGGTACCTATACCGTGGAGGAAGCGATCCCCGATGACAGCCCCTATATCTGCGTTTCGGAAAATCCTCAATCCGTCACCGTCATCCAGGGCAAGACCGCCGAGGTCAGCTTCACAAACACCCTCCGCTCCGGGAAAATCTCCATTTGGAAGGTCGATACCACAGGTGCGCCTCTGGCTGGTGCCGAGTTCCTGCTGGAGTGGTCCGTAGACGGCACCTCCTGGCTGCCCGTCATTTATTCCAATTCCGGTTATGTAAAAGAGGGCACCTGCTCCAGTGAAAATATCAAAAACGGTCGACTCATCTCGAGTGAAACCGGTCTGGTAGAATTCACCGGGCTGCATCCCGAACGGCTTTACCGTCTAACCGAAACTGCCGCACCCGACGGTTTCCAGCTGCTGGCAGACATTGCCTATGAGGGCAAGCTACCTGTGGATAAGGAATACACCGTTGATTTGACCGTTGTAAATGTGCGCACCTATGAGCTTCCCGAGACTGGCTCCAATTCTCTGGTGCGTATGCCCATCGCACTGGTCCTGGCCTGCGGCCTGTGCGGGGCGATCCTGTTCGTAATCAAGCGCAAGGAGCTGTAATTTATGTTCCATTTCTGCTGGTGCCGAGGTCCCCCCCGGCACCTTTTCTTTTCCGGGCAAATACCAACCAACAAACCATTTCTTCTACACTGAAAGGATGTATAAACCACTATGAAGCCTATCAAAAAGATTCTGGCCATGTGCCTTGCGGCCATGATGACCGTCTCCTGTATTCCCGCCGTCTATGCCGCGGATGTACCCAACGCCACCCTTGACCCCGATACCAAGGGCAGCCTCACGCTGTATAAATATGACCTTACGAACGCTGAAAAAGATGGTGTGTGGGATTCCTCCTACGTTTCTACCGGCGTGTACGACGAGAACGTCAATAAAGTCCTGGGCGAGGCCAACCGTGCCGGTGATACCGATAACAGCTCTGACCTGGGCAACGGCGAGGTCAGCTATGGTTACGCAGTAAAAGGTGTTGAATTTACCTATCTGCGTGTGGGTAACATTGTTCAGTACACCGAATCCACCAACGACGGTGCCGCCCAAAATCATGCCGAAGTGCTGTATGGCATCGACAAGACCGTCGGTGCAGGCCTGCTGACCGCCCTGGGCCTGGAAAACGGTACCAAGCGCTACACCAATGCCGACCATCTGGACAGCGGCAAATACTACTACCAGAGTGATGTTCTGATCGACGCCCTGGCACTGGCCTTGCAGAACAATTCCACCACTGTTAAGAACGCACTGGAAACCTACGTTGTAAGCAATGGCGGCACCGCAATGCCCCTGACTGACTCCTACGGTAAATCTCAGGCTGCCAATCTGGATCTGGGCCTCTATATCATTGCCGAAACCAAGTGCCCCGAAATGGTCACCTCCACCTGTGCCCCTTTCTTCCTCAGCATCCCAACGAGCGCCGTTTCCGGCACCAACGCCACCGATGGCGGCACCCGTTGGATCTATGATGTGACCATCTATCCCAAGAACCTGACCGGTATTCCCAGCCTTACCAAGAGCCTGCGTGAAAATGTGACCGACACAGGCAAGCACAAGGGCACCACCAACGACATCACCGATGGCTATGCCAGTACCGGCACCGCATCCGACGGAGATGTCATCGACTACCAGATTCTCTCTACGCTTGCGTCCATTACCAGTAAAAGTACCTACTACAGCGAACTGACATTTATTGATACCTTGTCTGCCGGTCTGAGCTATAACAAGAACGATGTCCTCGTTGAGTTCTTCTCTGATGCCGCCTGCACCAACCTGCTGGATACCTGGGATGCGTCCAAGGGCTACTTCAAGGTGACCTATTCCAGCACCACAAAAAATGAGTCTGTGATGACCATCGAGATGACTGCGCAGGGTCTGAATGAAATCAATACCAACAAGCGCGTTTACACCGGCGACTCCATGGTCAATTCCGGTTACTCCGACTGCACCATCCGCATTACCTATAAGGCCACCATGCACTCCGATGATTCCGTTGTTTACGGCGATTCCGGCAATCCCAACGAAGTCGTCATGCTGTGGAAGCGTTCCTCCCAGGACTACTATGACACGCTGGTTGACGATGCGCATATTTTCACCTACGCCGTTGAGCTGGTAAAGCTCTTCTCCGACGCCAAGGGTGACTATGCCAACGTTGAATTCATCATGCAGAATGCTTCTGACAAGTATTACGTTAAGGCAGAGCTGAACAAGGAAGAGGGTGTCTACTATGTAGTCGACCATGTGGCCGACGAAAAAGATGCCACGCATTTCGTTCCTGTCAAAAATGCGGATGGTGAGGGCCTGGTCATTATCAAGGGCTTAGAGGACGATACCTACACTGTAACCGAAGTCCGAACCGACAGCGGTTACACGTTGCTCAAGGACAACATCAAGATCGTCATCTCTCAGGCTGAAACCACGGAGCTGTGTGATATTTACACCTCCGATCTGCTGGGTCTGATTCAGAACGATCCCCGGTACGCGACCATCATCAACGACACCGGTGATCTCAAGAATATGCCGCAGCCCCATCTGGAACACCACCTGCGGACCGCTTCCGCCACCGTTGATAACAACAAGGTCAATATGCTGGACGATGACGGAAGCGCAAACGCCATTGTTCCCCTGAAGGTCGTCAACACCCGCGGCTTTGACCTGCCCCAGACCGGCGATTCCGGCACTATGGCATTCAGCATCGTCGGCATTCTGCTGATGGCCTGCGCCGTCGTTGTCATTGTAGCGATTTTCCGCAAGAAGAATACTACCAATTAAGAGCAGATAACGGAGGGGATAAGCGTCCCCTCCGTTTCCACACTCATAAAGGAAAGGATTTTGACATCTTTATGCCGAAAAAAGTCCCGAAATCCATCCAGCTCAGCCCCAAAGCGCGCAAGCTACTCGCAATTGCCTGTGCCATACTGGTTTTTCTGTTTGCTCTTGGGATGACTCTGTATCCGCTGGTCAGCAATTGGTATAACAGCCGGCATCAATCTGAGATCCACACACAATATCTGGAAGTGCTGCAGCAAGTCGATAATTCCGACATCATCTTGGCCAAACGCTCCGCAAATGCGTATAACGCAGCCATTGCCCCCGGCATACAGCTCAGTGATGCATTCTCCAAAGAGGCACTGCTGCAGGCATCTGAGGACTATGAGAGCCTGTTGAATCTGACAGGTGACGGGATTATGGGCTATATTGAAATTCCCTTGATCCAGGTAAGTCTGCCCATCTATCACGGTACGGATTCCAAAACCCTGGATATTGGCCTCGGCCATTTACTTGGCAGCTCTCTGCCGGTCGGCGGAAGAAGCACGCATACCGTCCTGACGGGGCATTCCGGTATGGCCACACAGAAGATGTTCTCTGACCTGGATAAACTGGAGCTGGGAGATGTGTTCTATCTGCAGGTATTGGGTGAAACCCTCGCTTATCAGGTAGATGCCATCAATGTCGTGCTGCCCTATGACACCTCTTTTCTCGGAATCACTGAGAGCGAAGACTACTGCACGTTGGTCACCTGCACCCCGTTTGGTGTCAATACCCACCGCTTGCTCGTCCGTGGAACACGCATTCCCTACGAAGATGCCGAAGCAATCGTAGCGGAGAAGCTGCAGCTCGAGGACATCCCTACATCTACCTGGGAACAGCAATATATCAAAGGCATTTTACTTGGTACTTCAGCTGTTATTGTACTCTCAGTCCTCAGCATTGGAGGCATTTGTCTTCAGAAACGCTGGCGCCTTAAAAGGGCAACCCGACATAATCAGCTCCGTCTGGGAGAAAGAGGCAAGTATGAGAAAGATTAGATGCCTTATTCTTATTTTCATGATCCTTGTCTTTCTTTCCGGTCTGGGGATTCTCCTATACCCATATGTTCGTGGATACTTGGTCGATCGAAAAATCGAAAGGACCGCCGATGAATTCCTGAGCTGGGTCGAAACAGGCCCGGTTTCCCCATACCCATCTGGAAGCCAGTTGGACCAGGATTCGCCTTCAGATCCACTGGAGCCCACTGAGCCGGATACCTATACTGACTTATGGCGGGATATGGTCGACTATAATCATGAAATTTATGCCAGCGGTCAGAAGGGACTGGACTGTACGCTCGCATATGAAGACCCCAGTTTTATTCTGGCTGATTACGGTCTGGAAAGCGAGGTCTTCGCCGTAATTTCCATACCCGCTTTGGAACTGGAAATGCCGGTGTTTCTGGGTGCGACATATCGGCACATGGCCGATGGCACCGCCCACCTAAGTCAAACCAGTATCCCCATCGGCGGAAAGAACACCAATTGCGTCATTGCCGGCCACCGCGGATGGGGCGGTGCCTCTTATTTCCGGTATGTAGATAAACTACAGCCCGGCGACGAGGTCATCATTACAAACCTCTGGGAGGAAATCCATTACAGGGTGGTCGAGACGCAAATCATCCAGCCAAACGAAGTAGAGCAAATCCTGATCAAACCCGGTCGGGAACTGGTCACTCTGCTGACCTGTCACCCCTATGCGTCCGGGGGCAGGCAGCGTTATCTTGTAATATGTGAAAGGATAAACTATGAAAACGACGAATAACAGAGGTATCCACATGAACGCGAAAATTATGAAATGTCTGGCACTGGTTCTGGCAGCAACCTGTATTCTGTACCTTCCTGTCCCCGCATCTGCAGCCGCGCAAGGCACTGACGGTACCGAGCTGGAAGTAGCCCAGCCCGAAAAGCTGGAGATCCAGCTGGGTGAAAGCTGGGCCGGTGTGGAATTTGAAATGAAAACCAATGCCGGCATGTATCCCGGGGTAATCCCCGTTGGCAAAGACGGTGTCCTGCGTCTGGAAATCGGCGGCAGCACCAGCTACATTCTCAGCTGCGTGAACTCTGAAGTCAAAGCACCCGAGCCTGATGCAACGCAGCCTACAGAAGAAACTCCTACCACAGAAGAACCCACTGATCCCGTACCCACTGCGGACACGGCAGCGGCTACCTATCCCGAGGAAAGTACCGCACCTGTTGAAACCGAGGCAGCTGATGGCACCGTCGCCGGTATCCCCGTCGCGCACCTGGCTCTGTTAGGCGGTGGTCTGGTCGTCGCGGTTGGCGCTCTTGTTGGCATCCATATCTTCCAGAAACGCCGGGCGGGCAACGATTCCGAAGATGATGAAAATGACGAAGATTGAGCTGAAAATGGGTATGGGAATCCATAATTTGTGCGATAAGTAGAACTTTTCCAAATCCTTTTTCAAGCCATTGACTATCCAAAACCCGGGTGTTACAATGCAAGCGTGGCAGGGGCTTGCACCCAGGCTTTCGATCCGCCGGAAGAGCTCCCGGCGTTTGACGCACCCGGGTGGGTAGCGGAATCGTTACGGATTTAGCGTTGTTATAGCGGTCCCTCAACGGTGCAAGTCAATTGAATATAATTACCGGAAGGTTGCTTTTTCTTTAGGCCTCGGTCGGATCCGACCCCACCGAGCGTTCTTTTGTATTGCTTCCTTCCGGTATTTTTTTAATTTTATGGAGGTATATCACAATGAAACATAAAACCAAACGAAAGGGAATCAACCAAACCGCCCCTCGCTGCCCCTACTGCGGAAGCCATACAATTTTGAGAAGTGCCGACGGTATCTATCGGGACAATACACGAGACGAAATGCTCTATGTGTGTAAGAACTACCCCGCGTGCGATTCCTATGTCCGTGTCCAGCGTGGCACCCAAATTCCTCTTGGCACTGTGGCAAACCGAGAACTCCGGGAGCTGCGGGCAGAGGCACACCGCCAATTCGACAAGCTGTACAAGCATGGCTATATGAGCAAGCACGATGCCTACCAGTGGCTCGGTGGCATCCTTGGAGTCCCAGCACAGCAGGCACACATTGCCCAGCTTAGTCTGCTATCCTGTGATCTGGTCATTAGGGAAGCCAAAAAGCAGGTCAACTGGTACCGTGTGCGTAAAACAGCCGCTCCGCAGCAGATTCAGGAAGGTGAGGTGAAGGCGTCATGACACCAGAACAGCAAAAAATCGTGGAAACAAATATGGGACTGGTAGGAAAGGTCATTAAAGAGAAGGTCCGTCGACTCGGTCAGCCCGGCACCCCCAGTTATGAGGATCTGTTCCAAACCGGTTGTGTGGGCCTGTGCAAAGCTGTCATGACAGACAAGGGCGGTTGCTTCTCGACCTATGCGTATAGACTGATCTGGAACGAGATCTGCGATGAATTGATCCGAAATACCAGACTGGTCCTGAACGAGCAGTCTACAGATACGGTCGACGTTCTTTCCGAAACCGCATTGGCCCACCCAGACCCGCTGGCAGGCTCCGACCTTCGACATGCCATCCGGCAGGCAAAAGCAAAGGCTCATGGCGGAACCGCAAGAGGTATCCAGTGCCTTGAACTGACGGTCCAGGGCTATAGCAGCAAAGAGATCGGTGCCATTGTCGGTGTCGATCCCGGTACTGTTCGGATGTGGATGACCAGAGCAAGGAAGTATCTCAAAAGTCTCCCGGAGCTGCAGTCATTTGGATGCCCGGAGGCCGTATGATGAAATCAATATGGCAGAGTGTCAAGCCCTGGTGTGTACCATTAAGCTTGACCCTCTTGATTTATCTTCTGCTGCGCTCTGTTTTTCTGATTGGCTATGTACCTTCTGCTTCTATGGAACCCACTTTGCCAGAGGGAGGCTTCATCCTCAGCCTGAGGTTATATCACGAGCCGAAGGTCGGAGACATCATTGTTTTTGAAAAAGATGGTGTCTTGCTGGTAAAGCGAGTCGCCGCTGGCCCGGGCGATCTGGTCGATTTGTCAGAATTAGAGTATATGACGACCATCCCAATCCCAGTACGGGAGGAGACGGTCCTAACTGTGCCAGAGGGGTGCTATTTCGTTCTCGGGGATAACACCCAAAATTCCTGGGATTCCCGCTATTGGGAGCAGCCATATGTCACCAGTCAGCAGATTGTTGCTAAACTGATTGAAATAGCTTGAGCGAAAATGCTTTTTCACCGCTTTTTTGATGAAAGCATAACTTAGTCCTATCGTTTGCTGAAAGTCTGCCTTATGATTGCGAATATTTGTTTGTATTTCCCAATTGAAAGAAACGCCATAATATGCTATACTTTCAACAAGAGGTGACACACAATGACAGCATCATATAAAGTCGGCGACATTGCCTACATGGTTGAAAGCAACCGCTACATCCGCGAGGGGAAAATCACCCACATCAGCGGAGACTTGATAACCTTTAAATTTCTAGACTGCATGGGGGCAACCAAAATAAAAGTCCATAGGCTTTTCCCGTCAGAAGAAGCAGCTCTGGCTGCCATCGGCAAAAGTAAACAGGATGTTCCTTCCTATCACATGATGGCAATTCGCAGATAGCGGGAAGTATGAAAAAGTCAAGTCTTTTATTTCCTAATTTCTGTGCTACAATAATTTGCAGTGCGCACAGGAGGAGATAGAAATGTCAACAGCAACCCATGTTCACACTTTGCAGGAATATATCTCCCAGGCTATGCCTGTACTGATGGAGATTCCAGGATTTTCTGCACTGGCAACTGGAACCGAACAGGAGTACGATGCTACAGCGGCAGCCTACCCAGATGCCGTATTCGCCATAATGATAATGAACAACCTTTTTCACCACGACTTTGAATTTGCCGCGATTCACCAGCAGGCGTTTTCATCTATTGTGGATGGAGCAGATATTCCGTCTGTGCGCAAACGCTATGATCTCTGCATGGACGCTTATTTGCAAAAGCATTTGTGGGATGACTAGCAAATAGAGCAATACATCGAATTTTTAGAAGGTGCAATCAAGTGTCAGATGTATATAAAAACTGTCCAGCTTTTGAAAATGATAGATTTCTCTTGAGATTTTCGCAGCCTGATGACGCTAAGGATCTTGTAAGTGTATATAGTGATAAAAATGCACTGCCTTTTTTCAACAGTGATAATTGCCATGGAGACAATTTCTATTACCCAAATGAAGAGCGAATGAGACAAGCCATTGATTTTTGGCTCCGTTCCTATTCATCCAAATGGTTTGTCAGGTGGACAATTATTGACAAAGAAACGCTTAAAGCGATTGGCACGATTGAATTGTTTCATCGTAGTGCAAACGATGATTTTAATCATGTGGGCGTTCTTAGACTTGATCTGAAAAGCGAACATGAAACTTCCGAAGAAATTTTTACAGTCATGAATCTTATTGTACCACCAGCATTTGATTTGTTTGAGTGCGAGGAAATAATTACGAAAGTTCCTGTTTATGCAGTTGAAAGGACTGTGGCAATGAAAAGAATGGGGTTTGAGAAATCGACAAAGCTGTTGGTTGGAACGATAGACGGTTACGCTTATAAGGATTATTGGACAATTCGCAGATAAGGTCGCAACTGCCATTGCCAATGCATTTACTAAAAGTGAGTTTGAGCAGTGCCACATTATCCAAAATCAGCTCTATCTGAGTGACTTCGACCGGCTGGTCGCAAGCACGGAAACCTAGCATAAAAAGAGGACACCCATTTCTACTATGAAGCATGCAGAAATGGGTGTTCTTTCATTAGCGAGTCTTAAATCTACCAGCGACTCAAAGTAGCTTGTTTGAACTATAGGATAGTACGCACGATTCCCAAGGCTCTTTTCGGTATTTTCGTTTACAGCAGCCCTGTAGATCAGAAAATATCCGCCACTATTTCAGTAGCCACACCTTGACGAATCGCATTGACATCCACCGCAGATCGAATACGAATACTGTAGCTTCCTGGGAAATAATCTCGGCACTCCGCAAAGTGGTAGAGCACGGTGCTGTTTTCCAGGAATGCCGCCCGGATCGTGCGCTCTTCATCTATTAGATACGCCGGAATGCAAGGCTGCAGATTTATTTGCACGCCGCTTTCTGTACGCAGGAACGGTTTTCGGCCGAACATCATGATTTGCCATATGCTCATAAATTCCGCCGTAGAACCGCTTAGCCGCGCCACATATCCACGTCCGTGAAGCGCCTCCTCTGGGTTCATACTGCTCACCAGGAAGGAGCTGTTTTCCAATGTACTTCTTCCGTAAACAGCCGGATCTAGGAACGGAATCGCAGCCTGCCGCATTGTCTCCGAAAACTGTTCATACAATCCGCCGCGCAGTAATTCCAACAAATATTTATATTCCATGTGCAGCCAGATGGAACCATTTTCCAGCCATCCCGGTGTAAACGCAGCCGCACGCCCCAGCTCCAGCTCGGATATATCCAGTGCCTGATTGACGCGGTACATCCCAATCTTGCCGTCAAACAGTTCGCTCCGGTGTACTGCCTCAAACAGTTCTTTGCGTTTTTGCTTGCTTTCACATAGGCGCATATCCCGCACACTGGATTCCAGGAACAACGGCATATCACACTTTTCAAACGAAGGCGTTCCTTGCTCCATTTTCACACGGTATCGGCAATAGGTCGGCATCAACCCGTTTTCTCCGCGGCACAGAGCAAGCCGTTGACCAAGGAAATTTGCCCATGCGTCCAGCATTTCAGCCAGCTGTTCCGCCTGGCAATCTGCATAGTCCCATGCTCCCTGCGTATAGACTTCTTCCCGGCAGTGCTCCAGCGCGGATTTGCTGCTGTTCCAAAAATCAACCAGCACCGTATTTCCCGTATACTCCGGAATATCCTCGACGCTCTGCTTTAGGCGCATCAGTAACATGTAATGGGGTCCCGGCAAAGAAACCTTTCCTCCATAGCGCCGAAGAGAAGCTTTCAGAAACCGCAAATGCCGCAGCAGCTCCATGGCATCCGTAACACTGGAACCAAACAGTGCGGGCAATCCGTTCAGTGCGTCATACCAGCCGGGTCTTCCGCCTTCCATTTCAATGCCGCAGCCCCAGGCATCCAACGCCGCAAATTTCATTGCGCACATACAGACCAGCTTTTCCAACAAAGTGGCCTTTACCAGATTCCCGTACCCATCCCTGCACCATTTTTCTCCCGGTCTCTCTTCCAAAAAGTGATACTGCCGCAGTTCTCCACCCGACACACTATAGCGTTTTTCTCTGGGCAGTATTTGCGCCTGCGGCCGGTACCAGGGCAGTTCCATTTGCATCAGTTCCTGCTCCCGTTCCGGCCAGATACGCAGGAAGTCTTCAATCAGATCCAGGCCATAGCTCCAATGGTCTGTCCAATATCCCTCTCCGAAGTCCGCATCTGCTTTTACCGTTCCTTGCGCTATGCGGGCCATTCCCTCCTGTCTCCCATAGCGCAGCACATACTGCCCCGGTGTCATTGTCTCTCCACTGGCGCTCTGTACCAGATCCGGTTTGATGACCAGGGGGTTATATCCGTCCGGCTGGATCAGGGAATAGAAGTCGGCAACATTTTTTCCGCCTACGAAAGGCGCAAACGATACATCACATCGTCTGTTTTGCCACACGTCCCGGAAATTCCCGTTTCCCTGGGAGAGCGGCTCCTGTGTCAGGGAGAAGTAATTGTAGTCCCGTTCCAGATCCCCATGCTTACGGCTGTACAGGTGAAAGGTATGTCCAGCCAGGCGTACCGGCTTGCCGCCGCGCAGGAAATTATCCAAATACGCCCTCTTGCAGTACTCATCAAATCGGGGATCTGCCGTGCCGCATGCAATTGGCGCACACAGTGTATCCACCATTGTTTCCGCTTCCGCAAGCTTTCTTGCAAACCATTCGGGCGATACCGCCTCTTCCAGCAGTTTCTCGCAGCCGCTGCCGGTTTTTCCGTGCCCCAGCAGTGTATAAACCGTTTTCTTCTCTCCCGGATTCAGTCGGAGCCGCGCACCTGAAAAGAAACACGGGAACAGATTTTGGCAGCGCTGGTGTGTCGAAATCAACTCCGGCAAATCCATCCGCGCAAATCCATGCGGATGGACAAAGGAAGTATCCTGTCCAAAAACGGCTTCCGGGTCCCACAGGACAGGCAGTCGTTTTCCTTCCTCCACACAAGAAAATCCAAACGCAAAACCGGTGATCGGCTCGACCCGGGCACTATCCTCCAGGCTTGCCCGTACCCTGTATCGGGGGACGCCTGTTTCGCCGCCTACCGTTTCCATCCAGGCCCTTGCGGTCTGGGTCATGCATTTCAAATGCCAGTCTCCGATCCCATAGGGAACAATTGCCGGAAGTCCGTCCAGCACCTCCAAATCCAATACTCCGTCGTCGGTATTTTCAATTGTCAGTGCCCTTGCCAGCGCTCCAACGCACGCATTCGGTAAAATAAAATACTGGACCTGAGCACGAACCGGGGCATCCGTTTCCCGGCAATGAAGCGTCAAGCTGTTTGCCCCAAGCAGCATCTGTTTGTCCCGTGCATTCACAAACAACTCCGACACATGCCCATGGTACTTCAAGAAAGTACGGAAGCCCTTCGTCTGAACATCCTGCCACGCTGTGTGCGCCGGTCGAAATTCCATGATCGGGTGATCCTTATCCTGCGTGCCAAAACTCGCAACGCCTTGCCCCCGATTTACGAAAAAGCACCATGCGGGGATACCATTCTCCCCCGCAATTCCTGGTAAAAAATCGGCAAATGCCGGTTGCCTGTCATAGTCTTTTATGATATCGATCATTGTACTTTTCTCCCGAGCCAAGCTTCCACAATATGTATTTTCTCTTTGTCCAATGCTCCCATTTCAGAAGGCAGGATACGTCCATCCGCTATTGGCATATTGTCCAGCTCTGCCTTCACAATTGTATATTCGGAAGGCTCCAGGCGTTCCAACAATGTGTATACAATCTTGAATGCCTTTCCGCCAAACTTCAAAATAATGCTGGTTTGATTCCGCACATCAAACTGTTCCGGCAACAGCTGAGGCCGCAGACACAGCGCCCCATTTTCCCCGCGGACGCCAAACATTTCCTGCACCACGCACAGCATCATCCAGGCTGCGGAACCCGTCAGATACGGGTACATACCCCGGCCATCCGGGGCAAAGTATTCCGGGATCCCCGGATAGATTCTGCTCTTTTCAGAATCCAGCACAAGTCTCCAAATTGGCTCTATGGCCGAAAAGCCCTCTCTGGCATACCCCCGGCTGTACAGCGCATATGCAAACATGACACTCATATGGCTGAACACCGCGCCGTTTTCCTTATGCCCGTAGGCAAAGGCCAGCATTCTGCCAATTTGGAAATCTTCTGGATTTAGCCGCGTATTCAGTCTGAATCCGCCTGCCTGCCGCGCATACAGCAGCCGCCTGGCCGCATGATAGATTTGAGGGATCTCAGATTTCGCTGCTACTCCGCCCAGGATCGCAAATACCTGTCCCGTCAGCATCATACGTTCTTGCCCCGGCGTCCCGCATTCCAGTGGAGTACCGTAATTATCATAGTAGCTGTTGAACCATCCGTCCTGCTCCGTCTGAATCCATGCCTTTTCCCGTATGATTGCTTTCAGCGTATCCGCACACAAGTCCAAATGCCGCACAATTTTGTCCAGCGGGATCTGAATCCGGTCATCATCAGGAATTTGGATGTACTGCGTGCAGAATCGATTCAGCTTCTCCCTGCGCGATGCGATGGAAGCCCAATTGTCCTCTTCCCCCAGCAGGATTGCAAAACGCTTTGGCAGGTCAATACTGCTGCATTTTCCGGTCTGCCGTAAAGTTTCCAGCATTTTCGCCAACAGCTCCATACTTCCGGCATAAGCGGATGTAAACGCACCGCTCTCCCCGCGTTGAGGTGCCATATCCAAAGCGTCGTTCCAATCCGCATCCCGAAGCCGAAGCAGGCCATGTTCTCCCGCTTCGCAGAATGCGGTCAGCTGTTCCAACAGCATATGTTCTGCAACAGTTCCTGTGCAGCTTCTTTTTGCCTGGATGGCATCTCTCTGGGTCCCCCGCATTCCGAGACCATCCTGAAAAAAAGGTGCCACTCTCAGAAGGATCTCAATATCGCCTGTTTGTTGGATGTATTGCCAGATAGTCAGTACCGGCCAGTAACCGTGATCCATCCAGACTCGCTGAATTCCATTGCGATCCGCCTTGAATTCTCCCGGACGATTTCCAATGATGGTGGCATTCGTCCCGTCCAAACGGACTCCACCAAAATAGGCGACCAGGTCATCCGCCACTGTCTCAGGCTCGCTCAAAAGCAGCCCCAGAGAATCCTGCCACAAGTCACGCCAGCCTCGTCCGCCCTTTCCGTAATCGTGATGCGGCAGGAACGAGCAGCCATAAATTCTACGCAGCGTTGGCTGAATTCCGATCCAGCGCAGAACATTGTCAAAGTCTGAATCACCCGTATGGGTGCGGATTGGATTCACCTGATCCCACCAGAGCTTTGTCTCTTCCAGGGAAATCCGGATTCTGTACGGGGAAAGCCAGACGGCGGCAATTTGCTCCGCAGCTGCCTTATCTTCCGCTGTACCCACAAGAATATCGTATTCCCGCTTTTCTCCCGGGCGTAACTCCGTCTCCGGGAAACGCAGCGCACCAATTGTTTCTTTCCCTGCCGTTTCACCACCAAGGGAATCACCAGGCAGCTCTTTGGCAACCCACTCCGGCATGATCAGGCTTCCTTCGCCTGTGTAACGATCCAGGTCCGCACAGACTGCCTCCGCAGATTTCCCGTCTTCCGTTATGCCAAATACAAAATAGTTTCGCTGATTGGGTGTGTGCCCACGCTCATCGAAGGAATAGGTCGGTGTGAGGATTACGCCTTCCTTCCGGCTTTCCGCTCGATTCAGCAGAGAGGTCACATGGCGGTGATCCCTCAGATTATCCGCACTGCGCCCATAGAGTGGGATTGCGGCTGTCGGTGTCAGGCGGAGTGTTTCTTCGCCGCAATTCTCCAATATTACCTGCATGATCTCCACCGTTCCGTTTGCGCTGGGGACCCAGCTGGTCACAGCTGCCCGCAATTGACGCGTCCGGTTTTCCCGCACAGTCCTATGCCACAGCAGTCCTGCTTCCACTATGCACTTCTCTTCCGCGGGCGTAAATTCCTCCGCGATCTGCGCGGCGCTCATTCCTGCTGCCGACCACAATTCGCCGTTTTCAAATCTGCACCAAAAATTTCTCCCCGCCATGCCGGAACGCAAATCCTCTTCACTGGCCGGCGGCAGCACAAAACTGTTTTGGTCCCGCTTCAAGTCACCCTTTAATTCCGGCGTTATGCTTGCCATAACGCCGTTTTCTGCGGCAAGGGGGAAATAATTCAGCCTGTTTTTCTCCCCATGCTCTATCCGAAAGGACCCCATATCGTCCAGAAATCCGCTTCCCATTCCATACACCCCTTACTGGCTACTGTTTTTCATTCTCTCTGTGGATCCTGTATTTCTTTTGCTGGTATTCCACAGGTGTTGTACCTACCGCGTCCTTGAACGCCCGATAAAAGCTCTTATAGTTTTCATATCCAACCTGTGCGGCCACCTCGGCAATGGAAATGTCCGGTTGACGAAGCAGCTCTTTGGCCTTCTCCATCCGCGTATTCCGCAAATACTCAGAGAACGTTTTTCCTGTGTATTTGCTGAACATGGTAGAGAAATACGCATAATTCAGGGAAACCTCATTGGAAACCATTGCCAATGTAATAGGCTTCGGATAGTTTCTCCGGATATATTGAATTGCCAGCTCCATGACATATGTATCATTCCGGCTCTGCATATAGGTGTGTGCCAATTGATTCAGGGACGATAAACGCTCATTTACATTTACGAGATATTCCCGCATGGTTGCGAATGTAAGCGGTGACTTTACCCGTTCCAAGTCCACTGCTTCGCCGCCCGGAATGGAGAGCGCCGTCTGGCGCATTGCCCTATAGACGGTGTCGCAGAGCGCAAGCGTATAGCCAATACTGTATTGTACCAGCTTCTGACGGTCAAACAGCTCCGACAGCCGCTTTGTCAGCGCCTCGTCCGCCGCTGTTCCCGTCAACTCCGTCATCTGTTCGATCTTCCGGTGCGGAACCGTGAAATCGGTTCGCATTCCCGCAATATCTTCCTGACAGAGTACGCTCTTCCCGGGGTAAAGCAGCCTGTGAACATAGATATTCCGCACCTGCTGATACGCCGTTTTGAACGCATCCGCTTCTCTGCCCACCATTGTATACGCAATACATATTCCGTGAAAATCCTGCTCCAAATTCGGATAATACTTCCGAATATCCACAGGATACGGTGCCAAAACGATTATTTCTGACCTGTCCTCCATACAAAGGAACGGTCTTCCCAGCCTATTGCACAGAAGCGACGCATTCCTGTTTTGCTCTTCCCCAATATATCCGGTCCCCGGGAAGCCAATCAACATCAGCGCACACGCCCCGGACAGGAACGGATACGTTCGCTTCATCTGCTCCAATATTCCCGCGTTTGACGATTCTCCCCGCAAGTAATTCACAAACAGAGAGTACGAGGTATTCACAATGGTCGCCCGCCTTGCGTTGGCAGACTGCCAGGCCTTCTCCACAACCCGGTACAGCTCCTGCTTATCCACCGGCTTCAAAAGGTAGGCGCTTGCGCCGTATTCTATCGCCTGCTGGGCATACTTGAAGTCGTCATATCCAGAGATTACGACAATGGATGTATTGGCCCACTGCGACCGGCATTGCCTCATCAATTCGATTCCATCCACATCAGGCATCCGGATATCCGTGATCAGAAGGTCCACAGGATGCTCCCGCATAAGACTCAGCGCCTCCGCACCGTTGCATGCCGTTCGGATCTCCGGGCATATTGCCGGATTCGGCAGCTGAAGCAGCATACTCTTCAGTCCTTCCCGAATCAGCTCCGTATCATCCGCAAGCAAAATTTTCATGCTACCATCCTCCCAGAGCATCCTGCCGTGCCGGTATCCGAACTTCGACGCTCGTTCCCAGGCCTTCACAGCTGATAAACCGCAGCCCACAGGCTTCACCGTACATCAGCTGGATTCGCTGATGCACATTCACAACCCCAATGCCGTTCTTTCCGGAGCGGATATTCCCAGTCCCGCTTCCATTCAGAGCACACTGAATCTCATGAAGCCGCTCCGGGGCAATTCCGATACCGTTGTCCGTAACGGACAAAATCAGTAGGCCATCCTCCTGACGGCATTTCAATGTGATGACAATACGCCTGCTGTCCGCCGGCATTCCATGAACGATTGCATTTTCCACCAGTGGCTGGATACTCAGTTTGGGAATTTCTGTATACAAAACTTCCCGCGGAATCGTAGATTCCAGGCGGATTTCTGTGCCATTTGACGCGGACATGAAGAAGATGTAGCGATCAATACAGTCCAGCTCTTCGGAAAGCATGACGGTTTTTGTTTTCCACTTCATATGATACCGCATCAGGCTCCCCAGAGAAAAAACGGTTTCCGCAACCTCCGTATCCCCATGTACTTCTGACAGCATACGGATGCTCTCCAGTGCGTTATATAGGAAATGGCTGTTGATCTGGCTCTGCAATGCGTCCAACTCTGCCTGCTTTACCGCGAGTCCGCGCTGAATATTTTCATTCACCAGCTGCTGCATTCGGTCCAGCATACCGTTAAAGCTTTTGCTGAGCGTATCCAGTTCATCCCCGCCGTTTTCTCTTTCGGGAATCCGAATATCCAAATTGCCGGACTGCACCGCCAGCATTTTCTTCTCCAATAGCGCAAGCCGTTTCAGCATCGACTGGCAGACGTATTGAACCAGGACCCAAATCACGCACATTCCCAGCAGCATAACCGCCAGCACGCTTGCCCCCATCTGATATACGGGCTGTAGCAAATCCGCCTGATCCTCATAAACAACTGCCCACGCGTTCAGCAGCTCCAACCAGCTGTAACGTACCAGGTAGCTTCTTCCGTCCTTTTCCAATACGGCCTGATAGGTTGATCTGGAGGGCATATCCGGCGAATCCGTCAGCACCGTCTGAAGCTCCTCCGCTGAAAACAGATTCTCTTCATTTGAAAACAGCTCTCCATTCGCCGCAAGCAAACAGGATGCAGCATTTGCATTCGAGAAGCCTGAAAAGAATTTGTCTGAATCCAAGCGAAGCCGCAGCAACCCCACAGGGGTAATGTCCAGGTAAATACGATAGCACCCGTATACCTCTCCATCCTCTACAGCGTATACGGCACTTTGTCCGGAGGGGATGATCTCCTCAAAAGGCGTATTTTTCAGCCTGTCCAGTCTATAAATTGTCGGCCAGATTTCGTGAATCTGCGGATTATCAAAGAAAAAACTTGCTTCTTCAATGATGTCATTGCTCTGAAAAATGCTCCGGATCGTCTTGAGTTCGTTTTGAGAAAACTTTACCAGCTGCAAACCATCCGCATCCATATCGGACGTACAAAAGCGAATGAATTCCCTCTGGCTGAGCACTGAAGACGCGCTGGTATCAATTCTGGCCGCATTGGACGCTGTTTCTATGCGCAAATTCTGGAGCGCTGCGGCAGAGTCCTTTTCAAAGCTGTTGTAGACATACTCGATCCTACCCTTGATCCACAGTGCGGCAATGATTACGCATGGAATGATCCATATAAGTGACAACATTTTAATGATTTTCGCTGCCAATCTGGTTTTCCCCGGAAGCATACTCTTTTTGGGCACGGTACAACACCTCCTGCGTAAATCATTATAGCATGTTGACACTTGTTTCGACAAGGGAAAGGCGGTGGGCAAGTGCCCACCGCCCAAAATTCTACTTACTGAAAGAGCGCCTTCCGCGCATCCAGCAGGTTCTGCTCATAGCTGACAACCTTTTCGTAGCCATAGCTGTCCCGTGCTGCCAGGAAGTCAGACAGAATCTTGTCAAACTCCTCGTCACTTGCAGCCGTGATCAGTTCAGGAACTACCTCCTGCCAGCGCTGATTGATTCTGGTCGCCGCAATGGCCTCGTCGCTGTCACCAGTCGGCTCCAGATTGTTATAAATACCGCCGTTCACAAATGCGTTCTTGTCTGCCCAATCGCTCATTGCCGTGATGTAGTAGGGACTTGCCGGACGCCACTGGTCCACAATGACGCTATTGCGGAGCATCCAGTAGGTATCTACCAGGCCATACTGCGTAGCAAAGGTATTGGGGTCGCTGTTCATCAGCTCGATCATTTCATCCGTCAGCTGGGGCTTTCCGTCTACAACTTCGTAGGTTTCACCCTCAACACCCAGGAAAATATCCTTCTGACCTTCCTCACTGAGCATATAGGTCAGGAAAGCGATTGCTCTGGCGGGGTCCTTGCAGTCCTTGCTGATGAAGGTGCTCATCCAGCCATCCAGAGAGCCCGGGAAAATCAGAGGAGCATCGCCGTTAGAATTTGCGGGGCCATCGATTGCAATATAGTAGCTGTCCGGATTTTCGCTGGAGGCCAGGATCGCATTCGCTTCCTGCATTCCACTCCACTCACGCAGCATGCAGAAGTAAGCGCCGTTGTTGCTCTTTTCCGTAACCTGATCGTCAGAGTCAACCAGATAATCAATCCCGATCAGGCCTTCCTGATAAGCCTGCCGGAAGGTTTTCAGCCACTCGATATAGTCCGGGTTAGATATCCGGTCATAGATCTTGCCGTCTTCCTCATAGGGAACAGCCAGGAAGTTCTGCAAGTAGCTGGTCAGACCGTAGCCGCTGCCGCCCTGTGCATAGAAGGGGGTAATATCCACACCCTTATAGGTTGCGTACTCATTCTTCAGCGTCCGAAGCGTATTCAGGAAGCCCTCCGGCGTGGACATATCCGGGCTGCCCATATCTTCATACAGATCCTTGCGCACCAGGAATGTCTGAACGGCTGCCGTCATACCGGTTTCGGCCATCTGTTCGGCACCGTAGGCATCATTGGGAACACAGTAGAGGTTGCCATCGGACTTGGTATGCCATGCGACGACGCTGCCATCCACAACCTTCCAGAAGTAAGGATCGTACTGGTCAGCCAATTCATTCAGCGCGTAAGTATAACCCTGCTCATAGAGCGTATTGTAGCAGGTTTCCCAGGAACCCAGAGAGATCAGATCCGGCAGCGTTCCGCTGATCATCATCAGGTTCAGCTCCTCAGACACATCTCCGGTAGGCGTAACAATATTGATGTTCACGCCCGTTTTCTCCGTGATATGCTTGGTGGACAGGCTGTCGCCCCAGGTATAGCCATACCAGGACGCGCCTACAAACCACTCCATATCGATGGGACTGGTATCCTTTTCCCAAGCGGGGGCATCTGCGCTGACTGTTGTTTCTGCCGCTTCCGTATTCTCAGTCTTTGCGGCCTCTGTCTGAGCAGGCGCTGCGGATGTGGTTTCCGTTCCGCCTCCCTTTGCGCAGGCAGCAAGTGAAAAGATCATAATTGCCGCCAATAGGACACTGACTAGTTTTTTCATTGTTCGCACTCCTTGTTTCATATTTTAAGCAGCTCCAGCCGCTTTGGTTACCCTTTGATTGCGCCAAGCATAACGCCTTTTACCAGGTACTTCTGGATAAACGGGTACAGGCACAGGATCGGCAATGCTCCCACGAACATTGCGGCGTACTTTACGGTAGCCGATGTCGTTGTCCCGCCCAGCGCAAGCATGGCCTGCTGCTGCTGCGCCGTCATACTGGTTTCCGCCAAAAGCTTGTAGAGGATCGTCTGCAATGGTTCCAACGTCTTATCCCGAATATAAACAACGCCCTGGTAATAATCGTTCCAGTGGTAGACCGCCGTAAACAGTCCAATCGTTGCAATGACCGGCTTGGCATTTGGCATGACAATTTTCCAATAAACCGTGAATTCCGATGCGCCATCCAACCGGGCACTCTCCATCAGCGATTCCGGAATAGAGCGGAAGAAGCTCATGAAAATGACCATGTTGTAGAAGGTAAACATTCCGGGGAGGATATACACCCAGAATGTGTTGTACAGCTTGAGCTTGATCATCAGAATAAAGTTTGGGATCAGCCCGCCGTTAAAAAACATGGTGATCATTGCGATCTTCATGTAGAGCTTTTTCCCGATCAGGTCCTGCCGGGACATGCCGTAGGCGACCATGGAGGTGAAAAAGACGTGCGTAAATGTGGCAACAACAGTACGAAGAATTGTGATTTTGAAACCGCTGAGGATGTATTCATTCTGAAAGACAACCTTATAGGCATCCAGGCTCAAAGCCTTTGGCCACCATGCAACCGGCCCCCGGTTCGCAATTTCCGGCGCTGCCAGTGAATTCGCCAGAATATACCACATTGGATACACGCAGGCAAAGCAAATAAGCACCATGAAAATTGCCAGGATAACATCGAATGCCATAACAGAATGCAGTTTCTTGCGCATTTTTTGTCCCTCCTAAATGATACTCTCTCCTGTCAATTTCACGGAGGTGAAATTGCACAGACGGAGAAGGCCATAGGCAATGATACTGCGGAAGAACAGCACGGCCGTCGAAAAAGAGAACCGACCGGACACAATGCCCATATTGTAAATATAGAGATCGATGGTCTCGCTGCGTGCCATGTTGGCAGAATTGCTCAGGAAGAAGATCTGGTCAAAATTGCTGGTCAGGCAGCCGCTTACGGCAAGAATGAACAGCAGCGCAATGGTCGGACGGATACACTGGATGGTGATATTCCACATCTTGCTCCAGCGCCCGGCCCCGTCCAATTCAGCCGCTTCGTACAGCCCCGGGTCAATACCCGAGATCGCAGCCAGATAAATAATGGCGCTCCATCCCATTTCTTTCAATGTATCGGAGAGGAACGCGATCCACCAGAACTTCTTTGGGTCGCCGTTATACAGGACTGGTTTGTCCTGCAGGCCCAAAGCCATCATAAGCTGATTAATAATTCCGGACTGGGACAGCCAGGTAAGCAGGATGCCGCCGAAAATTGCCCAGGAGATAAAATGCGGCATATACGACAGCGTCTGAACCAATCTCTTAAACTTGGCATTCTTGATCTCATTGAGCATAAGCGCAAAGAAAATAGGAATGCAAAATCCCAGCGTGATCCGTAACGCGCTCATTCCCAGCGTGTTGTACACACTGCGCCAAAAGCGGTCATCCGACAAAAACGCCGCAAAGTGCTTCAGTCCGACAAAATTGTTCTCAAACAGCGGCGTACTGATACGGTAGTCCGTAAAAGCAATGTACAGGAACACCAACGGAACATAGCTGAAAACTGCCATCCAAATCAATCCGGGCCATACCATCGCCTGCAGTTCCCGCTGTTTCCAGATGTCTTTTATCCCTCGCTGAAATCGACTGGAGTTTGACATTTTCTTCTCTGCTTTTTGCTGATTCACGTTGCTCCCCCTCCTTCTGTCTACATGATAGCAGAGCTGCCAGTCAGAAACAACGCATTAATTTTGGATTATATCCCAATTTTTTGGATTTGGTTGACATTGTCCTTTGTATTATTTACACTAATGCCACATGCAATATCAGGAGGTCTGCAGCATATGTACGAAACACTCATTTGGGAAGAAACCTTTCCCGGATGTTCGCTGAATGAACATAATTGGAATCGTCGGGTGGGTAATTGGCAGTTATCTTCGGATGGGCAGCCTGTTGTGCCCGGCTGGGGAAACAGAGAGCAGCAATACTACACGCCGCACAATCTGGAGGTCAGCGACGGCACCTTAAAAATCATCGCCCGCCAAGAGGAGGCACCCGAACAGTTTGGGATCCGCTGTCCATATACCTCAGCCCGAATCGATACCCATGGGAAATTTTCCTTTCAGTACGGGAGGGTCGTATTCCGTGCCAGATGTTCTGTTGGAAACGGGCTTTGGCCAGCAGTCTGGATGCTGCCGGAGGATAGCGTCTACGGCCCCTGGGCAGCCTCCGGAGAGATCGATATCTATGAAGCAAAAGGGCGGCTGCCCCAAAGCGTTTTCGGCACAATCCACTTTGGAGGTGTCTGTCCGCAGAACACCCACACAGAAAACCAGGCTCAGTTACCGGACGGGCAAGGGATCGATCAATTTCATATCTACGAGCTGATCTGGGAACCAGATTCCATTTCCTGGCTGATAGATGGCGTCCCTTACGCCAAAGTAAACCAGTGGGACTCAATAGACCAGAGCATAAAATACCCGGCCCCATTTGACCAGCCATTTTACCTTCTGGTAAATCTCGCCATTGGTGGGTCTTTCGATCTGGAGTCGGCGCAGAATATAACCCCGCAATTTCCCGCCATCTTTGAAATAGACTATATTCGGGTCTATCAGTGAACAAAAACCGGAGAGGATTCTTGATCCCCTCCGGTAATTTTTAAGAAACTTTATACACGGAAATGTCGTCGATGGATATCGTATGGGCCATGTTTTCTGTTGTGCCAACATTGCCCAGCATAAAAACAATCTTTACGCCCGAAGCAGCAGAACTCACGGTGAAATCATAGGAATAATTCGTCCAATCACCACTCACAGACATAGTTTCGTCCATCAAAGGCGATTGGCCATCTTTTTCCAGAGCCAACCGGATTTCTCTATTCATAGACGCTTTTGCCTTAAACGTTACGCGATAACTTCCAGCAGCCGGCACATCAATCACCTGATAAAGCTGCGCCGACCAGGCATTGGGAAGTGTAGTAGGAATATTGGCAACGAAGCACTGTTCTCCAGCATCAACGGAATATGTACTCCCGTTTTCTGTCCAAGTAGACCAGCTTGTAAGATCGTTCGCGAAATTGCCATTTGTTACAATATCATCAGGAAGCGGAATGAGTGTTATATCATCAAAATATACCGTATGCTCCACGTTCTGACTTCCTTCTACATTGCCCAAGAAAAAGAGCAGTTTTGCACCGCTGCAGGAAACAGATGGTGAAAAATCATAAGTATACGTCTGCCATTCTGGTGTTGCGGTACAAGTGCTATTAAACAGAGTCGAGTTGTTGACACCCTCTACACCAATTGTAATCGGTCTACTCACAGAACTCCTTGCACGGAAAGAAACGCGATAGGTCGTAGAGCTGTAAACATCAACATTTTGATAGAATTGGGTAGACCATGTGTTTGGAAGCGTCGTGTAAATATCTGCCTTCAAAGTAGAATCAGCGACAGAAAAGACAGCGCCATTTTCACTCCATGTCGTCCAGCCTGCATAGTCCGTTGTAAAGTCGGAGTTTTGAAGCAGATTCACATTGGGTGTTTGCGTAGAGGAGCTTCCAGAATCAGGTGTCAAATCGCCACCATACTCGTACACCCGAACATAGTCAATGTAGAATTTGGTTGATGTCCAATCCGCCGGGTTCGGGTCTCCCGGGAAGAAACCGCCAACGGCTAAGTTCAGCATTAAATAGAATTCCTGGTCAAATGGTGCAGGATAACTATACGTTCCACTCGAATCAGTACTGTACCAGTCCTGTTGAATCTGGTAAAGGTTACCATCTACATACCAGCGGAATTCACCCGGAAGCCACTCCAGAACGAAATCATGGAAATCATCCTCAAACGATCCGTTTATGTCATAGTATCCGGTATTGTAAACCCAGGGATTTCCATAATGCAAAGTTCCAAGGACAGTATCCCGATCGCTGCCCATATACTCCATGATGTCAATTTCTCCACAAATTGGCCACTCACCGCCATAGACATTGATATCCTTCGGCAGCATCCAGATTGCCGGCCACAGGCCCGTGCCTCCAGGCAGCTTTGCGCGGAATTCATACCGTCCATATGTCCAGCTTGAGGTAGAGGACAGCTTTGCAGATGTGTAATTTTCCTCTCCGTTGGATTCCTGGATCGCATTCAGGACAAGGCAGCCATTTTCGATATACGCATTTTCCGTTGAATCTGTGTAGTACTGCTGCTCATTGTTTCCAAATCCACCGCCACCAATTGTAAAACTCCATTTGTTTGTGTCGACGGAATCCTCAGAAAACTCATCTGACCAAACCAAGTTCCATTTGGAACTGTCCAAGTTGCTGTATTTTGTGTTTGATGTACTTGTTGCAAACACTTCAAGTCGTGCACAGCTTGCAACAAGTACAATGCAGCAGATGACTGCAACAAGGGCCCTTGTAAATCTGGTATGCATTTTGTAAATCCTCCTTCATTTTTTGTGCATTTTGCACATTCACATTGTATCAAAGAGGTCCTTTACTTGTATATACCATAATTTTGGATTTGATGGCATCTTTTTGGATTTGCTAAGGTCACGCCCCCAAAATATTTTTCAAAGCGCCCACTTAAACAGTAAAACAAAGGAAGTGACCTTCAGTCTACTTTCCCATTCTCATTACCAATCCAACTCAGAACTTTTGCCCTTGAGAATGCTCCCTCCCCATGCACGCAAAAACCAAGGCAGCCTCTCAACGAGACTGCCTCTTCCTTGTGTTTTGGATTTACAAATGTCCACTGCGGTTGCTGTATGCTGCTAAGGCATCAACAATAGTTAGTAACGCTTCCCGGTCTTTTCCTCTGACGCACATAATCTTTTTCAATGCCTCTGATACAGTGGTACCCGGATAATATTCCTGATTCAGCATTTCTTCAATCTCATATATCTTGGATGTACCCATCAGGTATTCGGGACTAACATTGAAATATGCTGCAATCCTGTTCAGTGTTTCACGGCTTGGTGTAGTCCGTCCTGTCTCATATTGTGATACTGCCGAGGGAGAGATATACAATTCTTTTGCAAGCTGCGCCTGGTTGAGCTTTTTATTCTTGCGCAATTTGCGTAACGTTTCTGAAAACACAATATCCCCCCTCAACTCATTTTCGTGTATCATACTACATAAAATAGCTGTTTTGTTGAAAATTTAGCACATATATTGTATTTCTAAAGTAATCATATAAAATAATTAGTTTTGCTTATTTTATGGAGTTTATCGGAATATGATTCCCAGAATTCTTCGCTGCAATTGGAAAGAAGCAGACTCTTCTCGTTGCGGATTTGGAACGTCAATCGTTATAGTAATTTGTATAACGAAACCGAGAAAGAGAAATGGGGATTCAGATGACACAGTGCAAATCAAGCGATGCGGAGGAACTGAATGATAAACTGTTCTTTGAGCATTTTTATGAACAGCATAAACAATTTCTGTACTATGTCGCACGTCAAAGGTGCCATAATGGAGACGATGTTCAGGAGGTAGTGCAAGAATCGTGGGTCAGATTGCTCAAGCATATTTCAGCATTGAAGGAAATCAACGAACGTAAAACGCCGAAATACATTGCATTGACCGTCAGGGCTGTGTATATTGACTTGGAGAAGAAAAAGCATTCAGATATATCTGTTTCGCTGGAGGAATTCCTATTGGAAGCCTTTCACGGTGGCGAAATACAAACAGAAACCGATTTGGAGGTGATAGATCGTAAAGCAAAAATCAGCAGGCTGAAAGAAGGACTTTCTGCCCGTGACTGGTTCGTTCTGGAAGGTAAATACATATTGGGGTACACCGATGCCGAGTTGGCTAAACAGTTGGATGTAGCCCCAGACAGTATCCGAATGATCTTGACACGGGCAAAGAGCAACGCCAGGGCCATATTATTGTCCTGTGATAACAAGGGAGGTGAATAGAATGAACGATCAACGCAGAGAAAGACTTGAAGATGCGTGGGATGAAACGGCATTGGAGCTTTTGATGGATGACTATGCTGAAATTGCTGGCAGCGAACTGTATGACGAATACTGCTCAGACTTGGAAATCGGAAATGTAGAAGATCTTCCGGCTGAATTGGATGAAAGCTGCCAAGAAATGATTCATGCATCCTTTACAGCAGAATCAAAGGCGAAGAATAATCTCCTCAATACCGCCTTGTCTCATGTATATAAAGCTGCCATGGTGGTTCTGGCGATATTCGGGGCAACAACGGTTCTTGTTGTATCTGTTGACGCATTGCGCGTGCCAGTCTTGAACTTTTTCCTGACACAGGAAAAACGCTATACAATTATTTCTCCTTCTGAGGATTCATCGGAAGTATCTACTCAGGAAAGTGTCAGTAATATCCGCCGTTATATCCCAAAGGACTATGACGTAGTTTATGAGACCTACTATGCACAGGGATATTACAATTTACGTTATAAAGACAAAGACGGACATATCATTTCTATTCGGACTGGTGAAGGCGATTTACAGTTATATGCAGATACAGAAGATGCAATATCCGAGGAAATCGAGATAAATGGCAATCCTGCACTGCTCATACGAAAGGATGGACTTCGGTTAATTTTGCTCAAGAAAGATACAACATCGATTCTTGATTTTTACGCAGAATCCATGATGGAGCGTGAATTTCTAAAAATAGCAGTGCTAATATGTGAAATTTGAAGGTGAACAATATGAAAAAAGAATTATTACATTCATTATGCTAGTCCTGGCGGTTTTAAGCATCGCTGTGCCAGCGTCAGCAGCTTCGGAAAATCTTGATATGGAGCCGGTTCAGCCGAGATATACATACATTGATGCAGTCGGTGCCAAAATATCTATTAATTCAAGCGGTCTGGCATCTTGCACAGGCGTTGGCTATGCGAAAGGGACCTATGACACTGTTGATTTAACAGTATATCTTCAGCAGTACAAAAACGGAACCTGGACCACTTTGCAAACGTGGTCCGGCTCTGGAACCAATATGGCTGTTGTAAGCGGCGAATACTATGTTTACAAGGGCTACAAGTACCGGACCAAGACAAGCATGATCGTTTATGACGAAAACGGAAAATATCTGGAATCTGCCAGCGGGACACAAGAAACAACCTACTAAATAACAGCAACGGCCATGGAGGCATATCTGCTCTCCCTGGCCGTTTTCTGTTTTCCAACGATTGAACCTGTAAAAATGCAACATAAAATCCATTGTTAGCTTGTATGAAAATTTTCGACAGATTTCGTGCAAATATCTGAATTTCTCTTTCCTCCGTTGCGGATTTTCTTCCACTGCCGTTTAGATTATTTGAAAACCATCTCATAAGTCTGAAAGGCGGTGAATCCCATGGGCTACTCTTAGCAGAATAAAGCGGTGTGGTACACTTTTGCTCGCAATCAACAAAATCTGCACTACGGAGGAATAAACATGAAATATCCAAAATGGAGTAAACTGTTGTCGTTGTTCCTGGTACTGGCAATGCTGGTTCAAATGATGCCGGTCATGTCTTTTGCGGATGACGACGATCTTCCCTCCTTCTCTGAGACGGCACCGGAAAGCGCTGTTGTGACGGTCCTTGGAGAGGTGGAAGAGCTGCGTGAAGAAAACATAAAACACTTTCGATTATCAGACGGCACTTTTGTGGCCGTAGACTATGGCATGGCAGTCCACTACGAGGACAGCGAGGGCAGCTGGCAGGACATCGACAATACGATTTCCCAGGACGCCGCCACGCAGACCTTCAATCTGGAACGGGATGATGCCATCGTCTCCTTTGCGTCCAGCCTGACCAATGGCAAGGTTTTGACCACTTCCAAGGGTGACGCATCCATCACCATGACCCTGCTGGACAGCGATGAGGTCAACCGGATGCTCGGCATCGAGGACGATACTCCCGATGAAACGGAACCGGAAGAGACGGAACCTGAAATTACGGAACCCGAAACCACAGAGCCGGAATCCACGGAGCCCGAAGCTACCGAACCGGAAACTACAGCCCCGGAAGAAACGCAGCCCGTGACGGAGCCGGAAGAAGTGCCCACGGAAGCTACAGAAGCGGAAAATACCGAAGCTGCGGAATTGAAAACCGAATCCGCTGCTATGGAGGATGATGCCTCTGCCGACATCGATTCTTATACTTCTGAAGACAATCCTGACGAGTATGATCTGACCGGGCCGGAAGAAACCATGACAGAAAATACCTCCGATGAAAACGCCGAGGGTTCCGATACCGCCCCCGGCGAGGGTGAGGAGGAAACCACGGTTTCTACTGAACCGGAGGCTACGGAGCCGGAAAGCACTGAGCCTGAGACAGAGCCGGAGGAAACAGAGCCGGAAACCACCGGGGCTACGGAAACAGAACCAGAAGAAACGGAAGCACCCGCGGAATCGGTATCTCTGAAATATGACCGTGGTGCCTCTGCAAGTATCATCGAGAGCAATTCCGCTCTGTTTGATCTTCAGAAAAGCACTGCCTGGAATGTGGAAGATGTCATTCCGAAAGCATTGCAGTCCTCTTTGATTTACAAAGACGTATTCCCGGATACGGACCTTCTCTATACTGCTTATGGTTACAACCTGAAAGAGCAGATCGTGGTGAATGCGCCTCAGACCGGCTACCGTTACAGCTTCCTGCTGAATCTGGACGGCCTGACTGCCGAGAAGAATGAGGATGGCTCCATCAGCTTCCTGGATGCGGACGGAACTCCCGTTTACGAGATTCCCATCCCGTATATGGAAGATGATGCCGGCATTATCTCTGAGGATGTTGCTTTCACACTGAATGAAACCGAGGCTGGCCTTGTCCTTACAGTGGAAGCCAACGCCGAATGGATCAACAATGAAGAGCGTGTTTTCCCCGTAAAGATCGATCCGTCCTTTACCATTGTTTCCGGTAAGGCTCTGGACGAAATCTATTCCGTTTACACCATGGAAGCCGCACCCAATGATACAACACTGGGTCGCCAGTATCTGTATGTGGGTGCCCAGCCCTACAGCACTACAAACGATGGCCGTTACAGACTGTTTATGCACTTCAACAATATGCCTACGATCCCTGCCGGTTCAGAGGTAGTGGGTGCATCTTTGAGCCTGTATCAGCATCAGTATGTGCAGCGGTACTGCACCTCGTTCCCCATTGGTGTGTATGAGGTTACTACCGATTTGCCCTCCAAGTATTCCAGCTATTACAACTGGTTTGCGGCAATGACCTGGCGCAACAGTATGCCGGAATATGACAGCTCCAATGCCATTGACTACGTCATGGTGGATTCCACTAAGGGATACCGGGATTGGAACATTACGGAGCTGGTAAAGAAGTGGTACGCGGATAAGACCAGTAATACAACCTGCGCCCTTGTCATGATGAATGAAAGCGACATTGATACCTATTACTACTATGCCTCTGCCGCTTTCTACGCATACGCAGGCTCTATTCCTCCGGTCATGATCGTATCCTACCGGGACAACACCGGTATTGAACCCTATTACACCTATGCCACTCTGGGTGCTGCCTCTGCCGGTACTGCCTATATCGCGGACGCAACCGGTCAGCTGAAGGTCGGCAAGGAGCTGGCAAGCTACGCATCCACGGTCAATCCTTTCTCTCTGAACCTGATTTACAACTCTGACTACTTTTCCCTGTCCTCCGGCACGGATTATCAGCCGCCGAACAAGCTTGGCCTGAGTATGACGGTTGGCTCCGGCTGGACACTGGACTATGTTCAGAAAGTCGTTCCTGAAAATATTAAAGGTATTGATTACCTGAAATATACGGATGGTGACGGAACCGTCCATTATTTCATCAAGGATTCTTCCCCGAAGGATTCCAGCTATCCTTACTACGATGAAGACGGCCTTGGTCTGAAGATGAAGATCAACAGCACCAATGATTACACCATGGCCGATGATAAGGGCAATGTCTGGAATTTTACGAGCAATTACCTCACCAGTGAAAAGGATGAATCCGGTAACGCGATCAACATTACCTATTCCAGCGGCCGCATTACCAAAATTGTACAGAAGAACAAGGACCAGGCGGAGATCACCTTGGCGACCTTTGCCTATGACGGAAACGCACTGTCTACTGTTACCGATAACGCGGGGAACGTCTATACCCTTGGCTATTCCGGTGGCAAACTCGTTTCCATCCAGAAGAACGGGACTGAAATTGCGAAATATGAGTATGACGGCTATCGGCTTGTCAAGATGACCGACAGCGAAAGCAGCTACTCTCTGGCATTCACCTACGCCTCCGGTAAGGTGTCCTCCTACAAGGAGCTGGGCGGCTCTGCCACCGGCGCCACTGTCGCAATTACCTATCCCAACCACAGCCAGACCACCTACCGCGACTACGGTCAGGACCGGCAGGCCAACACCGCGGACGATATTCTGACACACTACCTGTTTGACTATGCCAGAAGAACCGTCAACGCCTATACCACCGACAATGACGGCGTGATTATCGGCGCTACCAATTCCGCGTACTATGAGCGCAGCAGCACGGACAAGAGCAACGACAAGCGGAATAACCGCACTGTCCGTACCGCAAGCATTGGTTTGGCAAGTCAGCAGCTTCTGAAAAACACCAGCATCGAAAGCAGCAGCGATGAATGGACCTTCAGCGGCGCTTCCCGTGCTACAACGAAACCCAGGACGGGCAGCTACTCCATTAAGGGCACACTGGACAGCAACGGAACGCAATATGCAATGAAGTCCTCTGAGAAGCTGACTGCAGGAAAGAAGTACACCTTCTCTGCCTATGTAAATACAAGCGAGGTCACCAAATTTGAGGGCAGCGGCGTTTGCCTGCTGGTTACGGACGGCTCCCAGAGCTGGACCAGTAACTATGTTAATTACACCACTTCAAATGAGGTCGATGATGGCTGGGTGCGTATCAGCGTCAGCTTTACCGCACCGGCAACTGATATTTACGGCATCACCATTTTCAACAGCGGGTGCATTGGCACCTTCTATGCGGACGATGTCCAGGTAGAAGAAGCGGAGGCACCCTCCAGCTATAATCTGCTGGAAAACGGCAACATGGAGACCTCCGGCTATGGCTGGACGATGGGCTCCGGCGCATCTTACTATTCCGGAAAGGGTGTAGCCGCTTCCTCGAACTCCATCCGGATCAATGGCAATCCTACGGATCAGGGCACAAACGCTTATCAGGATGTGGCTCTGAACCTGCCGGGAACACAGACCTACGTTCTCTCCGGCTGGGTAAACGCGAACGCAGTCCCCGATGATGACCAGAATACCGCAAAGGATCTGGAAAGCAAGACGAAGGAATGCGGCCTGCGTGCGATCATTACTTACTCTGATAATAAGACCGAAACCCAGTATGTACCGTTCAATTCTGACCTCTCCAATACCTGGCAGTTCGTCAGCATGACGGTCGTTCCGAAGGAAAGCACAAAGACCGTTTCCAAGATCCGGGTCGTGTGCGCATACGAAGGCAATGCCAATGTGGCATACTTCGATAATATTTCCCTGGTTCGGGAATCCGCCCAGACCATGAAGTATGACAGCGACGGCAACCTCGTCAGTGTCACCACCAGCGGCCTGAAGGAAGATACCAGCACCTATGAAAACGGGAATCTGATCAAGACCGTCACTGGCGGCAACGGAACTTATAAGTACACCTACGACAGCACCTATAAGCACCGCCTGACCTCCGTTACCAACGATCTGATCACCCAGTCTGTTACCTATGACAGTGCCGGCAACGCAATCACGACCAAACTCACCGGCAGCGGAAGTAAGACGATCAGCACAGCAGCATCCTATGAGGGCGGGCTGAACCGGTTAGCGTCCGTTACCGATGCAGCAGGAATGAAATTGACGTACGGCTTTGGGACAAAAAATGCACAGATGCTTGCGTTGCCAACTTCTGTTACTGATCCAAATGGTACAGTTAGCTATACTTCTTATGACACAAATTTCAGAGTATCTGAAACAGGTATTGAAAATGTTGCTGATCTGTTGTATTCTTATAGTAATGGTAATTTGGACGCAATTAAGAGAATTGATAATGCCGCAGCTGAGCAAATTTATAGCTTTACTTACGATGCGTTTGGAAACATGACAGCATTGAAGGTTGGTGGAAAAACCTTAGTTAGCTATACCTATGGTCCCGGAAACGGTCTACTTACGAATCAGGCATATGCAAATGGTGACAGTGTCACCTTCACTTATGATAAGATAGGTCGCACTAAGACTGCTACATATTCCGATGGACGTGTATTGACTTATGTGTACAATGGAGAAGGCAGTCTGCACAGTGTGACAGAGTCCAACGGTAGTGCTGTAGTTACTTACCTTTATTCCTACGATTCTGTTGGTCGCTTAATTTCTAGCGAAAAGTACAATGATTCAACTACAACATTGCGAACGCACCAGACTTACAATGCGGATAATCAACTAAAAAAGCAAGGCTGGCAAATGGGGGATATATCCTATTCAGAAGAATATACCTACAATTCTACAGATGGCACTCTAGATATAATGCGCACAGGTGTTGGTGACGAATTGTCTATGGCATATGATGAATTACGCCGACTCAGCAGTGTTAATGGCGGAAACTTCAACCGAACCTACACGTACCGGGATATTTCCGATACCCAAACCACTATGCAGGTTGCGCGGCTCAGTTATAATCTGGGCAGTGGGCTGAATTACGATTATACATACGATAATCTGGGAAATATTGCAACCTATAAGAAACCAGATGGCGAGCAAATCACTTTCACATATGATCGTCAGGGACAGCTTTTAAAGGCCGTTGGTAGCAGTACTTATACCTATTCTTATGATTCTGTTGGTAATGTTCTTACAGCAAACGGACATAGCTATTCTTATAGCAATGCCGACTGGAAGGATTTGTTAACCGCATATGATGGGGAAAGTATAACCTATGATGACTCCGGTAATCCAACTAGCTATTATAACGGAACTCGCTGGGAAATGAGTTGGAAAAATGGTAGAAGTTTGTCCCGTGCAGTTTCTTCTGATACAGTTATCGATTTCACTTATGATCTCGATGGGCTCAGAAATACAAAGACTGTCGATGGCATCCAGCATAACTATCTCTATGCAGGAGAAAAACTACTGAGAGAATCCTATGGAAGTGATGTACTGGATTTCTTCTATGATGCAAATGGTACTCCTTATGCACTGAAATATAATGATAGCATCTATTATTATATTGCAAATCTACAAGGTGATGTTGTTCAGATTGTGGATACCAACGGCAACACAGTTGCAAATTACGAGTACGATCCCTATGGTAAGGTAATTTCGTCCATTGGCGCAATAGCAGAGGTGAACCCCATCCGATACCGCGGCTACTACTATGACAAAGAAACGGAATTATACTATTTACAAAACCGTTATTATGATCCTGCTGTCGGAAGATTTATTAATGCGGACAGTTATGCAAGTACTGGTCAAAGTATGATTGGACATAATATGTACGCATATTGCAATAACAATCCTTTTTGCAATGTTGATGCATCTGGTACATTTTTCTTTACAGCGCTTGGAGCTGTTACCGGATTTATTTCAGGGGCACTTAGTGCAATGGCAACAGAAGAGGACAGTGCAAAATGGTTCGATATTGCTACGAGGGGAGCCGCTGGTGGCGCAATTGCGGGTGCTGGAGTGGATGCTGCATTACTGATAATGGGTATTCCAGGTGTTGGTGTCCCTGCTGTTGTGGGAGCTTTCGCAATTGCATATGCGGCAGGTGGTGTAGGAAATGTCGTTACCTCGTATTCAACTGCAAAAGTATGTGGATCAGAGTATTCAAGTGATCAAGCCATTGGAATGTTCATCATTGGAGGAACGTTTAATTGCTTGTCTCTTGCAACCGGATTGTCTGCTGCTTCTCAATCTGTTGAGCAATTGGTCTTCTATGGATATCAGGACCTTGTAGAGAACACTGTAGTAGGAACAACGATTGGTGTGACTACAGGTATCGCAACGACCGTAGGCACAACATCTAAACCCAAAATGTCAAAAAGAAATTTGAGAGGTCCTGCTACGAGTTCCAACAGGCTGAGTAAAATGTTAGAATTCAAGGAGAGCGTGTATTTTTCATGAAACTGAGGAATAGGTATTTGGTTTTTTCGTCAAAGCGATATAGTATCTTACGACTCCTGCTTGCAATTATAATTGCTTCAAGCTTCTATATTTCAAATCTGACAGGGTATCTTTGGCTATACGGTGTTTCCTTTATCTTACTTTTGATTGTAGTAGCTACAATGAGTTTCCTATATTCCTATGTTGTTATTTCAGACATTGGTATAAAGCTGTGCTATGGATTGTGGAAAACCTACGAAATAAGATGGGAAGATATACAGTACTGCGGAGTGTTTTCTCTGGCTGTGTTGGGAGCCTGGCGTGATGAAGAGCAAGAAGAATACATTTATTTTTCGAAAAAGCCTGTACCATATTCTCAATTACATAGAAGTAATACGATTCCTCCACAATCAGGTGATTTTGTATATTTTGTAAAACATGATAGCGTCCTGCTTACTATTAAGGAAATCTGGCATGATAAAAAAGCGAATAAGTTGTGCACAGAATCTTACTCTGAATTGAACAGTGATCAAACCAGAAAGCACAGGATAACCTTTTTTGTTGTTGCCCTTTGTTTGTCATGCGCTATTTGTGTTATTGCTTATATGCTATCCCTAGACTGGAGATGGATTGCTGGCGCATTTCTTTGTATTTTGGGACTATTCGAAGCAATCAACGTGATCTAGAGCACAAAGTAGGGGCTATGGCGTTCCAACATGGCCCCTACTATCCGCGTAGAGATGACCGCGGAGAGCGACGGTGCCCAATACTGCTGCTTCATTACCGATGCCAACGGCGACATGGGCTCTACACGGACCGCAACGGTCAGACTGGATGTCCGTGACTGGACCATGGAGTATGAGGCTGGCGGCCTGCGTACCAAGCGTTCCAGCGCCGAGAAGACCTACAACTACATTTACAGCGGCGATAAGCTTGTTCGGATGACTGTGGGCGACGACATCCTCGACTTCACCTATGATGCCAACGGTGCGCCCCTCACGCTGATCCACAACGGGACTGTCTACTACTACATCACCAACCTGCAGGGAGACGTAATAAGCCTTGAAACCATGGATGGTATGCTGGGCGCACACTACTATTACGATGCCTGGGGCAAGATCCTTGCATCGACCGGTGAGCTTGCGGAGCTGAATCCTCTGCGGTACCACGGGTATGTGTACGACCAGGAGACGGGGTTCTATTATCTGCAGAGCCGGTATTACGATCCGGCTGTTGCTAGATTCCTTAACGCAGATTCATATATCTCCACAGGGGATGGCGTGCAAGGGAACAATATGTTTGCCTATTGCAACAATAACCCCACTAATATGGTGGATGGCGGTGGAACGAGTGCAACGGCATTTCAATGGTGGTCTAGCACAATGTGGTGGTTGTGTGGTGCTGATGCTGCACTTCCAATCGGAGATGCAATATATGGATTGGGTATGCTTATTCTTGGGGGTGCTGCCCTATATAAAAGGACGCAGAAAGCTTCAACGATTACAGCCCGTTCTAAAAGCGATGAAAACAGTAATGCTCTGTCCTCTGCAAAGGACTATGCAAGAAGTATATTTGAGCCCGGTAATAGATATGCTGTTCATCATATTGTAGCACAAGCGTCACCTCATGCAGCGCCCGCAAGAGAAGTCCTAAAAAGTGTTGGCATTAATCCCGTGACGTATGGATTAAATCTTGCTGTAATTCCGGAAAAGAAACATTATTCTTTGCACACCATTGAGTATTACAATTATATCAACAGGCGTTTAGAAAATCTGACAGGAGATCGCAATGCCATAATGTGGACACTTGCTGAATTGCATATAGAGATACAATTGTATTGTCAAACAGGATTAAAAGCATGGTGATGATAAATGAAATCAATTTGTAACGAACGTAACGTGATCCAGATTGTATCCAATGACAGGTATATTGCTGTTATTGGCTGTGGAATTACTATCTTGGAGAGAGCGACATTTGCATTTGTTCACCGTTTTGCTGGGATACGCCATATCCACGGAGGGATTTTCCTGGATGATGACGTCCTGGCTGTATTTACAGGAGAGCAGCGCCTATATTTCTTCCAAATCTCTGAAAAAAAACTCTTATGGGAGTGTCCACGCCCATCGCAACTTGCACCAACTGGGGATATGCAGTGCTGTTCAATACCCAGTGTTAATCAAATCGTTTGTATTGCTGAAGGCAATCAGGGCCTGGAAGACCACGTTCTGCTACTAGTGGACTACCAAAAGCGGACTTACACACTTCAAAATATTACTTCTTGTCGTCGTGTTGCTTCGTCCCTTGTTTGGAATCAGGAACTTGGCGTAACTCTTTTGTCATATGAAGCTACGGGACACGGTGACTTGGCATATAGTATTGCAGGGATTTCCGATACAGGCGCAGTTTCTATACTACACGAATGGAAATGCAGTCAATGCAAAAACGCATATTCTGGCAAGCACCTTTTCCTAAATGATAACAATGGTAAGGAGGCGCAGCTGTGGATGTGTGAGTTTGTACATTCCAGCCAAGAGCAGCAGTGGAAATGGAGTACTTCTGTGCATCTACCAATTCCCTTTTTCAAGACGCCCGGACCTGTAGGTGCCGGTGTCTACTTACCGTATGTTTCTTGGGTTGACGAAACTTTAGGACTACTAACTGCAAATACATTAAGTTGGATTTGTGTATGTGATTTTCATAACCAGCGATTATTGGCAGAATGTAACAGTGACAGAATCAGTTGCGGGTTGGTTTTGGATGGAAATCTCCTTATTGGGACATCTAAAGGTGTTATAGAGATGCATTTGGATTTATAACAAAGGAATGGCAATACTAGTAAGTAGGGTAAAACGGCAACTATGAACTGATGGCAGAGTCCTGATATCAGGACTCTGCCGAAGTCTGCGTTAGGGTATTTTGTTGTGCCATAAGCAACGATGCTTCTGATATTTTGCTAGTCATATCATCTCCGTGAGATAATATTCCAGACTTCAAGTGCCTCCATTGGCCTGCTTGGAAGACATTTGGTGTTTGCGATGATAGAGGATATTTGTAAAAATATCCAAGAAGAGTACGGAATTATTTGCTTTAATGCACACAAAATGCGGATGACATATGTACTTAAAATCGCAACCGATAATTGTAGGAAATATGAATAGACGATTACAGGGTTAACTGGTACTATGTAAGTGAGTAGAAAGGCATATATCCTTGTGTGTGCTTTGGCTTGGCAAATAAAAGATGAGATTTCAGCTGTGTTGACTACAAATGTGATTGAGAGGCTAAAGACTGTGAAAAGCATTATTTAGCCTATATAAGAGCAGTTTCAAAAGAATGTGGATTAGAGGAATAATAATGTTATTAGGAAATATCGCATCTATCGCAACACTACTTCTCTTTGTTTTTTATTTTATTGGTAGATTTATCACTATTTTCCGTGAAAGGAACCTTTTCCCAGATGAAATAAAAATGGTGCAAGTAGGCTTTGATCCAGACGAATTTGACATAGTAGAGAGTTTCGAACTTGAGCATGATCCATTCAATGCAATTATTTTAACTTCTAAGCAGGGAATTTATGATTTATCCGTCTACAAGATTGAATATGATAATGGTAAATGTATAGGAAGAGAAAAGCTGAAGGACTATCAATATAAATTCCTAAATATAGGCCAGTCGATTGTTTTCTACACAACTGTCCCAGAGCTTCTGGAAACATACCAGGTCGAATACTATACTCGAGATTATAAAAAGGTAACGATAGCTTTGTGGGCAAATTTGAAAAATGGGATTCTTTCAGAAAGCGCGAAGCCGAAAAACACCGCTAAAAGTGTTATGTTTCACTTACTTAACTAAAAGAACAAAGCTGAAGCTCCTTTCGGCATAATCGTGTGGGCAATACCAAAATCTACTATTACGGCATGACCACACAATGTGTAGACTGAACGGACCTGCTGGCCTTGGATGATAGCTAAAGGATTGCCCATAATACAACATGTAGGCGGGAGAGATTGTATGTCCATAGATTCACATACTCAGCTTCCAAAGCAAATACTGCAGCATTTTCGTGATCCGGAGAGCGGCCTGGTCTGGTATTTGAACCTGACTGATGGAAAAATTCACAGGACATCTTCAAAGAAATTGGGGACCATTACAGATTACTATTCTGCGGATATGGAGCAATACCTGTGCAAAACAGTAGAATATAATCTTGGAAACTTCTGGACCGAGATAGCGGATTTTGCCAATGGAAAGGTACGCTCCGTTACAGTGCATGAAGCCAAGGAACCAGCTGTAAAACAATACGTAAAAGCTTTGATTGCCCGAAGTGATTATTGGATGAAGGCGTTTGAAGCAAAAAGTCAAACAGCAGCGCTATGCACGCCTCAGGAGAACCATGATGATTTTGTAAAAGCATTACTGAGTGGAAACAATAAAGTGAACCGTTACATTGAGCAATTGCAAGTTGCGTATTTATCCAACCAAACAGATCAATACTTTGTTGTCCCAAAGAACGGCTACTATTGCATAAAATCCAAAGGCCGCGATCACCTCATTATCCCAGTATCACCGAAATTTGCATTCATCTTAAAATCTTCAGAGGATGTCGGTTACGATAAAAACGGAGCTGTAATCCATCATTACCGTATCGATGATGAGAACGACATCTATGATTTCAATCTGCACGCTTTACAGTTTGAATACGCCTTAAATAAAGATTTTGTCGCAGGAGCCAGGAAAAACGAATTGGAAGCGTTGATTCCCTTCCTGGAAAAGCACAGGGACGAATTAGAGGAGCAGCGAAATAAATTAGCCGAAGGATAGTAGTCGAGTAACACTATAGTATACCAGCAAGCAATGCCTTCGTATATACAAAGGCACAAAACCAGGCATTTCCACTCTAACGGAAATGCCTGGTTTCTGCTTGTTGATGCTCCGCCCCAATCCCCGCAGGATACAATTCTGTTTCCTGGAAACGGCTGTAGCCCTCCAATTTTGTATTCGCATTGCTAGGTGCCAAGTTTTTTTGAAATATTACAAAACCAGTCTCTCCATCTTTATTTCTTGACGGAGAGACTGTTCGGCTACTAACTAAGTGACATTAGGTTCGCACTGACCCAGTTTTCAAGAGGTTTGTCACTCTCTGTTTTTTGAAACATCCACTGAAACCCGGAAGTTTTCTGCCTCTGTCGGTAATCTTCTTCCACAGTTCCAAGATGGGTCAGGTGAATCCCTTCACCTAGAGCAGAAACCATATCCTATCCCAAGATATTGCGATTGTACCATAGCTTTCAGAAATTGCAAGTTATTCTTTCGAATCAAACTGCTTTTTTAGTCTATCCAACTCATGGCGTTCAGGGCAAACAACATATCCCCAACCACGCTTTTTCTGCATTCGGAAAGCCCAACTATTCAAGTCCATCACTGTGTCTGGATCTGAAATGGAAAGCATAATTACAGCACCATTCTTATTCGTAACATCAACCAGATTTTTATGGATAAGACACAGTGCTATGCTCTTCGAAATTGGCAAATTGATTGCGATACTTCCTTTATATAAGTAACTATATAGTCCCCTAATTGGCAAGACAAATGGAATCTCTGTCTCATTAATTTGAAACGTCAACAGATAATCTGATAGGAAACCATTTCTCCTGATTGCACTAAAGCCATTAATGGCAACATAGTCATGCTGCATTTGCTCAGGTAAAAAGGATAATATATTTCCATCTGTTCCCATTTCCTGCATAAATACAGGATCACGCGCAATTAGCGAATACATAAAATCTCGTACTGTTTCCTCGCAGTTTAAATTCACTGACACACTGTTTTGGCTGAAATCCAATGAGTCTATGTACGCTAATACCTTGCCAAAAGGTGTTTCGATTTTTTCCCCCAAATAATGTTCGGTTCGAGCAGAAAAGAATCCCCACGCTGTGTTTAGTGATTCAGCAGTTCCTTTAGTCCCTACAAAGTTACCTTTAACATCGTAATAACAGCATCGCTTATACTGGTTGTGAAAGCGCTTAATTACTTCCTTAGGCATCTGGATGTGGGAGTTTACATCATCCTGTCCACTTTTTATAGCATCATTCTGCATAAGGATTCTCCTTTGCATTTTAATCCAGGGCTACCGCCAAATGGCATCGGCTAATCTCACATAGCAGTAGCCAACAATATGAATTAATCAAATTAAAGAATTTGAATTCTAAGATACGGTTTTAACTTCTGCAATTCCCGGTTTTTGCAATAAATCAAAAAACTCATTAATTGCATTGTGTTGTTGCATTGGATATTTCAAACCTGTTCTGCGTTTGCAGAATGTAAAAGTAATCGACTCCTTTGCGCGGGATAATGCTACAAAGAATGCACAGCGATCTTCATCTGGCTGGTTCTTAAAGTTCCAGAAAGCAGAGTCCTCCAATCCGACAAAATATACCGCAGAGTATTCCAGCCCCTTGCTTTTGTGGATTGTCATTATAGGTACTGAATGCTCTCCGCAAAAATTTTCAATGGCTAGACTCCAGTCCCCACACGCAGCAACATATTCAGCAAAAAAGAGGCCTTCAAATTTTCTAACTAAGTCATCTAAGTAAGTCCCTTGTTTATACGCCGGAAATTTCGCCTTGATGTTTTCAATACCGAAGAATCTAATTATTGCCCCCAGAGTGTCATGCCATTGCACACCGTCAAATCCCTGCTGTGCGGTTTTCTTCACGGTATCTGCTAAGTCAACCAGTTTTCGCAGCATTTCATCATAAGCACCATTCTCCTGTGTTTCGCCAATACCCCAGAGTTCGGCCAATGACTCCTCTATGAAGTTCCACTCATATGGATGTTTCTTGCCATAGGCGCACAACATAAACTTGATGAGCAGGTCTACAATTGGCTCCTTAATTAGATCCTGGTAGTCTATCTCAATGCGAGCTCGGACTCCATTTTTCTCTAACTCTGCAATAATCGCTGGAGCATAGTTCTGCGGCAACTGTTTGCAGAGGATACATATTTCGTTAGGTTTTTTGCCCTCAGAAATTTTCTCTAAGATATCTGCTGATACAGCACCAGCTTCCAGCTGTTCGTCATCAGCAATGATCAGAGCAATATCTCCATCACCTTCTGCCCATTTATCTGAAACACAGACTTCTGTTGCTTTTTCTTTTAGCGAAGCATACATTTCTTGTTGTAGTGCAACCAATCTTGGCGCAGAGCGATGATTCATTAGCAAACGAACATCTTTAGGATTCCACTCATCGCAAAAAATTTTAAAGATTTGTTTTACTGCACCAGCCCACACCATGATACGCTGTTTGTTGTCTCCAACAGCTGTTATCTTTGTGCTTGAACCAAAGAAGCATTCCTTCACGAAGTCATACTGAATATCCGTCGTATCTTGAAACTCATCCAAAAACACATAAGAATATGTTATTTGCAACGCACGCTTAATATATGGATTTGTTTTAACGATATATATGGCAAGCATCATGATCATTTTGAATGTCAGTGTTGCTTTATTCCCGTTAAATCCCTTTAGCAACAACGGCCATACTCTATGCCCTATTTCGCTTCCTGTTAGCGGAAGGCTTACCTGCGCCAAGAACGTGTCGTATTTGGATTTGAGCTTTGATGGTGTTAACCTATCAGGATTTTCATATCCAATATATCTGAACGCAGCATCAATCGTATCGAAACAATTAACCAAATAATCAGGCGCAGGGCGAAGTTCTTCCGGTAACGCATACTTGAAGTGATCAAGGACACTCTTTGCGAATGCATCATATGTCATCGATACAAATCTTCCCTTTATTTCTGCCCCACAGCGTCGTTCAACACGTTCTTTCAAATTCTGCGCAGCATCTGTTTTGAAGCTGATAGCCAGTATCTTTTGTGGTTCTTTACATTGATTTGTTTGAAACAAGAATGCCGCCTTTTGTGCTAACAATTCCGTCTTTCCTGCACCTGGCCCTGCAATGACCAATACATGCCTATCGCTGCAACGAACAGCAGTATTCGCAGCTTCTTCCAATACAATCCCATCGCAAGGTAGCCACTTATCAGGATACACGATTTTCATTTCTTATCTCCTTTTAAGATACGCTCTGCCGTCTCAATTAAGCGCTCCAATACCGGAGGGATATTGCCTTTTATCGCTTCATCGCTCAATCGGGATAGTACTGCAATATGCGTGGAAGGCTTACCTCTATTCAGGAAGAAAAATGTGTACCATATCATAAGGTTCTGCTGCTCCGTAGAATAGGTGCTCCCATCTCCTCCCTCTTCTTTCAGTGTGGATTTAATATCCTTTTTGATACGAGCCCTATATTCCGCTGGATAAGTACCAGTTTCCTCAAATGTTTGGATTAATACCCGTTTCTTTTTTCCATCCTCAGCAATCTCTAAACGTGGACCTTCGGCGGTATCTAGAGATTTCTTGTACTCCGACGTCATCTGTTCCAACATCATAAAGTCAATATCCAGCGGTGCGGAAAAGAAAACATTATATCGTTCCAGCCAATCGAGCCATGTTTGCATTGATGTCACATCAGAAACATCCCACTCAGACATGCCATCCAGTTGTTCGTCAGTCAAGACGCCACTCTTTGTATTGAGCAATTTATTCTTATCGTGCCCATTTGCAATGAGTTGCTTGAGCACATACTTAATGCGTCCCCAACCTCCACCTTCTCTTTCTCGGTCTAAGTCAAGTAATGTAATGTGAGGAATTTGCAAGTCATTCAGCAATCTCCAAAAATGGTTTACATGTCGACCGCCAAGGGGGACAATCGAGATGCCGCCAACGTCTACATTACCGTTCACAGCTTCCCAATATTTTGGGAGAATAATATCCTCACTATCTCCTTCTCCCAAAATCACAAGTTTTGCAAAGTATAGTTCAGGATAAGCCCGGACCGCCTCTTTGATATATTTATATTGATCTTGCACACTTTCTTTCTCAGGCAAAGTAATACTTCTCACTTTCGATGTGTGCAGATCCTTGTCCATCCTGAAATATCTGAGATTCTCAGGATCAACCCGTTTAACAATAGCTGGTGAGTGGGATGTCATAATTGCCTGCGCATTACTTTTATCGGCAATATTACTAAGATTCCCCACCAGCTTACCAAGCAAATGCGGAGCGATATGGTTTTCGGGTTCCTCAAGTGCCACAATTGTCAGGATGGGCGGCTTACGACTAAAGGAAGTGTTCTCTGGGTCCGATTCAATTTCCCTCTGCATTTTGCCTTCAACATCTAAGATGCTGTCAACCAGAGAAATATAAAATAGTGACCGCAAGCCATCCCCCATTTGGTCTATCGTATATTCTTTTCCCGTCTCTGTGGGTTCGAAAACAACTTCTGTTTTCCTAACAGATGTCTCAATATCGGTACTGTTAAATCTCAAGCTGGCCGTGGAATACCTATCATCGGAATCGTAGGCTTTCCACTGCTCCGCCAAGGATGCACCAAACATGGAAACACCCTTTTCTTCAGCAAATTGTTCATTTAACTCCTTGATTTTTGTCTTAACATTCTCTTTTGTTTTTTCACTCCAATTAATGCTATTCATAATCTGGTACATCATCGTACCAGACGCATTTTTCAATTGTCTAGAAGGATCTCGAACCGCGGGAATATACACAACTCGGATTTTGTCTAAATCCCGACGGGCTGCTGGAATGCGACAATTATCCTCAATTTCTGCTGCCTCAGGGCAGGTAATATAGCTTATCTTGCTATCGATTGAACCTTCAATCGTGTTACTTTTCTCCCACGTAGCATCAAGACGAATCCGCAAATACGGCAGCTCACCAGGATTATCAACAACAAAATGTTGGAAAAAGATTGGGATAACATATTCTCCGCCATTATCCCCAGTTTTCAATTCTTCGAATTCAAAAACTGCTTCAACATAAAGATCCTGGCTTTCCATTTCATCAGGAGCCATTTCCTTAGGCAGATGGAAGTCGCTCCTTTGCAGAATCCGATCGCTACTGTTTTCGGAAAACATGCAGTTTAGTGCGGACAGAGTAGCGGTCTTACCAGCACTATTGTTTCCAATGAACGTTGTTAGATTGTCAAACAAGATAATCTGTTCCTCTGAACCAAAACAGCGATAATTCATCAGTTTCAATTTGGACAGTCTCATATGTATTCTCCTATTCGGTACAGCTTTTTCCTATATTTTATCATAATGAACAGAGAAAACAAGGGGGAGTTATTTCTGTATACATTGCCACAGGACGAATGAGGATATGCCTCATATTTATCAGCAGGTTCTCAGGACGAAGCGAAGCATACACCCATTAATTTCAAACCATAATAGTAAAAAGAAATATGAAGAAACTTATTGTTATTTTGCTTAACACTGCTTTTTCGGTGGCTGCTTCCGCGCCGGCAAGCCGGATGGTCACGGCTATCCAACTGGAACCAATAGACTACGCCGGAGTTACTTCTGCAAACTGAACCTGCTACCGCACCTGAGCCACCTCAAATAGCCGATGCTAGTCCTGATGTTGTGTCAAATGGTGTCACTTACTGAAAATATCGAACACAAATTCTGTTATAATTCTTATAAATATAGCTGTATGCGACCTGGCAGGGCGCTTCCTGGAATCTGGATTGCTACCGGGACCCCAGTAAACAAACTCCGGCTCCATACGAAATATAAGGAGCTTTACGGAGAATGCCTCTTCCCCACCCTCCCCCAGGTTTAGGCCACCGAGGAAGCCATCCACGCCGCTATCCAGCGGTTTACCCCAGCGCAGCAGGAGCTGGCACGGCAGATGGAGGATTACTACGCCTATTGGGAAACAGTGGGCTTCAAGCTGGCCCACCTATGGGGATTCCAGTGGGCAGACCGCTTCCTCCCATATGTCATTCCGGGCTACACACCGGACACGGCGTTTACCGCAAAATACACAGCCATGGTACGCAAAGATACTGGCCTCCGGGTATAAATCATAAGGAGATTGGCAATATTTAGAGGCAAAAGGAGGTTCTGTCTATGAAGCAAGGTGTTTTGGTGTACGATCCGCAGTCAGAGCGCATGGATGTCCGTTTTGGGCTGCGAGAATATCGCGGCGGGCTCCATTGCGGGGCCTGCATGGATGTAAAGGTCGGCAATCGCTGGAAGCCGACTCGCATTGAGTACGATTGGGACAAGCAGGAATGGTACTTAGTTGACATTGCGGCTGATTCCCTGATCGGTCTGATCGTGCGACTAGCGTAAAATGCTCCAGCCTACACGCCGGAAACGGCGTGTAGGAATGGAATGTTTCACTATAGGAGTTCCTACATAGGAGCTTTGCAACCGGAAATAGGTTCGCCGTTAAAGATTAGATTCCATAGTTGACGAAATCTGCTGGCTATGATATAATGCCACCAACATAGTATCCGAGTTTTGCAGAAGCAAAACGCAGTTTCCGAGTTTTTGTGCGTCCGAAGTCTTTATGCCTTCGGGCTTTTTGTTTTCTTCTGCGTCTATCTATAGATGCACAGAAGTCAGCAAAACAAGGAGGAGCTATCCCTCAAATATCGTCAACATACTATGGCAGAAATGTCATCGTATTCAAAAGCACTCACTTGAATCTTCCGATTCTTGTGGGTGCTTTTTTATATAGATTGGAGCTTCTATGGCTCCCCCAACCTTATTTCCGGGGAGCCTTCTGGCTGACCCGTTATATATAGAAATCAAATAACGAGGAGTGATTCAATGGACTATGAGCTGATTATCCTGTTTGCCCTTGTGGAGATTGCTATGGACTAAGGTGCCTCAGAGCACCTGAAAAAGCTTCGGATTTCTGCGCTCAACAAGGTGCAGCACCGTCTGAACGCATATCATCATCTTGGCTATATCCGACAGCTGACAACGGCAATTGCGGAGAAGAAATGCAACATGATTCAAAAAGCCACTTTCAAAGCGGAGATAAATCGAATCCTCGAACTTCGTTGCCCCAGATATGACGGCAACAAGTTCATTGAGGACCCTTACATTCTCCCGGAGGAGGAACTGATTGGATGGAGTTGCGTATCCCTTCAAGCCCCGCTAAATGCTGTTGGTGCCGCAAGATTTCAGGAGCTGTTTCACCGCATCTTCCCCAATGGTGTAACGGAGGCAACGCATAATGCGTGAGCTTACCTTTGATGACCTTCGTTGCCGCCACTTTACCGGGCGCTCCTACATTCAATCCGGTGAAGGCCGAAACCGTGTCTGCGGTTATCGTGTCGGTGTTCAGTGCAGCTTAGGCGATATTGAGCAATCGGAGTGGTTCCGAATGGTGCGGGAGCTGATTGAACGCAAGGGTGAGCAACACCTATACGAGCAGCTCCTGGAATACCTGACGGAACATAACTACACCAGGAGTACCAAAATCCAGCTGGAGCGCAAAGCACTGGAACTACATGCTGACCGGATCTTTGATAACGAAGCATGGGTAGGTTTTCTGGAATTCAATCAGAAATATCCTCCAGAGGTCGCAGCATCTACCAAAGTGGTTCATATCCGCACGGAATGCTGTGGCGAGCCCGGAGCGATACCCCAAACGCAGTTAGATTCCTGCAAACACCTTGATGACAGAGTCCGCTGCCCGCATTGCGGCAGATGGGCACACTATGAAATTTTGACTACTATAGAAATGGAGGAACGCACCTATGCGTGTGAATGAAAACAAGATTCTTCGCATGAAGGATCTGATTAAAACCCTGACCGAAGCAGATATCGCCTACTACCGAGACGATGACCCTGTCATGAGTGACCGGGGGTATGACCAGCTCACGGATGAACTGCTGAAGCTGGAGGCCGAAACGGGTCTGGTGATCTCCGGTTCTCCTACCCAGAAAGTATCCGGCGAGGTTCTTGAGGAACTGACACCCGTCCTGCATACAAAACCCATGCTCTCCGCCAAGAAAACCAAGTCAATCGAAGAATTGATGCGCTTTGCCGGAGGCCGTTCTGTCCTGGTTTCGTGGAAACTAGATGGTCTGACCATTGTGCTGCGCTACGAAAACGGCGAGCTGAAGCAGGCCATCACCCGTGGCCGCGAGGGCATTATTGGTGAGGACGTGACCCATACGGTCCGTACTTACCTGAACGTCCCGCTCACCATACCCATTCAGGATGCCATTGAGATCCGGGGGGAAGGCGTCATTTCCTGGAAGCACTTCGATCTGATCAATTCCGATCTGGAGGAGCCCTATTCCCATCCCCGGAACTTGGCGGCCGGCAGCACCAGAAAGCTGGACGCAAATGAGTCCCGGAAGCGACTCCTTGAGTTCTTCGCCTTCGACCTGGTCAGTGACCATCTGGAGCGGCAGTCTAAGCTGGCCCAGATGCAGCTGATGCAAAATGCCGGTTTCTCCGTCGTGCCTTTTACATATGTGGATAGCGCTGGCGGCGAGGAACTTCTGCGCAAGACGATTGACTCGTTCAAGCCCGAGCATTATGGGTACCCTGTCGATGGCCTGATCGTGGAATACGAAGACCGCGCATACGGTGCCAGTCTGGGGGCCACCGGTCATCACGAAAACCGAATGATTGCCTTAAAGTGGAAAGACGATCCGGTACTGACAAAATTTCTCGGCGTCGACCTGGCAACGACCAGAACCGGTATGGTGAGCATCACCGGCCTGTTCGAGCCAGTATCCATTGACGGTACCCTGGTATCCCGGGCATATCTACACAATCTGGACATCTTCGATGCGTTCCAGTTTGGGGTAGGCGATGAGATCCTGGTCTACAAGGCCAACCAGATTATTCCGCAAATTGCAGAGAACAACACCAAGAGCGGCACTTTCAAGATGCCCATGGTCTGTCCCTGCTGCGGTGAGAAGCTGGTCGTGAGGACCACTCCCGGCGGCTCCCGGCAGATGTACTGCGAAAACTCGTACTGTGCAGCCAAGCTCATTCGGAAGTTCACACATTTCTGTGAGAAAACGCGAATGAACATTGAGGGTCTGTCCCAAACCACCCTATCCAAGTTCCTTGGTCACGGCTGGATCCGTAACTTCGGTGATCTGTACGAGCTGGAGAAATATCGGGACGAGTTCCTGCAAACTCCGGGCTTCGGCGAAAAGTCCTTTGAGCGTCTGCAGGCATCCATTGAAAAGAGCCGCCATTGCACACTGGCCAAATTCATTGCCGGTCTGGGAATCCCCATGGTGGGTCGTCATGCTGGTCGTGATCTGGACCGCTACTTCGGCGGCTCCTGGGAAGCCTTTGAGCAGGCCATCCAGGATGGTTTCGATTTCACCCAGCTGCAGGATTTCGGTGAGACCATGAACAAAAATATCTACACCTGGTACGCGGATGCAGAGGAAGCAAAACTCTGGAGACCGCTACTGAACCACATTGAATTTGTAAAGGAGACTTCTACTATGACTACCAACACCACCAACCCCTTTGCTGGCAAGACCGTCGTTGCCACTGGCAAGCTCATGAACTACACCCGTGACGGAATCCAGAACAAGCTGCTTTCCCTGGGTGCCAATCCCGCCTCCTCCGTCACCAAAAAGACGGACTACCTCATTGTTGGAGAGAAGGCAGGCAGCAAGCTGACCAAGGCATTGCAGCTTGGTATCAAGACTCTGACCGAGGAAGAATTTGAGCAGATTCTCGTTGGTTAATGCCTACTATCTAATCGCATAATGACATCTCAACCCGGGGCGGCTATTCCTGCTATTCCTGCCCCGGGTAATTTTCAAAGGAGTATTCCTCAAATGAAAAAACGAATTGATATCCACGGCACCTTGGAGTTTCCCCTGGTCATCGGCTGTGCTGCCTTTATCCGGCAGAGCGTTGGTGAACTGATCCGGACCTCTCCTGTAAAGCATTTCATCAGGCTGCCCTCCGGCGTGACCTACATCCAGACCCAGAATACCCGCTACTGCCTGCATCCACCTGCAAAAGCTGCAGCAACAAAGGAGGGGCGGACATGAGTCATCCCAAAGAAAGGAAAGAGGAGAAATTCCAGCGTCTTGCGGAAGCCCGGGTCAATAAGATCCTGCACCTATATCAGCTGCTCGGCAACCTTTCCTGGACTGGCACCTACGCCTACACAATGGAACAGGTAGATCAGATATTTGCCGCCCTGCAGGCAGAACTGATTCGGGTCAGGCTCCGGTTTCTCCGCTCCCAGAAAACTGCAAAGAAACGATTTTCCCTGAGCGGATCTTACAATCCAAACGTATCCGAGATTTCCGAATGCAATCCTATGCTGGCGATTCCACTGCCTGACGGCACCTATCTTCGGGCCGTAGGATATCCCACCAATACATATCCATGTATCAACATCTACTGGGACAATGGCGGCAATGCGCCGAACGACCCGCTCTGCTTTGTGGAGTCCAATCCTGACCACAAAAATGAGCGTGTTTGCATTGGTGCCTACCGCAGCGACCAAGACGACACCGCTTACTATGCGCCGTATATAGCGGCAGAAAGGACTACAAACAATGAATGACATTCAACATCTCTCCGCACTGAAGCTGCCTTTGGAAACGATCTCGCGGTATCTGGAAGCATTGATTTCTGCCATACTGGGAAGATCCTTCACCTGCAGTACCAAAGGCGAAGATGACAATTTCTGGGGCACCTCGGTTCTCTGCGATACCTTGACCAATGTTGAGATCGTTCGGCTCGTCAACGCCGTTGATGGAGATGACGATATGCTCAGACTCGCACTCCCCATTGATTCCTCCGTCAGCAGATTCCTGGATATGGACCTGTGCCGTGCGCTTCTGAAAAAAGCGCTGAAACTGGACTGGGAACGTGAGTTTGTCGCCCCGGATGCTCTGTTTATTATCGGGAAATTCCCCGCAGACCTGGAACTGCCTGGTGAAAACCAGGATTTGATCCACATTGATTCCAGTATCATCGACAGCAGCACCTTGATGTCCAAAGAGGAATTCATCGAAAAGCTGTTTAATGAAGGCGGTACTTATACGAATCTGGCTGCTCTGTGTGAAGCCAATGAGACTGCGTATGGTACACCACTGTACTGGATGCACCCGTTTACCGATGGAAAATATAATGGCTGCTACTTTGTTCTGGTTCGGGACGGTGTCCTGGTGCTTTCCTATGATGAGATGGACTGCTGCGACCAAGAGATATTCATCCGGGAAAGCGCCCATCTGTGTAACGCAGAGGAAATGCGATGCTTCCTGACCGAATGGAATATCCGCAGCACAGCTCTGATTGCAACCCTCACCGCACTTCTGCATTTTCTGGAGCGAAAGGAAAAGTGTTGCCATGGAAGATGAACTTTTCAATGCGGTCCAGGTCGCCCCATCCACCAAAATCCGTTTCAAATGCACTGGCTGCGGTGCATGCTGCCGCCATGTAAAAGAAGGCGTTCCCGTAAACAGTCTGGATGTTTTCTACCTGACGAAGCATCTGCGTGACATCGGTCTGGATATTGGCTGCACCGATGAATTTCTCGCGCAGTTTGCAACGGTCGCGTTACTTGACGATTGCGGGTATTTTGTGTATTTTCTGGAATCTGTCGGAGAAGATGACTCCTGCATCTTCCTGAATGAGAGCCGATGTTCTGTGCAGGCCGCAAAACCCATGGCCTGCCGGCTCTACCCGTTCATGGTAGAGCCAAATAAGTCTGGTGTATTCCGGTACCTGTACAGCCGGGAATGGGAACATCACTTCTGTGGACCGGTGGTAGAAACACGAAGCTGGATGAAGAAATACTTCCAGCAGGAGGCCCGCACATTCATGCAGACAGATTTTGCCGATACAGTCCCGATTGCCAGACTGCTCAGGAGTATCCCGGAACATAGGAAGAAAAAAGCACTCTTTCACTTCCACAGGCTCCGGTACTCTGAATTCGATCTGGACAGACCATTCCTGGAGCAGTTCCAGCAAAACCAGAGACGACTGCTTGCAATCCTCGGCCGAATGGCAGAGGAAATGAAATAACATCTTACGACACGGCACCGGTAATGCTCCCGGTGCCGTAAAAATTTATGGAGGATAATTCTCATGACTAACGAAGAAATGTTCCAAAATATCGAATCTCTCACCGTCGGCCTTGACGACACCTTTACGTTCCACTGCACCCAATGCGGCAAATGCTGCATTCACCGGACGGACATCATCCTGTCTCCCCGGGATATTTTCAAAATGGCCAAGGAGCTGAATCTCTCCAACGCTGACTTTCTTCGCAAATACTGCTCCATGCACATTGGCCCCACTAGCCGAATTCCCGTCATTATGCTGCGGCCTGTGGGAAAGGATGATCGCTGCCCGCTGCTGAAGAACAATAAATGCTCCGTTCACAAGGTAAAACCCTCGGTCTGCGGTATGTTCCCGCTGGGGCGTTATATCGCTTTCGGCAAGGATGACTTCGGCAAAAAGAAGCTGGACTGCGGTGAGGTAAAATACTTGCTGCAACCCATTGAATGTGGCGATAAATCTGAAACCCATACCGTTCGGGAATGGTTCGGTGATTTCGACATCTCGTTGGAGGATACGGCCTTCGTTCACTGGAACCAGGCCTTGTCCGTAATCGGCATGAAGCTGAAGGAGCTGGAGACGCAGCTCGGCATGATGGCCATGATGTCCCTTTGGATCACCGTGCGGATTGCCCTGTATGAAAACTATATCTCCACGGAGGAATTTCTTCCCCAGTTTGATGCCAATGTGAACGGTATCACGAAGCTGCTGGATGACATTCCAAAGCTGAAGGAGATGCTGAAGTAATGGCTGAGGACCGTAACCAGCATCAAATCATTCGTAAGGACAACAAAAACTGCTTTGTGGAAAGCCTGTCCGATGCTTTTGAAATAGGGAAAGCACACCTTGCTTTTGCTACCTACGATCTGAATAAGCCCGCAGGCAATCGCCAGACCAATTGCGTCCATATCTACATCCGCATCCCAGAATGGCTGGAGCTGTGCCGGAAGTTGACCTGCGGGGAGCTTCGATATCTCTGGCAGGAACGAAAAAAGGCCGGTGACAACAAGCCCGTCCAGGAATGGCTCGGCGGTACCTCTGCGGAAAAGTTGATTCAGTATGGAAAACCCAGGCCGGATGGAAAAAGCCTGTCCCGGGTAGCCAGGCTGTGTACCGCACAGAAGTTCGACTTTCTGTTTACCGCATCCAGCGGCCCTGGCGACAAGGATTCCAAAGGGCTTATCGTACCGCGGTTCGGTAAGAATCCAGAAAACCATGTTGCCGTCGGCATGACGTGGGATGCCCTTGCGGAGCTGCTTCTGATCACCAAGACCCATTATGAGGCTTGGTTGGCAGCCTGGTATCTCTCCCAGATTCAAGCAGCAAACCCGCAGCCGCCAGCCCAGGCCCGCAAAGCACCGGATGCCCCAGCACAGCAGTCGACACCCACATTGCAGCCGAATTTCGCTATGCCGGAATATTCCGTCACATCGCTGTTCTGAGGTCAGGCGGTGTACTACAAAAAAGATCTATTCTGAATGGAGGACTATTCATGTTAAACCATATCACCATCATGGGTCGGCTGACCAGATATCCTGAACTGCGCAGAACCGGAAGCGGCATCGCTGTTACCAGCTTTACTGTGGCAGTGGATCGGGATCTCAAAAATAGCAGTGGTGAAACCGAAACTGATTTTATTGACTGTGTTGCATGGCGCCAGACCGGTGAGTTTGTCGCAAAGTATTTTGCCAAAGGCCGCATGGCCGTGGTTTCCGGCAGATTGCAAATTCGAGGCTGGACCGATAAGGACGGCAACAAACATCGTACCGCAGAAGTTATTGCAGACAATGTGTACTTCGGCGATTCTAAAAAAGAGTCGCTGGACGGCCCGTCTGCACAAAATTTCTATTCCCACTCTACTTATTCGGCATCCAACAATACAACACCTTCTTCCGATTTTGCATTGATTGAAGATGTTGACACACAGCTGCCTTTCTGAAACTCTGAGAGGATTCAGAAATATGCTAAAGCACCGCATTTCCTGGAAATAACATTCCAAAACATTCGTCTGTCAACAAAAGAAAGAGTAGTGGCTGGTCGGTCACTACTCTTTTTTCGTTTATGTGCGCCGAATGATTGAGAATCCCTCATTCACGATGCGGATTCCATAGTCAGCGGCTTGTCAATTCTTTATTTCCCGTAATGAAATAGTCGCAGTATTCGCCGCCACTGGCCAGCGTCTGCTTGCGGTGCAAAATGCCGTGCTGGAGGGTAATCATCACTTCATCCAGCTCGCAGAACAGCGGCATCAGCTCGGCAACACCCAGCTTTTCCGCGTATGTACAGATTGGGCAGCGGGTAATGCGGTAGTAGCAGGCTCCTTCATACGGTTGTCCCACAAAATCTACCTTAAAGGAGGTGGGATATGCCGCTTCCTTCTCCGGGGTATACCATTTGGCGTATTTCAGGACACTCTTTTTGTTCTCTGCCTTCCCCTTGTTGGTGTTCAAGTCGGTTTTGGCAAAGTACCACTTGATGTGGTACAGGGAGCGGCGCATCATTTCCTGAACCGTCTTCGGGGGAATCTTCTTTTCACTGGCGACGTAGGGAGCCACAAAGGCAAGGGCGAACAGCTCATTATAGGCCATGGGATTGTCGTCACCAATATCGTCCGCCTGCTCTACCAAATCCCGGTAAACCTTCTTGCTCTTATTCATAATTTCGGCGGCATACGCCTTTCCGTATTTCTCGGACAAAACCTTTTTCATGGGGCTTTTGAACATCCAGAAGTAAAACCCGTTATATTTCATTTTAGAATCCTCCCTGCGATT
>ERZ835980.370-NODE-370-length-63281-cov-7.377835_pt1 | contig 63281 bp, 70 predicted proteins | sample MGYA00519943_ERZ835980 | MGnify/ENA primary metagenome ERZ835980 (study PRJEB31850, sample SAMEA3708791) | human gut metagenome | biome: human gut; feature: human-associated habitat; material: faeces | place: China | collected 2014 ... | reverse complement strand
CTCTTACCGCTGCCGTAGTTGCCGATGAGCACTTTGACGTCTTTCATGGATGCAGAGTCTCCTTGCTTACTTCAGGTTCTCCCGAATGGTCTGGCACAGGGCGGTGATGCCCTGTACGATCTTCTCCTCAGGCATGCAGGAGTAGTTCAGACGCAGGGTGTTCTCGTGGCCGCCGTTGGGGAAGAAGGAACCGCCGGGGACGAAGGCGACCTTCTTTTCCAGACACTTCATCTGCAGGGCCTTGGCGTCCATGTACTCAGGCAGGACCACCCAGGCGAACAGGCCGCCCTCGGGACGGGTGAAGGTGCAGGGCTCAGGCAGCTCCTTGGCCAGAGTCTCCAGCATCACGGCGCGGCGCTTCTTGTAGCACTCGCGGATGGTGCTGACGTGGGCGTCCAGATCGAACATGTCGATCCACTTGGAGGTCTCCATCTGGCCGATGGTAGAGGCCTGCAGGGAGGCGGCCTGCTCCATGAAGTTGTACTTGGTCAGAATCTCATCGGAAGCGCAGACCCAGCCCAGACGGTAGCCGGGAGCCAGGATCTTGGAGAAGGTGCCCAGATAGATCACCAGGCCCTTGGTGTCCAGGCTCTTCAGAGCGGGCAGATACTCGCCCTCGAAACGCAGCTCGCCGTAGGGGTTATCCTCGATGACGGGGATCTCGTACCTGTTGACGATGTCCATGAACTGATGACGGCGATCCAGATCCCAGGTACGGCCGGTGGGGTTCTGGAAATCGGGGATGACGTAGATCATCTTCACACGCTCGGTGGTGGCCAGGATCTTCTCCAACTCGGACATAATCATGCCGCCATCATCGGTGGGGACTTCGATGAACTTGGGCTCGCAGGCCTTGAAGGCGTTGACGGCACCCAGATAAGAGGGGCTCTCCAGCAGCACCACGTCGCCGGGGTTCAGGAACACACGACCGGAGAAATCCAGACCCTGCTGGGAACCGGAGGTCACCAGAATGTGGTCCTTATCGGTGTGGATGTTGTTCTTGGCCAGCATACGCTCGGCGATCTGCTCGCGCAGACGGGGATAGCCTTCCGTAGAAGAATACTGCAGAGCGACACGGCCGTTTTCCTTCAGAACAGCGATGGATGCCTCCATCATCTGCTCCACGGGGAACAGCTCGGGAGCGGGCATACCGCCGGCAAAGGAGATGATGTCGGGCTGCGCGGTCAGCTTCAGCAGCTCACGGATCTCAGAGCTTTTCAGCAGGTCCATTCTGCTCGAAAATTGTACCATGAATTTTTCCTCCTCAAATGATGAAAATTCGCTGCATGTACATACGTTCCACTGTGTACATAAACAAATTAAAGCACAAATCGGAGCCAATGTAAATAAAGGCAGACGGAGAAAAATTCGAGAGCCGCATTTTTGTCATTCCCAACAAAAATCACCCCATCAGACCGTCAATTTCACAATATTAATTCAACGAACGATTCGCTGAAATGGGCGAAAAGAGGCCATATACGGGGAAAAGCGGCGCTGTATACTACCAGAAGCAGGATTGACTTTCAATGGTATAGTGTGTTATGTTGTTAAAGTATTCAGGGCGTCCGGCCCTGAAAAAAACAGAAATAAAATGGTCAACAGACGGGGGAGGAGGCACTTCATCATGAAGAAGAAAGAAGTCGCGGCAGCCATCGCGCTGCTGACTGCCAGCTCGGCGCTGTGCCTGCGGCTGATGAAGAAGGTGGACGAGAAGCTGCGCCGCGAAAAGGAGAAGCGGACACGGAAATAAAGCGCGGCCCGACTGCGGTCCCCGACCCGCGCGGAGGCTGCGATCCGGCGGGCATAAGAACAAAAAAGGAAGGACGGCTCAGCCGTCCTTCCTTTTTTATGGGGTGATTCAGGCAGCAGCCTTGACCACGGAGGTGATGTGGGGGTTCACACCCTCATACCAGTACAGGAAGCCCTCCATGTCCACGACATCGCCCACGTTCAGAGCCTTGACGGCCTCATACACGTCGGTGCCGGGGCCGCAGAGGTAGCTCTCTACCACGAAGGTGTAGATCTTGTCGTTCAGGGACACATTGAAGTACAGGTCGTCACCCTCGGAGCCGGAGCCATCCCAGTTGTACAGGAACGGGGCGCCCGCATCGTTGGAGGCGGTCACGGTCATGCCCTTGAAGGCCACCTTCTCGTTCTGGTGCTGGATCAGCTCGTCGCTGCCCAGCAGGGAGGTGACGTCCAGCGCGTCATAGACCTTGGTGCCCTCCAGCAGTTCGCAGGTAGCGTCGATGATCTCCACCTCGCCGGACCACTCGGCCTTATAGCCGCTGACGCGGATCTTGGCGCCCTCTACCAGCATGGAGTCGTAATCCTCCTTGCTGCAGGGCATGTTGTACAGGAAGTACGCGCCGTCATCGGCCTGGGTGTAGAACGTGGCCACGCCGACACCGTCCTTTTCCCACCAGCCCTGGCGGGCCTGGATGTAGGTCTCCACGGTGACGGGGGAATCCACAGCGGCCGCATCGAACTCCGCGTGGGTCATGACGGTGACAGCGGCGTCAGCGCCGTCATCGGGGGTGTCCGGCGTCTGAGGCTCGTCGGTGTTGGTCTTGCCGCAGCCCACGATGGACAGCGCCATCACCAGAGCCAGCAGCAGGGTCAGAAACTTTTTCATGTTTGCTTTCTCCTCTAAATTGCACCATATAAAAATGGCAGATAGGGCGGGTGTGTTCCACACGCCCGCCCTATTATAACGCATTCTGCCGATAAATCAATGGGTCTTTCGTTTTTTCATCAGCTGTGCCCCGGCGTAGGCTGCGATCATCACCCACGCACCGCCCAGCGTGATGAGAAGAGCTTTGGACGCGGAGGGCAGGGGCCCCAGGTCCTCGCCGCCGGCGGCAGACAGGCCGCCCCGCTGGTCCAGCCGGTACAGGCTGGTCACATCGGCGTACAGCCGGGTCATGTAGGCATCGTCCACCGTCTCCTTACGGCGCACGGACTTCACCACGTTCTCAATGAGCTGGCCCGCGGCGTTGCGCAGGGAGGTGGAGCCGTTGTAGACTGGCGTGGTGAACGTGTTGTCCACGTTGTTCAGCAGCAGCTGGGATGCCTGGAGCTTTACATCGTAGTGGAGGGAATCGTCCTCGCCTGCGCGGGAGAGATAGTCCTGATACTCCGCAGACTGCTGGGCCTTGGCGGTGACGGGGACGTAGCCCTCCGTCTGGGCGTAGGCGATCTGGACGTCGTTGGTCAGCAGATACTGGGCGAACAGCCATGAGGCCAGCACCTCCTGGGGATCGTCCTTGTTGAACACGCACACCGACGGGCCCTGGGAGATCATCTGGGGATGATCGGGGTCGCACTGGGGCACGGCCATCACCGCCGTCTCAAAGTCCACGTACTTGTCGGCGCTGATGTCGCTCAGCGGCGCGTGAGAACCCATCCATGTGGCACCGGCGGTGGAGTCCACCGCGAACAGGCACTGCCCCGCGTTCAGAAAGTTGGCGGGGTAGCCGGAGATCTTGAAGGTGGAGAAGGCGCCGCTGGCGGTGTGGCGGGCCACGTCGTACAGGATGTCCTCCGTGGTGTCGTTGAAGATCTGCACGTCGCCGCTGTCAGTGGAGTAACCGGCGTTTTTCTGGCGCAGCAGCTGGATCATCATGTTGTCCGTGGACTTATAGATGAAGGGCAGCAGCACCTGCTGGCCGTTGACGGCGTAGGTGCCGTCGGCATTTTTCGCCGCGGCGGCCGCCTCCGATACCTCCCACACGAAGTCCCAGGTCAGCGTTTCCGGCAGCTCATAGCCCAGGGCCTCCACATAGGTCCTGTTGACGTAGCACGCCTCGGTGGAGCGCATGAAGGGCACGGCGTAGTGGCTGCCGGAGAAGCTGCACTCCTCCAAAAACCGGGAGATCATCTCCTCCGACGCGGGGCCGTCGTACCGCAGGGCGCTGCCGCCCAGACCGTACTGCTCATCGGCGAACAGAGCGTCCAGCGGGGCCACCACGTTGTCGCCGGTGAGGTACGTGGCGATGTGGTCAGGGTAGGTGATGCACACATTGGGGGTGGTGTTGGTGGCGATGTTGGTGATGACATCGTTGTAGATCTTGCCGTAGTCAGTGTAGAGCCGCAGCTTCACGGTGATGTTGGGGTACAGAGACTGGAAGTCGGCGATGGCCTTGTTGTAGATGTCCACCTGGGTCTTGTTGGTGTCGTTCTTGGCCCAGAACGTGATCTCGTACTGCCGGGACTCGTCAAAGCTGTCCGGCACGGAGAAGGCGCTCTGTCCGCGGGAGCCGTGGCAGCCGCACAGCGTCAGCAGAGAGGCCAGCGCCAGCGTCAGCGCGGCGATGCGCAGATGTCTCATCCCTTGGTGCCCCCTCTCGAAACGCCCTCCATGACCTTGTTGCGGAACAGGAGGAACAGCACGATCAGCGGTACGGAGATGACCACCACCGCCGCCATCATGGCGGGGATGTTCTCCCGTCCGAAGCCGTTTTCCCGGATGGCCTGGATGCCGTTGGACACCAGGAAGTAGTTTTCGTCGTCGGTGATGAGCCGGGGCCATACATAGGAGTTCCAGCACTCGATGACCTTCAGGATGACGATGGTCACCACCGTGGGGCGGCAGATGGGCAGCATCACCTTCCACAGGTAGTTGAAGTCGGAGGTGCCGTCCACCTTGGCGGCGTAGTACAGCTCGTCGGGGATCTGGGCGAAGTTCTCCTTTAATAGATAGATGTAGAACACCGACGTCACCGACGGCAGGATCAGACCCCAGAACGTGTTGCGCAGGCCGGCGTCCGTGATGGTGACAAAGTTGGTGATGATGACCAGCTCATTGGGGATCATCATCAGCGCCAGAAAGCATGTAAAGGCGATATGCTTGCCACGGAAATTCAGCCGCGCGAAGGCGAAGGCCGCCAGCGTGATGACCACCAGCATGATGGCGGTGGTGGCCACGGTGAACACCAGCGTGTTCAGGAAGTAGCGAGCCAGCGGCACGGCGGTGAAAGCATCGTGGTAGTTTTGCAGCGTGGGGGACAGGGTGAAGAACGCGGGGATGCGCTCGGCACTGTAGGCGCTGTAGCTCTTTACGGAGGTCAGCACCATCCAGTAGAAGGGGAACAGCACGATCACCGCCCACAGCGCCAGCAGCACATAGGTGACGGCGCGGCGCACCGCCCTGCGGCGGCGCGCGGCCAGCTCGATCTGCTTATAATTGGTATGAGAGTCCACAGTGTCGCCTCCTCTCAATAGTGGACGTGCTTCCGGCTCACCAGCAGATTGATGCAGGTGATGGTCAGCACGATGGCGAACAGGATAATGGCCGCTGCTGACGCGAAGGATGGGTAGCCGCCGGAGTCGCCGTACAGCATGTCGTAGATATAGCCCACCATGGTGTTCATCTGGGCGGCGTTCAGGTCGGTGCCGAACAGGGCCACCGCGTCGCTGTACGCCTTGAACGCGCCGATGAAGCCGGTGACCACCAGATAGAAGATCATGGGGGAGATCAGGGGCAGGGTGATGCGGGTGAAGATGCGCCGGCGGGAGGTGCCGTCGATGCGGGCGGCGTTGTAGTAGTCCTGCTTCACCGACGCCAGCGCGCTGGTGAGGATCAGGATCTTGAAGGGCAGCACCACCCACACGGTGTAAAAGCACAGCACGAACATCTTCGCCCAATACGGCCCGTCGATAAAGTCCACGCCGGGACTGCCGAACCAGTGGAGCATCACGTTTACCAGACCGTCGGTATAGGCGGTCTTCTTGAACAGGATCATGAACACCAGACCCACCGCCAGCGTGTTGGTGACGTAGGGCAGGAAATATACCGTCTGGAACAGACCCCGCAGCTTTTCGATGGAGCTGAGCCCCAGCGAGATCAGCAGGGCAAGACCCGTGGACACCGGCACGGTGATGATGACGAGGATGAAGGTGTTTTTCAGCGCCTGCAAAAAGTAGGGGTCACGCAGCACATAGCGGTAGTTGAACAGACCCACGCCGGAAAACGTCTGGGACGCGGAGTTGTACCCCTCCTCAAAGGAGTACACGAACACATCCACCAGCGGGTAGACCATGAACACGCCCAGAAAGGCGATGGCGGGCAGCAGGTACAGCCAGGCCTTGGCATTTCGTTTGTCCATGGCGTCACCTCAGGGTGCAGGCCAGCCGCGTCTGCTCCTCCCGATGGAACAGGAACACCTTGTGGGGCTTCAAGGCAAAGCACACCGTTTCCCGGGTGGTATCTACGCGGCTGTCGGCGTTGATGATGGCGCGGATGGCCGCGTTTTCACAGTCCGGGTGGGTGCATACCACGCTGATATCCCGTCCCATGACCTCCACGCGGTCCAGCTTGCAGCACAGGGGGCCGTCCTCCGCGAGGATAAAGCCCTCCGGCCGGATGGCGGCATATACCGGCTGGTTGGCCGCGCCGTCCACATCCAGCACCGCCGCATCGCCTATGTACAGCCGACCGCTCTGGATGCGCCCTGCAAAGACGTGGATGGGCGGTGTGCCCAGGAATTTGGCCACGAACAGGTTCACAGGACTGTCGTAGACGTCCTGGGGCTTACCGATCTGCTGCACTACGCCGTCCTTCATCACCACGATCATGTCGGAGATGCTCATGGCCTCCTCCTGGTCGTGTGTGACGAACACGGTGGTCACACTGGTCTGCCGCTGGATGCGGCGGATCTCCTCGCGGGTCTGGAGCCGCAGCCGCGCGTCCAGATTGGACAGCGGCTCGTCCAGCAGCAGCACCCGGGGCCGCTTCACCAGCGCGCGGGCGATGGCCACACGCTGCTGCTGACCGCCGGACAGCTCGCTGGGCTTGCGGTCCATCAGACCCTCCAGCTGCACCAGCTTTGCCGCCTCCAGCGTCCGCTCCGCCATCTCCGCCTTAGTCAGCTTCTCCGCGCCCCGCAGGTTCTCCAGCGGGAACATGATGTTCTGCCGCACCGTCAGGTGGGGGTACAGGGCGTAGTTCTGGAACACCAGCCCCACGCCCCGGTTCTCCGGCGGCAGATGGGTCACATCGTCCTCGCCGAAAAAGATCTGTCCCTCCGTAGGCGCCAGCAGGCCGCTGATGAGGTTCAGCGCCGTGCTCTTGCCGCAGCCGGAGGGGCCAAGCAGGCCGATGAGCTGTCCGTCGGGGATCTCGAACGTGAAGTCGTTGACGGCGATGACGTCGCCGCCCGCCTTTTTGTTGCGGTTGGGGAACTTCTTGGTCAGATGTTGCAGCGTGACCTTCATGGCAGTGTCTCCTTGCCTGTATTTGGCGGCCCTCCTCCGCCGGGAGGAAAGGGCCGTCCGCGATATCCCCGCCATTGTACCACAGTTCCCGGCGTAAATCTCCTGTTTTTGCAAAACTTTCCGGAAAATTTTCCGCCGCCCCGTCAGGCGCCCGCCGCGCCGCCGGTACATAGAATGAGGTGAGCCGTTTCCGGCTCACCCTGATATGACCATTTCAAAGGAGGAATATCTCTTGTATACGGAGAGAACGACTGCCGCCGCCGCGGCGGCACGGGACAGCGCGGCCCGCGACATGACGGCCCGCAGCGACGCGGCCTGCCGCGAGATGGACGGCCTGCTGCCCGGCACCTGCGGCAATATGGCGTTTCCCTATATCGCCATGCAGCGCGAGAACGCCCAGCGCTACGAGAACCGGGAGGCGCTGCTGCAGGGCACGCTGTTCCCGGGACTGGATCTGCCGTTCCGCAAGGAGCTGCGCTCCCGCTTTCCCAAGGTGAACGAGGCCCTGCTGGAGCTGATGGCACTGGACTTCGCCATTGACGAGCTGGGGCTGTACCTGACCACCCATCCCAACGACCAGCAGGCGCTGGAGCTGTATTGGAGCTACATCCGGCTGGGCCGGGAAGGGCGCGCCAAATATGAGGAGGCCAACGGCCCGCTGCTGCAGACGGACATCACCGAGGGCAGCTTCCGCTGGCTGGATGACCCGTGGCCCTGGGACAAAGGAGGGAACGACTGATGTTTGTCTATGAGAAGAAGCTGCAATACCCGGTGAAGATCAAAAACACCAACCCCCGGCTGGCTTCGTTAATAATTTCGCAATACGGCGGCCCTTACTCCATTAGACTATAATAGAGGGCAAAAAAATAGGTCAATCCAGCAGGAGGCGGTAGTGGATGGTCAGTTGGCTTTGCGCCTTGTCCCAGTCGATATGCTCGATGATGGAGCGGGCGGCAGCGCAGCGCTGCTCCAGAGTGGCGCTTTCGTTGGCGATGGTGGCCAGTGCCTGCCGAATGGCGCTGCGCATGAGCTTCGGATCACCGCGCCGGCGGTTCTCCTTCTCGGCGTCACGGATGGCATCGTCGATGCGCTGGAGCTGGGTCTGCGCCTCCTCCTTAGCCTGGCGGTATTCCTCCATGGTATCAATACCGGAGAGAAAAGCCTCTCGCAGGCGTTCCAGTCGGCGCTCGGTAGAAACGCGCTGGGTGCGGAGTGTAGCCATAACGTCACCGGCTTTTTCCGTGACACGCAGGATCTCATAGTGAAGATCATCGGCAGTGCTGGCGTCGGCTTGCAGGCGGCGGAGGATGGCATCCTTCAGAATGTCGCCATTGATATGCTGAGACGTGGTGCAGCGGCCCCGCACATAGTTGTTGCATTTCCACCAGTTAGGCTTGGCAAAAACCATGGTGCCGCCGCAGGAGGCACAGCGGACAAGACCGCTGATCCAGTCCTTGTTGCTGCCGAGGGGGCGGCCGTGGTAGGGCATGGCGGCCTTGGCCTGAGCGATGCGCTGCTGGGTCTGGTTGAACAGTTCCTCGCTGACCAACGGCTCGTGCTTGCCGTCCACAAGAATGATATTGGGATCATCGAAGTTCCGGCGGGAGCGGCCGGTGGGATTCCAGCGCAGCTTGCCGATGTACACGGGATTGCGAAGAATGTACTCTACGGTGCGGTTTTCAAAGGGGCTGCCGCGATGGGTGCGGACGCCGGCGGCGTTGAGCCAGCGGGCCAGCGTATAACAGCCCTCGCCCTCGTTGTACCGGCGGAACATCTCACGGACATACATGGCCTCCTCCGGCGATGGCGTGAGCACGTTGTCCACTACGGTATAGCCGAAAGCGGGATTGGACTGGAGCTCGCCGCGCCGGTGCTTCTCCTCCATGCCGCGCTTGACGTCCTCGGCGAGGTTGATGGAGTAATACTCGTCCATGGCCTCGATCATGGATTCCATGATGACGCCCATTTTGCCCTCGTCAATAGGCTCCTTGATGGAGATGACGTCGATCTTCAGCTGTTTGCGGAGGATGCTCTTGTAGTACACGGCGTCGTCACGGTTGCGGGCGAAGCGGGAGAACTTCCAGAGCAGGATGGCGTCAAAGGGCTTGGGCTTTGTTTTGGCGGTGGCGATGAGCCGACGGAACTCGTCACGGCCCGTGACCTTACGGCCGGTTTTGGCCTCGTCCACAAAGACAAACTCATCCGGCACCAGGTAGTCGTTGGCGGCGGCCCACTTGCGGATCTCCACCAGCTGGGAGGCGGGGGAGAGTTCCACCTGATCGTCGGTGGACACGCGGATATAGGCCGCAGCGATCTTGAAATCAGTCATGGGCACCTCCGTTCATATCGCGTCTTGCACAGGCGTATCCGTGATCCCAGCCTTCGGCACGGCCGTCCAGCAGGCCGGTCTGGTAGCCGCGGTCATACCCGGCCTTTTCACCGGCGGCGTATGAAACGGCGGACTCGCGTTTTTGGCCGTCGAGAAAGCCCTCCGCGTATGCTGCGTCTTTGGAGCGCTGCACATCCGATTTGGTGCGGCTGCGGCCGATCACAAGGGCACAGTACAGTACCCAGTAAAGGCCGGCGGCTGTGCCGCAGATGCCGGAGGACGCGCCGAAGTGCGCCAGCGCACGGGTGATGCCGCTGCCGCCGCCGACGGCGCCGGTGAGCAAAACAAAGAACGTCAGGCAGTCGAGGAAAGAGAGATGAATTTTCTCTTTCGGGGTCTCAGTGAGGATCATGTCGCTGCCATCGTGCATGAGATACACCTCCTGTCATTGTGTCTATGAGGAAAATATAGCGCAGGACGCAGAAAAAGGCAAGGCGTTTCGGCAAAATGAATATTGTTTTATAAAAAGTGCATACTATAGTTGGCATTTTCAACATTTGTGCCAAAAGGTGTGATAGGATACAGGCATGAACAGCAGGATCAGCGATCTGAGAAGCTACCACGGCATTACGCAGCGGGAGCTGGCGCGGAGGGTTGGTATCTCCAGCGCGGCCATGAGCGCCATCGAGAGGGAAGTGCATATACCGAATGTGATCACGGCGCTGCGGATCGCGCGGGAGCTGCGCACGACCGTGGAGGAATTGTGGGGTGATATGAAGGAGGATGCAAAGAGGGAGAAATAGTCGCATACGCGGGGGGAAAGAACATGAACAGAGAAGAACTCATTGCCGCCATCACGGCGGTGCTGGAGCGTGCGGCACCGCCTGTCCTCGAGATCATTCTGACATTTGTGATAGGACTGCAGCGGTAAAAAAGGAGCGAGACGCCGGAGGGGGCGTCTCGCTCCTTTTTTCATTTATCGGTGCCGGTGAGCTTGTCGGCGAAGTCGGAGATCAGCTCCCACTGGACGGGTTCCAGACGGGCCAGCGCGGAAACAAAGCGGCGCTGGAAGTCCTTATCGGGGTCGCTGATGATGTCCGCGATGAAGGCGGCAATCTCCTTTTCCCGGTCGACGGCCTGAAACATCTCGCCCTCTCCGGTGCGCAGCCACGTCTCATTGACGCGGAACTCGCGGCACAGGAGCGTCACCACGGCGTCGATGGGTTCATTCCGTCCAATTTCATATTGCGCGACGGTGTTCTGCTTAATTCCGAGCCGATCCGCAAGAGCTTGCTGGGTGAGTCCCAGTGCTTTGCGGACGGCTTTTATTCTATCTTTCACGGTGTTGTCCACCTCCTTGCCGCCTATTAAAACACACTGAAGCAGAGTTGTCAATAAAAAATATCTCACAGACAACAAAAATAAACTTGACAATATGGGAATTGAGATGTAATATCATCACAGAATCAATAATCGATAATCAGAACGGCAATAAGAGGTAACAGGAGGAGGTGAGGGGAATGTCCGAAAAGGAGCAGGAGATCATCCGCAAGCTGAACAAGCAGGTGGAGACCATGAGCACGGAGCAGAAAAACATGCTGACCGCCTATGCGGCTGGTCTGGCCGACGGCGTAAGGATCGCCGGCGGCGCCGGGGCCCAGGGCCAGCGGTGAGGTATTGGGGGCCATAGGACAACCCCGGCGGGGCATAGGAATCAATTATCGAAGGAAAGGAGCGTGACAGCATGGCGAAAAGAGAGCGGCCGCCCATTACGGTAAAGGCCTACGTCAAGGTGAACGGTGTGGAGACGGACGTGGACACGCTGAACGAAGAGCAGCGCCGGCGGCTGGGGACGGCTATCAAGGTGACGATGCTCAACGAGCTTTTCGCCGGGAAGGTCCGCTTCTATCAGGTAAGCGAGGACAACACACAAAGGAGGACAGGGTCATGATGGTATTCGGGTGGGTCTGCACCTACATAGGGGCGGCCACGCTGGCCTGCGGCGTACTCCGTCTGGTGGACAAGCTGGGTGGCCGCCGTGGGTGAGAGGCAAAACGGCGTGCCGGAGGCACCGTGCAGAGGCTGCACGATGCGGTGCGTAGGGTGTCACGGCATGGACGAGCGGGGCGGGTACCGGTGCGCCGAGTACGGCACGTATCAGGCGGAGATGGACAAGCTCCGGGCCGCCAAGCGGGAGACCAAGGACGCGGCGGACGTGATGCGGTGGTACGCCAGAGCGCGGACGGCGCGGCTGATGCAGCGGCGGAATCTGGATTCGAAGAGGAGGTGACCGCCATGGCGGCGGCAAAGAAGGAATGGCTGTGGTTCGTGTCCTGCGAGGGCCATGTGACGGCCCCGGTGATCGCGGAGAGCTGGGAGCAGGCCACCGTGGAGGCGGCCCGGTTCTGGGGCGTCCGGTGGGGCGCCGTGGCGGCCATGTGTGAGCTGCAGGAGAAGCGGCCGGTGATACGGAACGTGTGCTGCCGGTGCGGCACATGGTTCCACGGCAGCGGCGTGGTGTGCGACCACTGCCGCAGCGAGGCCGAGATCGAGGAGCGCCGCGCCAGAGCGGCGAAGAAAAACTATTTCCGGCGGCTGAACGCCGGGGTGTGATGAATGACAGGAGGAATGTGCGAATGAGTATGTATATCGAACAGGCCCTTGAGAAGCTGCAGAAGGCAAAATGCCCTGCTGGACGCTGCGAGGGCGTTGTTTTCAAACCGGTGGTACGGGCGCTGGAGGACTTCTGCCGGCAGGACGAGGAGTTTGCCCGGGCGGTGATACAGGGCGGCAGCGTGGAGAACTGCATCAAGGCCACCGTCAAAGGGGCCGGAAACAGCCTGAGCGACCTTGATGCCTATAAGCGGGCGGCGGCGTTTTTCTTCCCCGGCTGCGTGGTGACCATGAAGCTGACCATTGCCATGAGTGAGCATGATGTGGCAGCGCCGGAAGCGCCTGCGCCGCAGGAGCACAAAGCGGTGGTGCTGGATCTGACCGACTTTTGGTGAGCGCCATGGACAGCAGGAAAAGAGCGGAGGAACTGGTTCGTTTGGCCCCTGAGCTGAGCGATCCGGAAAAATTGGCCATCAACGCCCTGTTCCGGGCGTTTCTTTTCAAGCGGAACAGCACCGGTGAGGTGTGGACGACTTGCTGCCGGAAGCATGTTTTCATCAGGCCGGATACAGACAACGCGGACGAACTGCGTATTTTGCACGCACCGCACACACCGGAGCCGCAAAGCAGATGGGACAACACACCACCGCCGAAAATGCGGGCAAAGTGTCCCTACTGCGGCAAAGAAGTCACGGTGAAGGAGCTGCGCTACAGCGGTCGGAGAAAGGCCCTTTGGGAATACCAGCGGGCGGTGGTGCTGCGACAATGGCGCGGGGCACTGTGGGCCACAGCGTGGGACTGCTTCAAGGATTACGAAGGCAAGGAACCAGTGACCAACGCACCGGTTCTGACTATGCTGCCAAAGGCGAAGCTGCTGGGCGCTTACCGCTTTACGCCGGGAAAGGTAGAAGCTGCCACACGGGTATGGTGGAGCGACGGCCCCTTCGACTACAGCTATCAGGACACACCGGGGAAAAATGCCGGTCATAAGGGCGGCATGTGGCATATCCACTCGCCCTATGGATTTTGCAGTGAGTTGGGCAAGAGCTATGACATGATCGGACTGCCGGAGCTGCAGAAGAGCGCCCTGCGTTGGTGCCGTCTGGAACAGGTGCGGATCGCCAGCGACGACTTTATAGAGCTGCTGACGGCGGCCTGTTTTTATCCGAAGCAGGTCGAATGGCTGGTAAAGCTGGGTCTGCAAGATGCTGTCCGGGACTTGGCAGGGCGGGGCGTAAAGAACGCCGCTGCTGTGAAGTGGAACGCCAATACACCGGCGGCGTTTCTTGGGTGCGGCGTGAAGGAGTTGGACGCGATCACGAAAGAGAGTGATCGCCCGTTGGTGGCGCTGCGTATCTATCGGGCGCTGCACGATATGACACAAGCACCGACGCCGGAGGAGTGCGCGGCGCTGGCGGACTGCGCGGATGACCGCACGCTGCGTGTCCTTCTGCCAAGAATGAAACGTTATGGGCTGCGGATTCCGAAGCTGATTTCCTATTTGGAAAAGATACGGCGTCACGGGAAAATACACTGGAGCAATAATGCCGCGCTTTCCGCCTATGCCGATTACATCACGGCGGCAGACGGGTGCGGGCTGGATCTGAGCAATACCATCCACCTGCTGCCGAGAGACTTCTGGGAGAAGCATGACACGGTAACGGCGGCATGGAGCGCGATCTGCGCAAACCGGCGCAATTCAGAAGCGAACGCAAAATACAAGGCGCGGCTGCCAAAGCTGACCGCCAGATACCTCTATTGGAGCGACACGCTCCTGATCCGTGCCCCGGTCAACGCCGGGGAGATCGTGGAGGAGGGCAAGCGGCTGGAGCACTGCGTGGGCGGCTATGCTGACCGCCACCTGTCAGGCAAGACGACAATCCTGTTTCTCCGGCGGAGGGACAAGCCCCATGTGCCGTTGGTCACGATTGAAATGGATGGGAACACGATCCGGCAGGTTTACGGGTATCGCAACGATTGCGCGAGATGCCCGGAGAATCCGAAGGGGATACCGGCCCGGAAACTGTATGGGGTATTTCTGGACGAATGGCTGGAATGGCTGAACACCGGAAGTAAGCGCTATAAGGACGGCAGGCCCAAGCTGCCGAGAAAGAAACACAAGGAGGATGTGGCATGAATATGAAAAATGAGAGGTGCCCGCTGCAGGCGGAGTGTGAGCGGCGGTGCAGCTTTTACGGTAGGGAAAAGGAGTGCGACTATTACCACGGCAACGCCCGTCCCGGCGCCATGATCGACGAGGAGTTGACCTCGACGGAGCTGGAGGCGCTGGATGAGCTGTTCGACCAGCGGGATATCGACATCATCACGGAGGAGATCAACTTCTACAAGCAGCAGGCGGGCATGGCCATTCTGGAGATCGGGAAGCGGCTGGCGGAGGCAAAAAGCCAGCTTTCTCACGGGGAGTGGCTGCCGTGGCTGGAGGAAAAGGTGGAGTTTTCCGAGCGCTCCGCACAGCAGTATATCCGGCTTTGGAAGGAGTACGGCAAATCCGCAACCGTTGCGGATTTGGGCGTCCGCAAAGCCTTGGTATTACTGGCTTTGCCGGAATCCGAGCGGGAGGAGTTCGCCGCCGAAAAGCACGTTGTGGATGGGGCGGAAAAGACCGCCCGGGACATGACGGCCAAGGAGCTGGAGGAGGCCGTCCGGCAGCGGAAGATCGCGGAGCTGAAAGCGGATTCTGTACAGCGTGAACTGGACAAGCAGAAAGAATTTGCCGCCCAGGCGGAGGCAGAGGCGGCAAAGGCCCGGGAGGCGGCGGAGCAGGCCGCCTCCGATGTGCAGGAGGCCAAGGACACCGCCATGGCGGCGCAGGAGGAGCTGGCCCGGGTGCGGAAGGAGCTGGAGGAACTTCGCAGCCGCCCGGTGGAGGTGGCGGTACAGACGGTGGATGCCAGTGAGGAGCAGATCGCCGCCGCCAGAGCCGAGGCCCAGGAAGCCGCAGCGGCCAAGGCGGAGAAGCTGACCGCCAAGCTGGACAAGGCCCAAAAGGCACTGGAGAAGGCGCTGGATGACAAGAAGGAGGCGGAGGCCCGTGCGGCGGACGCCGAGCGGGAGCGCACCTCCGCCATGGATGCCGCCAAGAGCTACAAGGCCGAGGCGGAGGCAGCGGCCAAGCGGGCCGCCATGGCCGCCAACGAGGGCCTGACCCGCTTCAAGGTGGTGTTTGACCAGACGGTGGCCAATGTGAATAAGCTGGCGGAGCTGCTGACAGCACTGCCGGACGGGGAGCAGGAGAAGCTCCGGCGGGCGCTGGGGGCGCTGGCTGATCAGGTGCGGAGAGTGAGCGCGTGAACGGCGTGAACCTGCGCAACCCCAAGGCGTACTGCGAGCACCTGCTGCGCATCCGCACCAAGGAGCAGAAGCTCTCGCCGCTGGTATTCAACGAGGCGCAGGAGCATCTGTACGGCGTGATCCGGCAGCAGGCGGCGGAGGGGAAGCCCATCCGCATCATCGTGCTGAAGGGGCGGCAGGAGGGCATATCCACCGTGACGGAGGGGCTGATGTTTCAGGACACCGTGACGCGTCCCAACGTGAAGACCCTCATCGTGGCCCACGACACCACGGCCACGGGGAACCTGTTCAAGATGAACAAGCTGTTTTACGACTGCCTGCCCCCGTGGGCGCGGCCCCTGCGCAAGAACAGCAACGCCAAGGAGCTGGTGTTCGAGAACCCCACCCGGGACGACGGCGAGAAACGCCGCCGCCCCGGTCTGCGCAGCAGCATCCGGTGCCAGACGGCGGGCAAGGGCGGCGTGGGCCGTTCGGATACGCTGACCAACGTACATATTTCGGAGTACGCCTTCTGGCCCAGCAACAAGGAGGACCTGCTGCTGGGCGTCATGCAGACGGTGCCCAACGACCCTGGGACTATGGTGGTCATCGAGAGCACCGCCAACGGCGTGGAGCACTTCAAGGCCCTGTGGGACGGTGCGGTGGCCGGCGACAACGAGTGGGTGCCGGTGTTCCTGCCGTGGTACATGGAAAAGGGCTACCGGATGGCCTGCACCGGCGGCGAGGCGTGGACCCAGGAGGAGCAGCTGCTGCAGAAGGACTTCGGGCTGGACGCGGAGCAGCTGCAGTGGCGGCGCTGGTGCATCAAGGCCAACTGCGGCGGCAATGTGGACAAGTTCCGGCAGGAGTACCCCAACACGCCGGAGGAGGCGTTCCTGCTGTCGGGCCGTCCGTTCTTCGACAACCGGGCGCTGGCCGTCCGGAGGATGCACGCGCCGAAGCCGCTGCGGGTGGGATGGTTCGAGTACGACACACCGGCAGAGACGGGCGCCAAGCCGGAGGGCTGGCGGTTCGCCGAGGTGGAAAAGGGCGGCATCCGCATCTGGCAGGAGCCGGAGAAGGGTGTGCCCTACGTCCTGGGCGGCGACACGGCGGGAGAGGGCAGCGACTGCTTCACCGCCTTTGTCATCGATAACCGGACGGGGCGGCAGGTGGCGGAGCTGCAGCAGCGGCAGTCCGAGATCCTGTATGCCCGGCAGGTCTACTGTCTGGGACGGTACTACAACGACGCGCTGGCCGCCATTGAGGTCAACTTCTCCACCTATCCGGAGCGGAAGCTGGAGGAGTGGGAGTATCCCAGCCTGTACCAGCGGGAGCGGTTCGACACCTACGCCAATACCATGGTGAAGTCCTTCGGCTGGGAGACCAGCGGCAAGACGCGGCCCCAGGCGCTGGCGGAGCTGCACACGGTGATGGAGGAGTCGCCGGAGCTGGTGGTGTCCCAGTGGACGCTGGGGGAGATGGTGGTATTCGTCTACGACGCCCACGGAAAGCCGCAGGCGGCGGTGGGGCAGCACGACGACCTTGTGATGGCGGCGGCCATCACCCACACGGCCCGCACCCAGCAGCGGTACACGACGGCGGAGGACGCCGCCGACCGGAGGCACTGGACGGCGGATATGTGGGAGGACTGGCGCCGGGCCGACCCGGAGACGCGGAAGTATCTGGAAAAACGGTGGGGAGCGAGGTGAGCGCCGCTTGCCTTACCCGCCGATAAAAAATGACAGGAGGAACTTTTTATGAATGTGCTGGAAATTCTGGCGTGCGCGGCATTGCTGCTGTGGACGGCGGGCGGCGCCTATGTGGTGCTGGTGGCCCGGAAGTGGGACTTCGTGATGGAGGCCCTGCTGGACGCGATCGAGGAGGAACACAGGGATGAAGACTGAGAAGATCGCGGCGGCGCTGCGGTGCTCGTCACAGGTGCCGGGGCCGCAGTTGGATTGCAGAACCTGCTCCTATCACGTGGAAGAAACGGCTGACGGTGTCGACTATGCGGGCTGCGACTGCGACCGCATTGCCGTGGATGCCGCCGACCGGCTGGAGGGGCTGGTAGACCGCTGTGCCCGCTACGCCGAGGAGATCGCGGTGCTGCGGGAGCGGGCAAAGCGGGTGGCCGTCACTGAACGGCGGCCCAAAAGAGATGGGCGCTATCTGTGCTGGTATACGTTTGGAAAAGAGCGGGATTCGGTTCTATATCAGAGCATGGTGTTTTGTCAGGTACTGGACTACTACGCCACTGACCCGAGGCCGCACTTCCAACACGAGGGTACGCACGGAATGGCCGTGACGCACTGGATGGATATCCCGGAGGTGACGCAGGATGAGTAAGGCTGTGCTTATCAGCATCCGGCCCCGATGGTGCCAGAAGATCGTCAGCGGGGAGAAAACCATCGAGGTTCGCAAGTCCAGGCCGAAGCTGCAAACGCCGTTTAAGGTGTACATTTACTGCACCAGCGGCGGCCCTGACCTGAATATTCCCATTTCGACGGAACGCCTGATGCAGGACTATTTGGATACAGGCTCCATGAAATCGCTGAACTGCCCACTTGGAAACGGAAAAGTCATCGGGGAGTTTGTGTGCGACCGTGTCTATCGCCTTGTGACATCCGGCCCCGGCGGCTCCTATTCCGTTGAGGGGGAGGAACAGAGCACGACGAACCTGGTGGCCAGGTGGTCGTGCATCGGCCTCGGTGATATGCACGCCTACTTGAAGTCGAAGCCCGGTTACGGCCTGCACATCTCCGGCTTGAAGGTCTATGACGCACCGAAGGGGCTGGATGCCTTCCGGAGGGCGTGTGCGCACGACTGGTACTGCGACAGCTGCGCTATGCACTGGGAAAACAACGGAACCTGCGGCGATGAAAGCCTGCTGCTGCGGCGCCCGCCCCAGAGCTGGTGTTATGTGGAGGAACTGTGATGGAACGACTGACGAGAAGGATTGCTGGCGTTGTTGTCTATGTCGGAACAAAAAATCCCTACGCTACTGGACGAATCCCCTGTGAGGTTGACTCTACGGGTGTCCGAGAGATGATGTACCGACTCGCCGCCTACGAGGACACGGGACTGTACCCGGAAAGCGTAGAGGCACTCAAACTGTCCATGATGGGCAAGGCAATTTCGGAGATCACGGAATTTGACGGTTTGCCGATTGACCGCCTGCGGGAGTTGGCAGATGCAGATAAGGACAGGCGCGTGGTGGTGCTGCCAGTAAAGCCAGTACTTACGCCGATTATTTCCAGCATGTTGTGCATAATCGAGGACGGAGACATCTATGAAGATGCTCTTTATGAAGCTGTTGTCGGGATGTCGGAAAGTGGGAAGACGAATGTAGTCTACATGACGCTTTCCGACCAGATGATCTTCGAGCAAGCCGATATCGGCAAGACGGTTTTCCTGACACGCGAGGAGGCGGAGAAGGCATTGGAGGCGATGAAGGATGTTTGAGTTAAAACCTTGCCCGTTTTGCGGCGGCAGGGCGCGCCTGTTTGTGAAAGACGGGGCAAGAGTAGTTTGCACAAGATGCTATGTGAGCACAAGGGTTCTGAGAGACGAATTAGAGTACGGCGGCAACGCCGTAGAATCGTCGATCGAGGCGTGGAACAGGAGGGCTGACGATGGCTGATATCACAAAACAGCCGTATGCGCAGTGGCTGGAGGAATCACTGCGGGTAATCGCGGAGTTTGGACCGGCCTGCCTGTGCATCGCGGCGACCTCGCCGGATGGCGAGACCTTTACAGGCTATTACAATAGCGACGCCACGGATAAGGCGGTGTTTGCCCACCACATCCAGAGCGATGTGACAATGGACATCATCCGGGAAAATATCGAGACGATCAAAAGAATGCTTGAGGAGGCGGAGTGATGAATGATAAGGAACTGTTGGCCGCGCTGGGGCGGCTGAAGGTGGAAACGGGGAGTCTCGCGTGTATGGGATGCGGCTATGAGCGCAGCTGCGGCGTCCACGGGTGCGCCGTCCTCCGCGCGGCGGAGGAGCGCCTGCGCGAGCTGCTGCGGCCGTCTTCGTCCACATCTGCTCCGGAGGAGGCAGAAAAGCATACCGCGCAGGATATGGTGACGGCTGCTGCGGTGCTGCGGGACTATCTGGAAAATCGAGAGATGCCGGCGACGGTGTATGCGGCCATCTGCACGGCCATCCACAGGCTGGAGGGGCCGGAGACCACGGACAGGCCCCACAGCGTCATGGAGTACAGGGAAGTGTAACGTTGAAAGGAATGATGATATGCCGGCGCGGAAATACCCCATGACGGTGGAGGAGATCGTGACCAGCTACCGGCAGGCCAAGAACCAGCAGACCCAGATCGGCGTGCTGGCGGATCTGAACGTCTGCACACGCAAGGAGATCAAGGAGCTGCTGACCGAAGCGGGGGCGCTGCAGCAGCCGCCTGAGAGCAAGGCCGGAAGACCGGCCACCTTCGACACGGAGCTGGCCCGGCGGCTGTGGGGCGAAGGCCTGACGGACACGGAGATCGCAGCCCAGCTGGGCATCCCTGTGGTGCGGTTCGCCAAGTGGCGGCAGCGGGTGGGGCTGCTGCGGCCCCGCACCGCCCAGACGCGGCGCGAGAACACAACGAAAAAGCCGGCACAGGCCGGCAGCGTACAGGAGGAACAGAGCATGAAGAAGCAGAATGTAGATGCGCAGCCGCTCTGCGCGGCGGCGCCCAGTGCGGTGACGGTGAAGGACCTGCGGGTGCTGCTGGATGCGGCAGAGGCGGCCGGGTACGGCGATGTGCCGCTGGAGGTCAAGGGCTGCCGGTTTACGGAGATGCACCTGCGGGTGGAGACGCTGATCGGCGCGGAAACACCGGGGACGCTGGTGGAGCTGCAGGCCACGGCAGCAGAGGCGTGAAAACAGAAAAGCCCTCGCCCCGGACAGGGGCGAGGGCTGCGGCGACAAGGCGCTATTCTTTGTTACGAAGCCGGTAGATCTCAATGCCCAAAAGGGCTGTGGCAATAATGGCCTGCAGAACGTTGCAAATCAGATTGATGATATCGCTGCTACTCATAAAGAGCATTCCCTTCCAGGGCGGAAGATTAACGATAAATTTTCGTTACGCCCACTTGAAAGGGGTGAGACGGAACGGAATGGTCAATTTTACTGAAACGCATGGCAATTCATGTCCTTTCTTTTGTGTGTTTTGATTATATACCCAAAGACGATAGAAGTCAAGTTTTTTCGCGATTTGGCATGAAGGCCTGTGCTCGGAAGACGTTCATGCGAGGACGTGAAGGACAAGCCTTACATATATACAATACGCGCACGCGCGTATCTGTGCGCTGGTTAAAAGCCTATGTTTACCGGGATGGTACCTTGCGAGGGACAGCAGGGCGGCATCCTGCCGTCCGGATGGCGCGGCAGACGCAAGGGGTACATGCCGGTGCGAGGAATGCGAAGGCTGCCGCGCGCGACGCGGGCGCGACCTATGCTATTTTATCGCGCGGGGAGGATCGGCGGCGGAGGCTGCCGGAGGAGAAAGGGAGAGAAGATCACAATGGAAGCACGGGAGGGACTGTACATGGTCAAGAAGATCACCAGCGGCCGCGTGGTGGAGCGGCGGAAGTCATGGGTGGGACGGCGGCCCTCCAAGCGGGGCGCACGGGTCAAGGGCGCCAGCAGCGAGAAGAAGCAGGAGAACAACCGGCAGCAGGCGGCGCTGGAGCTGGCCCGCATCCTGAACTGCAACTACCGCCACGGGGACGCGCTGCTGACGCTGACCTTCGCCGAGGAGGCGTTGGAGCGCTGCGGCGGCAGCTTCGAGGAGGCGGTGAGGGAGGCCAGAAAGTTTTTAGACCGGATCGGCTACCGGATGAAAAAGCACGGCGACGTGCTGAAGTGGGTCGTCGTTCCCAGCGAGGTGGACGGCGAGACAGGCGAGGTGGTGCGCCTCCATGTCCATCTGGTGATCAGCGGCGCGGGGCTGCGGTTGGAGGAGCGGACCTTCACCCTGTACGGCGAGGCGCTGGACGATATCTGGGGCCGCGGCACGGTGGACGTGCAGCTGCTGCGGCATCAGGCGGACTACTACCCGCTGGCGCTGTATCTCATCAAGCAAGCGCGGAACATACCGGACGCCAAGAAGTACAGCCGGAGCCGGAATATGGCGAAGCCCAAGGTGGAGTATACATACGTCACGACGCCCTCCCAGCTGCGGGTGCCGGCAGGGGCCACCACGCTGGCGGGCACACGGTACGACCCGGAGCTGGGCGTGAATTTCGTGCGCTATGTGCCGGCGGACCGGCAGGAGCGGGCGGCCCGGAAGGTGGGCGGCCACCGGGAGCTGGCGGGGGCGCTGGCCGCAGAGCCGGGAGAGGAGGCGGGCGGCGGTGGCGTTTAAGAAGCTGCGGGGCGTGGATCTGCCGGAGGAAAAGCAGGGGCTGATCCGCTACACCTGCCTGGACTGGCGCTCACAGCCGGTCTGGGTGCAGGAGAAAATACGCTACATCTGCGAGCAGGTCGCAGGTGCGTATCAGCACGCCCTTTTTGAGGTGATGACCACCAACCGCTCCATCACGGCCATCGCCATGGAGCACGCTATCTCGGAGAGCCTGCTGTATGCCATGCGCAAGAGCTTTTACGAGCGGTGGTGAAAACACTGCTCTGTGATAACTGGAGGTCTTTAGCAAAATGAAGTACCCCGGAAACCGTGCTGCGGCGCGGCTTCCGGGGTACTTTGCTGTCTCCGGAAAGTCTGTGATAACGGAGGGTCTACCTATGCAACAATGTTGATAACAAAAAGTATTGCCGGCGGGAGGAGTGGTGACGGTGCCGGAGGAGAAGCAGCTGACGGAGAAGCAGAAGCGCTTCGTCCGGGAGTGGCTGGTGGACATGAACGGCAGCCGCGCCGCCGTCCGGGCGGGGTACAGCGAGAAGAGCGCGGCCCAGACGGCCAGCCGCCTGATGAAAGACCCGGCGGTGCAGGTTTACCGGAACCAGCTGTTGAAGGAGCAGTTCGACGAGCTGGGGGTAACGACCCATTCGCTGGCGCTGGAGGTCTGGAACGTGTACAAACGCTGCGCCACCGCTGAGCCGGTGATGATCTGGGACAGCAATCTGCGGGAGTATGTGGAATCCGGGGAATGGAAGTTTGACGCCAAGGGGGCGCTGCGGGCGCTGGACATGCTCCACAGCATGGTGGAAAAGCTGGACAGGCACGACGAGGACGAGGGCGGCAGCTACGAGGACATGATCGCCTCCGGCGGCCGGGAATTTTGAGGAGGAAGCCATGAAACAGGACGAGAAGAAGCTGCGGCTGTGGCAGGACCGCCTGACGGCGGCGGAGAACGCCATCGCGGGCGAGCGGGACCGGATGAGCAAGCGGGAGAAGCTCTACGAGGGCGACCACACCATCTACGGCACCGGCGGCCGTGCGCAGGCGGACGGCGCGGGCGGCATCAGTGAGGCCACCCATGTGCGGAATGTGTGCTTTGAGATGGTGGAGACGCAGGTGGACAGCACCATCCCCAGCCCCAAGGTGACGGCGGTGCGGCCGGAGGACGAGGAGCTGGCGGACATCGTGGAGAACCTGCTGCGGGATGTGCTGGACCGGCTGCCCATGGAGCGCATCAACGACGAGGGCGAGCGCATCAGCCCCGTGCAGGGCGGCCACGGCCTGCTGGTGGACTGGCTGGACAGCGTATCCGGCCGGGACTGGCTGGGCGACCTGCGGGTGCAGCTCATCCACCCGCGCTGCATCGTGCCGCAGGCGGGGGTGTATCAGGTGCCCGACATGGACTGGGTGTTCCTGAAGACGCCCCAGACCAAGCGGCAGATCCGGGTGAACTACGGTGTGGAGCTGGAGGCCGAGAGCGAGTCCGACCCCGACACCCGGCGGCTGGGAGACGGCGCGGACACCACCGACGAGATCGTGACCATGGTGACGGCCTACTACCGCAACAGGACCGGCGGTGTGGGGCGGCTGCGCTGGGTGAACGACACGGTGCTGGAGGATCTGGACGACTATCAGGTGCGGCGTGTGCACCGGTGCAGGGCCTGTGGGGCCGTGGGCGACGGGCGGAAGTGCTCCTATTGCGGCAGCGTCAAGTTCGAGGAGGTCACGGAGGAGTACGAGGAGCTGACGGAGGACCTCGTGCTCCGGGACGGCACGGTGATCCCCGCCGTGAGCACGGTGCGGGACGAGCTGGGCCAGCCGGTGCTGGAGGAGCTGACGGAGGGCGGGGACATTCTGCCCCAGCTGCGGGCGGCCGGCGGCCCCGTGGTGCGGCACCAGCGGCTGGTGCAGGCCCCCACCCGCATCCCCTACTACAAGCCGGACGTGTACCCGCTGGTCATCCGGAAGAACGTCAGCCTGCCGGGGCGGTTCATGGGCGGCTCGGACATCGACGCCATCGCCGACCAGCAGAACGCGCTGAACAAGCTGAGCACCAAGATCAACGCCAAGGTGCTGGGCGGCGGCTCCTTCACCACCATTCCGGAGAGCGCAGGCCCCATCGTGGATGACAGGGACAACCGGGTGCTGCGCATCCGGAACGCGGCGGAGATGCAGATGGTCAAGACCTTCAACACGCAGGTGGACATCTCGGCGGACCTGACGCTGCGCTCGCAGATCTACGAGGAGGCCCGGCAGACCATCGGCGTCACCGACAGTATGCAGGGCCGGAAGGACCCCACGGCCACCAGCGCCGTGGCCAAGGAGTTCAGCGCCCAGCAGGCGGCGGGCCGTCTGGAGAGCAAGCGCGTGATGAAGCAGGCCATGTATCAGGATCTGTTCGAGGTCATCTTCAAGTTCTTTCTGGCCAACTGCGACGAAAAGCGGTCCATCCGGCGCACCAACGAGAACGGCGACGTGAGCTATCAGGTGTTCGACCGCCACGATTTTTTGTATCAGGACGCGGCGGGGGAGTGGAAATACAACACGGATTTCCTGTTCTCCTGCGACAGCGCGGCGCCGCTGGCCACGGACAGGCAGAGCCTGTGGAAAGAGGCCCGCATGAATCTGGAGCAGGGGGCCATGGGTCCCACCACAGAGCTGACCACGCTGATCCGCTTCTGGGCGCAGATGGAGAAGCTGCACTACCCCATGGCGGCGGACATGAAGAAGAGTCTGGAGGAGCAGCTGGCCGACACGCAGGCGGCGCAGGTGCCCGCCGCGCAAACTGTGCCGGGGCAGTTGCCGGGCGCCGATGCGATGACCGGCGGCACAGGTGGCATCCTGCCGGCCGGCGGGGAGGTGACGGCATGAAGTGTCCGGAATGCGGGCTGGAGCTGATGATCTATCAGGTCAGCACCAAGGCGGACGGCAGCGAGGAAGTGGAGTACGCCTGCCGGAATCCCCGGTGCGGCTGCTACGACCGGCGGCTGACGCGGAAGATCTCCGACACACCGGCGGCTGACGCCGGGGCGGAGACGAAATAAACAAGGCTCCGGAGTTGCGGCGGGCGGGATCGCACACCGCCCCCATGGACAGTATCCTCCTGTCAAATGGCGGTCCCTGCCGGTCCGGCGGGGCGTCCGCCCCAGCTTCGGAGCATAAAGCACCAACGATTCGCCGGCGGGACGGCGGGAAAGACCCGAATCGGAGGAAAGGAGGATCACCGTATGAAGAGCAACACCGGCTACACCGGCCGCGTGGCCAACACCGGCAGCCAGCGGGTGGAGGCGCCCTGCGCCAAGGCCGCGCCGGCGCCCAAGGGCACCGTGCGGTACACGGGCACTGACCTGCGTACCGGCACCGGCGGCAAGCAGGCCAAGAAGAGCAAGTAACCCACCATCTGATGCACGGCCGCCGCTGGGCGGCGCTTTCGCTTGACCCCGGCGGGAAAGGGGCATTTCGCACGAAACGCGTAAAAATTGGAAGGAGAAATTGACCATGGAATTGACCGAGAAGGATTACGCCGAGGCTTTCGGCGTGGAGCTGCCGGAGGATCCGGCGGAACCGGAGGACGTCGGCGGCACGGAGCCGCAGGAGGACGCACCGGGCGCCGGAGCAGCGGACACCGGGGGTGACGACGGCGGCGAAGAGGGCGGCACCGAGGAGGGACAGGAGGGCGCACAGGAAGCGCCCGGCCAGCCCCAGAGCGCGGAGGAGCGCCGCAGACAGGCCCACGGGCGCCGCCAGCGGGAGCTGGAGGCCCAGCGTCAGGCGGCAAGGGACGCCGCCTACGAGGAGATGTTCCGAGGGCAGGTGAATCCCTACACCAACGCGCCTATCCGCACGGAGGCGGATTGGCGGGCGTACAGGGATGCCATGACACGGCAGGACGCCGAGGCGGGCCTGCGGAAGTCCGGCATCGACCCGCAGCTGGTGCGGGACATCATGGCCGCAGAGCTGCGCCCCCTGCGGGAGGAAGCCCAGCGGCGGGAGCTGTCGGCCATCGGCGAGCAGGCCCGTATGGTCAGCTCGCAGGCGGACACGGCCATCCGGCAGGCGGTGGACAACATCCGCCAGCTGTACGGCGGGGATGCCCAGTCCATGGAGGACATCGTGGCCATGCCCACCGGCGGGGCGTTCAGCGCCTATGTGGAAAAGGGCCTGTCGCTGGAGGACGCCTACTATCTGGCCAACCGCGAGGCCATCGACAAGCAGCGCCTGACGGCGGCGAAGCAGGCGGGCGTGAATCAGGCGCGGGGCAAGGGCCACATGGCCAATCCCGCGCCGGCGGCCGGTCCGGCGGGCTATCAGGCCACGCCGGAGGAGGCGGCGGCCTACCGGGAGTTCAACCCGGAGGCCACGGACAAGGAGATCAACGCCGCCTACGGCAGGTATCACAAGAATCAGTGACGCCCCGGAGAGGGGCAGAGAAAGGAGCAAAAGAGCATGTTCAGGCTCAGCAGCATGAAGGTGGGGCTGACGCCCCCTATTGAGTACAAGACCGTCACGGCCAGCGAGAGCTACGCCGTGGGCGAGGCCCTGAAGCTGTCCAGCGGCAAGGTGACGCTGTGCAGCGGCGCCGTAAAGCCGGAGTTCGTCTGTGTGGGTCCGGCCAACGACGCAGGCGAGGTGCCCTGCGTGGCGGTGCAGGACTACATGGAGTTCGAGACCACGCTGGCCGTGGCCCCGGCGGATTCCGCCACCATCGGCGTGGGCGACAAGGTGACCATCCACACCGATGGTATGCAGGTGACGGCCACCAAGACCAGCGGCGTGGCGCAGATCGTGGCGTTGGACGGTCAGGCCGTGGGCGACCGCGTGGTCGTGAAGTTCTGAGAGAAGAAAGGAGATAACACATGAGTGGTTTTGTGACGGTGTCCATCGGCTCCGGTCTGGTGGACCCCATTTTCGGTAAGTGTCAGGTGCCTCTGGCATCCTACATCGAGCAGCTGGGTGAGGCCTTCGAGCGGGAGAGCCTGCTGAAGTACCTGTTCCACTTCGAGAACAGCCGTCATTGGGCGGAGCAGCATTCCAGCGAGACGGCCATGGACGACTTTGTGCCTGTGGGCGAGGGCGGTGAATACCCCCGCACCGGCTTTGAGTCCGGCTACGACCGCATCATCGAGAACATGACGTTCAAGCAGTCCTTCTCCGTGACGCAGGAGCTGGTGGAGGACGCCCAGCTGGGCGAGATGAAGCGGCGTGCCAGAAAGCTCATCACCGCCTATGGCCGTACACGGGAGAAGTTCGGACGCGCGCTGTATGCCGGCGGTATCTACGGCACCACCGTCAGCTTCGGCGGCAAGAGCTTTGCCTGCAACAGCGCGGACGGTCTGGCTCTGTTCCACAAGGAGCACGTCAACAAGGTAAACGGCAAGAAGCAGTGCAACCTGTACAAGGGCAGCTTCACCGCGTCCCTGCTGGGCAAGATCGAGACGGAGATGCAGCAGCTCACCGGCGACAACGGCGAGCTGCTGGCGGTGGCTCCGGATACCATCCTCATCCCCAATGACGCTGCCCTGAAGGATGCGGTGTTCAGCGCCATCGGCGCGGACAAGGAACCCACCACCTCCAACAACGCCTACAACCACCAGTTCGGCCGTTGGAATGTCATCATCGACCCGTACCTGACGCAGGCGCTGGCGGCCATGGGCAAGACGGACAAGCCCTTCATCCTGCTGGACAGCAAATTCCTGGAGACCGGCGACGGCGCCATCTTCCAGGAGCGCAAGAAGCTGGAGGTCAAGTCCGTCGTCGACCAGAACAACGACAACAACAGCTGGCGCGGCCGTGCCCGCTTCGGCGCGGGCTTTGTGGACTGGCGCTTCGCGGCGGCGGGCAACATCAGCACCGGCAAGGATCTGACCTGATAGAAGGAGGGGAGCGGTATGACGTGGAGCGAGGTGAAGCTGGCGGCGCTGCAGACCATGTTTTCCAACGAGGGTGCGGTGCTGACGCCGGACGACATCAACCAGGAGTACATCAACGCCATGCCGGCCAAGGCCAACGAGGCGCTGCAGCAGGTGGCGTCCGTTGGCCGTCCCATCCTGAAGAGCTGGCAGGTAGAGGTGGCGCAGGTTGAGGAGCCGCAGGAGACGGCGGAGAAGCTGGTGCTGCCTGCTGTGGACAAGGCGTACAAGATCAGCCTGCGCCAGTACCTGCCCCGCTTCCGGTGTATCGACCGGGGGCAGGTGTTGTTTGACGACGGCGCCGTGTACGACCTGGCGGAGGACTGGCGGCTGGAGGGGGACGATGTGCTCATCCTGCCGGGGGTGCCGGTGGGGGTGTACACCATCTGGTACAGGGCCTATCCGCAGGTCATCACCCGGGAGACGCCAGACAGCGAGGAGATCGACCTTGCGCCGGAGGCCGTGGTGCTGCTGCCGCTGTACATGGCGGCGGAGCTGTACAAGGAGGACGATCTGGCGGTGGCCACCGTCCTGCGCAACGAGTACGAGGACGGACTGGAGAAGCTGCGGCAGTCCTACGAGGACGGCGGCAGCGGTCTGCTGTCCGGTTCACGCCGGAATACGACGGGGTGGTGGTAAGCGATGGCGAGATTTGCAGTGCCGGCGGAGAGCAAGACCTACAGCACGGTGGTGGAGACCTTCCGGGGCGTGGATCTGAACAACAGCCCGGCCAACGTGGACAAGTCCCGCTCACCCTCGGCGCCCAACATGATCCGGGATCAGGTGGGCAAGGTGCGCAAGCGCACGGGCTACACCACCATGGTGACGGCGCCCAGCGGCGCGGCGGTCAACGGCGTCCACCAGCTGCTGGAGGAGACGCTGGTCCACGCCGGTACGAAGCTGTACCGGCTGGGCGTGTCGGACACCGGCGGATGGACCCTGACCGCCATCGGCGACATGGCCAATGCCCGCAGCCGCGGCTTCGTATTCGACCGGAAGCTATACCTGCTGGACGGCGCGGCTTACCGCGTATATGACGGCACCACGCTGTCGCTGGTATCCGCCCACGCCACCGTGCCCACCGTCATCATCTCCCGCCGCCCCACAGGCGGCGGACAGGCCTATCAGGGACTGAACCTGCTGGGCCGGAAGTGGACGGAGAGCTTCCTCGGCACTGCGGATGCAAAGGTCTATCAGCTGACCACGGCAGGGCTGGACAGCGACGCCGTAACGGCGGAGGTGCTGGATGCCAACGGCGCATGGGTGGCCAAGGCGGAGGGCACGGACTTCACCGTGGACCGCGCGGCGGGAAAGGTGACGTTTAAGGCCGCACCGGGCGAGAGTCCCGTGACAGGACAGGACAACGTGCGCATCACGGCGGCCAAGACACGGGACGGCTATCTGGACAGCATCAACCAGTGCTCCGTGGCGGCGGTGTACGGCGTGGGCGGCAGCACAGACCGGGTATTCCTCGGCGGCAACGCGGGGAAGCCCGGCGTGGACTATTACAGCGAGTTTGAAGACCCGGCCTTCTTCCCGGACGTCAACTACACCAAGCTGGCCCGGGACGGCGGCACCATCACGGGCTATGCGGTGCTGAACAATGCGCTGGCCGCCTTTATCAGCGGCAGCGCGGACGGCCGGAACGTGGTGGTGCGCACCGGCACGCTGGATGACAACGGCAACGCCCTGTTCCGCATCACCAACACCATCATCGGACAGGCTGCTGTGACGCCGGACAGCTTCTGCCAGACGGACAAGGAGCCGCTGTTCCTCACGGACCGCGGGGTGTTTGCCATCACGGCGGAGGAGCTGACCGGCGAGAAGTACAGTCAGGAGCGGAGCTACTACATCGGCAGCGCCATCCGGGCGGCGGTAGGCAGATCCGCCGCCAGCGCCTGCATCTACGGCGACTTCTATGCGCTGGCGCTGGACGGAACCCTGTACCTGCTGGATCTGCAGCAGAAGACCTACGAGCGGAACAGCCCGTATTCCAGCTTCCAGTACGAGTGCTACTGCTGGCCGGACATCCCGGCGCGGGTGGCATTCACCGATGCAGAGGGCGCCCTGTGCTTCGGCACGGCGGACGGCCGCCTGTGCCGGTTCAGCCGGCAGGTGGAGAACCCGGGGGCCTATAACGACGACGGCGCGGCCATCGACGCCTACTGGGAGACAGCGGACTACGACGGCGAGCTGTTTTTCCACGTGAAGACCTTCACGGGCATTGCGGTGAGGCTGGCGGCCTCCACGGTGACCGGCGTAAAGGTCCACGCCCGGGTGCGGGGCATCTGGCAGCAGGTGTTCGATGCCAAGGGCAAGGCCCGGTATTTCGATTTCAACTATGTGGATTTTGAGAAGCTCAGCTTCTCGGCGGACAAGACCCCGCGCACGCTGTACGGCAAGGTGAAGCTGAAAAAGGTGGACAAGGTGAGCTTCCGCCTGCGCAACAACGAGCTGAACGAGCCCTTCGGCCTGTATGCCTTCGGCGTGCAGTGGAAGGAGTCCGGCGGGAATTACAAGAGATGAGGTGAGACAATGGCGCTGAAGAAAATCACGGACGCGGAGATGGACGCGGCGGGTGTATGCGCCGCTCCGGATGTGCTGTCCGGCACACCGGCGGAGAACAAGAAGGTGTTTGACCGGATGGTGCGCCAGCTGGTGGCGCCGGCCTATAACGCCGCCGTGGACGCCATCGGCGAGATAGAGGACACGGAGGCGGGTGTCGAAGCCGAAGAGGCCGCGCGTGAGCAGGCGGAAGCCACCCGCAAGGAGAATGAATCCCAGCGGCAGACCAACGAGCAGGCCCGGCAGACGGCGGAAACCGGACGCGGGACTGCTGAGGGGTCGAGAGCCACCGCCGAGACCCAGCGGCAGACCAATGAGCAGGGCCGTCAGACTGCAGAAAGTGGCCGCGCTTCTGCTGAGAATGAGCGGGTGAGAGCCGAAGCCGCGCGGCAGAGCGGGGAGACGGCGAGAAAGGCCACTGAGACGCAGCGGCAGACCAACGAGCAGAGCCGGAAGGAGGCCGAGACGGCGCGGGAGACCGGGGAGACGGCGCGGGAGGAGAACGAGCAGAGCCGGAAGGAGGCCGAGAACCAGCGCGCCGCCAACGAGGCCCGGCGGCAGGAGAACGAAGCGGCGCGGCAGACGGCGGAGCAGGCCCGGAACGTGTTCGAGGACTACGACAGCGGCAAGGCCTATGTGCCCGGGAACAAGGTGGCATGGCAGGGCAGCAGCTACGTCTGCACCGCGGCCTGCACCGGCATCGCGCCGCCCGCCGCGTCGTATTGGCTGCTGATGGCTAAGAAGGGCACGGACGGCGCCACGATGCTGGCGGCGGGCCTGTTTGGCTTTGACGTCGACCCTGACACCGGTACGCTGCGGTTGTACTACACCGGCGACACGCCGCCGGACTTCGAGATCGACGCTGACGGACATCTGATATACAAGCTTTCCCCCGACGTCAGCGTGGACATCGGCAAGGTGCAGGGGACGCAGGGCGACCCGGGGATCACCACCATGACGCAGGCGGCCTACGACGCGGCGGTGGCGGCGGGGACTATCGACGCCGATACATGGTACGGCGTGTTCGAGGAGGGCTGACGATGCTTTACAGAGGCACCAAGCCCGGCGTGCTGTACAAGGGCGCCTATAAGCCCGGGAAGCTCTACAAGGGCACGCAGCTGGTGGCAGGATATGTGGACGTATCCAAGGCCGCGCCTGCGACATGGGACGGCACCTACGATGACGTCATGGGCGTCACGGCGCAGGGGCGGGGGAAGCAGGACGGCGCACCCACCCCCTCCGCACCGGTGCCGCTGGTAGCGGCGGAGGGCGCGCTGACGGCCAGCGGACGGACGGGCACCACGTCCACTACCGTGACGCTGCCGGTGCTGCGGGCCATACCCAACAGCGATATCCGCGACACGCTGGCGTACATCGGCGGCGGTCAGTGGCAGGTGACGCGCCGGGTGGGGGTCGTGCAGCTGACGGGGACGGAGACGTGGACTGTCGGCGGTCAATACCGCGAGGACAAAATGGATTGGTACTACGTGTCCGCCAAACTGGCGGATGCTGTCGATAGCTCCGACGCAGCCTGCGCCTGCACGCACTATCGGCACGGGATTATTGCCAACAATACTACCACGCAGGGCGTCGGAATCGTCTGGCAGGCGATCCGCGTCCGCTATGGCGACCCGCCGGACGGCACGAACACGTGGAAGGCATTTCTGGCGGCGCAGGCTGCTGCCGGGGATCCTGTGACCATCTGGTACGCACTGGCGACGCCGACCACGGAGACGGTGACGCTGGGGGAGCTGCCCAGCTATCCCGTCCACACGGAGCTGGCCGTCTCCGGCGACTACCCGCCTGACGTCACCGGGACGGTCAAGGTGAGCAACTGAAAGGAGTGATAGCATGAGCACACCCTATTTGAATCTGGGCATTGTCAGCGCCTACGCGGACGCGAAGCGCGGCGGCTACACCGGCACCTACGACGAGTTCTGCGCGCTGCTGGCGGGGATCGGGGGCTTGCAGCCCAAACTGACCGCCGGGCAGAACATCTCCATCACCGGCAGCGTGATCGACACCAAGGCGTTTCCGTGTAATCCTAAGATTCTGGACAACTGGCACTTCAGAAACCCCGTCAATCAGAGAGATGGTAAAATCATCCAGCAGGGCGTGAACATCTACACAGACAGCACCCTGGAAACGCTCATCGGCCCAGCAGCCTATGCCTGTCCTGTGGTAGAGCTGACCAGTACATACGCCAAAGTGCAGGATACAGAAAGCACAAGCGCGTATTATTATGCAGCACCGGGGAATGTAGTGCGCGGCTATATTGGACTCGGGTACGGGATTGACAGGTGGAAAATGTGGCAGGCTGGCGGGAATGTTACCGTTGAAAACGGCGGTATTGTCATCCGAAAATCATCCGGCGAATATGTGCAGTGGGGGGAAGTGCTGGAGGCCGATGTATGGGGCGCACTGGTCGGACGGCAGGTAACAATGTCGGCGCTGACGGTAAACGGCCAGCTGGCCACCACCACACAGACGTTCACCGAAAACGGCATTGTTACTGCGGCAGCGTTTGATGGGCTTGCATTCCACAGCGTAGGTAATATACGCCTGATTGACTTTGTACTGACCGGCGCGGAGTCTCCCGCCATCCTCGCCGTTGGTCTCGAACTTGGCTCTCAACAGACCCTCGCCCATCAGGAAAACGGTGTGTGGGTACTGAACGAGATTCCTGATTACGGGGAGCAGTTGAGACGGTGCCAGAGGTATTTGAGGCCAGCAGGGTATAACTTTATTGTGTCAAATGCAACAGGAAACTGGTATGGCTCTAACACATTTGGCAACCCCGATCCCATGAGGGCAGTACCAGTAATCGTTAACGGTGACTATAAGCCCCAACCAGTCCGCGAAGTTACCGGCGGCCAGTGCGCAACTGTAGTCACTGTATTCACCCCCGGCATATATGGCCAGTTCACTGTGCAGCTATCACCACTCGGAAGCACAATTCCTAACTACGTTTACATTGATCCAACCGGGTTCAATCCGCTGCTGTCGGCAGAGCTGTAAGGAGGTGACCGGATGGAAGCATGGACAAATGTCGGCGTGCCGCTCATTGTGGCGCTGCTGACCTCCACCGCCCTGTGGGGCGTGGTGAGCAAGGTAATCCTCAAGCGGATGGAGCTGACGGCCAAGCGCAGCAAGGCAGACGAGGCGCAGCGGAAGATGCTGGTGGGACTGGCCCACGACCGCATCATCCACCTCGGCATGGTGTACATTGAGCGGGGCTACGTCACGCAGGACGAGTACGAGAATTTGCAGGTGTACCTCTACGAGCCGTATGAGGAGATGGGCGGCAACGGCAGCGCGCGGCGTGTCATGGAGGAAGTGCGGAAGCTGCCTATACGATAAGGCATAAAATGGAACAGGCCGACAGGCCGGAAAGGAAAGAATCATGAAGCTGAACAACAAGGTATATGACATCCTCAAGTGGTTGGTCATCATCGTCATGCCCGCCGTGGCCACGCTGTATGCGGCGCTGGCGGGGGTGTGGGCGTGGCCCTACGCAGACGAGGTGGTGACCACCATCACCGCCGTGGACACGTTCCTCGGCGCGGTGCTGTGCATCTCTACGGCGCAGTACCACAAGGAGGCGAAGAACGATGGCTAAGCGGGTGTATCTGTCCCCAAGCGACCAGCGGAGGAACACCTACGCGGTGGGCGACACCACCGAGGCCATCCAGTGCGGGCGCATTGCATGGGCTTGCAAGACCGCTTTGGAGCGCTCCGGCGTGGAGGTGATGCTGGGGCAGTACGACACCATGCAGAACCGTGTGGCGGCGTCCAACCGCTTCAAGGCTGACCTGCACGTCCCCATCCATTCCAACGCCTGCAATGGCAAGGCCAGCGGTACGCACCTGTTCTGTTACAGCGGCGACCGGAACAGCGCAGGGTATAAGGCGTGTCAGGCTGTAATGAACGTACTTGGCCCGATTACGCCGGGTGCGCCGGATGTCATTCGGGCGTATCCTGCACTGTACGAGGTGAAGCACCCTGCTGCTACGACGGTGTATATCGAGGTGGACTTCCACGACGTCCCCCGCATCGCCCAGTGGATCATCGACAACACCACCCTGATCGGCGAGACCATCGCCAAGGGGCTTTGCGCGGCGCTGCGCGTCAAGTTCGTCCCCGGGGAGAACACCCCGGAGCCGGTGCCTGTGCAGGTGGAGTACGAGGTCATGCAGGTGCGCGTGCTGCGCCGGGGCATGACCGGGGCTGACGTCAGGACGCTGCAGGCGGCGCTGATCGCCTACGGCTACAGCTGCGGCGCAGCCGGTGCGGACGGCGACTTCGGCGCGGGCACCGAGATGGCGCTGAGGCAGTTCCAGACCAGGTACAGCCTGGGCGCAGACGGCATCGCCGGCAAGGGCACCTGGGGCAAGCTGCTGGGGGTGTAAACAGACAAGGGCGCCCCCGCGAAATGCGGGAGCGCCCTTTTGCGTGAAAGAGAGGTTACGATATGCCTGACATTATCAAGGGGACCAAGAGAAAAACGCCGCTGTCCGGCGGCGGTGCCTATGTGGACTACGGCGGCAGGGGCACCGTGCAGACGCCGGGGAGCGGGGGCAGCATGACCAAGGCGGCGGGGAAGGTGCCCGCGCTGTCGCGGGATGTGCTGGGAGGCTCCGGCGGCTACCAGATCGGCCGACTGCAGGGCAACCGGTCTGCGGGCAGCTCCGCCAGCGGGACAGGTGTCTCCGGCTCCACCACGGAGTCCGCCGTGCAGGAGGAGATCAAGCGCCGGGTGAGCAACGCGGCGCAGAACGTGCAGAACGGCACCTACGGCGGGGACAACGGCTCCGGCGTGAGTGTGTCCACACCCTCCGCGACCGGCGGCTCCTACGGCGGGAGCGACTATGACACCGGCGGCTCGGACGCTATGAGCTACGAGGACTACTACAAAAAGGTGGGCGGCGACGTGTACGAGAGCGATCTGCAGAAGGCCATTGCGGCCCGGGTACAGCAGGCGGCAGACACCTACAACCGCCAGAAGGAGCAGGCGAAAACGGACTATGAGGACGCATCGCGGCAGGCATATATCAACAATATGCTGTCGCAGCGGAATCTGGACCAGCAGATGGCGGCCAGCGGCGTATACGGCGGCATGGCGGACAGCCAGCGCATTGCCATGGACGCCAGCTATCAGAACGAGGTGTCGGATCTGGAGCAGCAGTACATCGAGACGCTGGCTGACCTGGATCAGGCCATCACGGACGCGAGGCTGGCGGGCGACGCACAGGCCGCGGAGCAGATGGCGAGCTATAAGTCCACGGTGCAGGGCCAGTATGCCAGCTATCTGCTGCAGAAGAAGCAGGAGGCGGCCAGCGCCGCACAGTGGCAGCGGGAGTGGGCCGCGCAGCAGGAGCTCCAGCGCCAGCAGGCGGCGGCACAGGCGGCATCCGGCAGTTCCTATTCCTCCGGCGGCTACGACAACGGCGGCCTGACGGCCTCGCAGGTGGCGGAGATGCAGCAGGCGCTGGGCGTGACAGCCGACGGCGCGTGGGGGCCGCAGTCCAGCGCGGCGGCAAACGGCATGACGGCGGCGGAGGCATGGCAGGCCTACCAGCAGGCCAAACGGGGCAGCAATTACAGCGGCGTCAACCGGCAGAGCCGTATGTAAGCGGTCGGGAGGTACACCATGAGATTTATGGACGACTGGAACAAGCAGGACACACAGAAGCAGGCAGGGGTGCAGCGCGCATCCCTGCCTTCCGCGCAGAAAACCACCCTGAAGCCGCCGCTGCTGCTGACGAAGGAGGGCGTGGCCATGGCGGACGGCAGCGGCGGCATGAAGCTCATCACGCCGTCGACGAAGCAGCAGACCACGCCCATCGTGAAGCCCAAGGCGGCGCAGAGCGCCGGGAGGCAGCTGGTGAACACCGGCACGATGATCTCAGACACCGGCAGCAATAAGCGGCAGGCAACGCCGGTCACGCCCCGGAAGAGCAAGGCGCAGCAGACGGTGGATAACCTGCCGAACATCCGGGCCTTCGGTGCAGGTGACTACACGGGCGCGGGAAAGCTGATGGAGCGTGCGGCCAAGACCGTGAAGGCGGGCGCCCTCAGTACGGCGGGCAGCTTCACGGAGCTGGCCGGACAGGCCACGCCGGTGACCGGAGAGCAGCATCTGGGACAGTTCTCCGGGCTGGGCGATCTGGGCCGCGCCGTGCGGGAGAGCCGGGAGACCGGCGAGGACATCAACACCATCACGCAGCGCATGGAGGAGGAGCGGAAAAACCGGCGGGCCCAGCAGAGGCAGGCCACCTTTGACAGTGCCACGCGCCTTTTTGAAAAGAGCGCACAGGCGCAGGGGGAGGCCAAGGAGGGCGCGGGCACCGTGGGCCAGTTTCTGGTGGACATGGGCGTCACCGGCACGCAAATGCTGGGGGACGCTGTGGCCAATCTGGCACTGCCCGGCAGCGGCCTTGCCATGATGGGTATGCGCTCCTACGGTCAGGCGGCCAACGAGGCCCGGCAGCAGGGGAAGTCCGAGGAACAGCAGTTTCTGGCCGGCCTGAAGTCGGCGGGCATCGAGACATTCACGGAGAAGATGTTCGGTGCGTTCTCGAAGATCTACGGCAAGGCCGGAGCGGACGAGCTGGTGGAGAAGCTGGTGACGAAGCTGACCAAGAACAGGACCGGACAGGCGCTGCTGACATGGATCGTCAACGGTGCGGGCGAGGGCGTGGAGGAGGTGACCTCCGACGTGCTGAACCCGCTGGCCGACCGGCTGCTGCGGCTGGACAACGGCGGCGATCTGTTCACAACGGAGGACGTGGCCCAGATGGGCTATGACTTCCTGCTGGGCACCGCCATGGGCCTTGTAGGAGGTGCGGGACAGCTGGGCCGGGGTATGAAGCAGAGGCGGGCGCAGACGGCGGAGAACGCCTATTATGACGATCTGCGGCGCAACGGTCTGTTCAGCGGCGCCGGCGCGGCCAACGCGCGGCGGGCGTCGGACGCCATGGAGCGGGCTATGCCTGCCGAGTACGCCCGGATACCCCGGCTGGTGGACGCCAACGGCATGGACGCGCAGCAGCGCACAGCGTGGCTGGGCGCGCTGGAGCAGATGCCGCAGGCACAGCGGAACCAGTTCGAGACGGCAGCGCAGATCGCCAAGCGCTTCGGTGCCACGGTGCAGGCCCGGGCCATGCAGGAGGGCGTGCAGGGCAGCTATCGGGACGGCATCATCTCCATCGACCCGGCGGCCGCGGACCCGGTGCGGCAGGTGCTGGTCCACGAGCTGACCCACCACATGGAAAGCAGCGGCCTGTACGGCAAGTTCTCCGAAGCGGCCATGCGCTTCGTGGCGGAGGACATGGGAGCGGATGTGGACACCCTGCGCCGCGCGGTGATGGACGACTACGCCCGGGCGGGGGTAGCGCTGGACGAGGACGGCGCCACCCGGGAGCTTGTGGCCAAGTTCGCGGAGGAGAAGCTGTTCACCGACGAGGCCACCGTCCGGCGGCTGCTGGTGCAGGACCGCAATTTGTTCCAGCGCATCTATGACTGGCTGCGCGACACCGTGGCGAAGCTGCAGGGCACGCAGGAGCAGCGGCGGCTCATCGACGCACAGAACCTGTATGAAAAGGCCCTGCGCCAGGCGGAGGCCGGAACACAGGGCAGAGGGACGCAGCTGCTGTATGCAGGTGAAAATGCCAAGACGGCCAATCTGGACGCGCTGACAAGGGCGGCCCAGATGGAGGCGGACGGCACGGACGCGCGGACCATCCGCAGGGAGACCGGCTGGTTCCGGGGCATGGACGGCAAGTGGCGCTTCGAGATCGACGACAGCGGCATGGAGTACCGCCGTGACGGCGACGCGCGGCTGATGGAGGAGAGCGGCTACCGGCGGCTGCAGGAGCTGACGGACAAGTGGGCGCGGAACGCCGAAAACCGGGGCGAGCCTCTGACAGCGGAAGAAGCAGCGGAGAGCGAACGGTTGGAGGGCGAATACTATGACCGCGCATGGGCGGAGAAGTATGAGCTGGCGGACTTCCTGCGCCACAGCGACCTGTTTGAGGCATATCCGGCCCTGCGGCACACATCGGTGGTGTTCAAGGAGACGATGCCGGGTGTGAACGGATACTACGACAGAACCATGGGCGCCATCGTGCTGAACAAGGATCTGGTAGGTTCGCCGGAGCGCACGTTGGTCCACGAGATACAGCATATCATTCAGGGTACGGAGGAGTTTGCCGGCGGCGCCAGCCCCAATTACTGGAAGCGCAAGAATGAGAACGGGCAGGGGTATGTGACTGACCGGCGGTTCGTGGAAGCGGAAAACCGTATGCACGAGGCCATGGATGCCATGCCGCCCGCCGTGCAGGAGACTGTCAGGCAGATCAACAGGGCCAAAATCGCCCAGGACTGGGACGAGGTGCTGCGGCTTGAGGAGAGCCTCTACAACGGCCCGTATGCGGACGAGTACTCCGCCTATACGCAGGCCGACTTTGACCGCAGGGCCAGGACGGACTACTTCAAAGGCGCCAACACGCTGGAACTCTACCGCAACACGGCGGGTGAGATCGAGGCGCGGGACGCGGCCAACCGCCGCGGCTACAGCGCGGAGCAGCGCCGCCAGCTGCGGCCAGACCTGGGCAACGAGGCCGCGGTGTTCGCCGACGGTGGCGTGGGGTATGACATCCAGACCATCGGCGGCGAGACCATGCCGGTCATCGACACGCAGAATGACACAAGGAATTATGCGACGGCGGAGGCATATCTGAAAACGCTGGTCAATGCGGAGCATCCATTTTCCACCATCCTTGTGGATGCTCAACCGGTATATATCGGGAGAGATCTTCCGGGAGAGTACAAGGGGTCGGAATACACATATGGAATGAACCGAGCCTTGCGCGAGGTTAAAATGCAGGCGGCCACGAACCTCGACGAGATGCTGCTGTTGGCCGAAAACGGCGAGTGGCGGGAAAATGTGAAGCCGAAGCACAGCAAGGATGCACAGAACGGCTGGTATAGGTACGAGACGCAATTCGCCGTTCCGGTCCTGAACGCAAAAAAAGCCATAGACCACTACACGGTCTATGGCGGCACGCTTCTGATCCGGAACGATGCGGATGGCAGATCCTATCTGTATGACCTGCTGGACGTGCAAAAAAAGAAGGTAATCAGCGCACCCTCCTTCTCCGCCGCAAGGCGTTCGGAGGTATTCGCGCCAAAACCTTCTGCTAATAGTATACTCATCTCCGGCGGAAATGTCAACACGGAAAAATTTTCCACCGGCCGGAGCATCGAGGAGATGGCGGGGGTGGATACCGGGCGGACGGTGCAGGAGAACGGGCTGTACCGGCGGGACACCGGTGACGCGGCACCGGAGGATGCCGTGCCGTGGCAGGCGCTGTACGGCGGCTCCGACCGCATGGCGCCGCCAGAGGTGACGACGGAGCCGGTATCGGCACAGGACGCGGCGGAACAGAACAGCTACATGGAGCAGCTGGCCCGGGATGAGAACATCATCGGAGACGACCCGTACACCGTGTCGGACGCGGTGTATGACGCGCAGCTCCGGCGGCTGGAGCGGCAGGAGGCTCCTCCGGAGCGGACGGTGGAGCAGACTACGCAGGCCGATCTGGACGACCTTGTGCGGCTGTACGCGAATCAGACAGACCCCATCGGTTCCCGCGAGGACCGCATCCGCGCCGCGGAGTCGATGGTGACGGACCACACGGTGCCGGAGAGGAAGAGCACCGGGGAGAAAGCGCGGGAGGCGTGGAGCTATCTGTACCGTAAAATGGTGGACGCCGGGCACAGCGTCAACAAGGTGTCGGAGGCGGTCAACGACCCGTATCTCTACCAGTTCTACAACCAGGCACGGGCTTCGGCCTCTGCGGGCGTCAGCATGATCGCGGACGCACAGACGGACGTGAACGCTCAGAAGGTAGGGGAGAGCCTGAACGCCATCTTTTCCCCCATCCGGCAGAAGGGCGAAGACTACTACCACGAGTTCCAGATGTATCTTTTCAACCTGCACAACATCGACCGCATGAGCCTGTCGCAGAATAAGGAGCGGGCCATGCTGGAGGCCCGGGCGGCGCTGCGGGAGTTCGATACAGACCATCCGGAGATCCGCACGGACACAGAGGCACAGCTCCGGCGGCTGGCAGAGGACCCGGACCCTGACACGGCGGCGCTGGCCAGACAGCGGATGCAGCTGCTGCGGGCCGTCGACCGGGCGGATGCCATCAAGGACAAGCCGGTGTTTGGCGTGGATGTCACGGCGGACGTGAGCCGGGGACGGGTGCGCCGCGCCCTGCAGGCCCATCCGGAGTTTGAGGGCTACCGGCAGCAGGTACGGCGCTACATCGACAATCTGATGCAGTACCGGGTGGACAGCGGCCTGATGACGCAGGAGAACGCGGACTTCCTGAAGGAGTTCTATCCCAACTATGTGCCGACGATGCGCGTCACAGACGGCAACGCCGGTGCGGGCCGGGATCGGAACGCCGTGCGCGTCGGCAGGACCGTGGGCCGCGCACAGGGCGGCGCGGAGCAGCTTGTGCCCCTGCACGAGGCGCTGGGCAAGCAGACCATGAAGGTGGTCCGCGAGGGCAGCAAGAACCGGTTCGGCCAGCGTATGCTGGACGACTACATGAGCGCCGGGGATTCGCCGGCGGTGCATCGGTACATCAAGGAGGCGCAGGAGTTTGACGGCAGCGATTTTGACCCGGATACGCTGAACGATGTAAGCAGTCAGCCGCTTGCAAAGGATAAAACCTTTACAGTGTTCCGGGACGGCAAGCTGTGGGAACTGACGGTGGACGACACGCTTTTTGACGCGCTGAAGGCCCTGTCGCCGGATGCGGTGGAAAGCAACACCCTGACGAAGGTCATCCGTGCCAGCAACAACCTGTTCAAGTCCCTCGTGACCGGCTACAATCCCACGTTCCTCGTGCGGAACACGGTGCGCGACCTGCAGACGGCGGGCCTGTACACCCGGGACGGCAAGGCGTTCCTGCGGAACTATCCCCGGGCGTTGGCGCAGATCAAAAACAACGGTGAATACTGGCAGATGTACAAGGCGTTGGGCGGCTCTTACTCCTTGGTATTCGACTACGCCACCGGTACAGCGAAGGAACCCACAAGCAAGGCGGGGAAGCTCATGGCACGGCTGGAGTCGCTGAACATGGCCACGGAGCAGGCGCCCCGTCTGGCGGAGTTCATGAGCGTGCTGGAAAAGGGCGGCGTCAATTCGGAGACGCTGGCGGATGCGCTCTACGCGGCGGCGGATGTGACCGTCAACTTCGGCCGAGCCGGTACGCTGGGCAAGGTGCTGAATGCCAACTATGTACCGTTCCTGAATCCGGGCATCCAGGGCTTCGACAAGATGATCCGGCGGGTGACGGAGACGAAGGGCGGCCGGGAGTGGGCCAAGCTCATCGGCAGGGCCGCCGTGCTGGGCATCGCGCCGACGCTCATCAACTCGCTGCTGTACCACGACGATGAGGAGTGGGACGACCTGCGGGACAGCGACAAGGACACCAACTATATGTTCAAGCTGAAGGACGGTATCTGGCTGAAGATCCCCAAGGGCCGGGAGCTGTCGCTGCTGGGCATCACCGCAGACCGCGTATCGGACGCCGTGCAGGGACGGGACGTAGACCTCATCGCTACGCTGAACACCATGGGCAATCAGGTGGCGCCGGCCAATCCGCTGACCAGCAACATCGCGTCGGCGCTGGTGGATTCGGCGCTGCTGGATCCGGACAGCCCGGGACGGACGTGGTACGGCGGAGACATCGAGAACCAGCGGCTCCAGAGTTACGCACCGGGCCAGCGGTACGACAGCAGCACGGACGTATTTTCCAAGGCAGTGGGCGGTGCGCTGGGCATCTCGCCGAAGAAGCTGAACTATGTGCTGGACCAGTACACCGGCGTGGTGGGCGACTTCCTGCTGCCGATCCTGACGCCGCAGGCGGAGCGGGGGATGTTCGCCAAGGCCTTCACCACGGACGCCGTGACCAGCAACCGGGTGAGCGGCGACTTCTTCGATGAAGCGGATGAACTGACCTATGCCAAGAACGGCGGCGACGAGACGGCGGCGGTGGTCAGCCGGTTCTGGAGCAAGCAACAGTCCGCCTGCTCCGACCTGTGGAAGGAGATCCGGGAGGTGGAGTCCTCCGACCTGTCCGACAAGGAGAAACGGCAGAAGACACGGGAGCTGAAGGCCGTCGTGACCGGCATCCAGAAGAATGCGCTGGCGGTGGAGGAGTCCTACCGCACCGCCGCAGAGAAATACCTGCAGCAGGGGATGGAGGCGAAGGACGCCTACCGTGCCGCCAACAAGGAGTGTTTCGGCGCGGAGTATGCCCTCCAGACCTACAACAAGGATGTGTACGAGCGAGCCAAGTCGGCCAAGGCCAACGGCGTCAGCTATGACGACTTCTACACCTACTACTTCGGCACCAAGGACATCAAATCCACAGCGGAGAAGAGCGCGGCCACGCAGAAGTTTGAATGGCTGCAAAGCTCCGGCCTTGATCTGACGGCGCAGGCGGAGATCTATTTCGCGGACATGGCCAGCGACACGACGCTGGAGCAGCTGACGGAGTTGGAGAGCGACGATGTTATCACGCCGGAACAGTTTTATCAGTACAAGGTGGCCACCGGCGGCCTGACCAAGAAAGCGGAGAAACTGGGAGCCATCAATATGCTGGAGCTGGACGACTATCAGAAAGATGCGCTGTACTACCTGAACGGCTGGGCGCAGAGCACCATCGGACAGGCGCCGTGGAAAAATGGGTATTCCGGCGGAACCGGCAAAAGCGGCAACCCCTTCCTGCGAGCTATGCAGGCATCCGGCTACACGAGCGCGGATATGTCTGAGAACCCTTTTGTGCGGGCATTGCAGAAGCGTGAAGCGGCGCAGACAGCGCAGGCCGCACAGAGCAATCCGTTCGTGCGGGCCATGCAGCGGAAGGGGACGACGCAGACCGCGCAGACGGAGAATCCGTTCGTCAGAGCCATGCAGAAACGCGAGTCAACACAGACGAATCCATTCCTGAGAGAGCAAGGGTAAGAGAAAAGGATGAGGGGCCGGGAGGCTCCTCATCCTTTGTTTGTGCTATTGGTGCCGCGCCAGCGATAAGCACGGCGAAATCCGGCGGCTTCTGCTTCAGCGACAGTGGAAGCGTAAAACTCGCCATCACTGTCGATAATCGCGGTATCATACTGTTGGTCAACGGGGAGGTGGTATATCTTGCTGCCGTCGCGGCCGATATTGCACTTGATACGAGGGTATTCCTGAAATGGGACACCGGAGAAAACCTGAATACCCAGATAGCCGGCACAGCGCTGCGCGACTTCCGATAGAGTGGTGGATGTGACCAGTACACCGGAAACGGACTGCTGCGGGTGCTGGTATTGATATTCGAATACACTGCCTGCCAACTGGAATACATGATTCTCATGAACGACCTTCTCGGAGGCCCATCGTTTGCACTGAACAAGAATTACATCATTTCCGCGCCGCAGAATGAGATCACGCCCCATATCCTCCAGTTTTGCCCTTGCGCCGTTGTATGTGACGCCGTACCCGCGTTGTTCACAGAGATAGCCGATGTAGCGTTCGTATTCGATGCCAATTTCCCAGTTCGTTTTGCTGCGCGCGATGTAGCGGTCAAGGACGAGCTGGTAGCGTTCCGTGTCGGAGAGTTCGGCCCGCTCTTGCGGTGAGAGGTATTTGTTGGCAACGGCAACATCCTCCTCCGGTGGAGAGGAAGAGTCATCCTGCACATAGGAGAAAGCCTCGGCGGGTGGCAACTCTTTGTAATCCAGCAGCCAAGGGAACAGCGATTCGTAAAAATGCACCTGATACTCAGCCTGCTTGGCGGCGATACGGGCTTGACGCAATTCACCGTGGATGATGCTGCTGACTTCGGTGGCTTTTTGCATCGCGGGGCGGCTTTTGTTTTGCAAATAATCTATCCATTGCGTGTCGGCGGTTTCGTATGCATCGGCGCGGAGCTCGGCAAGCCATGGGTAGGTCTGATCTTGTGTTTTCTCTAAATGACGAAGGTGCTCCTCCTTCGCGGCAATGAACTTTTCCTTTTTTGCGAGTGCGGCTTGGAGCTCGTTTTTTTGCGTCATGATGTGCGAGAGTTCTATTCTCTGGGCATCTGTATCGTAGTTGAGAAGAAGCCCCAAGGATATGCCGAGGCGTATCATGTGTTTGCAAGGGCGCTTTCGAAATTTGAAATCTTCGCAATCGCAGCCGCGCAGCGAGGTGTGGTATGTTTTTCCACTGCCGGAACTTACGCAGGCTGAAAATTCGAACGGAGGGAATATCCACATATCCGAGGTAATGGCACTGGTGAGTTGCTTGTCATCTTCTGACAAGGATGCAAAGGCGGGAAAAGCGCGAAGGTCATCAAGAAGAGTTTTGCGCAGACTGGAACGGATATGCACGAGGCTCTGGCGCATTGCAGCCTCTTGCTGAGCAAGACGCTTTTCGTTTGCTGCGTACTGTGCCTGCTGAGTGCGCAAGCGGGATGCGGCATCATCATCCAGCTTTTTCCTGTCGGACTGTATTGATAGCTTGTAAGTTTCGAAAGAGTCCTTTGCGGTCTGCAATTCTTCACGTTCTTTCTTTAACCGTTTGAACCCGGATATTTCGTTGAAAATACGTGCGGCCGCGCAGATAAGAAGAAATACAATGATGCAGGACTCTATAAAGTGATTCGAAAAGAAGCTGGCGATACTCTGGTACGACATAAGATGTTCCTCCATGTATCGGTAATATATTCTTACAATAGACGCTTTACGGCAGAAAGTCAAATAAAACAAGAGAAGCGCCCCGGGTGGGGCGCTTTTCTAACTCTGTGAAAGATCATAGCTTAATGGAGTACGGCGGCCCTGACGGAGAGCTGGGTGCGTCCCTGCGGTATCTGAGCCAGCGCTACTCCATGCCGTATCCGGAGCTGAAGGGTCTGCTCACCGACATCGGCACCGAGGAGCTAGGACATCTGGAGATGATCGGCGCCATCGTCCACCAGCTGACCTGCGACCTGTCGGAGCAGGACATCAGGACCGCCGGCTTCGACGCCTATTTTGTGGACCACACGGCCGGCATCTATCCCACCGCCGCCTCCGGTTTCCCGTGGAACGCGGCGTCCATGGCGGTCAAGGGCGATCTGATCGCCGATCTGACAGAGGACCTGGCGGCAGAGCAGAAGGCCCGTGTCACCTACGACAACATCCTGCGGCTCAGTGACGACCCGGATGTCAACGATGTCATCAAGTTCCTGCGCGCCCGAGAGATCGTGCATTTCCAGCGCTTCGGCGAGGGGCTGCGGCTTGCAAAGGACCGCATGAACGAAAAGAACATCTACTTCATCAACCCGTCCTTCGACAGTTGACGGCGCAGGAAGCCCGCAGGCCGGTCGTCCCGGCCTGCGGGCCTCCTGCTCATTCTTCCACGGGCAGGACGAGCCGGGAGCAGTAGCGCCGCGTCTCGATCTCCCGCCCCGTGTAGGGCGCCACGATGCCCAGCACACGCGGAAGCCCCGCCGGCTTCAGCCCCCGCGCCTTCGCCTCGCGGCCCAGCGTCAGCCACACCTCGTCCATGTTGTCGTAGCTGCCGTAATAGAGCACCGACAGCGCCCGGCATGCCGGCAGCACCGCCGCCTCCTGATCCGGTTTGCCCGGCCGGATCGGAACGCAGACGTAGAAGGGATACGGCTGGCGGCTGATCGGTCCGTCCCAGTAGTCATGCCGGTCCTGCACGGTGAACAGCGGCTCATCGGACAGCACGCAGCCATCTTTGATGCACACGCTGTAAAAATCGTACATGCAGCGATACTTTTCCTCAACGGTATGGCCCTCACACAGGCGCATCCGGCAGGTCACGGCGGACAGCGTGATCACCTGTACGGAGATGCTGGGCGGCTCCATGGCCCGCAGCCGCATTTCCTCCACGCTGCGCTGCAGATCCCGCAGACGGCTCTCCAGTGCCGCCAGCAGCTCTGACGCCTCGCCGCCATGGGCGAAATACGCGGCGATCTCCTCCGCGCCCAGTCCCATGCTCCGGAATTTTTCGATCTGCAGGACGCGGGCCACGTTGTGGTTGTCGTAGTACCGCCGCCCGCTGTCCGGCGCGGTATAGGCCGGCGTCAGCAGGCCCTTGTCCTCCAGACGCATCAGCGTGCTGCGGGACAGCCCGCAGGCCCGGGCCGCCTCGGTGATCTGAAAGAGTTTTTTTGTGCCTTTTTCCATGCTGTGCCTCCAAAAAGTGCTTGCTTCGTTCATGGATGAACGGATTATAATAGGATTATAAACAAAGCAGCGCCGTTGTCAAGCGGTGCATCGCCCGAACCAACACCCAAGGCGGAGAGAAGCGGTATGAAGAGAAAAAGAAGCATTCTACCATTTCTGACTGTGGCCTGTACGCTTGCCCTTATGGGCATGACGCTGGCGCTGATCCTTGGCGGCCAGGAGGCTGCGGCGTTTACGCCGCCGGCGCCTGACAGCCTTGCCGTGCGGGGCATCCCCGCCGTGCCGGAGGAGCGGGGCTATTCCTCGCCCCATACGGAGGAAGTGGATTACTGTTTTGCCCTGTGCGGAAACGTATATCTGGACGGCGCGTCGGCGGTGGTCTATTTTACCAACCCGGCGGAGAATCAGGTGTGGCTCAGGCTCTGCGTGCAGGACAAAAACGACCAGACGCTGGGCGAGACCGGTCTCATCCGGCCCGGCGAATATGTCAGAGCCGTGGCGCTGGACAAGCCGCCGGCTGCCGGTACGCCGGTAAAGCTCAGGGTCATGGGCTGCGAACCGGAGACGTACCGCAGTGCGGGCACCATTGTGATGCACACCACGGTGTGCGGTATCTGGCCGTGACCGGCGGGACGGACCGTATCGTCTGTCCTGCCTTACGGAAAAGAGAGGGACGCGCCCCCATGCGTCCCTCTCTCTTTAATTATGCGCCGGTTTCCCGACAGGGGCTTGCCTTGACGGAAAAAATAGGATACTATGACGCATAGAACGACGTCCGCCGCCATAGGCTTTCCCGAGGAGGGGAGACCCATGGTGCTGTTCATTCCGAAAAAAGCGATATATGCCTGCGCGCTGGCGGTCGTGCTGGTCACAGCGGCGGCGCTGGCGCCCCGCCCGTCGCCGGAGGTGCCTGCCGCCGCGCCTGCCGCACCTGCCGTGTCCCGGACCACACCGGTGCTGGACGCCGGCCACGGCGGGGAGGACGGCGGCGCCGTGTCGGACAGCGGCGTGGCGGAGAGCGGCATCAACCTCCAGATCACCCGGCGGCTCTACGAGATCCTCCGCTTTCTGGGGCATCCGTCGGTGATGACCCGCAGCGGCGACGAGGCCATCTACGACGATACCGCCGTTACCCTGCGGGAGAAGAAGGTCTCCGATCTGAAGAACCGCACGGCGCTGGCCAATGAGACGCCGGACGGCCTGCTCATCAGCATCCATCAGAACTGCCTGCCCGGCTATCCCGGCGTCCGGGGCGCGCAGGTGTTTTACAACGCAGTCCAGCCGTCCCAGAGACTGGCCGAGACGGTGCAGCAGGCCCTGAACAGCACGGTGAACGGGGGAAAGGACAAGGCCGCCAAGCCCATCGGCGACGGGGTGTACCTCATGTCCCACACCACCTGCCCCGCCATTCTGGTGGAGTGCGGCTTCCTGTCCAACCCGGAGGAGACGGTGCTTCTGCAGCAGCCGGCCTATCAGGTAAAGCTCGCCGCCGTCATTGCGGCGGCCTACTGCCAATACTATACAAATGAGGGAACAGCATGAAAGCAAAAACGGTTTTTTTCTGCACGGAGTGCGGCAGTGAAAGCCCCAAGTGGTCGGGCCGCTGCGCCGTCTGCGGCGCGTGGAACTCCATGGTGGAGCAGCCGGCGGAGCGCCCTGCCAAAAGCGGCAAGACACAGCGCATCGCAGACGCTGTAAAGGCGTCTCCCATTACAGCTTTGCAGGAGGATGAGGAGATACGCTTCCCCACCGGCATGGGGGAGCTGGACCGTGTGCTGGGCGGCGGCGCGGTGAAGGGCTCGCTGGTGCTGGTGGGCGGCGCCCCCGGCATCGGCAAATCCACGCTGATGCTCCAGATCTGCCAGCAGCTGGGCCGTACCTGCAAGGTGCTGTATGTCTCCGGCGAGGAGTCCGCCCGGCAGCTGAAGCTGCGGGCCAGACGCCTGTCCGTGGACAGCGAAAATCTGTTCGTCCTGTCGGAGACCCGGCTGGGCGACGTGCTGGAGTGTGTCCGCCGGGAGGAGCCGGACGTGCTGATCGTAGACTCCATCCAGACCCTGTACAACGAAGAGCTGGACGCCCCCGCCGGCGGCGTGGGGCAGGTGAAGGACTGCACCATGGCGCTGATGCAGCTGGCCAAGGGGCAGGGCGTCACCGTGTTCGTCATCGGCCACGTCAACAAGGAGGGCAGCATCGCCGGCCCCAAGGTGCTGGAGCACATGGTGGACTGCGTGCTGTACTTCGAGGGCGACAGCCGCATGACCTACCGCATCCTCCGGGCCGCTAAGAACCGCTTCGGCGCCACCAACGAGATCGGCGTCTTTGAGATGCTGGACAGCGGCCTGCGGGAGGTGGAGAACCCCTCGGAGATGCTGCTGTCCGGACGGCCCCAGGACGCCTCCGGCACCTGTGTCACCTGCGTCATGGAGGGCGCCCGCCCCGTGCTGGCGGAGATACAGGCTCTCATCGCGCCCTGCGCCGGGGCACGGCCCCTCCGCAGCAGCAACGGCTTCGACTACAACCGCGCCGCCATGCTGCTGGCGGTGCTGGAAAAGCGCGGCGGCCTGAAGGTCAGCCAGTGCGATGCCTATCTGAACATCATCGGCGGTCTGACGCTGGACGAGCCTGCCGCCGATCTGGCCGCCGTGGTGGCCATCGCCTCCAGCTATCTGGACAAGCCCGTGCCCAACGGCATGGCCGCCGTGGGCGAGGTGGGCCTTTCCGGGGAGATACGCAGTGTCAGCCACATGGAGCAGCGCCTTTCGGAGGTAAAGCGTCTTGGCTTTACACAGTGCATCATTCCGGCGCATCACGCCGTTGATCTCCGTGCCCGCTCCTCGCTGGAGCTGCTGCCGGTCCGGAATATCTCGGAGGCGCTGCGTTTGCTGGCCCGGGGGCAATAGGCAGATAGTGGACGCAGGGGTGCCCGGCACTGGGCTGCCCCACCGCGCCGCATGTCTCCAGTGTGCATAAGCCGTCCCGCTGCCACTGGCAGCTGTCGGTGCAGGGGATCATACCATCACTCCTTTGCCGGTAGTGTTCCCGCACAGCGCGATAATATGAAAAAAGTGCCCGGAGCCATCGGCTCCGGGCACTTTGCATGTACTTATTCGTGGGAGTTGAACCAGTCCTCGCAGAACTTGGCGATGGCGGGGACCAGATCCTTGACGTAGCGCCGCGTGGTGTTGACGCACAGGTCGTAGGACTCCTTGGCGCCCCACTTGCTGTCGCTGTACATCTGGTGGTGCTGGGAGCGGTTGCGGTCGATCTGCTTCATGCGCTTCTCGATCTCGGAGGCGGTCATGTTCTCACCGGCGGGCGCGCGGCGCTGGCACCGCTCGATCTTTGACTCCTTATCGGCGTACACGAAGATGTTCAGCGGCTTATAGGCATTCAGGATCACATCCGCGCCCCGACCAACGATGACGCAGTCGCCGCTCTTGGCGAAGTTCTCCAGGATCTGGCGCTGGGCCACCGCCACGCGGATGGGCTGGTCCATGATCTGGAAGGGAGGTACGCCGAACCGGTGGCCGATGGTCAGAGGGTAGGCGGCCTCGATGCTCTTTTCGGACATATGTGCCACATAATCCTCATTAAAGCCATTTTCCTTGGCGATCATCTCGATGATCTCATGGTCATAGCAGGGGATGTGCAGCGCCTCGGCCAGACGCTTGCCCAGCTCACGGCCGCCGGAGCCAAATTCACGGCTGATGGTGATGATACGGTTCATAGATACGACCTCCTTTATGGTATGTTAGACGGAAAAATCAATATTCATAGCAGCTGCCGCCCACGAATTCGCGGACGATGGAATTGCGGGGCACGAAGGGGGTGTGCAGCGGCGGCACGGTGTTTACCACGTCGATGAGATCGGTGAGATCGTGCGCCTGGAGATACTCCGCCGTCAGCTCTTCCCGGATATTGGGGATCTCGCCCAGACACTTGGTCAGGATGCACGGCTCATAGTCGTGGAAGGAGTCGATGTGGATGGCGGCGTTGCCTTTGTAGGGCTTGATATAGTTGACCTCGCCCCGGTTGACGCTCTCCGCCCGCTCCACCGTCTCCCGCAGGGAGTGGCCGCGGGTGTTGTAGTCCCGGATGAGCCGCCGCGCCACGCGCAGCTGCTCGGGCCGCACCACCCGGTCGTTGTTGGTGAGGATGCGGGTGCGGGGCGCCACATAGACGCCGGTGGCGGCGCCGCGGATCTTGTCGAAGATCAGGGGATTGAGCATATGGATGCCCTCGGCAATGACGATACAGCCCTTTTCGCCCTGCATTTTCTTGTAGCCGCCGGTGCATCCGGCCTTAAAGTCGTACCAAGGAATGTCGACCTCCTTGCCGTCCAGCAGGCGGCTGATGCAGGACACCAGCAGATCCACGTTCACGCAGTAGGGGGATTCCCAGTCCGTGGCCTCCGGCGGACGCTGATCCAGCGGCAGGAAGAAGTTGTCCATGCTCAGCAGGCACACCGTCACGCCCAGATTTTCCAGATAGTCCTTCAGCCGCATGGCGGAGGTGGTCTTGCCGCTGCCGGAGGGGCCGGTCAGCGCCACAATGGGCCGGTTGCTGGAGAGGATCGTGGCCGCGGCAGCGGAGATCTTGTCGTGGAAGACCTCCTCACAGCGCAGGACAAATTGAGTCTCGTTGTTCATGGACTCCTTGATGTTTTCCAGATCGATAACGCGCATGATACAGCTCCTTCCGGGAATTTCAAAATCAGGAACAGTATAGCACATTCTGTTCCAATCGTCAAACGGGCAAAATGTCGAATTTCCCCAGTATCCGGCTTCTTGCCCGCCGGAGGGCCGCCTGTGCGCGCAAAAACGCCCCCTGTCGGGGGCGTTTCGCGGAGAAAACGTTATTTCGTGCCGAAAATGCGGTCGCCGGCATCGCCCAGACCGGGGACGATGTAGCCGTTCTCGTTGAGGCACTTGTCCACGGCGCCGGCGTAGATGTCCACATCGGGGTAAAGCTTCTGCAGATACTCGATACCCTCGGGAGCCGCCACCAGCACCATCAGCTTGATGTGCTTGCAGCCGAACTTCTTCATCTCGCCGATGGCCTCCGCGGCGGAGCCGCCGGTGGCCAGCATGGGATCGACGATGAGCACGTCGCGCTCGGCCACGTCCTTGGGCATCTTGCAGAAGTAGGGATGGGGCTCCAGCGTCTCCTCGTCGCGGTACATACCGATGTGGCCCACACGGGCGGAGGGGACCATACGCAGCACGCCGTCCACCAGACCCAGACCGGCACGGAGGATGGGGACCACCACAAACTTGCGGCCCGCCAGGGTGGGCGCGTCCATCTCGCAGATGGGGGTCTCGATGTGCTTGGTGGTCAGGGGCAGATCGCGGGTAGCCTCATAGGTGATGAGCATGCCGATCTCGGATACCAGCTCCCGGAAATCCTTGACGCTGGTGTTCTTGTCGCGCATAATGGTCAGCTTATGCGCCACCAGAGGGTGGTTCATGATATGAACTTTCTCGCTGTACATTTTTGTCTCCTCCGTGTATGTAAAATTTTGCATGGAACACAATAGAACGCTCAGTCCAGCGTGATCTTCAGGCCCCGGGCCAGCCGCTCCCGCTCCGCCTGACTGAGCCGCAGGTACACCGGCTCCAGCCCCTGGGCCGTCACCGTCTCGCCCCGGGCCGCCAGCTCCTCGGCGCACAGCGCCGCGCCCACGGCGGACTGCATCCGGTGGGACGCATCCGCCATACGGCAGGGGATGCCAGCGCCGTTGAGATAGTCGGCGCACAGCGCCGCGCCGTCGCCCACCACCAGCTTGTCCTCCGGCATGTCCCGCAGCTGGGACGCCAGCTCCTCCAGAGAGACGGCGCAGTCCTGGGTCAGCCGGGTGACGCGGCCGTTCTCTGCCCGGAACAGGGCGTGGTAGATCTGCTGCCGCCGGGCGTCCATGGCGCCGATGACGAGTCCCTGGAAGTCCGCGGCGGTGCGGGCCATGGCTGCCAGCGTGGACACGCCGCAGCAGGGAAGCTCCCTGGCCCAGGCCAGCCCCTTGGCCGCCGATACGCCGATGCGCAGGCCCGTAAAGCTGCCGGGACCGTTGGTCACGGCGATGAGCCCCATATCGTCCAGCGTCAGTCCCGCCGCCTGCAGCATCCCGTCGAGGAGGGGCATCAGCGTCACGCTGTGGGTCAGTCCCCGGTTCTGATAGGCGGAGGCCAGCACCGTGCCGTTTTCCGTCACGGCGGCGGACACACTCTTGGCCGATGTCTCCAGTGCCAGTATCTTCACAGACCCTCGCCTCCCGTGATGGTGATGATGCGGTCGTTCTCGCCGTCTCCCCGGGCAATGTCCACAAGGACGGCGTCCTCCGGCAGCGCGCCGGATACCTGCTCCGACCACTCCACGGCGCACACGCCGCCCCGGGTCAGATAATCCTCCCAGCCGATGTCGAACAGCTCGTCCTCGCCGCCCAGCCGGTACATATCAAAGTGAAACAGGGGGATGTCCCCGTTGTACTCGTTGACGATGGTGAACGTGGGGCTGGTCACACGCCCCCGGCAGCCCAGTCCCCGGGCAAGCCCGCGGGTAAAGGCGGTCTTGCCCATGCCCAGTCCGCCCCGGAAGGCCACCACGCAGCCGGGCTGCAGGGTGCGCCCCAGCGCCTCGCCGATGTGCTCCGTCTCCTCGGGACTGTGGGACAGATATTCCATGCCGTCACCTCGTTTCTGCTCAAATCGTCTTATTGTATCACACCCTTTCCCAAAAGAAAAGAGCGAAACGCCGGTTTACAGATAAAACTTCTTGTGGTACACTAATGTTGCTTTGCGGCTGTTTCACAGCAGGGAGGAGGGATGCCGGTGTTCCGCCGTTCACGCGACTTTTTTTCGGATATGCTGCGCCAGACGGATCTGGTGCTGCTGGCGCTGTGCGCCGCGGCGTCTCTTTTCGGCATCCTGATGGTGGCCAGCGCCACCCGCTATATGCACACATGGCGCCTGGTGGCGGTGCAGTCTGCGGCGCTGCTGCTGGGCGTGGTGCTGTACCTGCTGGTGTCGCAGGTGGATCTCAACGACCTGTGCAAATACTGGAAATGGATATTCCTCGTCGGCGTGGCATTTATCCTCCTGCTGGTCACGCCGCTGGGTATCGCGGATAACACCGGCAACCGGGCATGGCTGGATTTCCCGTTCCTGCCGGTGAAGGTGCAGCCCGCCGAGATCGTGAAGCTGACATTGACGCTGGTGCTGGCCAAGCAGCTGGTCTGGCTCAAGGAGAACCGCGATCTGAGCAGCATCCCCTCCGTCCTCTTTCTGGCGGCCCATCTGGGCGTTATCTTTGTCCTGTACTATAAGGTTTCCTCCGACATGGGCAGCGCGCTGGTGTTCCTGTTCATCTTCGCCTGTATGTGCTTTGTGGGGGGCGTGGCCCTGCGGTGGTTTTTACTGGGCGGACTGGCCGGCGGACTTGCCTTCTGGGCGATGTGGGATCTGAACAAGATCCCGTCCTATATGAAGCTCCGGTTTCAGGTGCTGTTCGACCACAGCCTCGACCCGCAGGATACCGGCTGGCAGCAGACCCGCAGCCTTATGGCGCTGGGCAGCGGCAAGCTCACGGGGCAGGGACTGTTCCATGGTACCCAGACCCAGAGCGAGTACAGCTCCGCTCTGCCCAACCGCCACACGGACTTCATCTTCTCCGTCATCGGCGAGGAGCTGGGGCTGCTGGGCTGCATCCTGACGCTGGCGCTGCTGACGGCCATCATCGTCCGCTGCGTCTGGGTGGCGCGCCACGCCAAGACCAGTCTGGAGGGGCTTGTCTGCATCGGTGTGGCCAGCGTGGTCATCTTTCAGGTCATCGTCAACGTGGGCATGTGCCTGTTCGTCATGCCCGTCATCGGCCTGACGCTGCCCTTCATCAGCTACGGCGGCTCGTCGCTGCTGATGCTGTTCGTCTCCATGGGCATGGTGTCCGGCGTACAGGGCCGCTCCAAGCCGGAGTGGCTGCGATAGATAGCATAGGGAACGGAGGGGCGCGTCCTGCGGGGCGCGCCCCCTTTATTCTCCGTTTGTTCACGGCGAAACGGTTGTAATCGTCGCGCCGCCGTGCTATAATGGAACATCAAACACTGGGCGCGTGGGCCTTTGGGAGGGTCATGCCGCCCCGAAAGCGAGGGATTACGATGAAGATCGTTGTTTTGGCAGGCGGCCTTTCCACGGAGCGTCAGGTGGCGCTGACCAGCGGCACCGGCGTGTGCCGCGCCCTGCGGGAGAAGGGGCATCAGGCCATTCTGGTGGATATGTTTCTGGGGCTTGAGAGCTACGAGGGACGGCTGGAGGATATTTTCGACGCGCCGGACGGCCTTTGCCCCGACAACCATGTGGAGAGCGTGGAGCCAGATCTGGAGGCGGTGCGCCGCAGCCGGAGGGATCAAGGCCCCAGTATGCTGGGCAAGGATGTGCTGACCGTCTGCCAGATGGCCGACATCGTATTTCTGGCGCTCCACGGCAGCTGCGGCGAGGATGGCCGCATACAGGCCACGCTGGATCTGCTGGGCGTACCCTACACCGGCTCCGGCTATCTGGGCAGCGGCATGGCCATGGACAAGGCCGTTACCAAGCGCTTCATGGATTCGCTGGGCGTCCGCACCGCCCCGTGGCACGACGTGTACTATACCGAGGCCGACATTCCCCGCCTTGTGGAGGAGCTGGAGGTGCCCTGCGCCGTAAAAATCGTCAACGGCGGCAGCTCCATCGGCGTGGAGCTGCCCGACACGAAGGAGGAGCTGGAGCAGGCCCTCCGCGGTCTGCTGCGCTACGGCGGCCATGTGGTGGTGGAGAAGAAGATCAAGGGCCGGGAGATCCAGATCGCCGTGCTGGGCGACACCTATCTCCCCGCCGTGGAGATCATCCCCAGGGGCGCCTATTTCGACTACGTCTCCAAGTACCAGAAGGACGGCGCGGAGGAGATCTGCCCCGCCCCCATCAGCGAGGCCGCGTGGCGTCAGATCGGCGAGATGGCCCTGACGCTCCACTGCGGGCTGGGCCTGTCCGTCTACTCCCGCTCCGACTTCATTCTGGACGCCGACGGCAATGCCTGGTGCCTGGAGGTCAACACCCTGCCGGGCATGACCCCCACCAGCCTGGTGCCCCAGGAGGCGGCGCAGGTGGGCCTGTCCTATGCCGACCTGTGCGAGAAGCTGGTCATGGATTCGCTGGCGCTGCGAAAGGCGGCGCACCTATGATCCCCTGCACCGTCCGGGAGATATGCGCCGCCGTGGGCGGCACGCTGCTGCAGGGGGAGAGCGATGCCCTCATCACCGGCGTCACCACCGACAGCCGCGCCGTCTCGGCGGGACAGCTTTTCATCCCGCTGACGGGCGAGCGGTTCGACGGCCACGCCTACATCGACGTCGCCCTCACCGCCGGCGCCGCCGGCTGCCTGACGGCCCGGACGCCGGAGACGCTGCTGCCCGGCAAGGCCTATGTGCAGGTGGCGGACACCCGCCTTGCGCTGGCGGCGCTGGCCGCCTGGTACCGCGGCCGCTTTGACCTGCCGGTGGTGCAGATCACCGGCTCCGCCGGCAAGACCACCACCAAGGAGATGGTGGCCGCCGTGCTGTCGCAGCGGTACGACACATTGAAAACGCAGGCAAACTTCAACAACGACATCGGCACGCCCCTGACGCTGCTGGGCCTTGCGCCCCACCATCAGGCGGCGGTGATCGAGACGGGCATGAACCATTTCGGCGAGATCCGCTATCTGGGTGCCATGGTGCGGCCCGACATCGCCGTCATCACCAACGTGGGCGACGCCCACATCGAAAATCTGGGCAACACCCGGCAGGGCATCCTGCAGGCCAAGTGCGAGATATTCGAGCACCTGTCCCCGGACGGCATCGCCGTTCTCAACGGCGACGATCCGCTGCTGAACACCGTCGCCCTGCCCCAGACCATCCTGCGCTGCGGCAGGGGGGAGGGCTGTGATGTCCGCGTTACTGACGTGGACGACCGGGGCATCGAGGGTGTGGCCTGCACCGTTACCACCGCTCAGGCCTCCTACCGGCTGCACACGGATTCCCCCGGTGCGTATATGATCTACCCCATGGCCATGGCCGCCGCCATCGGTGAGGCGCTGGGACTGACGGGGGAGGAGATCACCGCCGGTGTGGCCGCCTACGTTACCACCGGCTCCCGGATGCACCTCATCCGCCTGCCGGAGGGGCGTCTGCTCATCGACGACTGCTACAACGCCAATCCCCAGGCCATGGCGGAGGCGCTGAAGCTGCTGGCCGCCGCGTCCTTCCGCCGCCGCGCGGCGGTACTGGGCGACATGGGCGAGCTGGGCGAGCTGACCACCTCCGCTCACCGCGCCATCGGCGCGCTCACCGGCGAGCTGGGGCTGGACACGGTCATCGCCATCGGCGAGAAGGCCCGTGACATCGCGGCCGCCGCCCCCGGCGCCCAATGGTATCCGTCGGTGTCCGATGCCATGCCCGCCGTCCGCGCCGCCTTCACCGACGGTACGGCCATGCTGGTAAAGGCGTCCCACGCCATGCATTTTGAAAACATCGTAAAGGAATTGGAACAGAGCTAAATGATCGACATTCGCGTGGAGGGACTGGTGAAGTCCTTCGATCTGGAAAAGAAAATACTGGACGGCCTGACGTTCCAGATCGACACCGGGGAGCGGGTGGGCCTGCTGGGCCGCAACGGTGCGGGCAAGACCACGCTGTTCAGGATCCTCACCGGCGAGCTGGACTACGACAGCGGCACGGTGCAGATCGCCTCCGGCCGAAGGGTGGGGCTGATCTCCCAGATCCCCGTCTACCCCGAGGGCTATACGGTAGAGGACGTGCTCCAGACCGCCTTTGCCCGGATGTTCCGCATGAAGGACGAGATGGACGCGCTGGCCCTCCGCATGGAGCAGGGCGCGTCCGATGATGCCACCCTCCGCCGCTACGGCGAGCTGAACGCCCGGTTCGAGGGACTGGGCGGCTGGGACACCGACACGGCGGTGAACAAGGTGGCTAACGGCCTGAGCATCTCCGACGAGATGCGCACCCGCCTGTTCGACCGCCTGTCCGGCGGCGAAAAGACCCGCGTGAACCTGGGCCGCCTTATCCTGGAGGACACGGACGTCCTCCTGCTGGACGAGCCCACCAACCATCTGGACCTGCAGGCCACGGAGTGGCTGGAGGAGTACCTCCGCAAGTTCCGGGGCACCGTGGTCACCATCAGCCACGACCGCTACTTCCTGGATCGCACCGTGACCCGCATCATCGAGATACAGGACGGCAAGGCCGAATTTTACAGCGGCAACTACAGCTTTTACGCCATCGAGAAGGAGCGCCGCTATCAGGAGCGCATGAAGCAGTATCTGAAGGAGCAGGCGAAGATCCAGCAGTTGGAGAAGGCCGCCGAGCAGATGCACCTGTGGGCCTTTATGGGCAACGATGCCCTGCACAAGCGGGCGTTCTCCATGGAAAAGCGCATCGAGCGGATGCGTACCACGGAAAAGCCCACCAAGGCCCGCCGTCTGGAGGCCCGCTTCCAGAGCCGGGAGTTCAAGGGCGACGAGGTGCTGCAGATCAGGGGCGTCTCCAAGTCCTTCGGGGAGCGGAAGCTCTTTGAGGACGTGTACCTCCGGGTGGAGGGGGGAGAGCGCATCGCCCTGCTGGGCGAAAACGGCACCGGCAAGACCACGCTGCTGAACATGCTGATGGGTCTTGACTGTCCGGATGCCGGCATGATCCGGCTGGGGCCGTCCGTCAAGGCGGCATATCTGCCGCAGGTCATCCACTTCGACCACCCGGAGCGCAGCATACTGGACACCATGCTCTATGAGCTGGATATCACGCCCCAGTCGGCGCGCAACCGGCTGGCGGCCTACCAGTTCACCGGCGAGGATGTGTTCAAGCCCGTCTCCGTGCTGTCCGGCGGCGAGCTGAGCCGTCTGCGGCTGTGCATGCTGATGGACGAGAGCATCAACCTCCTCATTCTGGATGAGCCTACCAACCATCTGGACATCGACTCCCGGGAGTGGCTGGAGCAGGCGGTAGAGGAGTTTGACGGTACGCTGCTGTTCGTCAGCCACGACCGCTACTTCATCAACCGCTTTGCCACCCGCGTCTGGGAGCTGGAGGATCACGCCGTCACCGACTACCCCATGGGCTTCATGCAGTACCGCCAGGTGCGGGAGGAGGCGCGCCGCGCCGCCCAGCCCGCCGCGGCTCCGACCCAGCCGAAAAAGCCCGCCTCCGCCGGAAAGGGCAACCGCACCCAGCAGGCGGCCCGCAAGCAGCTGACCATCTGCGAAACGGCCATCTCCAAGCTGGAGGCCGCGCTGTCCGCGCTGGACCGGGAGATGGAGGCCGCCGCCTGCGACGCGGAGAAGCTGGGCGAGCTGTACCTGCGGCACCAGGAGCTGGAGGCCCAGCTGGAGCAGGAGATGACCCGCTGGGAGGAGCTGAGCCTGCAATCAGAGGAACAGGAGAACTGATATGAGCGATATTTTGTGTATTTACTATTCCCGCACCGGCAGCACCCGCCGCGCCGTCAAGGAGATCGCCGAGGCGCTGGACGCGGAGATCGTGGCCATCAGCGACGAGCGGGACCGCAGCGGCTGGAAGGGCTATCTGCGCAGCGGCATGGATGCCATGAAGACGTCCACCAAGCCCCTGCGCCCCTTTGAGACGGCCAAGCCGCTGGAGGAGTACAAGCTGGTGATCGTGGGCAGTCCCGTGTGGGCGGGCCGCATGGCCAGCCCCGTCCGCTCTCTGCTGAAGCGCCGGGGGCTGGAGCTGCACCGCGTGGCCTATGTCGTCACCCGCAGCACCACCCAGCGCAGCGAGGAGGTCTATGACCAGATGGATCTCTACACCGCGGAAAAGCGGCTGTTCGCCGTGTCCCTGCGGCCTGACAGCGAGGGCTACGAGTTCTGGCGCAACGACTTCATCCAGAACGTCCAGCGCTGGTTGGAGCAGCACTGAGGGCGCGCCATGCTGGAAAAGCTGAAAGCCGTGGAGCGCCGCCTGACGGAGGTGGAGCGCCAGCTGTCCGATCCCGCGGTATACACCGACCGGGAGAGGCTCACCGCCCTCAGCCGGGAGCAGAAGGAGCTGACGCCCCTTGTGACCTGTTACCGCGCCTATGCCGCGGCGGCGCAGACGGCGGAGGACGCCTCTGCCATGCTGGCCGACCCGGAGCTGCGGGAGCTGGCACAGGAGGAGCTGACCGCCGCCCGGGCGGATATGGATCGCCTGACGGAGGAGCTGAAGCGCCTGCTGCTGCCCAAAGACCCCAACGATGAGAAAAACGTGATCCTGGAGATTCGCGCCGGCATCGGCGGGGAGGAGGGCGCACTGTTCGCCGCCGACCTGCTGCGGATGTACACCATGTACGCCGAGCGCCGGGGCTGGACGCTCACCGTGGTCAGCGAGAACGATACGGAGCTGGGCGGCGTCAAGGAGGTCAGCGCCGAGGTGGAGGGCAGCGGCGTCTGGTCACGCCTGAAATTCGAGGCCGGCACCCACCGCGTCCAGCGCGTGCCGGAGACGGAATCCTCCGGCCGCATCCAGACCTCCGCCGCCACCGTGGCCGTCATGCCCGAGGCGGAGGAGGTGGAGTTCACCATCGACCCCAAGGATCTGCAGATCGACACGTTCCGCTCCTCCGGCGCGGGAGGGCAGCACGTCAACAAGACGGAGTCCGCCATCCGCATCACCCACCTGCCCACCGGCACGGTGGTGGAGTGTCAGGACGAGCGCAGCCAGTACAAGAACAAGGACCGCGCCATGAAGATCCTGCGTTCCAAGCTGTACGAGGCGGAGCGGGAGAAGCAGAACGCCGCCATCGCCGCTACCCGGAAAAGTCAGGTGGGCACCGGCGACCGCAGCGGCAAGATCCGCACCTACAACTTCCCCCAGAACCGGGTCACAGACCACCGGCTCACCGGGGACGCCAAGAATTTCAACATTGCCGCCGTCATGAACGGCGACCTTGATGATATGATCGACGCACTGATCCTCAGCGATCAGGCGCAGAGACTGCAGGAAAGCAAGGAGGAATGAACCATGCTGGAACCCAAAAAGATGATGTACGACAAGGCCGGCCCGCGTGTGGCCGCCGCGCTGAAAAAGCGGAACATGGAGGCGTATTACTGTTCCACCGCTGACGAGGCCGTGGAAAAGGTGCTGGAGCTGATCCCCGCCGGTGATGTGGTGAGCTGGGGCGGCGTGGCCACCGTGGACGAGCTGGGCATCAAGGAGCGCCTGCGCCATCGCGGACAGCCGGTGATCGACCGCGACACCGCCCGCACGCCGGAGGAGCGCATGGCTATGCTGCACCAGGCCCTGACCTGCGACACGTTCCTCATGAGCAGCAACGCCATCTCCGAGGACGGTCAGCTGGTGAATATCGACGGTATGGGCAACCGCGTGGCCGCCCTGTGCTTCGGCCCGAAGCAGGTCATCGTGGTGGCCGGCATGAACAAGGTGGTCGCTGATCTGGACAGCGCCATCTCCCGCGCCCGCCACATCGCCGCCCCCGCCAACGCCCAGCGCTTCAACGGCAAGACGCCCTGCTCCGTCAACGGCCAGTGCGCCGACTGCGCCAGCCCCGACTGCATCTGTTCCCAGATCGTCGTCACCCGCTTCTGCAAGGTGCCGGGCCGCATCAAGGTGGTGCTGGTGGGCGAGGAGCTGGGCCTGTAAGTAAACTGCGAAAAGAGGAAATTCCCTTGGAGACCAGGATATTCCATCCGGAACGGGACAAAAACGCCGTCGCAGACGCGGCGGCTATCCTCCGCCGGGGCGGCCTGCTGGGCATCCCCACGGAGACGGTGTACGGCCTGGGGGCCGACGCTCTCAATGAGGACGCGGTGCGCCGCATCTTCGAGGCCAAGGGCCGCCCGCAGGATAACCCCCTTATCATCCATGTCCCCTCGGCGGACTGGCTGGCGCGGTACTGCCGGGATGTGCCGCCCGCCGCGTATCAGCTGGCGGCGAAGTTCTGGCCCGGCCCCCTGACCATGATCCTGCCCCGCCGGGACATCGTGCCCCTGCGCACCACCGGCGGGCTGGAGACGGTGGGCGTCCGCTGCCCAGATCACCCCGTAACACTGGCCATTATCGAAGCTGCCGGCGTGCCGGTGGCAGCGCCCAGCGGCAACACCTCCGGCCGTCCCAGCCCCACCACCGCCCGGCACATGATGGACGATATGCTGGGCAAGATCGACGGCATTGTGGACGGCGGCCCCTGCGCCGTGGGGGTGGAGAGCACCATCATCGACCTGACGGTGCAGCCGCCCCGTCTGCTGCGCCCCGGCGGCCTGCCGCTGGAGGCGCTGGAGCAGGTGCTGGGCGAGGTGGCCGTGGACGACGCGGTGCGCCGGAAAATGGGGGAGGGGGAGCGTCCCCGCGCCCCCGGCATGAAGTACCGTCACTACGCGCCCAAGGCCGCCGTCACGGTGGTCACCGGCCCCGCCCGCCGCAGCGCGGCCTACATACAGAAGCACCTGCCGGAGGGGGCGGGCGTCATCTGCTTTAATGAGTACGCCCCGCTGTTCGCCGGTCACATCGTCCACCGCCTCGGCGCTGCGGACGACAAGCTGGCCCAGGCGCAGCACGTCTTTGACGCCCTGCGCACCTTCGACGATACGGACGTACCGGAGATCTGCGCCCAGTGCCCAGACGAATCCGGCCTGGGCCTTGCGGTGTCCAACCGCCTGAAAAAGGCCGCCGGCTTCCATGTGGTGGATGTGTCGCCGCTGGTCATCGGCTTCACCGGCCCCACCGGTGCGGGCAAGACCAGCGCCCTCCGGGCGCTGGAGCGTCTGGGTGGACTGGTGCTGGACTGCGATGCCGTGTACCATGAGCTGCTGCGCACCGACGAGTCCCTGCGCGGCGCCATCAGCGACGCCTTCGGCCCGGTGTTCGGCGCGGACGGCGCGCTGGATCGGCAGAAGCTGGGTACCGCCGTGTTCGGCGACCCGGCCGCCATGGAAAAGCTGAACGCCATCATCTTTGACCGTCTGCCCCGTGAGTTGCTGCGCCGCATCAACGACAGCGACGCGCCGCTGATCGGTATCGACGCCATCAACCTGGTGGAGAGCGGTCTCTCCCGCCTCTGCCGCCGCACGGTGGCGGTGCTGGCACCTGCGGAGACGCGGGTGCGCCGCATCATGGCGCGGGACGGCATACCGGAGGACTATGCCCGGCTGCGGGTGCAGGCCCAGAAGCCCGACGACTTCTACCGCGCCCACTGCACGGACGTGCTGGTGAACGACGCCGCCTCACCGCAGGCGTTTGAAGAACTTGCCTATCAGAGATTACAACATATTTTTGAGGAGGAAACTGACCATGAGTGAGGAACTGAAAGCCCTGAAAAAGCAGCTCCTGAAGGACGAGCGCAACGGCTACGACGTGCTGAGCGCGTCCGAGCTGGAGAAGATGGAGGCGTATTGCACCGTCTACAAGGCATTTCTGGATGCCGGTAAGACGGAGCGCCTCAGCGCCCGCGCCGCCATCGCACTGGCGGAGAAGCACGGCTTCGTGGCCTACAAGCGGGGCATGTCCCTGTCCGCCGGCGATAAGGTCTACACCTGCAACCGGGGCAAGGGCCTGATGCTGGCCGTCATCGGCCGCCGCAGCCTGGCGGAGGGCGTCCAGATCACCGCCGCCCATATCGACTCCCCCCGTCTGGATCTGAAGCCCAATCCTCTGTATGAGGACAGCGAGCTGGCCTACTTCAAGACCCATTACTACGGCGGCGTCCGCAAGT